>Ga0182792_1001177_pt1 | contig 22161 bp, 23 predicted proteins | sample Passage237B_FD_130497 | JGI IMG/M metagenome (GOLD analysis project Ga0182792, IMG submission 130497) | Cellulose adapted compost microbial communities from Newby Island Compost Facility, Milpitas, CA, USA - Passage2 37B (version 2) (version 2) ...
ATCGGATTGCGATCGAGGATCGGCTCCAGAATGTTGCGGAAGTCGTGGCGCGCCATGGCTCAGACCTTCCCGTCGCGCAGGTTGGCAAGGAAGGGACCGAACCCGTTCTCACCCAGCCAGAAGCGGACGAGATTGGACACACCGTTGGACGAGCGGGTAGCACCCGTGACGCCGTCCACCTCGAATTCGCCCGCAGCACCACGCACGACAGCGATGCGGATCTCGCCGGTTTCGTCGGCGACGCGCTTGCCGGCCCATTGCGCCTGCCAGGCGGGGTCGGTGATGCGCGAGCCCAGGCCCGGCGTCTCCCCGTGCTCATAGATCGAGATCGCCGCGATGGTGTTGAGATCCGACTCCAGCGCCAGATAGGCCCTGATGGTGGACTGGTAGCCGGTGCCGTAGACGGGAAGCACGACCAGCAGCAGCTCGCCATCCCGGCGCACCAGATGAACCGGCGCGAGGTTCGGTCGGCGGCCGATGCCGGCTATGTCTGCTTCGGGAGCAAGGGCGTTCGAGCGTTCCGGATCGGCGGCGACTGCAGTTGCGTCGAAGGTGGCAGGGTCCACGTCCTCGGCATAAGTGCCGGAGGCAAGATCGACGATGCGGGTCTCGACCGACGAGGCGTCGACGTCGCCGAGAATGTCGTTCAGGCCGGGGACGGACGCGAGCATCTCGGCCATGCGCTCGCTGCGCTCGCGCTCGGCATTTGCGGTCTGGAGCGGCTTCAGGCTAACGGCGGTCAGCGTTACGGCGGCTGCCGACACGGCGGCCACCAGGAAAGCGACCGCGAACGTCTTGGCGCGACTGTCATTCGGCTGCGCCCAGAACCGGCGCCACCAGCTCAGCGGGTTGAGGTCGGCCATTTCCGGCGCCTCCTGCGATTGATGTTGGCGAAGATGACGATGCGGTCGATGAGCGGCGCGAAGATGCTGCCGAGCAACGCGGCCAAGACGACGGAAGCTGTCGAGCCGATGCCCTGGCCGGCCATGCCGAGAATGACGAGCAGGGCTCCGACCATGAGGCCATAGGCCCAGCGGCCGGCATTGGTGGCGGCAGCACTCGTAGGCTCGGCCACGATGTGTACGACGCCCAGCGCGAGGCTCGCGGTCAGCAGTTCGGGGGAGGGCGCTGCGAGCCCGCTGATCGCGATCCAGGCCAGGAATCCGATCGCGACGGCGAGCAGGATGCGCCAGGAGATCAGGCCGAAGGTGAGGAGCAGCAGGGCGCCGGGCAGCACGGCCACCGCCGTCAGCGGCGACGATGCAGTATCGCCCCCGGCTTCCGGGAAGGAGAAGAACAGGAAGGCAAGCGCGGCCGCCGCAGGATTGAGGAAGGCATAGCCGCGGCCGCCGAACACCTGCTCGCCGAACACGAGGCCGAAACTCAGGGACAGCATCGCCTGCCAGAGCGCGACCTCCGGCGGCACGAGCAGCGAAAAGAGAATCGCGGTGGGCACCGCATGCCAGTTCATGTCCTTGCCGCGCAGACGCGTGAACAGCATGGTCCAGCCAACGGCGACGAAGAGCGAGCCGGCAAGCAGGGGCGGGAATGCCGCGCCGGCATCGTAGAGCGCGGCTGCAAGCGGAAAGGTGAGCGCCAGCGTGAAGACGCTGGTGACGCGGTCTCCGGTCCAGCGGCGGGGCAGGCGCGCGCGCCGGCTCGTCGCGGCAAGCGTCGTCTGCGGAAACTCGACCTTTGCGTCCATTAGCCTTCCGCCTCGAACTGGTCGAGCACGTCGCGCAGCAGCGCGCCGTAGTCGGTGCCGGTGGTGCAGACATGCGAAAGCAGGGCGAGGTCTTCCTCGACCAGCTCCAGGCAGCCGAGGTCGCGCGCGGTCTCGACGTCGCCGATCGAGAGCGCCCGCAAAAGCGGCACGGGAAGGATGTCGAGCGCCATGACGCGCTCGAACGCCTCGCGCGGGATGATCGCCGCACCAGGCGTGCCGGCGAACAGCGCACCGAGCCGGGCAGCGAGGCCGCGACCCGCCGGTTCCGCCTCGCGGTCCGGAATCACTGTCACCTGATTGTGGTAGCGGCCGAGGAAACCCGCCTCGCGGCCAGACAGCACCGGGCCGGAGATGACGCGCATCGGTCCGTCGTGCAACTGGCCCTCCAGCGCCTCGTCGAGCGACGCGCCGACGGGCAGGCGTACGAGCGCCGGATCGCGCACGCCCGCCCCCGCCAGCGCGACGACGCCATGCGTCATCCTGCGCCCGGTCAGCAGCAGATGACCGATCGCGATCACGTCCTGGTAGAGGATGTGCCAGACCGTGTGGCCGTTCCCGACGGGCGCCAGGTGGTGGATGTGCGTGCCGGGGAGACCTGCAGGATGGGGACCGACGAACTCCATCTCCTCGATGCGCGCGTTGGCGTTGCCAGGAAGTTCGGGCCCGGGGGCGCGGCAGAGATAGACCGGCCCATCCGTCAGCAGAGGAAGAACGGAAACACCGCGCGCAAATTCCTCGGCGTGAAGTTCGATCGCGATGCGCGGATCGGCGGCAAGCGGATTTGTGTCGATGGCCGTGACGAAGATGGCGTCCGGTGTCGCATCGGGGGCCGGGATGCGGCCGAAGGGCCGTGTCAGGAAGGCCGGCCACAGTCCGCTCGCGAGCAACAGAGAGCGGATTTCCTCCGTCGAAGGGGAGGCCGGCACGTGGAACCGCACGGCATCATCGCCCTCCAGCAGGATCACCAGAGAGTCCAGCACGCGGCGCTGCCCGCGGTTGATCGCCTCGACGGTGCCCGCCGCTGGCGCGGTGAAGGCGATCTCGGGACGCCGGCGATCCACGAACACGGTCTGGCCGGCCTGCACGTGATCGCCCGGCGCCACCCGGAAGTCCGCCCTGATGCCCGGAAAGTCGTGGCCGGAAATGGCAACCCGGCGCACACGCCCAGCCTCGCGCACCACCTGCCTGGGCCTGCCGGGAAGAGCGATGTCGAGCCCTCGCCTGATCCTGAGCTGTCGCGTCATGGCCACGCTGTTTCCTCGTCCGGCCTTCCTGCCTAGGAATGTGAGGAAATAGCCGCAGCGGCCCGCCGGCGATTTGCGCGAGATCAAGCGGCCGGCAAGGCGGGCGAGCTATGGGCGACAGATGGAAACATGTCTGGCGATTGCGGGCGGATTCGTGCTGCTCATTGGCGGTGGCGAGATGCTCGTCAGGGGCGCTGTCAGCGTCGCTCGGGCGCTGAAGGTTACGCCGCTCCTCATCGGCTTGACCCTCGTGGGGTTCGGCACCTCGGCTCCCGAACTGGTGACTAGTGTCGTGGCCGCACTGGAAGGCTCGCCGGGCATTGCCGCCGGCAACATCGTCGGTTCGAACATCGCCAACATCCTGCTCGTTCTCGGGCTTGCCGCGCTCGTTCATCCTCTGGGGATCGATCCGAAAGGATTTCGTCGCGACGCCCTGTGGCTGATGGCGGCGTCTCTAGCCCTGCTGGCACTGGTGCTGTGGGGCGACATGGACCGGCCGTCCGGCATCGCCCTGATCGCCGCGATCGTCGTCTATGTCGTGCGCGTTGCCCGCAGCGAGCCGGCGGAGCCGGACGTTACCGCCACGGCAAGGCAAGCACGGGGCGGGAAAGCGCTGTCGCAACCCCTGCGTCCAGGACTCGCCGTCCTTCTCGCCGGCGCGGGAATTGCCGCCACGATCCTCGGCGCCAGGCTGCTGGTGAGTGGAGCCATCGAGCTCGCGCGGCTGCTGGCGGTATCCGAGACGGTGATCGGGCTGACGATCGTGGCCGTGGGAACGTCGCTGCCGGAAATGGTCACGAGCCTGGTCGCCGCCTATCGCCGGCAAGCAGACATTGCCTACGGCAACATCGTCGGCTCGAACATCTACAACATACTGTTCATCCTGGGTGTGACGGCAACGGTGCAGCCGATCCCGATCCCCGTTCAGATTGCCCGGCTGGACATCTGGGTCATGCTGGCCGCGACCGGCCTTCTCGTCTACTTCGGGCGCTCGGGCTTCAGCCTGACGCGGTGGGAAGGCGCTGCCTTTGTCGCGACCTACGCCGCCTATGTCTGGTACTTGGCTACCCACGCCTGAGGTACCGTGAGCAGAGGGCCGGGAAACACTGAACACTTTCCCGGCCCTGGCCCGGTCAGGTGGCAGTGGCTTCCCGCCCGGCGACGCGGCCCATCACCAGGCAGTTGGTGAGCGAACCTCCACCGACATAGTCGTCGAAGAAGACGGCGCCCGCGCCTTCGCCCGCTGCGAAGAGGCCCGGGATGACGCGCCCGTCCGGCTCCAGCACCCGAGCCCTGGCGTCGATCATGATGCCGCCGAAGGTCAGCGTGATGCCCGGCGCGAGCGGGTGAAATGCATAGAATTTCGGCGTGTCGATACGGAGTGCAAGTCCCGCCTTGGGCGGGTTGGCGCCCGGTGCGGCCTCGCCTTCGACCGCTTCGTTGAAGGCGCGGACGGTCTCCACGAGCGCCTCGGCTGGAATCCCCACCGCTGCAGCGAGCTCCTCCAGCGTGTCGGCTTCGTAAGTCCGGATCCCGAGCCGCTGGAACGTAGCCAGCGCCGAAGCGGGCCCGGGAAGTGCCTTGACCTTCTCGTCGAAGATTAGCGTCGAGCGCTGCCCCGGCTGGCCGAGCACGGCCTTGCCATGGGCGACATAGCCTCTCGACTCGTCGATGAAGCGCCTGCCCTCGCGGTTCACGGCTAGGCCATGAGGCAGCGCCGCGAAGGGGTTGCCGGCCGCTGTCTCCAATTCGTCGACTGCCGCCACGTGCAGCGCTCCGAGCCCGCCCATGCCCTTGAGGCCGGCTCCGGCCGCCTGTGCCATGGTCAGGCCGTCGCCCGTCGCCCACGGGACGCCGCGCACCATCATCGCGCCGGCATTTGGGTCGGAATAGGCCTCGAGGATCTGCGTGTTGCCGCCATAGCCTCCGGCCGCGACCACCACGGCATGCGCGGCATAGTCTACCACGCCGTTGTTGCCGACGCAGCGCACGCCCGCCACCGCGCCGCGTTCGTTCATCACAAGCTGGCGCGCCTTGGTGTCGTAGAAGAAGACAGCGCCCTTGCCGGCGATCGTCTGGCGCAGGTTCTTCATCATGCGCGGCATGCCCATATATGCGCCGGGCGCAACCAGTGCGGCCGCCACGCGATACGGCGGCATTTCGGCCTCCGGAAGGAATTCGATGCCGTTCGCGGCGAGCCAGGCGACATCGGCGCGCGCATTCGCGGTCATGAGCTCGTAGATTTCCCTGTTGCCGCGGCCGAGCCCCTTCTTGATGAAATCTTCCAGATATGCGTCGCGGTCTGCCTGTGCGTCCGTGCGCGGCATCGCGAAGTAGCCGCCGGCAAGCAGGCTGTTGCCGCCCGCCCGGCTTTCGGCGCTCTTCTCCACCACCGCCACGCGCGCGCCCTGGGACGCAGCCTCGAGCGCGGCCGCGCAGCCAGCCATGCCGGTGCCGATGACGACCACGTCGAAATTCTCGGCGGCAGCGGGCTGCGGAAGCAGGGCAGCTTGCGCCGCCGACGCAGTCAGCAGTCCACCTAAGCCTGCTCCTGCGCCGATCCCGGCGAGTAGGTTGCGTCTCGACATTCCCTTCTGCGGTGTGTCCTGCATGGCTGTCGCCTTTCCTGTTTTCTCACTTGACGTCGAACTGGAACCCCCGGTGGCAGGTGACGCAGCTCACTTCCGAAGGCCGGTGAATGTGGTGGCAATCGCTGCAGACTGGGACCTCGCCGGCGCTGAGATGTGGGGAGCGATGCGGGTCAGGCGCGAGCTGCGCGCCGTCGAGCATCGTGCCGTGGCATGCCACGCAGGTCGCATCGGGCGGCGCGGCTGCCGCCGGCGTTTCCTGATGGCAGGCCGTGCAGGCGATACCCGCCTGCTGGTGCATGTCGTGAAGTGTCTGTGCTCCTGCGAACGAGCCGAAGCCGACAGGGATTATTGAGACGAGTGCTGCAGTTCTTGGCCACATTTTATTTTCCTCCCATTTCGAACGTGCCGCTTCATTGATCGCGATCAATATCGGCGATCACGATCGCAACCTGCGCGGCCGATGATTTCATTGCCTGGTTTCGGCAGGAGCCAGTCTTTTCCGCGCGATCCCGACAAGGGTCAGTGTGACCGCGATGATCGCCGGTCCCAGCACGAGGCCCGCGGCGCCGAACAACACGATCCCGCCGACCGCTCCGATGAATGTCAGCACCGTGTGGAGTCTGAGCTTGTTGCCGACCAGAACCGGATAGAGAAGGTTGTCGATACCGGCGACGATCACGCCGCCCCAGCAGGCGAGAAGCAAGGCGTCGAGCCAGCGTCCCTCGAAGGCGAGATAGATCGCAGCGGGTATCCAGACGACGAATGCGCCCAGAACGGGCACGATCGCCAGCAGGCCCATGACCAGGCCCCAGAACACGGGCGTGGGCAGCCCCAGCCACCAGAACATCAGCCCGCCGAGCGTTCCCTGCACGGCGGCCACCAGCACCGTGCCAACGAGCGTCGCGTGAACGGTCTCGGCGAAGCGGTTGCGTATCTGGAGGTTTTCATCCGGTTCAAGCGGGCTCATGTCCTCGGCCGCTGCAAGAATCTGTTCGCGGTCGCGGAGGAAGTAGAAGAGCAGGTAGAAGGTAAGCGCGAGCGTGATTGCCTGTCCGATTGATCCGAGCACGAAGCTCGCGCTGTTGCCGGTCAGCCATTCGCTCAGCGCTGCGAAGGAGCCAGCGGGATCGAGATTGTCGATCAGCCATGAAATGACGCGGGCGATGCCCGGATAGGCTGGAGCGATCTCGCCAGCGTCCCAGCGGCGCAAGAACTCCTCGACATAGACGGCGCCGCGCGCGGCTTCTCTCGCAAGCTGCTGCACGACCAAGGCGATCGGCAGGCAGATGAGCAGCGCGGAGCCTGTCGCTGTCAGGAGAGCCGCAGTCGCCGGGCTGCGCACGTGCCGCTCCATGAGGCGGTGGAAGGGCATGAGAACGATGGCGAGCACCAGCGCCCAGGTGAGCGCGGACAGGAAGGGCAGGGCCAGGTAGGCCGACAATGCCGCTCCTGCGGTCGCGGCCGCGACGACGATCCTCGTGCCCGGTCTCGTCCGGGCAGGAACCGGTTCAACGCGACGTGTATCCACCGTCCACCAGGTGATAGCTGCCGTTGATGAAGCTTGCTGCGTCGGACAGCAGGAAGCAAGTCAGGGCAGAAACCTCCTGCGGCGTACCCAGCCGTCCTGCCGGATGCAGCCCGGCCAGTTGCGCGCGTGCGTCCTCGTCCAGGTTCTTCGACAGCAGCGGCGTGTCGATGAAGGCCGGACCTACAGCGTTCACCCGCACGTTCTGCGCCGCGTATTCCAGGGCGGCCGTACGGGTCAGGCCCGCCAAGGCGTGCTTGGCCGCGACGTACGCGCAAGAGCCCGCCCAGCCGACCGAACCGAGGATCGAAGACATGTTGACGATCGCGCCGCCGCCCGCCTTCAGCATCGCCGCGATCTCGTACTTCATGCCGTAGAAGACGCCGTTGAGGTTGACGTCGATCACCTTGTGCCAGTCGTCGAGGGCATAGTCGGCGATGTTGGCCTGCGCCCCGCCGATGCCGGCGTTGTTGACGGCAAGATGCAGCGCTCCGAACGTCGAGACGGCCGCCTTGACCATCTGCTCGATGGAGGCGGCGTCGGCGACATCGACCGTGGTCGACATGGCGCTGCCGCCGGCATGGTTGATGCCGCGAGCAATTCGGTCGGCGGCATCCGCGTCGATATCCGCCACCATTACCCGCGCTCCGCGGGTCGCCAGTTCCTGGGCGATCGCTGCACCGATCCCCGAACCGGATCCGGTGACAGCCGCGACCTTGCCATTGAAGTCGTTCATCGTGTTGGCTCCGAATTCTAATGCGAAAGCAGGACGGGCAGGAGCAGGTCGTCCAGCACCCCGCGGGTTGCGCCGCCCAGCACGAAATCGCGTACCCGTGAGTGGCCGAACGCGCCCATAACCAGTATCTCGGCGCGAAGTTCGAGCGCACGCTGCTGGAGGGTGGCGGCGATGGGACCGCGCTGCCCGGCTATGCTGATCGCCGTGGCGGGTAGCCCGCGCGCCGTCAGGACTTCGGCAAACCGCTCGCCGGCCCGGGGGTCATGCAGCGGCTTCTCGTCCTGCACGGTCAGCACCGAAATGATCTCGGCGCGGCGCAGCAGGTAGGCCGCATCGCCCGCCGCGCGCGCCGCGACGCGGCTGCCGTCCCAGGCGACGGCGACGTGGTGTAGCGAGCCGACGGGACTGAGTTCCGGCAGCAGGATGGTGGGTCGGCCGGACCCGAAGATCACCGCTTCCGCAACCGCCTTCGCGGTCGGATTGGCGGCTTCCCAGCCGCACAGGGCATAGTCGTAATAGCGGGCACGGGCAGCTGCAGTCTCGGGAAGCAGGATCGCATTGGATTGTACGGTTTCCCGGTGGATTGCGACGCCCGCCTTGCCGGCTTCCTCGGTCACCTTCTGCAGCAAGGCCTCGCCGCGGACGCGGCTAGCTTGCTCCGCGCGCCCGATCATCTCCGGCAGATCGATGAGAAGGCGGGCTACCGGACTGGCTACGTTCGGAATGTCGGGATTGAGCGCCAAGGCATGCAGCTCGGCGTCGAGGCATCCCGCCGTACGGACGGCGTTGGACGCGACGGCGTCGGCGTTCACATCCGGATAGGTGACGAGCGGCAGGAACGCATGGTGGCGCATCTGGATGTCCTTTCGGTCGAATGCACCGTATGCCCCCGGCAGGCTCACCTCCTTGATGTGCCTCAATTCGCTTCCCGCTGGCCGCGCGGCCAATTGCCCTCAGCTCGACATGAAGCGGTCGAAGTTCGTCTCGTCGAGCAGCGAGCGCGTCATGCCGCCGAATGCCCATTCGCGCAGCCGGCTGTGTCCGTATGCGCCTGAGACGACCAGTCCGGCGCCGTTGAACTCGACGAACTGGAGCAGCGCGACACTCTCGTCGTCTGCAGCGATCAGTTCGGGCTTGGCTGCAATGCCGTGCGAGGCGAGGAATGCGATCACGTCATTGACACTGCTGCGCAGGTGTTCGTCGATCTGCGGTGCGACGGCGACCACCTCCACCTTCTTGGCCGCTGCCAGAAAGGGTAGTGCATCGGCGACCGCGCGACGTGCCTCGCGCGTGTCTTTCCATGCAACGACGATCTTGTCCGCTCGCAACTGCTCGGAATTCCTGGCGGGAATCAGAAGCGGGCGTCCGGCGCGCAGCACCACGCTGCCGGGGTCGGCGACCCGGTACGGATTTCCGGTCGCGGCGCCTTCGACAGCGGCCATGACGATGAGGTCGGCCGATCGCGCGGCTTCGACGACCGCACGCGTCGGGCTCATCAACTCCTGGCGCCATTCGGCACCCTTGAGGCCGGCGGTCAGGCTTTCGAATTCGTCCTGGACGGTCTTGAGGCGCCCTTCGATGACCTCGCGCATCCTGAGCCACGCGTCGGCCATCGCGCCTGCCATGTCCGGTCCGGCGAAGGGCATGGGAGAATCGGCCGCGCACAGCCCGATCAGCCTTGCCTTGTGGGCGCGCGCCAGCGCGATCCCGAGCTTGACGATTGGAGCCACGGGCCCGTCGATGTCGATATTCACCAGGATGGATTTGCAGGCCATGGCAGCGCTTCCCTTTCGAACGGCCGGATTGCGCACTTCTATGCCGGGCCGAAAGATGGAGCTTTGATCGCAGTCAAGGAGGCTGCGAGGCATCTTGAACAGCGGCCGTCGACGTTTTGATGCCGGTCAAGGTGGCGAGAGCCCGTTGCGTGTCCAGTGCATCCAGTCAGGATCGCCTTCGATCCGACCGTACCGCCGAACCGCGGTTCAGCGGGCCATCAACACCCGAAACCCAGGAGTTGAACAATGGCTGACACTGCCACCAAGCTTCCCATCAAGTCCGAGAAGGGCGCACCGGCCGGTGTTGAAGAGCAGAGCGCTTTCACGGCACTCCGGCGCGAGATAGATCGCCTCTTCGATGAATTTCGGCCTTTTGGCTGGCGCCTGCGCCCGGGCCGTTCGATGTTCGACGTTGAGCTGCCCAGGCTTCGGGACGCCTGGCAAATCGCGCCGGCGGTCGACCTCGTGGAAAAGGACAAGGAATACCAGATCACGGCCGAGCTGCCCGGCATCGAAGAGAAGAATCTGGAAATCAAACTGTCCAACGGCGTTCTGACCATCAAGGGCGAAAAGCAGGAGGAAAAGGAGCAGAAGGACGGAGATTATTACCTCTCCGAACGCCGCTACGGCTCGTTCCATCGTTCGTTTCAGCTTCCCGAGGGCGTGGACGCCGACAAGATCAAGGCGAGTTTCGGCAAGGGCATCCTGAAGATCACGATGCCCAAGACCGCCAAGGCGCAGAACGCGACGAAGAAGATCGAGGTCAAGGCTGCGTAACCGTCACGACGGGCCAGCGCGGCCAATGCGCCGGCCCGCCTTGTCGCGCGCGAAACGCATGCGGCGGACGCGTCGCCCCAGGAATTTTCCTGGACTGCGGCGGGCTCCCCGCGCACCATGGCTGCCATGATCATCGTCGAGCTGTCACCCGCCGCGTGCATGGAGGTCGTTGCCTCCAATCGCGTGGCGCGCCTTGCAGTCGCGAGCGGCGTGCAGCCCTACGTGGTGCCGATCTACTATGCGCTCGACGGCGGCTACCTCCACTCCTTCACGCTGCCGGGCAAGAAACTCGAATGGATGCGGGCGAACCCAAGGGTCTGCGTGCAGGTCGATGAGCAGTCGCCGGATGGCTGGCGCAGCGTCGTCATCGATGGGACTTTCGAGGAACTGCCCGACCGTCTGGGGCACAAGCATGCGCGCGAACGTGCCTGGCAGCTTCTGAGCCGCCATGCGGAATGGTGGGAGCCGGGCGCGATCAAGCCCGGACCGCCTTCGCACGTCCAGCGCACCGACCGGCTCTTCTACCGGATCTCGATCGACCAGGTTTCCGGACGCGAGGCGCGCTCCGAGCCGTCCGGCTGAGATTGTGGCCAGGTCAACCCGACGCCGCGGGCTTGTGCTGGATCAAGGCGCGTCCCGGCCAGGCATCGCAGCATGAATCGATGACGACTTCCCTGCCTGCCGGGCCGATGCACGCCGAATCCCTGCTCAGACGTACTCTGTTGGCCTTCGCCCTGCTTGCCCTTGCCGGTGGTGTGGCGCTGATGTTGATTGCGCCGGACGGATTGCCTTCCTGGCTTTCGCCGCGGGTGTTGTGGACCGCCGGCACGCTGCCGGTGATCCTGCTGCTGGCGGGCTCGATCATCCGCGACATCTGGATCGGCCGGCTTGGCGTCGACGCGGTTGCACTCCTCGCGATGTCGGCCGCGCTGCTCCTCGATCAGTCGCTTGCAGGCGTCATCGTCGCCGTCATGTATTCGGGCGGGTCGGTTCTCGAGGATTTCGCGCGCGGTCGTGCCGAGCGAAGCCTTGCATTGCTGGCGGACCGCGCTCCCCGAACGGCCAATCGTCGCGCCGGCAAAAGCATCGAGAAGGTTGCAGTCGACGAGGTTCGCATCGGCGATGAGCTGGTTGTGAGGGCCGGCGAACTCGTGCCCGTGGATGGTGTGCTCCTCGACGCGCAAGCCTCGTTGGACGAGGCGGCCGTGACCGGCGAGCCCCTTCCGGCGCAGCGGCGGAAGGGCGACGCGCTTCGAAGCGGCACGGTGAATGCGGGCGACGTCCTGCGCATGCGCGCGACGGCGATTGCCGGCGAAAGCACCTATGCGGGCATCGTCCGGATGGTGGCCGCCGCCCAGACTGCGAAGGCCCCGTTCATGCGGATGGCCGATCGGTTTGCGCTGTTTCTGCTGCCGTTCACCATTGTGGTCGCCGGCGGCGCGTGGCTGGCGTCCGGCGATGCGGTGCGGGCGCTTGCGGTGATCGTCGTCGCCACGCCCTGTCCGCTTATCCTCGCCGCTCCCGTTGCTTTCCTCGGCGGGATTTCCCGCGCGGCGCGGCAGGGCGTGCTCATAAAGGGCGGCGCGGCCCTTGAGGCACTGGCGGGCGTGAAGACGGCGATCTTCGACAAGACCGGGACGCTCACTCATGGCGGAGCGGAGTTGATCGAACAGGACACCGCCCCCGGCAGGAGTGCCGACGAAGTGTTTGCAGCCCTCGCATCGCTGGAGCAGTCCTCCCATCACGTGCTGGCTGATTCCATTCTCGCCATCGCGCGCTCGCGCGATCTTTCCCTGGAACACGCGCGCGGGGTCGCCGAACAGCGAGGCGCGGGGCTCGAAGGAATTCTGAGCGGCGTCCGCGTGCGTGCCGGCTCGCGTGCCTACCTGATCGGCAATGGGCGGTTGCCGCTCTGGGCCGAGCAGGGCGAACGGCGCTATGTCGGCCAGCCGGTGCTTCGCGTCTATGTTTCGATGGATGGCCGACTGGCGGGAGTCTTCACCTTCGGCGATTCCATCAGGGGCGACGCGCGTGAAACCATTGAGGCACTGCGCCGGCAGGGGCTGCAGCGGGTCGTCATTCTCACCGGCGACGAGGGAGCGGCCAGCCGACGCGTCGCCGACAGGTTGGGCGTCGACGAACTGGTCGCGGAAGCGGCGCCCGCCCGCAAGCTCGAAGTCGTCGCCGCCGAAATGCGCCACAATCCCGTCGTGATGGTGGGGGACGGCATCAACGATGCGCCGGCGCTGGCCGCAGCCTCCGTTGGCGTTGCGATGACGGCGCGCGGCATCAGCGTCTCGTCGGAAGCCGCTGATGTGATCATCCTGACGCCGAGGCTTGCTCTCGTCGCCGACGCCGTCGCGATCGCGCGCCGCACCCGTGCAATTGCGCGCCAGAGCGTCGTCGTCGGACTGGCGCTTTCCGGCGCCGGCATGGTGGCGGCTGCGTTTGGCTATCTCGACCCGATTGCAGGCGCCTTCGCTCAGGAGGCGATCGACATCGCGGTCATTTTCAATGCCTTGCGGGCGCTGTCGGGGTCCGCCGAGCCACCGGCATCGGGTTCGGAATGGGCCTCCGCGAGGTTCGTGACTCCACATTGATACCCGTCAAAGTATCTCGCGGCCGGCGGGCCTATGCACTTTCGAAACCAGGGAGCCAATCATGTCGACGACATCCCAGTTGCCCTCGAACTTTCGCCACGTTCGCCTTGTCCTGGCGCGCGAGAAGGGGCGTCCGGCCGGCGATCGGGAGGAAGGCTACGACCTGCTGGTGCCGTTGCTGGACGACGGGCGCATCGACGCGGTCGCGTGGAAGAAGGATCAACTGCAGTGTCGGGTAAGATCGTTCAGTCCGGGGCGTGAGGATCGCGTCGGCAGGTTGCGCCGCAAGCCGGGTGGCCAGTGGTACCTCGACTACGAGGAGGGCGAGCGGGACGACGAGCCGGGCTTCCGCTTCGGTGACGAGCGGTTTGTCACCGGCGAGTACGTCTCGATCTCCCGTGGCAGCGCCTTCCATACCTATCAGGTGGAGCGGGTGGAGAAGCCATAGGCCAGGAAATGTCCGGCTTTCCGCCGCAGCTGGCTTTCAGGCGGACCATATCCGGAGAAGTTCATGTCCCGCCGCATTCTCGTCGTTACCGCGCATCCGGACCCGGCGCCAGAGCGGCTGTGCCGCACTCTGGCGACTGTCTACGCGACGGCTGCCGAACATGCGGGACATGAGGTCAGGCGGCTCGACATCGCCACGCTGGAGTTCCCGCTGCTGCGCTCGAACGAGCAGTTCGAGAAAGGCGGCGTGCCTGACATGCTCCAGGAGGCCTCGCAGGCGATCGTCTGGGCGGAGCACTTGGTTTTCGTCTTTCCGCTGTGGCTCGGCACAATGCCCGCTCTCCTGAAAGGGTTTCTGGAACAAGTGATGCGACCTGGCGTCGCCTTCGCCCGCCCGGAAGACGGCGGAGGGTTTGCCAAGGCTCTACTGGGCGGCCGATCCGCCCGCCTCATCGTCACGATGGGAATGCCGCCACTCCTCTACCGGATCTGGTTCCGCGACCATGGCGTCGCCGGAATGCGCCGCAGCATCCTGAACTTCGTCGGCATCAAGCCTGTGCGTGAGACGCTGCTCGGCCTTGCCATGTCCAATGAGAAGAATCGTGCAGGCTGGATCGAGAAGACACGCCGCCTGGGCGAGGCCGGGAAGTAGCGCTACGAGTGCGAAGTTGCGGCACAATGGGTCCTGCAAGGCTTGGACCTTGCCCTGTTCGTCGGGTAAGACATCGCGATCCTGAGCCAGGCGACAGAAGTCCGTTCGAGAGCCGAGGGGATATGGATCAGAGCCTTGCCGCACGCCGGGGGAGCCTGCGCCTCGTGAGCCTGCTCACGGGAAACCGTTCGGCGCTTCGGCGATACGGCGTCGCGATCGCCGCCGTACTGGCGACAGTGTTGCTGCAGCTGATCTTCCCGCAATTGTTGCTGACGCGCGCCGTCCTGGTCATCTTCGTGCCGGCGATTTTCATTGCATCGATCGTCGGCGGACTGTGGCCCGGAGTGTTGAGCCTCGTACTGTCTCTGGCGGCATCGATCGTCATGGGCCAGTTGTGGGGTGCGCCCGACATAAATCCGATCAACTATGCCGTGTTCATGATCGTTGGCGCAATCATCACATGGCTCGGCGAGGCGCTGCAGTATTCCTACCGGGCCATGGCGGACGCGCAGCAGCAGCTCGCCGCGCGGGAGGCGCATCTCAGCAACGTCCTCGATACCGTTCCGGATGCAACCGTCGTCATTGATGCCAGCGGCACGATTGTTTCCTTCAATGCGGCTGCCGTGCGCCAGTTTGGCTACCGCGAGGACGAGGTGATCGGCTGCAACGTGCGCATGCTTATGCCTGAGCCATACAGGAGCGAACACGATGGCTATATCCAGCGCTACCTGCGCACCGGCGAGAGGCGTATCATCGGGATCGACCGGGTCGTCGTCGGAGCCCGGAAGGATGGCTCCACTTTTCCGATGAAGCTTGCCGTTGGCGAGATGAAGTCGGGAAGCAGCATCCACTTCACCGGGTTCATCCGTGACCTGACTGAGCGCGAGGAGTGGGCGGCGAGGCTGCAGGAAATCCAGACCGAACTGGCTCGGCTCGCCCGCCTCAATGAGCTTGGCGAGATGGCGTCCACGCTCGCGCACGAACTGAACCAGCCGCTGGCAACGATCGCCAACTATGCGCAGGGCTCGAAGCGCATGCTGCAGGCATTGCCCGAGGACGTCGCCGGGACGTTGCAGGAAGCCCTCGGTGAGATTTCCGCGCAGTCGCTTCGTGCGGGCCAGATCATCCGCCATCTGCGCGAGTTCGTCATGCGTGGCGCGACAGTGGAATCGGCGGAAGACATTCGCAAGCTCGTCGAGGATGCCGGCGCGCTCGCCCTGGTCGGCTCTCGCGAACAGGGCGTGCGCACGGTCTTCGATTTCGCGCCGGGTGCCGACATCGTCTGGACCGACCGCGTCCAGATCCAGCAGGTGCTCATCAACCTGATGCGCAACGCCATGGAGGCGATGCGCGATAGCGAGCGAAAGGAACTGGTGGTGCGGACCGAGCTGGAAGGCACGTTTGTCGCGGTCGAAGTATCGGACACCGGCCCGGGCATTGCCGAGGAGGTCTCGGCGCAGCTCTTCAAGCCCTTCATCACGACGAAGCCGGGCGGCATGGGCATCGGCCTGTCGATATCCAAGACCATCATCGAGGCCCATGGCGGGAACATCGGGGTCAGCAGGAACGTGAACGGAGGGGCGACCTTCCGCTTCACCCTTCCGGCATACAGGGAGCCGGCCGATGAGCAGCAGTGACTATGTCGTGCATATCGTCGATGACGAGGAACCGGTGCGCAAGTCGCTGGCGTTCCTGCTCACCGTTTCGGGGTTTGCGGTTCGCGTGCATGACAGCGCCGCGGCCTTCCTGGAAGTCGCCCCCGGCCTGCGCGACGCCTGCCTCGTCACCGACCTGCGCATGCCGGGGATGAACGGAGTCGAGCTTCTTCAGCACATCCGCAAGCAGGCGCTGAACATTCCCGCCATCGTGATCACCGGCCATGGCGACGTGCCCATGGCCGTCGAAGCCATGAAGGCAGGCGCGCTCGACTTCATCGAGAAGCCGTTCGACGAAGAAGTTCTGATCGAGGCGGTGAAGAACGCCGCTGCCACGCTTGACCGGGCGGCGGATGCGGATCTGACCGCGATCCGCGCGCGCTTCGCGGAACTGACGGACCGCGAACGGGAGGTGATGGCAGGCGTCGTTGCGGGCCTGCCCAACAAGACGATTGCCTACGACCTGCAGATCAGCCCGCGCACGGTCGAGGTGCATCGCGCCAACGTCATGACCAAGATGGCGGCCAGGAGCCTGCCCGAGCTCGTACGCATGACGCTGTCGGCGGGCCTCGCGTTCGAATGAAGCGGGCGACAGCCCCCTCTACGTAGAACCCCGTAGTGACATAACCGGATTTCGCGCGGCGCTCGTTCGCGCGATTGATCTCCCTGCGAACCGAGGGAGATTTCGATGCCCATCCACCAGCAGCCAGCCGCCTTCCCGAACACCGCGGTCCAGCCGCAGGCGTTCCCGTCGGCAAATGTCCAGCCGGTGTCTCTCTACAATGGCGGCAGCGAAATCTACGGCCAGGGCGAGAAGGCTGGCGCGCTTTACCAGATCGAGTTCGGCGCGGTTCGCATTTATCGGCTGCTCGCCGACGGCAGGCGGCAGATCTCCGCGTTCCATCTCGCCGGCGAGGTGTTCGGCTTCGAAAGCGATTCCACCCACCACTTCTTCTCCGAGGCAATCTGCGCCACCGGCATTCGCGTCATTCGCCCGACGCAAGGCGCCGACCTGTCTCATCAGCTCCTGCCGCTGGCGCTGCAGGGCCTGGTGCGGGCTCAGGAGCACTTGCTGGTGCTGGGCCGCCAGAGCGCGCTGGAACGCATCGCTGCTTTCCTGCTCGACATGGCTGAGCGCCAGGGCGGGATGGAGACGTTCGACCTGCCGATGTCGCGCACCGACATAGGCGACTATCTCGGCCTCACGATCGAGACTGTCTCCCGCATCATCTCGCAGCTCAAGGCCAAGGGCATCATCCGGCTGAAGTCGCTGCGCACGATCCAGATCCTCAAGCCGGACACGTTGCGCGATTTGAGCGAGTGAAGCCGCGCCGCAAGGGCGGCGCACCGATAGGGCGTTCGGATTGAGCCGGAGGGCAGACCTTGCATCGCTTCATCCTCATCAGCCTGGCGCTCGCCTTGCTCATCGCCGCTTCTGTCGCGGTGCTCTACCGGCGCGACATGACAGAGGCCATTGCCGGAATCGAAGGGCATAGCGAGATCGCCGAAACCAGCTTCGGCCCGATCGAGTATGCCATGACCGGAACCGGCAGGGCGGCGCTGGTGATTCACGGGTCAGGCGGCGGTTTCCAGCAGGGGCTGCTGATCGCGGAGCCACTGAGCGCTTATGGCTACCGGCTCATCGCTCCGTCCCGCTTCGGTTATCTCGGCACTCCCTGGCGAGCCGATCTCACGATCGAGCTGCAGGCCGACGCGCATGCTGCACTATTGGACGAGCTCGGGATCCAGAAGGTCGTGATCGTCAGCGCCTCCGCCGGCGCGCTCTCCGCGATGCAACTCGCCATCCGCCATCCGGAACGCTGCGAGGCGCTGATTCTGCTGGTGCCCGCGGCGTACGCACCCGAGCGGACGCCCAATCAGTCGGCCGCGCAAAGCAAGTGGGCAGAGCGATTCATGATGGCGGCCCTGCGCGCGGACTTCGTATTGTGGTCTGCGATCCGGTTGATGCCCGGCACGATGACCAGGTTGCTCCTCGCAACCGATCCTGCCTTGCTCGAGACCGCCGCACCCGCTGACCGAGCAATGGCGCGCAGGATGCTCGAGGACATCCTGCCGGTGAGCCGGCGTGCCGATGGCCTGTTGTTCGACTCCCGTTCGGCCGGCAATCCTCCGCCCATGGACCTCGGCAGGATCAGCTGCCCGGTGCTTGCGATCAGCGCTGAAGACGACTTCTACGGCACCGCCGCTTCCGCTCGGCACATCGCAGCCAACGTGCCGAACGGCGAATTGATCATCTATCCTGCTGGTGGCCATCTGCTCGTCGGGCACGGCGAAGAGATGTGGCACTGGGCCGCCGGCTTCACCGAAGCCGCGGCACTGCCGGTCGCGAGCGATCGCTAGCCGAACCGACAGGCTGCTCGCCTCTGCCGTCATCCGATCCAATGGACGTGAATGGTCCGCCTTTGACGTAGCGCAAGGCTTTTCGATCGCCTGCATGTCCTTCTGGTGCATCATCAATCGGGGGTGTCTACCATGCGATCGCAAGCCCTGACTGTCCTCCTTCTCACAGCGTTCTCCTGCGTATCGGCGCCTGCGGCGGCATCGGACCTGGTATTGGGCGGCGACAGGTATGCTGCCGGCTCTTCGGTAGAGGTGAGCGCGTCCAGTGCGCGTGACCTCTTCGCGGCCGGTTTCTCCGTCGATGCCAACGGCAACGTCACCGGCGATCTTCACGCGGCAGGCTTCGACGTGGACATCGAAGCGCCTGTCGGAGGGGACCTCCTGGCGGTTGGCTTCTCGGTCGATGTCGGCGCGCCGGTGGCCGAAGATTTGACCGTGTCCGCTGGCGGCGTCGATCTGAGCGAGGCCGCTACCGTCGGCGGAAACGCCAGGATATGGGCCGGCAGCGCGACGATCGACGGCGCCATCGCAGGCAGCCTCCTTGCGGCCGGCGGCTCGATCGAGCTGAACGGCACCGTGGCTGGCGATGCCAATCTGACGGCAGGAGATATTTCGTTCGGACCCGAGGCCAGGATCGGCGGCACGCTTACCTATGCCTCGGAGGAGCCCATCGAAATCCCCGAGCAGGTCGTTCCGGCAGAGCGTGTGCGCTTCGAGAAGCTCGAGCGTTCCTGGACGCCCGAAATTCCGGCCGCCCGCGATATGATGCCGCCATTCATGGTGATGATCGGCGGCTTTGTACTGGCGCTGGCGTTTCTCGTCATTGTTGGCATCATCGCCTACGCGCTGGCGCCGGCAACCATCGAGAAGCTGCGCAGGGACGCCCTGGATCGGCCGCTGCTGTCCATCCTGCTTGGCGCGCTCGGGCTGTCGATGCTGTTCGGTCTCGTCCCGGTCAGTGCCATGACGATCGTCGGCATCCCGCTCGTTCCGCTCGTGGTCCTCGCCATCCTCCTGGCCTGGCTCGCCGGCTATCTCGTCGGCGTCTACGTCCTTAGCTGGAGGGTGTTCTCCGGCATCGCCAGCGAGCCGCAGACCGGCGTGGCACGCCTCGGCGTGCTGGTACTCGGTCTGATCACGTTTGCGCTCCTCAACTTCGTGCCGTTCGTGGGCTGGGCGATCAACCTGGTCGCCGTCTTCCTCGGTCTCGGGGCCTTCATGAAGTGGGGAGCACGCAGCGTCTCCGGCAGCCGGGCAACGGAGGCGAGCGTCGCGCACGTCTGAGCGGAACGCATCGAAAATGGTGCACCAAAAGGCCCGAGGCTGCTCGGCGCCTTTGACCTGACGCAAGGCAGTTTCCGGCCCTTGCCTGATGCTGGATCGAGAGTGAACCGTTTGAGGAGAGTCAGCCATGACGACCGGGATTGCCAGCTTGACGCATGCCGCCGAGAAGGCCCAGCAATGGGTCAACGAACTCGCCGAGGATCTGGACTGGGACATCCAGAAGTCCCATCGGCTGCTGCGATCGGTTCTCCACACCCTTCGCGACTGGCTGTCGCGGGATGAAATGGCCGATCTTGCCGCGCAGCTCCCCTTGTTGATCCGCGGCATCTTTTTCGAAGGGTGGGATCCCAGCGCCGCGCCGGCCGAGGACCGCAGCAAGGCTCGTTTCGTCGAGCAGGTGCAGCGCGAAATGGGAAAGGATGTGATCGAAAATCCGGACCGGGCGATCAACCAGGTCTTCCGCCTGCTCGAGCGGCACCTGGACGAAGGCGAGTTGAAGCAGGTGCGCAATTCGATGAACAAGCACATTCGCCAGCTTTGGCCGTCGCACTGAGGACGTTTCGCAACCGCAGCGAAGCCGGAAAACTGCTTGCCGCGCAGGTGGCGGGGCTCGATTTGCGCGATCCGGTCGTGCTGGCGCTTCCGCGCGGCGGCGTGCCAGTGGCGTTCGAAGTGGCAAAGGCCCTTGGCGCGCCGCTCGACCTCGTCATCGTGCGCAAGGTCGGCGCTCCGGAAATCCGGAGCTGGCGGCCGCTTCGGTCGTGGACGGCAATCCGCGACCCAATTCCGGGCACTGGGCAACCATACCGCGATTTCCATCAGCTCAGCGACGCGGAAGTGCTCGACCATCTCGCCAGGGTTGCCCGCGGGGCGGTCTGCAGGCGAGGGTACGCGGTGGATAGCCGTTGTGCTCGCGTGCCGTTTGTCGGATAGGTCGGCAAAGGTCGAGCAGAGGAAGTCGGGATCATGAAGTCCGTACTCGCCGTAGCGCTCAATCCGGCGGTCGACATTTCCGGTGAAGCGGATTCCGTTCAGCACACCCACAAGGTGAGGATGAAGAACGACCGCTTCGACCCCGGCGGCGGCGGGGTCAATGTTGCCCGCGTCGTGACCATGTTCGGAGGTGATGCCGAGGCCCTTCTTCTGGCGGGAGGCGAGATGGGGGCGCTGCTCCAACGCCTGTTGAAGGAAAGGGGCGTCCGCCACCGGGCTTTGCCGATCGCGGGCCAGACACGGGTCAGCTTCAACGCGCGTGATCTCACGACTGGCCGCGAGTATCGGTTCGTGCCGAAAGGTCCGTCCGTGAGGCCAGAGGAAGTCCTGGCCTGTCTCGACATGGTTGCCGCGCACGGCGGAGACTACGTGGTGGCCAGCGGCAGCCTGCCGGAAGGCTGCCCGGCCGATGTCTATGTCGAAATGGCAAAGGTGACCGAAGCACGTGGCGCGCGATTCGTCCTCGACAGCTCGGGGGACGGCCTGCGCATCACGCTGGAAAAGACGCGTGTTTTCCTGGTGAAGCCCAGCATCGGCGAGCTGGAACAGTTCGCCGGACGAAAGCTCGGCGAGGACGGCGTCCATGAGGTCGCCCGCGATCTGGTTTCGAGCGGCGCTGCTGAACTGGTAGCGGTCACGATGGGCGCCGGAGGCGCTCTGCTCGCCAGCGCCGACGGCGTCGTGCGGCTGCCGGCAATCCACGTCACCCAGCAGTCCGCGGTCGGTGCCGGAGACAGCTTTCTCGGCGCAATGGTCTGGGCCCTCTCGGAGGGCAAGGCGACTGCGGATGCCTTCAGGTTCGGAATCGCGGCCGGCGCGGCAGCCGTCATGACTCCCGGGACCGAGCTGTGTCGGCGCGAGGACGCGCTGGCGCTGTTCGAGGGCATGGCACGAGGCAGGTAGCGGCGACGAGGCCGTCAAGGGGCCGGATTGGCAATGCCCTAGCGCGCCATCAGGATCGGCAGCGGCGGCTCCTCCAGCATCGAGCGCGTCACGCCGCCAAGCATGCGCTGGCGCAGGCGGGAGTGCCCGTAGGCTCCCATCACCAGCATTTCGGCGGCGCAGTCCGCTGAGTGCCGCCTCAGCACCTCGGCAATGCTGCGGTCTTCGCTCGGCAGGCGATCGACAATGACCTTCGCGCCGTGTCTGGCAAGGAAGGCGGCGACGTCGGCGCCGGGTTCCTCTCCATGCCCGAAAGCAGATTCAACCGGGTCCACGATGGCCACGCGAACCTCTTCGGAGCCCGCCAGAATGTCCAGCGCCTCCCGCACGGCCCGCGCAGCTTCGAGGCTTGCGTCCCAGGCGACCATCACCCGCTTCGGAGTGAGTGTCGGCTTCGCTTCCGCAGGGACCAGAAGCAGCGGCTTGCCTGAATGAAACAGGGCACCCTCGGCTGCCTTTTCTCTCAGCAGATTCCGGGCAAGAAGCCCGGGGCCGAGCACCGTGAGATCGACGTATCGGGCCCGGCGGCCGATCGCCTCGTCGGTCCAGGCTTGCTCCTGATACTCGCAGGTGAGGTCGGCCGAGATGGACATGCGGTTCAGGAGCTTCGAGATGTCGTCGGCTCGTGCGGACAGCCTGGCAAGGTCGCCCTGCCGCTCCTCCAGCCAGTCGTCCGACAGCATCGCCGCAACCTGCCCGATTGGGGGAGGCGCGGCCATCGCGACGACAACCACCGAAAGGTGCGCTCCGATCTCCTCGCAAAGGCCGGCAGCGAGCTCGAGGTCTTCGTTGCCCGTGTTCTCACCGGCAATGGAAAGCAATGTCCTGAATGGCATGTCGTCGCTCCTTGCGC
>Ga0182792_1001178_pt1 | contig 22143 bp, 14 predicted proteins | sample Passage237B_FD_130497 | JGI IMG/M metagenome (GOLD analysis project Ga0182792, IMG submission 130497) | Cellulose adapted compost microbial communities from Newby Island Compost Facility, Milpitas, CA, USA - Passage2 37B (version 2) (version 2) ...
AACCCGCCGGAAGGGTAACGGCAAATTTCTGGAACTAAAGGGCTGTACCGGGCATAACCTGAAAAACGTGGACCTCAAACTGCCCCTGGGCACTCTGATCTGCGTGACGGGTGTGAGCGGAAGCGGCAAGTCGTCGCTTATTCACGAAACCCTGCACCCGCTGATCAGCAAACATTTTTACCGCTCCCGCCGCGAAGCTTTACCCTATGCTTCCGTAGAAGGTCTGGAAAACATTGACAAAGTCATCGAAGTTGACCAGTCGCCCATCGGCCGTACGCCCCGGTCCAATCCCGCTACCTATACCAACCTGTTTTCTGAAATCCGTACCCTGTTCGCCGAACTTCCCGAAGCAAAAATCAGGGGTTACAAGCCCGGCCGTTTTTCGTTTAACGTAAAGGGGGGACGCTGTGAAGATTGTGAAGGGGCTGGCATGAAGCGGATAGAGATGGATTTCCTTCCCGACGTACATGTGGAATGCGAGACCTGCAAGGGCAAACGTTTTAACCGGGAAACCCTGGAAGTGCGCTATAAGGGCAAATCCATAGCGGATGTGCTGGACATGACCGTAGAAACCGCGCTGGAATTCTTCGAAAGTCATCCGCGTATCGTACGGAAAGTAAGGACACTGAACGACGTAGGTCTAGGTTATATTACGCTGGGGCAGCATGCCACCACCCTTTCCGGAGGCGAAGCCCAGCGGGTTAAACTCGCTGAAGAACTGTCCAAGCGGGATACCGGGAATACGCTTTACATCCTGGACGAGCCTACCACGGGTCTGCATTTCAAGGATATCAGCCTGTTGCTCGATGTGGTGCATCAGCTGGTGGAAAAAGGCAATACCGTACTGATCATTGAACACAACCTCGACGTGATCAAGGTCGCCGATTACATCATCGACATGGGACCGGAAGGAGGGACCCAGGGTGGTCAGATCGTAGCTCAGGGTACACCCGAAGAAATAACCGAAGCCAAAGGAAGTTATACGGGTTATTTCCTAAGGGACGAACTGAAACAGTAGGGAGTTCACTTTCGAAAATGATATTCCAGGGGGGAGGTTACTCCCCCTTTTTTTGTACAAAAGCAATATTACGCCGGAGACCTTCCCATTTGGTGCGCTTGATGGGGGAGTGCTGGAATACACGTCTGAATACTTCCTCCGTAATTTCTTCCCAATCGGAATTCCGGAAAGATGCCAGCTCCGGGTTCAGGTTAAACAGGGGTTCGCGATGAGGTCTGGAAAATCGGTTCCACGGGCAAACGTCCTGACAGATGTCACAGCCAAAAATCCAGTTATCAAATTTCCCGCGCGCGTCCTCGGGAATCGCTTCCTTCAGTTCGATCGTGTAGTAACTGATACATTTACTGCCATTTACGACATAAGGTTCTTCGATGGCCTGGGTCGGACAGGCATCCAGGCAGCGGGTACAGGTGCCGCAGTAGTCCCTGGCCGCGTCATCAGGCCACAAGGGCAGGTCGAGGATCAGCTCACCGATGAAAAAGAAACTGCCCGAATCGCGGGTAATCAGGTTGGAGTTTTTTCCGATCCAGCCCAGACCGCTCTTTTCAGCCCACACCTTATCCATAACCGGGGCCGAATCGGTAAAAACCCGCCCGTTGATTTCCCCAAAGCGCTCGCCAAGCCGGCTGACAAAGGATTTCAGCTTGTCTTTGAGTACGTGGTGATAGTCTTCTCCGTAGGCGTATTTCGAGATTTTGTAATCATCCGGGCCTTCAGGGAGTTTCTGCTCGGGATAATAGTTCAGCAGGACGCTGATAACCGATCGGGCACCTTCGACCAGACGGGTAGGGTCGAGGCGTTTTTCAAAATGGTTTTCCATCCACTGCATCCGGCCATGCTTGCCTTCCTCCAGCCATTTTTCAAGCCGGGGAGCTGCTTCTTCCAGAAACCCGGCGCGGGATATCCCGCAGGCCATGAATCCCAGTTCACGGGCGAGTTCCTTCACTTCCCGGCTTCTTTCCTGTTCGATAAGTTCCTGCGCCGTCATCGTCCAAAGTTACAACTTAGTGCCAGTTTGTCAGTTTAATTTCGCTGGCAAAGATTTTTAGACATACTGAAAGAGTAAATAAAATAGTATTGAACGATAATCATGACTGAAAATAAGCTGAACGAAGACGAATTGGCAAAAGATCTGACAAACGAAGAAAACCAGGCAGCAGATACACCGAATCCTGAAGCATCAGCAGAGGGCGAGGAAGTGACTAATGCGGAAAATACCCAACTGGCGGAAGCCGGAGACCCTCTGGAAGAAGCACAAAAAGAAATTACCGAATTGAAAGATAAATATCTCCGCTTGTATGCCGAATTTGAAAATTTCCGGAGAAGGACGGCAAAGGAAAAATTAGAACTGGTTTCTACTGCCAACGCGGGGCTGTTGAAGTCGTTACTGCCCGTGGTGGACGATTTTGAACGGGCCATATCTTCCTTCGAGGCATTGCAAACTCCCGAAATGGAATCCTTTAAAGAGGGAATGGGGCTGATCTACTCCAAGCTGATCCGTACCCTTGAAAATGAAGGATTGCAGGCGATGGATATTCAGAATGCTGATTTTAATTCCGATTTTCACGAGTCGGTAGCACAGTTTCCTGCGCCGAGTGAAGAACAGAAAGGAAAAATTGTAGAAGTACTTGAGAAGGGTTACTTCCTGAAAGATAAAGTGATACGCTACGCTAAGGTGGTGGTTGGCGTATAAGCAGACAGCAACGATTATGGCAAAAAAAAGAGATTACTATGAGGTTCTCGGCGTCGATAGAAATGCGACCGCGGATGAGATAAAAAAGGCCTACCGGTCCCTGGCATTTAAATACCATCCCGATAAAAATCCCGGGAATGCCGAAGCGGAGGAGAAATTCAAGGAGGCGGCCGAGGCTTATAGTGTATTGAGTGACGAAGCGAAGCGTCAGCGTTACGATCAGTTCGGACATGCAGGAACCAGCGGCGGTGGTGCAGGTGGATTTGGTGGTGGCGGTGGCTTCACGATGGAGGACATTTTCTCGCAGTTCGGCGATATTTTCGGAGCCGGCAGTGCTTTCGGCGATATTTTCGGCGGGGGTGGACAGCGACGTCGGAAGGGTACCGATCTTAGAATCAAGCTGAAGCTGAATCTGAGGGAGATAGCCAACGGAGTCGAGAAGAAAATCAAGGTAAAACGATACGTGAGCTGTGTAGCCTGTTCGGGTAACGGCTCCAAGGGCGGAACCAGTCTGACCAATTGTCCGACCTGCAACGGATCCGGACAAGTCCGTAAGGTGGTAAACACCATTATGGGGCAGATGGTGTCTACCAGTTCCTGTCCGGCCTGTAACGGGGAAGGAAAGCAGGTCAAGGAACGCTGTGAAACCTGTGCGGGCGAAGGACGGCTCATGCAGGACGACATGATTACCCTCAACATCCCTGCCGGGGTAGGGGAAGGTATGCAGTTGTCGATGTCCGGTAAAGGGAATGCTCCCGTACGCGGAGGTGTGCCGGGCGACCTGCTGATCGTGATTGACGAGGAGGAGGACGAGTTCCTGAAGCGTGACGGTACCAACGTGGTATACGACCTGTACCTTAACTTTGCCGATGCGTCCCTGGGAACTACGCTGGAAATTCCTACAATCGACGGTAAAGCCCGTATCAATATTGAACCCGGAACCCAGGCCGGCAAGATCCTCCGCCTGAAAGGTAAGGGTATTAAGGAAATCAACGGATATCAACGCGGAGACCAGCTGGTTCATGTCAATATATGGACACCGCAGCAATTGACAGCGGAAGAGCGGGCGATCCTCGAAAAGCTGAAGACTTCACCCAACTTCTGTCCGAAGCCCGGGAAGAATGACAAAGGCTTTTTCGATAAAGTGAGGGATTTCTTCCATTAATTGCCCTTTTTTCTTTCATAGTCAGCGGAATAGCCGTACGCTTTTTCCATTTCAGCACGAATTCTACCCACCACCTCCGGGTGAAGGGTAGAAATTTCTTTTTGTTCGCCCGGGTCGCTCACAAGGTCATATAATTCAAAGGTTTTATTGCCTTTCAAGTCGGTGATTTGTATGCCCTTATAGCGGCCGATTCGGACGGCCTGCATAAACTCATCCCGGGTATGGCCATAGTCCCAGTAGAACACCCGGTCTTCTCCAGCCCGATTTCCCTCCTTGAACAGCAGCGGGTAAAAGGACTCGCCATCGGTTTTAACGGGATCGGGGTAACCGGTGATTTCCGCGAACGTAGGCATGACATCCCAGAAGGCAATGGGGGTATGTCTTTCTTCTCCCGTGGGAATGGTCCCTTTCCAGCTTGCGATAAAGGGGACTCTGATCCCTCCTTCATAGAACGATCGTTTACCGTCACGGAAAGGCGCATTGCTTCGGAAGAAGTCAATAGGTTCCTTCACATCCGTATAGGGACCGTTGTCGCTCGTGAAGATGATGAGCGTATTTTCTAAAAGACCCAGCCGGTGTATTTCTTCCCTGATCCGGCCCACGTCCCTGTCCATGCGGGTGATCATAGCCGCATAGTTTTTGGCGGTCTGCGTCCACGGTTTATGGGTATAGGGCTCGTCACTGGGGATATTGTAGACGTCCGGATGGTTTTTGGGAAACTCTGAAAAGTGTGGGACCGTATAGGCCAGATAGAGGAAAAAGGGCTTTTCTGCATTCTTCTGAATGAACTCGAGGGCTTTCTGGGTGAAAAGGTCGTGCGTGTAGGCCCCTTTCCGTCCTGCCCGGTTAGCTTTCAGCAGTACGACCCGGTCGTTTTCCCACAGGTGATCTGGGTAATAGCTGTGCGCCAGATCCTGATCCAGCTGGCCATACCAGTAGTCGAAGCCTTTCCGGTTGGGCACTCCCCAGGAGCCGGGATTGCCGAGCCCCCATTTTCCCATCCCTCCGGTCGTATAGCCCGCCCGTTTCAGCAGTTCGGTCACGGTAAAATCATCCGGCCGGAGGAAAATCCCATGCGGGACATTGTCCCGTATCCGGTTGTGCCCGTTATGCATGCCTGTCAGCAGACTGCAACGGGAAGGGGCACATACCGAGGACCCCGAATAGGCATTCGTAAACCGGACTCCCTCCCTGGCCAGGGCATCGATATGGGGCGTCAGGATTTTTTCCTGGCCATAACAGCCTATATCCCCGATGCCCAGATCATCGGCCATGATGAATATGATGTTAGGCTGGGCGTAAAGCGTTTGCAGTTGCAGTAATAAGATAATTAATGTGCCCAGGACTGGGGTAGAAAGGGTATTGCTTGATTTCTTCGGCATCATGTAACGGTCGGGTTGGCTTATGGGAAAGAGGATTTCCTCTAAAGGTAACAGTAAAAAGTGATAGGGCGCAAAAGTAGGGGAGGGCTCCGTTTCGGGAAGCCCTCTGGAACTACCTTATTATGAATGGAATGGATACGCATTTACCAGGGTTTGGATGTGCCCTGCAGGAGCCACATACGGGAATAGTGATGATCCCTGCTTTGTCCGGCAGGAACCCGGCTGGTCGGCTCGAGCCGGCTGATCGCTGCATCGTAATTGACGAGGTATTTGGGATCAAGGTTGGGAGTTCGATACATGAGGCGCAACGGCAGGTCAGGCCCGTAAAACGCGGCCGGTCCGGTTTGAAGAACAGGATATCCGGTTCGGCGCCAGTCGAACCATGATTCCATGTAAAGCCAGGACGAAATCCATTTCTGTTCCATTACCCGTTCCCACGGACTGGACGCCTGTTTTAGATCCACTTCCGGCTGGGCATAATAGACGTCGAAATTAAAACCGGCAGCTTCTCTTGCCCGCCACTTGTCCATCGACGCCATTATGGCCTCCCGATAGTGCTGTTCGGCATTGGTCATCCCAAACAAACCTCTCACGGCAGCTTCGGCGAGAATGAATTTTACCTCGGCGAAGGTCATCAGGTTCATGACGATCAGCGGATCGGCATCCTTGCGGTACCGGGAATGGGTGAAGGAGATGAAAGGACTCCGTTCCGCCACAAAAGTACCGCTGTAATTACCCTTATTGTAGTTGAGGGCGTCGTTTACCGAAATTCCGGCGGGCAATCCGACAAACCAGCCGGTTTCCACATTTTCCACGCCGGTTGAAGGCATCAGTTTGACCGTATAGTTCTCCCCGAAGAAATTGGTAAAGGTGGTATCCTTTTCGGTAATGGCTGCCGGGTGCCATTTGATCTGTACCGGTTCGGCCCAGCGGTGAAGGCGAGGGTCGTTCAGACTGACGAGCTTGTCCATAAACGACTTCCCGATCTTGTATCCGAAATTGGGATTGGAGCTGTTGATCGGCCCTCCCAGGGTAGAGTTTTCAGAGTTTGTACCCAGAAAGTCGATTTTGGCATCATCAGCATTACTGCTGAAGATCCCGGGCACTGCATCGGCAAACTCGGCATCCAGATTAATGCCCAGTTCTGCCATTTCAGTACTTTTTTCTGACAACCGCATGACATAGCGCAGGCGGAGGGAATTGGCAAATTTCTTCCACCGGGCTGCATCCCCCCGGTACAAAACATCCGATGTGGCATTAACCCCGTCTTTTGCCTGCAGGTTGCTCAGTAACTGACTCGCCTGTCTGAGGTCTTCCAGAACACCCTTGTATACGATTTTCTGAGGATCGTATTCCGGAAAGTAATTTTCATTTTTGGCCTCCAGTGCCTTGGAATAAGGGACGTCACCGTACAAATCGGTGGCAGCTCCGAAGGTAAACGCACGAAGGATATAGGCGATCGCTTCAAACATACGGTTGCCGTCGTTTTGGGCATTCTGTTGTATGATCTCGATGTTTCGCAGGAGATCATAGTAGGTAGCCCAGGGGGCTCCGTCGTGCGTCCAGCCGAAATGGTTGACGTTTTCAGATCTGAACTGTGTGCCCACCTGGCTGTATTGCATGACTCCCGAAACTTTCTGGGCAATGTCGGCCATGGAATAGTGTGTCCGGCCTAACTGGACCAGCACGTGGGTCAGAATGTAGTTGGAAGAAACCGTTTCGGGATTATTGGGGTTACGGTTTACTTCGGTAAGATCAACGCAGGCAGTCACGAACAGGCCGGTAGCGACGATCAGGAGTGATATAAAGACCTTAAGGAATTTCATAGCTCAAGTGTTTATCAGAACGCAACATTTACTTTTAGTCCTACGGAACCCGTCCAGGGCATCACGTTATAATATTCGATACCCTGGTTCCATACCCCGGCTTCCGACTGTCGATATGCCCGCTCAGGATCGATGCCAATTCCTGCTTTTGTCCAGATGAATAGGTTGTTGCCCACGATGGACACGGAGGCTTTGCTCAGTCGGATGCGGTTCAGGAACTGAGGCGACAGATGGTAGGTCAGTGCGATTTCCCGGAGCTTGACATAGGTAGCACTGTACAGGTTTCGGTCGGGAAAGGGTCGGTGTGAGTAACGGTAGGCGTTGAAAGGTATGAGCCAGATGGTCGAAGGCCCCCCCCAGGTTTTCGATGTAAATGGGATTGCCGTTTGCATCCACGCCACCGGAACGGACACCGATGTTCAGACTGGCATCCTGTACCCGGTTGGTCTGTTCAGGCCAGGGGAGTCCGCCGTATTCTGCGTTCCGACCGCCTATCCATTTCCCGAAATAGGCTTCCGGATTTGACTTGATCTGCTCCTCGATGTTTCTGCTGGGGTCGTAGGGCAATCCTGTGAGGGTTTCTTCCAGCATTCCGTTATGGCCCAGAAACATCATGGTATTGGAATAGAATTCCCCTCCCTGCCGCCAGTCAATATTGGCGAAAAGAGAGAAAGATTTATAGTGGAAGGTTGGCTGGATGCCAATCAGCACGTCGTGGTTGAAGTTGCCGATCCTGACCATATTGTTTACATCGTTGTCAGTCTGGTAAAGCCCCGTATTGGTTAACAGCGGATAGCCGTAATAGGGTGAACTGGGGTCTTTTACGGTCAGCATCGGGCGCATGTAGATATCGCCGATCTGGCCTCCCATATAGGTCCGGACCTCGGCTCCGTTATAGGATACAAAGGGGAAGAATTCAATTCCATCGGCCAGTTTTTTGATGTAGGTGCGATTCCGGGAAAGGGTGAAATTGAAATCCCAGCGGAAATCGCCGCTCATTACCGGGGTGGTTGAAATGCCCACTTCCCAGCCCTTGCTCTGGACCATTCCCGCGTTGATCATTTTGCTGCTCGCACCCGATTCGATTGGAATGGTGATACCCAGTACCTGATTACGGTTATTGAGGGTATAATAAGTACCTTCCAGACCGATCCGGTTATTCAGGAATTTTAGATCGACGCCGATTTCATAGGAGGTAGCGATTTCGGGTTTGAGTGAAGGGTTACGCATAGTACCGCCCATGTACATCTTCTTGGCCGCACCCCAGTCAAGCCCCATGCTGAACGTCTGATTCAGGCTGTAAGGATTGACGTCGCTTCCCACCTGAGCAAATCCAGCCCGGGTCTTGGCGTAACTAAACCAGGCAGGTAGCTTCACCATATCGGAAAGGATGGTACTGAGTGAAACAGAAGGGTAGAAATAGGAGCGGTTTTCGGGGGGTAATGTGCTTGACCAGTCATTTCGGGCAGTAACGTCGAGGTAGATCCTGTCTTTAAATCCGATTGACGCCGATCCATAAACGCCATAAAGTACCTTTCTGGAAAAATAGCTGTCATATTTGACGGTTCCCGGGGCTCCGTTGCCGATTGTATAGAGACCGGGAAGGGTTAGCTGTGCGGCAGAGTTGACGACCGACTGATAAATCTGATTCAGGCGGTTCACACCTGCCATCGCGCTCAGACTCCAGCTCTCAGAAAGATTCTTCTGATAGGACATCATCAGATCGACGTTCTCTTCCCGGCGGTATTTGGAAGCGATGGTATAGCCACCCTGAAGCTGTTCGAAATTGTCATGGGCGATTTTCGATTCATCAATTTCTGTATATGAATCGCGGGTATATCGGGCCTGGAGGGAGAGATCTTTGCCAAGGTCATAATCCATCTGCAGCTTACCGACGGTTCTGTCCCGCTTGAAGCCTGTCAGGTTTTCGTAGAGAACGAAATAGGGGTTGTTCTGTTTCTCCTTGTATTTTTTCTGAAGCAGGCCTTCTGACCCCGGAATCCAGTAGTCTTTCAGATCCAGAATATTGACCTGCGAGCCCATTTCGTAAAGGCTGCGGATAGGGTCGGTCCTTTCTCCGTCGATCACGGGTCTGTTCCCCGAGCCGGATTGTGTTATCCCGATATCGGCCGTTGCCCGCAGCCGCGGCGTCAGGTGATAGGTGGAGTTGAAGCCGATGTTGAGACGTGTCAGATCGGTATTGTGAAGGATGCCGGTGTTTGACATGTTTCCCAGCGATAACCGGAAATTTCCCTTGTCGTAATTACCGCTTACGGCCGCATTCTGGGTATGGGTCCAGCCTTTTTTGAAGAAGTCACGGAAGCGGTTGGGATAGGAAACCAGGGGTGCTTTCTGACCGTTGCTGTTCCACTGTACCCATTCTTCCCCTACATCCAGCTGAGGCCCCCAGCTCGGATTTTCTCCCTCCTGGAACAAATGGGCACCATTATTGCCCGAGCCAAACTTGTTCTGCACTCCCACATAGCGGTAGGGATAGTCCATCACCGTGGAAGTGTTTACTGATACCCCTATGCCCTTCTTCTGCGACGAGCCCGATTTGGTCGTGATAAGCACGACCCCGTTACCTGCGCGAGAGCCATAGAGGGCTGCGGCACTCGGCCCTTTCAGAATGGAAATATTCTCGATATCGTCGGGATTGATGTCGGAAATGGGGTTGCCCATATCGGCTTTTTCAAAGGCGTTGTTGAGCTGATTGGCAACCGGTACACCGTCGATGACAAATAAGGGCTGGTTGTCCCCATTCAGCGAGTTGGCCCCCCGAATGACAATATTGACCGAAGACCCCACTGTCCCTCCCATCTGGGATATCTGTACTCCGGCAACTTTTCCGGCGAGGGCGTTCAGGAGATGGTTTTGGGGAGTCTCCGTCAATGCATCACCCGAGACATAACCTACCGAATACCCGAGCGAGCGCTTTTCCCGGCGGATTCCCATGGCGGTGACCACTGCTTCCTGTAGCACTTCGGTAGTTTCTTTCAGAACGATTTCCAGGTTCGTACGGTTACCCACACGCTCTTCCACTTTTTCATATCCCACAAAAGAGAAAACCAGTATGGCATTTTCATCGGGCACGCTCAGGCTAAAACGTCCTTCGGTATCCGTGGTGGTACCCTGCTGTGAACCCTTTAACAGCACGTTTACACCCGGAAGGGGATCACCCTTTTCATCGATCACCTTTCCTTTAACCGGCAGGTTCGTCACCTCATCTACCTGCCAACCGAAATTTTCATCCACCGAAGCGCTTTTCATGCCTGGTGAAGAGCGCCGCTTGAGAATGTATACCACGTTGCCTGTGTGCATATACGTCAAATCCAGCGGGGCAAGGTTTTTTTCGAGCAAATCAGTGACCCTGTAAACACCCTTTGCCAGGTTTAGCTGCTGCTCACTGCTCAACTGGTTTTCGATGAATGCAAAACGAAGATTGGTCTGATTTTCAATTTTGCGAAAAAGCTCGCGGACGCCTTCATTCTTCAGCTGAAGGGTGACCTGTATTTCCGCAAGGGATTGAGCCTCACTGGAATGGGAGGCGAACAGCTGCACGCAGGTCAAAGTCATCAACAGATAAAACAGCCCTATTCGCATAAGCATTTTAACGGGAGGGTGATGTATGCCCAGGGTACAGTCTCCCCCTTTGATAAATTTTTTGTACATTTATCTGATGTTTTTAGTGAACCAGAATTATTAAAAACACAGCCCGGTTTTTCGGGATCAAGCCATACGGTTGCCGCCGTGTGGCTTTACTTTTTATCGGGTGTAAGGGGTGTCAGTCATCCCGGGGATATCCATCCCGTGGTAATTGTACATGTCCGAAAGAGTGCATAACATAGGTAGGTTAGGGTTGCGGTAAACTGAAAGTGTTACTTACACGCTCCACCGACAATCACGATTTTATCACCTGATCGACTGTAGGTAGCTCCGATCATTTCCGTCACTACGTTCAGTACGGTGGTCAGGTCTTCTCCTTGCAGGAACGTGGCGGTAAGCCGGCATTCACCAGCCTCCTCTGCCGAAAAATCCACTTTTACTCCAAAATGCCTGCCAATCGAGTTGATGGCGTCGTTCAGACTAGTATTGTGGAAGACCAGAAGATCTTTCTTCCAGGCGATTTCTTCCTGTACATCAAGGTGACGGGTAATGAACTGATGCGTCTGGGTATCGACAACGATCTGCTCATCCGGACTGATCTGAGCGAAAACCGAGGACTGGTCACGCACTTCCACCAGTCCGCGATCCACGGTGACGACTACCGCCGAATCGGAGGCTGCTATATTGAAGGCTGTTCCCAGTACACGGGTTGCTATGGATCCGGTATGAACCAGAAAGTCGGAACCGGCCATTTTAGTCACATCAAAATAAGCCTCTCCCCTGAGATGGATTTCCCTGCGGCCTTGGGCAAATGCCGACGGATCAAACCGGATTTCAGCGTGGTCATTCAGCAGAATGGTGCTGCCGTCGGGGAGGGTGACAAACTGTTTGCCCTGGGCTGTAAAAATGTCTTCAGCGTGCTCATAATGAGCACCTTTCGACGCGTTTCCGGCATTGTCCGGAACATGGCTGAAGAACTGCCAGCCCAGAAAAAAGCCCAGGAACACCACTGCTGCTGCAGCCCAGGACCGCCAGAAGGGCCGGATGAACGGGCGCTCCGGTACATGCCCCAGGATATTGGATAGGATTTCTTCCCGGCTGGAGTCAGGGAGCGGAGCATTATCCGTGTCTGTCAGATAGACCTTGGTTATCCGGGACAGAAATTCCTCTTCATACCCGTTATCAACCCAGTTTTTCAGTTCCTCTTTTTCCCGTTCAGTCGCGTTACCATCCAGGTAACGGTTGAGCAGGTATTCAAATCGGTAACTTTTGTCCCGACAGCCTTCTTCAGGGCTCTCCCCGTTTGGTTCCATATATGGGTGCTTTTACACGTTCTGAAGTATAAGTCTGAAAAAACGGAACGAGGGGGCAAATTTTTGTGAAAAAATTTAAGTAAGCCCAAAAAGAGGGAAGAGAAAGGAAACGACGGTAGTGATGATAGGGCCCAGTTTTCTCCGGAGAAAGGCGAGCGCCCGCTTCATATGCGCCTTCACGGAAAGGCGGGAGAGGTTGAGCTTTCGGGCGATTTCTTCATGACTCAACCCTTCTTCCCGGGCCAGCCTGAAAATCTCGCGTTGGTGTACAGGGAGCTGGGACAAAGCATTCTGAAGCAACTGTTCGTATTCACGCTCCTGAATACTGTTTTCGAGTGTATTGTCAGTCGGGGAAGAAAATTTAAGCTCCTGGATATACGTTTCGAAAGAGGATCGCTGCCGGTATGCATCGAAAACCTTCTTTCTCACCATACCGTAAACATAGGCGTTGAGGTTAATGACGTCCTGCATTTTTTCTTTCCCCAACCATATATCCATAAAAACGTCCTGGACGATCTCTTCGGCCAGCTCCCGGGATTGCAGAAACTTCAGGGCGGTGTGATAAATCCGGGGGCTGTATTCATCGAAGAACCGTACGAAAGCAGATTCGCTGCCACCGGCGATTGCCTGCAACATTTCTTTTTCGGTTAACCGGTTTGTCATGGGTTGAGGAATAGAGGTCCTGACAGCAAAACTAGAGATTGCTTGGGTTAATCACAATAATGTCTGGGAATTTTAATAATCTTCTCTGGGTCCTTACCTAATCTGTCACCCTGACATAGAATTCACGGGCACGGACCGCCTCGATTTCACTCTCACCCGTTTTACCCCAGGTAGCCAGTAGCAGAGAGCGGTACTCATGGCATTTTTGGGCTACGTAGGAGTCGGGGAAAGAGCTGGCTGAGCGGGTAAACAGTTCGTAAGCCCTTTGCATGGAATCGGGCTGTGCCGTTTGGAGTAGCCGCAGAGCTTCTTCGAAATCCTCCTTCCATCGCCTGGCAACCGGCGTCATACGCTCGGCTTCCTGGAAAACCCTGAAAGGGGGAATTGGGGGGACCAGCGCGTGTTTCGGGTAAATCATCAGACCAGGACCTGAAAAATAGGCCTCGATTGCCTCAAGGTAGGCCTCAGCTTCGAGGCGGTTGTAGGCTTCCGATTTGAGCCGCCGTTCTTCCCCGGGATTGGAAAAAAAGGACGCCTCCGCAATCACTGCCGGGATGCCGTAGGTGTTTCGCAGGACGGATGCACCTGCCGTGGGAAAAATGGTATGGTCGGAAGCCAGGGTGAGTCTGTCGGCGGGGGTGACCTGGATGTATAATTTCCGGGGGAATGCCTGCCCCCGTTGTCTGCCCAGTTCAACACTCGCCAGATTTTCACAGGCATGGCCATGAAAATAAATAATGGGGAAATTGACCGAAGAATCGGCAGTGGCATTATGGTGTATCGACAGGAATAGGTCGGCCCCGGCGTCATGCGCTGTACGGGCGCGGTCTTCCAGTGCTACGGCTATGTCGGTCTCACGCGTCATCACCACGCGTGCACCTCGTTCACGAAGCAGCTCTTTCAGGATTACTGCCACCCTTAGATTGATCCACTCCTCCCGTTCTCCTGCCGGGCCGACCCGGTAATGATCCGTATCGGCTGTCCCTCCGTGGCCAGGGTCCAGACAGATGGTTTTGCCTTTCAATATATGGCCAGGTTGCGCATTTGCTTGGAAGAACAGGGAAGGTAGAAGAAGGATAAGAAGACGGAACATGGCGACATGAGAAGAAACCTGCCTCTAAGGTAGCAAATTTTGAAAAGGCTGCCCGGTTATTCATGATAACCTGATACGAAACCCTTCGGACGTGAAAAGGATCATGGGCGACAGGATACACATCATCAGGGCATCATAAAAATAACGGTATTCCTGATGGGCCATATGGGCCGTGAAGGCCGCCACCGCGAAGGGGAACAGGAACAGGGTGCCCAATGTTTTCCATTTGGGTTGAAAAATACCGTAAATCATCATGGCAACTCCCATTACTTCAAAGATGCCGACCACCAGCGTCCAGACCGTATTGAACCCCAGCTCGGCCATACCTCCGACCATCTCTTTTTCCAATATGATTTTCCGCAGCCCCGCCCAGCCGAAAATATAAATGTAGTAAGCGAAGGCTATCCCATGTGTAATTTGTCTTAACCTGTTCATAATCTGTGTATTTTTGGGTAAAGCTACCGGCTGTACAGGCGCGGTTCAAGAGCGGAGAAATTTGTAGGTACCGCACAAAAAAGTAGGATATGAGCTATTCCGTGAAAACCAGTTCCACCAATTTTCAGAACAAGGCACACCTGAATGAGTTCTGTGGCATTACCCGTACCCTGGAGGTGCTGGGCAGCCGCTGGAAGGTCAACATCATCGCCTTTCTCATGCACAGGGATGTGCTGCGTTATGCGGAACTGAAGAAACTCCTGCCCGGGATATCGGAGCGAATCCTCTCGGCAAAACTGAAAGAACTGGAAAAGGATGGGATTATCCGCAGGACCGTCTTTCCCGAGGTACCGCCCAGGGTGGAATACCGGCTGACGGAACTGGGTAGGTCGCTGGAGCCTCTGCTGGAAATGATGGACCGATGGGGTGAAAGTATGCTCCCCGCGGAATAAAAAAAAACTGCTGCCACGAAAGTTCGCGACAGCAGTATATCACAACGTTGAGTCCTATTATGCCGTAACTGGTTTTTTACGGAACCATTTATCCCGGACTTTCTCGTTGACGTAATACATACATGGTACCAGAACCAGTGTAAGTACCGTCGAGAAGGTAAGCCCGAAGATGATGGTCCATGCCAGAATGTTCCAGAATACTGCACTGGGGCCTCCGATAATGAGGTCCGGTTCAAGGTCGCGGAACAGTCCGACGAAATCGACGGTAATACCGAAGGCCAGGGGGATCAATCCCAATACGGCTGCCGAGGCGGTAAGCAGTACCGGTGTCAGACGGATCGAACCGCCTTCGATAACGGCTTCCCGCATGGGAACGCCCCGGTCCCTCAGCTCATCGATAAATTCGATTAGCAGGATGCCGTTTTTCACCACGATACCCGCCAGCGCAATCATACCGACGCCCGACATTACCACCGAAAATTCTTTATCAAAGATCACAAAGCCGAGGAACACCCCGATCAGAGACAACAGAATGGTGAGGAAGATGATGAACGGCTTCACCACCGAGTTGAACTGCGTAGCCAGGATCAGGTAGATCAGCAAAATGGCTCCCAGGAAGGCGACAGAGAGGAATGACATGGCCTCGGCCTGTTCTTCCTGTTCTCCACCCATTTTGATGGTATAGCCGTTCGGGATTTCCATGCCTTTAATGACATTGTTGATCTGTCCCACGATTTCGTTGGCGTTGTATCCAGGTATCACGTCCGATCCCAGGGTAACGATACGCCGCTGATTCTTCCGGTTGATCTGGCTGAAAGTAGTTGAATACTGAATATCAGCTACGGATGAGATCGGCACCTGTCGCAATGCTCCGCCCATGTTCATGTCGCGGTACACGATATTCAGGCTCAGCAGCTTTTCTATGCTTTCGCGGTCGGCCTGTTTCAGGCGCAGCATGACCGGATATTCATCCTTGTCATCCCTGAATTTGGAGATTTCCAGACCAAAAAGCGCCGTACGGATAGCCATTGCGATCTGTTGTGAACTGATACCCTCGCGCTGGGCCTTCTCCCGGTTGATATTGATAATCACCTCCGGCTTATTGGTCACCAGATCCGAACGCAGCTGGTCGATTCCTTCGATACCCGATTCCTCGATCCGTTTGAGGACATCCTTTTCCAGTTGCTGCAGAACATCGAATTCGTCCCCGGAAATTTCTATGGAAATCGGTTTACCGGTCGGTGGTCCCTGAGCCTCCCTTTCTACCGAAATTTCGGTACCCGGCATATTGCTCACCGCATCCCGGATCTTGTTCAGGATATCCTGACTCGATTTCCCGTTCCTTTCCGTTCCATAGACGAAAGCGACGGTGACTTTCGATTTATGCGGGGTCGCCGCGCGGTCCGGATTGTAAGGGTCACCTGCGTTTTTACCCACGTTGGCAATCACCGAATTGACGATATCCATGGCATCCTCTTCTTCGAGGACCTTGAACACCCGCTTCTCGATTTCCCGGGTAACCGAATCCGTCACCCGCGCGTCGGTACCTACAGGCATCTTGTTGTACACGTAGACATAGTCAGGATCACCGCTGGGGAAGAAGACCACATTGGGTTTCGCTATCCCTACGATGATGAAGGTGACGAAAAACAGTACGATCATGGCACCGATGGCAAATACTGGCCGGTAGCCCACGAGCAGCCAGCGGATCAGACGGCCGTAACTGTTTTTCAGAGCCGGCAGCAGCTTACCCTGGAAGGGGAGAAGGATGCGGGGCGTAAGAATGTAGTGGTTGAACACATACAGCAGCATGATGAATATCAGGAAATTCCCGATACCCCGGTCGATCAGGTAGCCGATCAGCGCTGCTACGCCCAGAATAATCAGCGGGCGGCGGATGGCCTTGAAACTGTAGTCATACTGCTCCTTTTCCTCCTCGTGCCGGCCCATGAACGAAACGGCGAACACCGGGTTCATCACATACGCCACAAAAAGCGAGGAGCCCAGGGTGATGATCAGCGTCAGCGGCATGAACTTCATAAATTCCCCTACGATGCCTACCCAGAATAGCAGCGGGACGAAGGGTGCTATGGTCGTCAGCGTTCCTGAAAGTACTGGTACAAAAACTTCCCCGGCTGCTGCCTTCACGGCTTGCTGGATCGTCCAGTCCTTGTGCTCGTTGAAAAGTCGGTGGGTGTTTTCAATAACCACAATCGCGTCGTCGACCACGAGTCCTATACCCAGCAGGAAGGCAAAAAGCACTATCGTGTTCAGGGTAAAGTTGGTGTCGAAGATCGGACCCACAATGGGCATCAGCACGAAGGCCACCAGAGCCGACAAGGGTACGGCCATACCCACGAATATGGCATCCCGCACCCCCATGAAGAACATGAGGATAAATACCACAAAGATGAAACCGAGGATTACGGTATTTACCAGGTCATGAATGTCGGCACGGGTCTGAACCGACTGGTCTGCCGTGATCTTGATATCCAGGCCTTCGGGGAAATAATTCTGTTTGTAATTTTCAATTATCTCCTGAATCTTGTCCGAGGCGTCGACCAGGTTTTCACCCGCTCTTTTGATCACGTTCAGGGTGATAACCGATTTGCCATCCAGCCGGGCGAAGTCCTGCTGTTCTTCAAAACCATCGAGTACTTCGGCGATATCGCCCAGCCGCACCACAGCTCCGGTGTTGGTCCGGATACGCATTTCGGCGATCTGGGAAACGTCGGTATATTCCCCCTTGACACGAAGGGTTCTCCTGACGCCGTAAACGTTCAGTTCACCTCCTGAAATGTTGATGTTTTCTCCCTGAATGGCCGACTGTACGTCGAAGAAGGACAGTCCGGCAGCCTGCATTCTGGGCAGGTCGAGGTTGATCTGGATCTCCCGGTTCAGGGCTCCCAGAATGTCGACGCGAGTAATTTCAGGCAAAGCTTCGATGGCGTCCTGCAGGTCTTCCGCAAATTCTTTCAGCTGCTTGAGCGAATAATCCCCGGCCATGTTGACGTTCATGATCGGAAACTCCGAGAAGTTGACATCCTGAGCCGTAGGGCCGGCGTCGAGGTTTTGCGGCAGGTCGTTACGGGCCTTGTCTATCGCGTCCCGCACCCGCTGCAGAGCATCTTCCACCTGCACGTTGGGCGTAAATTCGACCAGAATGACCGATACGTCCTGGAGTGCATTGGAGTTGATCTTTTTAACCCCGTTGATCGACTTGAGCTGTTTCTCGATCGGTTTGTTGATCGTGTTTTCAATATCGGCCGGAGCCGTACCGAAGTACACGGTATTGATATAAATCTGCGGAATCTTAATGTCAGGAAATTGTTCTTTGGGCAGGTTCTGGTAAACCATGAAACCGGCCAGGGCTATGATGAACGTGAAAATGTAGACCGTCGTCCTGTTTTCCACGCACCAGTTCGTGAAGCCCATCGTTTTATATTCGTGGAATTTCATACGTTCTTGGTTTTGGAATTAAAATAGATCGGGTCATACTAGTAGGAAATTGCCTGTCCGTCGGCAACTTCCTGGTAGCCCAGGGTGATGAGCATATCTCCCTCTTTCAGCCCATCCACTATCTCGATTTTACCATTGTAGCTGATCCCGGTCGTAACCTTACGCGCTTCCGCCACGGTTTCATTTCCGCGGGTGGCAGCAACAAAAACGATGTTGCCGTCTTCCGTATTCTGGATCAGGTTCTGGTCTACCACGATCGCTGACGAACGGGTGACATCATTTACCTGGATCTGCGCCATCATGTTGGGTTTGATGTCCTTCGTGCTGGGCAGATTGGCTTCAATGGTGAAGGTACGGGTGAGCGGATCGACCGTGGTGCCTACAAACGATACCCTTGCCGTATATTCCCGCTGTAAGTCTGGGAATTTTACGATCACCTCGTTCCCTTTTTTGACGGTGGCCACAAAGCTGTCGGAGATATTGGCTGTAACCTTCAGGTTGCTCAGGTTCACGAGGCGGACCACCCCAAAACCGGGTTGAGCCATTTCACCCACCTTGATATTGACCTGATCGACCGTGCCGGCAATCGGAGCCGTAATGGTCGATTGCGACAGCTGGGTATTGAGCGTTGCAAGTTTTTTCTCGAGTGCTTCCTTGTTGTTTTTCGCCTGCAGGAACTGGATTTCCGTGCCGATTTTCTGGTCCCACAAGGCCTTCTGCTTCTCGTAAAGCGTTTCGGCCAGGGTCAGCTGGGTTTTCAGTTCTTCGACGCTTTCCCGGAGGATACTGTCATCTATCCGGGCGATCGGTGCTCCGGCATTGACGTAATCCCCTTCCTTAACCAGCACCTGGGTTACGACACCCGGTGTTTTCGGCGTGACCAGAATGCTGTTTTTGGCATCCACAGCACCCTGTACCTCTATGTAATGCTTGAATTCCCCGGCCTGAACCGGTGCAACAGTCACGATTTTGATCCGATTGGCATTTTTCCGGGTAGTATCAAGTTGGCCGATTTCAGCTTCCAGGGTTTGGATCTGCTGCTGGATTTGCGAGAGCTGGGCTTTCAGGCCGGCCAGCTCCTCTTTTTTTGCTTCCAGTCCTTCTTTCTGAGGACCCCCGCAGGCAGCAATCACTATTATAAGTATAAGAGTTGATAACAGACGTGGCATAGTTTTCAGATAGTTTTTCAAAATGGTCTAAGAATCAAGTAGTTATTTTTGCGCACTGTAGAGTTCTCCGCGTGCTTTCATCAGATCGACTTTCGCTATCATAAGATCATACAGGGCCGCGAAATAGTTGGTCTGGGCTTCTTTCAGCGAAGACTCCGCATTGATTACTTCTATGTTCGACCCGACACCTTCCTGATATTTGATCTTCGAAACACGTACGACCTCTTTGGCCAGCTCGATATTGCGCTGATGGGTGATCAGGGTTTCCAGGGCGTTGGTCATGTTGATGTTGGCCTGCTGTACCTCCAGATCAATAGACTGTTCGAGCAAAGCCCGGTTGTTGCTGAGCTGTTCCCGGGCGATCTTTTTCTGTTGCAGCTGGTAATGTTTCGAAAGGCCGTCGAAAATCGGAATATTCACATTCAGGGTCACAGCGGCATTGTTAAACCATTTGGTCGACCACAGGTCGCCGAAGATGTTGTTACCGTTGTTGTGTCCGTATCCCAGCGAGGCGCTGACCACAGGAAGATACCCGCTTCGGACGTTCCTGATATCCAGTTCGGCGAGTTTCTCCTGGGTCTGGAGCAGGGAATATTCGATCCGGTCGGAGTAGACTTCGCTGCCCGGACGGACGATCATGGCCCTGAACTGCTCCAGATTCTGTTCGGCATCCAGGCTGTCGGTCAGGACGATATCCGTGTTTTGCGGAACACCCATCTGGAATTTGAGCAGGCCTTTGCTCAGCTCGATCAGGTTGGTCACCTTTTGTCTTTCGGTGACCAGGTTGTTGCGCTGCACCTCAATACGGTCGACATCGATGCGCTCGACAAACCCGGTTTCGTACAACAGGCGGGTTTCGCGGAGCAGGGTATCCATGCGGGCGATGTTCAGATCGAGGATCTGCGCCTGCTGCTGGGATACCTGTACCGAGTAATAGGCCTTGTATACGGCTGCCGCTACGTCGATGGCGCTCTGCTCGACGTTCTTCTGGGCCAGTTCCCGGTAGGTGGCTGCAGCCCTCAGACCGACAAAATACGAACCATTGAATAGCAGCTGGTTCCAGGTGGCCGAGGCCATACCGGTATGGCGTATACCAAACTCCATGGCTATCGGAGGTGCATCAGCCGGTGCCGTCGGATCAAACAGGTTTGCCGGAGCAAAGAACCGCTGGATGATGATGTTGTTGGTATATGAAAAGTTGCCGCTGACCTGGGGAAGACCAATCGCGCGGGTTTCACCGATTTTGGCCTCAGCCGCAAGCGATTCCAGCTGAGCATTCCTGACATTTATATTCTTTTGAATGGCATACTGTACAGCCTCGTCCAGTGAGAATGCCTCCTGTGCCATTGCCGGACTAGTTGCGGCAATAGCCACGATAGCCAGACATTGAATGAAATGTTTCATGAAATTTTAATTTGTATTGAACTATTCGGTTTTTAGCGTATCTGTTAACCGTTAACAAAGCAGTAATGGGACCCGCTTAGGGTCAGGAATCAGGACAGGAACGAATGGACAAATAACAAGGTGGTTTACCCGTTATCGCATTCTGTTACTTTGAGTGCATTTTAGGATGAATGACATGGTATTAAGGATTTTATTTTTTTGTGATGTAGTTCCGTGAATTTTCAAGGCCTGCAAAGTTTTCATATTATTTCTTTCTATCCAAAGGCTTTTACTGATTTATTGTCTTATGGCAAGAATATTGGATAACGCTCCTGGCAGGCTGAATCAGAGGATCTTATCCTTTTAGTGACCAGCTGTCAGAACAAGCAGGTCCGTTCGAAGATTAACTTGTATTTTTGCCATATTCCTTTTGAAATATTAAGCCCTTGTGGATCGCATTTTTCTATTTTTTCGTTAGTATATTTATCGTGTGTACCATCATAAAGAAACCATTGATGAACATGCTCTGTCAGGGGGCCCAACAATTGGGAGTCAGGTTTGTAAATTTTGGTATTTATCATCAATTTCGTGCTCTTTTTTGGACGGAAGGTAAATAGGTTGTTTAAGCCGTGCAGAAAAGGGTTCAGCGGTATCATCAAAATCATGTCCCGTACTTTAATTGTTTGTAAAAGGAAGAAATGAAAAGCTACATTGATCTGATTCAGCAGTCTTTTGAATTTCCTACCATGGAGTTCAATGTTGAATCCAATGAGTTGATGTTCAACAACGTGCCTCTGATGGATATCATTAACGAGCATGGTACACCACTCAAACTGACCTATCTGCCGAAAATAGGGGAGCACATCGAAAACGCGCGCATGTTTTTCAGAAACGCGTTCAAACGGCACAATTACAAGGGGACATACACGTATTGTTACTGTACGAAATCGTCGCACTTCCGCTTCGTGCTGGAAGAGGCTCTGAAGCACAATATCCATATTGAAACCTCTTCGTCCTACGATATTCCCATCATACGGGAGCTGTACAGAACGGGGCACATCACCAAGAATACCTACATTCTGGCCAACGGATTTAAGCGGCCGCTTTACACGCAGTACCTGAGTGAACTGATCAATGAAGGCTTCAACGCGATCCCCATTCTCGACAACCTCAAGGAAATCGAAGAATATGAAAGACTGGTCAATGCCGATACGGTCAATGTAGGGATCCGTATCGCGACCGATGAGGAGCCCAATTTTGCTTTTTATACCTCCCGGCTGGGAATCCGCTATAGTGACGTACTGGATCTGTACAAGGAAAAAATCGCTCCCAACCCCCGTTTCAAACTGAAGATGCTGCACTTCTTCATCAATACGGGGATTAAGGACAGCGCCTACTACTGGAGTGAACTGACCCGATTCATGTTCAAATACTGCGAGATGCAGAAAATCTGTCCGGATCTCGATTCGATCGATATCGGTGGCGG
>Ga0182792_1001179_pt1 | contig 22138 bp, 19 predicted proteins | sample Passage237B_FD_130497 | JGI IMG/M metagenome (GOLD analysis project Ga0182792, IMG submission 130497) | Cellulose adapted compost microbial communities from Newby Island Compost Facility, Milpitas, CA, USA - Passage2 37B (version 2) (version 2) ...
AAAGCGGTCGGTCGGCGTCGCGGCGGGCGGCCCGGCGGTTCGCCGAAGCCGACGCCCGCCGACACACGGTTTCAGGCGATCCGCCGCGCCGCCTCCGCGAGGAGGCGGGCCGTGGCGGGCAGGGCTTCGTCGAGGGGCATGCCTTCGGGCGTGATCTCGGCGAGTTCGAGGCCGGCGGGCGGATGGGCGATCTGTAGTTTTCCGGTCAATACAATTGTGCGTTTCCCGGCGGCGAGGGAGGCGCGGACCAGTCCGCCCGGTCCCTTGCCTTGCAGCGAGCCGTCGTCGAAACGGCCCTCGCCCGTGACGACGAGGTCGGCGGCGGCGACGCGGCGTTCCAGATCGAGCCACTCCGAGACGAGCGCGAAGCCGCCGGCGGGTCGCGCGCCGCAGGCGGCCATGAGCCCCGCGACGATGCCGCCGGCGGCGCCGGCTCCGGGGCGGGAAAAAACCGCGGGCGAGGCGCCGACGGCTTCGGCGAGCAGTCCGGCCAGCCGGGCGAGTTGCGCGTCGAGCGGCGCGAGTTCGTCGTCGGCGAGGCCTTTTTGCGGACCGTAGGTGAAGGTGGCGCCGCGCGGGCCGCAGAGCGGGTTGTCGACATCGCAGGCGATCCAGACCGGCGGCGGAGGCGGAGCATCGGCGGCGGGCGGAAGGAGCCGGGCGATTTCGGCGAACCGACGCGGGAGCGGAAGCCCGATGTCGCGTCCGTTTGCGTCGAGCGCCCGCCAGCCGAGGGCGAAAAGCGCGCCGAGGCCGAGATCGTTGGTGGCGCTGCCGCCGACGCCGAGCAGCACGGAACCCGCGCCGGCGCGGGCCGCGGCGGAGATCAGCTCGCCGACACCGCGCGACGTGCTTTGCCGGACGTCGCGGCGTTCGCGCGGCACGAGGGCGAGACCGGAGCAGGCGGCCATTTCGAGGAGGGCGAGCGGTGCGCCGGCGGGGGCGAGGAGGGGGCGGAGCCGGGGCGGAAGCGCGGGGGCGGGCACGAAAGCCCAGGTGGTGTCGACGGGTTCGCCGAGCGGCCCGGTGACGCGTTCCCGCCGGAATCGGCCTCGGCCGTCGGCGGCGAGCGCGGCGACGAAGCCGTCTCCGCCGTCGGTGAGGGGGCAGAGGTCGAAGGTCCAGCCGGGATGACGCTCGCGCAGCGCGGATGCGACGGCGGCGCAGGCGGCCGTGGCGGGGAGCGCTTCCTTGAATTTGTCGAGAGCGACGAGGACGTGCATGGGGGGCAACCGATCAAGGCACACCGACGGGCGATCCGGGCCATAAAAAAGCGCCGGTCCCGCCGAGGAGGCGGAACCGGCGCGTGCGAAACCGGCCGGCGTGCGCGAGTTGGATCTCGCTGGAGGATTGTTCAGGAGGCGCGAGCAGGCTCTCGCGGGCGAAGCGATGGCGGAGCGGCCGGTCGGAAGGGCGTGCGAGAAAGGCTTACTGGCGGACGATCTGCACCGAGAAGCCGGTGGAGTCGTAGCTGCTTTCGCCGTTCTGGTTCACGGTGAAGTCGACCTTGCTGCCCTTTTTCACGACGACGTTGGTGATGCCGAACTCGTCGGATTCGTCGGGCTTGAGAATGCGGCTGTAGACGTGGGTGCCGTCGACGTAGACGTTGAGGCCCACGCCGTCACCGCCGCCTCCGCGGCTGACCTTGCACTTGAGCGTGACGGTGGCCGCGACGGGGCTCGTCCAGCGGCGCACGGCCCAGGAGGAGCTCGGGTGCATCTGCTCGACGGCGACGAAGTGCCAGACGTTGTCCATCCAGCAGACCGCGTTGTCACCGGCGTAATCCCAGCGCATCGGGGTGAACTTGGCGGGATCGTAGGGACCGGAGCCGACGTCGGCGCTGCCGTAGGACCAGCCGTTCTTGCCCTGGATGTGGCTGTAGCCGGAGAGCGAATCGGCGAGGAGCGGGTTGCCGGCGTCGCTGACGGCGGTGACGATGCCCCGGACGTATTGGGCGTTGCGGTCGATTTTCAGCTTCACGACGCCGTTGTTCGGCGCGACCGAGCGGGTCTGCCCCATGAGGTCGGTGACGATGAGGGCGGAGTTGGTCTTGAGGCTGACTGTGACGGGTTGGGCGGCCCAGAGGACGTTCACGCGGCCGGTGCCTTTTTTGAAGGAGAAGGCGTAGGTGGAGGAGGCGGTGCCGCCGAAGCGGGCGTGGTAGGTGTAGCCGTTCAACTGGCGGATGAGGTTCGCGTAGGCGACGTAGGCGGGATGCGGGGTGAGCGCGCCCTTGGGATCGTGCGGAGAGGCGAGGAGACCGCGGTGCGGGAAGGCGTGGTCGTCGACGCCGAGGTAGTAATACATGCGCTCGACCTTCTGGCTGAGCATGAGGGTGACGATCTGCGCGAGGTAGGTGGCGGCTTCCTTCTGCTGATCGGAGTGGTTGGTCTCATGGCTGAACTCGCTCGCCCAGATCGGCTTTTCGACGCCGTTGTTGTGGCGTTTGATCAGCTCGCGGAGCTCGGCGAGCTCGACGTCGACACCCTCGGGGGTGACGCGATAGGGGTGGACGGAGACGACGTCGAGATAGGGCATGGCGCCCTGGGCGAAGACGTCGCGGAGGAAGCCGTGGGTGACGGGCACGGTGCCTCCGGCGACGATCTTCACGTCGTTGCGAACGGAACGGATCCGCTGCGAGGCCTGTTCGAGCATGCGCTTGTAGTAGGCGGGCTTGTTCGAGGTGGCGGGGCCGGCGATGAAGGTGCCGGCGTTGTATTCGTTCCAGATCTCGACGGCCTTCAGTCCGGGATATTGGCGCACGACGTTGGCGGCGTAGTTGGCGTAGCCGGCGCGGCCGCTGTCGGTGTGGGGCGCGGTGAACATGCCGGCGTCGTAGTCATACAGCGGGTTGCTCCAATCGAGCGTGATGAAGGGCTGCATCTTCGCCGAGACGCCCTTGGTCATGAAGTTGGTGAAGGTGGCGGGATACTTGTATTGCAGCGGCTGGGTCTCGATGTGTTCCCAGTATTGCTCGTCGCGAAAGTGCGCGATGCCGGCGCGGGCAAACAGGTCGTAGGCGCGCTGGTCGCCGCCCTGGGCGCTGTGGGTCTGGACGCCGAATGGGGACTTGTCGGCGCCGGTGAGGACGAAGGGCGTGATGACGGCGAGCGAGGTGGTTTTTTCGGAGAGCACCGCGCCGGAGCGTTTCTCGACGATCTTGAGGTCGAAATAGCCGCGGAGGCCGAGGGAGGGTTTGATGGTGGCGCGGCCGGAGTCCGGCGTGACGGAGCCGCTCTTCACGACCTTGCCGGAAAAGTCCGTGGCGCTCCACTCGAGTCGGTCGCCGTCACATTGCACGGGGATGGCGACGGTCTCGGTGGTGAGGAAGACGTTGCCGAGGGCGGTCTGGCCGAGCTGGATCGCGGCGCCCGCGAAGGGGACGACCGCGAGGGCGGCCAGGGAGAGGATGAGTTTGCGTCCTAACTTCGATGTCATGTTCTTTGCTGCGATTAGTTCTGTCAGAGGCCTCGGGTGCCGCCCGGAGAAGCGGCATGGGGGATGTTCCGATTGAGGACCTGCGGAGGTCCCCGAGGCGGGCTTTGGAGAATCCAGTATGCCATCGCGGGTTTTTCTCCGGTATCGGGGACGGGTGTTTCAGCCCCGGTTGACATCGCTCCCTAAGGACCGCGGCGTTTTTCAAGAGCTTGCGAAAATTCCCCCGGTGAAAATCCCGCGAAACGGGCTGATTTCGCACCGGAGTAATTTTGCGCATTTCGCGTTTTTCGGCCGTGGCGGAAGCAAGGCGAAACGCGACGCAGGGCGGATGCGCCGAATGCAAAACGCACCGGCGACGTGCGCGGCGTGAAGGCGCGTTTCTTCGGCAGGTCGCTACGGGCCCGATGGATGCGCGTCGAGGCGCCGGTCTGGCATCGTGCGTGCGAAGGAGGTTGCGGCCGCGTCCGTTCCGGTGCGCGAGCCGCACAACCCACCATCCATCATGAACAAGACCCTTTCTCTCGTATTCCTCGTCGTCGGAGCCGTGTTGTTGATCTACGGGCTGAACGCCTCCGATTCGGTCGCCTCCTCGGTGAGCGAGGCGGTCACGGGCACGCCGACGGACAAGAGCATGTGGCTCATCATCCTCGGCGCGGTGGGCATCGTCGCGGGCGGAGTCGGCTTGTTCGCCGGTCGCCGCGGCTGAGCCCGCCGCGCGCTTTCGCCCGTGGTTCGCTCGTCGACGTCGTGAACATCTGTCACTTCACCAACACCTTTCTCCCCCACGTCGGGGGAGTGGCGCGGGCGGTGCAGACCTTGCTGGAAGACCAGCGCGAGGCGGGCCACCGCGTGCTGGTGGTCGCCCCGGAATTCGACGAGGGCGCGGCGCCGCCGCGCGTGGAGCGCTCGGTGGTGCGCATCGCCGCGCTGACGCATTTCAACGACAGCGATTTCTCGGTGCGCCTGCCGCTCGCGGCCGCGTGGGAAGACCGGTTGGCGGATTTTCCGGCGGACCTGATCCATGCGCATCATCCCTTTTTGTTGGGCGACACGGCCCTGCGCGAAGCGTCGAAACGCGGGGTGCCGGTGGTGTTCACCCACCACACGCTCTACGAGCACTACACGCACTACCTGCCGATGCAGGGCGAGACGGCGGGCGGGTTTGCCGCGGATGTCGCGACCCGTTTCGCGAACCGTTGCGCGGCGGTCGTCGCGCCCAGTCGCAGCGTGCGCGACCTGATCGTCGGCCGCGGCGTGACCGTTCCCGTGCACGTGATCCCGACGGGGATCGACACGCGTCTGCTCGCCTCGGGCGACCGGCAGGCGGCGCGCGTGGCGCTTGGTTTGCCGGCGGAGGCTCCGGTCATCGGGCATATGGGGCGTTTGGCGGAGGAAAAAAATCCCCGCTATCTCGCGACCGCGATCGGGCTCGCGCTTCGCTCCCGGCCGGAGGCGCATGGCCTGATCGTCGGCGACGGACCGGCGCGCGCCGAGATGGTCCGGACTTTTGCCGAGGCCGGGGTGGGCCCGCGCGTGGTTTTCGCCGGAAAACTCACCGGCCGTCGTCTGCGCGACGCGTGTGCGACGATGGACTTGTTCGCCTTCGCCTCCCGGTCGGAGACGCAAGGCCTGGTGCTCGCCGAGGTGATGGCCGCGGGCGTGCCGGTCGTGGCGCTCGAGGCGTCGGGAGCGCGCGACATGATCCGCGACGGGAAAAACGGACGTCTCCTGCCGCCGGATATCCCGGAGGAGGCGTTCGCCCGCGTGTTGGCGAACGGCCTGCGGCGCGTGGCGACCCGTCTTCGCTGGGCGGAGGCCGCCCGACGCACGGCCGCGACGGTGGATCGTGCGCGGACCAACCGGCGTCTGCTGGCGCTCTACGAGGACGTGGTGCGCGAACATGCGCGGGCGAAGCGCGATTCCGTGTTGAAGCCCGCGTTGGCGCGTATCGTCACGGAAGGACAGATCATCGCGGACAAGGCGGGCGCCTTTATCCGCGCCGTCACCGGCGGGCCGACACCGACCGTTCCGGGACGTGGCGGCGCGGTCGCCGGTTCCGCCGCCGGCCTGGCCCCGGCCGCCTCGTCATGATCGGCCCGCTCGCGTCGCATGCGGAGGAGGCGTCCGGGCCGGGGTTTGCCGCGAAGGAAAGGACTCCGGGGCCGGGGGGATGGAGAAGCCGTTTGCGGAACATTCCCCGAAAGCGACTCGTGATCGGCGCGATGGCGCTCGCCGTCCTGATCGCGTTTGGCGTCGGGGGACGAAGCGTCGATCTGGAGCCGTTTCACGAATGGACGAAAAGCCAGCCCGCCGTGGCCGTGGCGGGCGTCGTCGCGGTGTTGCCGTTGGTCGGCTTTCCCGTCAGCGCCCTGCACCTCGCGGCGGGTCTGCGGTTCGAGTTTTTCCCGGCGATGGGAGTCGTGGCGGCGACGACCCTGAGCCAGCATGTGATGAGCTGGGGGCTGGCGCGCGTTTTGCCGGACCGCTTTTTCGCCCGGCTCGATCCCTGGCGAAAAAAGCTCGCGGGGGCCGGGCACCGGCAGGCGGCGGTGTTGTGCAGCCTCGTGCCCGGAATGCCCTACACCGTGCAACTCTACCTTCTGCCCGTGATGGGCGCCCCGCTGCGGGTGCTGTGTCTGGTGAGCGTGCCGTTGCACACGATGCGGGCGACGGTGACGATCCTGCTCGGGCACCTCAGCGACGATCTCACCGCGGGGAGGATCGTCGCGATCGGCGCATACTACCTCGTCATCGTCGCGGCCTGCACCCTGGCCTTGCGGAGGTTGCGGCGTTCGCTGGCCGGGGCGGAAAAGGAGAACGAGACGGGCGGCGGATGAGCGGACGCCGCTGTAACGGAAAAACGAATACGAGCGGTCAGGATACCACGCCCGGCGGGTGGGCTGGATTTCCGCTCGGCGGGTCGGGCTCGTGCCAGGCCGTGCCGTAGGCGTCGTCGTAGGCGATCGCGCTCACGGGCAGGCGGCCGGGATGCAGGACGGCCGAGTCTGCCCCGCGACCGACGGCGAGCAACGCGACGATCTCGGTGTCCGCGGGCAGACCGAGCGCGGCGCGCACGGCCTTGGCGTCGAAACCCTCCATCGGCGCGGTGTCGTAACCAAGCGACTCGAAGGCGAGCATGAGGTAGGTGAAGGCGATCATGACCTGGCGGGTGAGCCAGACCTCGCGCGGGAGCCCGTCGATGAAGGCGAACGCGGAGGATTTGAGTTCGGCCAGTTTCCCCGGATCCTCGGCGAGGTCGCGCCCGGTGTGGGAGGCCTTGGCGAGGATGATTTCGTCGGCGCGCTCGCGCCACGTTTCGCGCGGCGCGGTGGCGACGATGACGACGGGGGCCTCGGTGATCTTGGACTGGTCGAAGGCGGCCTCGCGCAGCCGCGCGCGTTGTTCGGCGGATTGCAGCACGAGGAAGCGCCAGGGCTGGAAATTGTAGCCGGAGGGCGCCTGGGCGGCGATGTGCAGGGCTCGGTCGATGACGGTGCGCGAGACGGCTTCGTCGCGAAAACCGGGCATGGCTCGGCGCCGGCGCACAAGCGCCTCCAGTGTCTGCGCGGCGGCCGACGAATCGGAGATGGTCGGGAGGGGGGCGAGCGCGGTGGACATGGGCGGCGGTGTCGGTTTTCGCGACGAAGGTCGGGCGCGGGTTGGTGCGGGTTACTTGACGATGAGGTTGTTCTTCACGTCCTGCACCCCTTGCACGGCACGGGCGACCGCGGTGGCTCGTTCTTTCTGGGCTTCGGTGTCGACGAAGCCGCTGAGCTGGACGATGCCGCGGAAGGTTTCGACCTGCACGTCGCGCGCCTTGACGACCTCGTCCTTGACGAGCGCGGCCTTCACTTTCGCGGTCAGCGCGGAGCTGTCGATGTATTCGCCGGTGCTCTCTCGGGTGGCGGTGCTGGAGCAACCGGAGACGAACAGCCCGCCTAGGGCGAGGCCGAGGGTGAGGCAGAGCAGGGTGGATGAAGTTTTCATGCGGGAGGGAGTTATGGGCGTGGATATTTATGCGGCCCGCGCCTGAAACCGGTTCGGGCGCGTCGCACGGACCGAAGGATAGGCGCGCGGCGGGACATCCGCCACCGAGTCGCGGCAGGGTGCTGGCATCGGGGATGGGGCGGTCGCGCGCCTGCGGATTTTGCGCTCAGCCCGCCGACAGAGAAATGCACGCTCCGGGGCGAACCTCGTTCGCATGCCGGCGTTCCGAGTTCTCCGTGTTCTTCCCGTTTGGACGGAGTTAGGCGGCGCGCGAGTTTTCCGCGGCGTAGGCGCGGGCGAGCAGGATCACCGGATGGGTGACGGCGGGGGCGGAGGCCGTGGTGCCGGAAGCGCAGGCGGAGCGCAGGCCGTTTTCGAGCTGGAGGTGGCAACCGGGGTTGGCGGTGGCGACGACCTCCGCGCCGGTGGAGAGGACGTGACCGACCTTGCGGTGCTGGAGGCGCGTGGCGGTGTCGGGCTGCGTGATGGTGTAGATGCCGGCGCTGCCGCAGCACCACGAGGACTCGGCGCATTCGCGCAGCTCGACGCCCGGGATGGCGCGGAGGATGGCGCGTGGCTGCGCGCTGATTTTCTGCCCGTGGCAGAGGTGGCAGCTCTCGTGGTAGGTGATCGGGAGCGGCGACGTCGGCGCGCCTTCGGCAATGTTCGTATTACGAACATCGGCGGGCGCGGCGGTGGGGCGGCGGAAGTTGATCGCGACGAGGTATTCGTGGATGTCCTTCAATTTGGCGTCCCAGGCGGCGGCGCGCGCGGCGTAGTCGGGATCGTCGTGGAGGAGGTGTCCGTATGTCTTGAGGTGGGAGCCGCAGCCGCCGGCGTTGCTGATGATGGCGTCGAAGTCGTCGGGGTTGATGAGATCGAGCTGTCGGCGGGCGAGGGTGCGCGCGGTTTCGAGGTCGCCGTTGTGCGCGTGGAGCGAACCGCAGCAGGGCTGCACGGGCGGGGTGTGGACCTCGCAACCGTTGGCGAGGAGCACGTCGACCGTGGCGCGGTTGATGTCGCTGAAGGCGAGGTCCTGCACGCAGCCGGTGAGCACGGCGACGCGACGCGGGCGCGCGGGAGAACGCTCAACGTTCAACGTTGAACGCTGAACGTTCAAATCGTCGGGGCGCTCGACGGGGCGGATGAGTTGGTGGGAAAATTTTTTCCGGATGACGGGCGCCTGCGGTTCGAGGCGGCGGAGGTTGGGCGGAAGGAGTTTGGTGAGGCCGGTGCGGCGCGCGAAGGATTGGAGCCCGCTGGCCTGCCAGAAGTAGAGCGCGCGGCCGACGAGACGGAGGAGGCGCGGGCGGGTGAAGAGCGTGCGCAGCGCGAAGTGGCGGATGAGGTCGCGCTTGGGCGAATCGAGCACGCCCTGGCGTTCCACCTCGGCGCGGGCGGTCTCGAAGAGTTTCGGATAATCGACGCCGGCGGGGCAGGCGCTGGTGCAGGCGAGGCAGCCGAGGCAGTAATACATTTCCTCGCCGAAGGCCTTGGTGACTTCGAGTTCGCCGTCGCCGATCGCGCGCATGAGGGCGATGCGGCCGCGCGGGCTGTGCCGTTCGAGCTTGGTCTCGTCGTAGGTCGGGCAGGTGGGCAGGCACATGCCGCAGTGCATGCACTGCTGGAGCACCGAGTAATCGAGGCCGCGGAGCAGATTTTCGGAGGCGGGTTTAGTAGCCACGGAGGACACGGAGAGGCACGGGGAGTTTGGCCGCAAAAAGGCGCAAAAAATCGACACTGCCGACGAGGCCGTCCCGCGCGCCCATAGGCGCCTGTGACGCTTCATGCGCCCGTGGATTGTTGTGCTTTTTCGCGGCGATCACGGTTTGGGGTCAGTCGAAGATCTTGCCGGGGTTGAGCAGGCCGTCGGGGTCGAGGGCGCGTTTGACGAGGCGGAGCAGCTCGTGGGAGTGGTCGCCGAGCTGTCGCTTGAGGTAGGGTTTTTTCGCGAGGCCCACGCCGTGTTCGCCGGTGATGGTGCCGCCGCGCTTGAGCGTCTCCTCGACGATGTCGGCGAAGGCGGCTTCGACGCGGTGCATCTCGGCGGCGTCTCGTTCGTCGGTGAGGATGGTGGGGTGGAGGTTGCCGTCGCCGAAGTGGCCGAAGGTGGCGATCTGCAGGTCGTGCTTTTGCGCGATGGCCTCGACGGCGCGGATCATGCCGGCGAGTTCGCTGCGCGGCACGGTGACGTCTTCGAGGATCGTGGTGGGGCGCAGGCGGGCGAGGGCGCTGAAGGCGCTGCGGCGGGCGGTGGCGAGTTGCACGGCCTCGGCGGCGTTGGCGGCGCGTTTGACGGAGGAGGCGCCGTGCGCGGCGCAGAGTTTTTCGATGGCGTCGGCCTCGTCGGCGACGGCCGCGGGATGCCCGTCGGTTTCGATGAGGAGGATGGCGGCGGCGTCGCGCGGGAGGCCGACCTTGGCGAAGTCCTCGACGCAGCGGAGCGTCTTCTGGTCGAGAAACTCCAGCGTGCAGGGGATGATCTTCGCGGCGATGATGGCCGAGACGGTCGCGGCGGCGGCGTCCATCGCGGTGAAGGTGGCGAGGAGCGTCTGGCGCGCGGCGGGTTTGGGAAGAAGTTTCAACAACACCTGCGTGACGACGCCGAGCGTGCCTTCGCTGCCGATGAAGAGGTCGCGGAGGTTGTAGCCGGCGACGTCCTTCACGCATTTGGAGCCGAGCCAGCAGACGGAGCCGTCGGCGAGGACGACCTCGAGGCCCATGACGTAGTCGCGCGTGACGCCGTATTTGAGGCCGCGCAGCCCGCCGGAGTTTTCCGCGACGTTGCCGCCGATGGTGCTGATCTTCATCGAGCCGGGGTCGGGCGGGTAGAAGAGTCCGGCGGCCTCCGCGGCCTCGTAGATCTTCTGCGTGACGGCGCCGGCCTCGGCGCGGAGGGCGAGGTTGGCCGTATCGACTTCAAGGATACGGTCCATCTTGGCGAGGCAAAGGACGATCGCGCCGGGGAGCGGCACGCTGCCGCCGGAAAGTCCGGTGCCGCTGCCGCGGGTGACGACGGGCGCGCGGTGTTCGCGGGCGAGGCGGAGCACGAAGGCGACGTCGTCGGTCGAGGCGGGAAACACGACCGCGGCGGGGAGTTGCTTGAGGGCGGCGGTGCCGTCGAAGCCGTAGGGCAGAATGTCTTCGCGGGCGGTGAGGACGCGGTGGGCGCCGAGGCGGGCGACAAGGGTTGGGACGAGAGCTGGGGCTGGGGCGCTCATGCAAGTAAAACGATCCGGGACAATTCCAGCGCCAAAGGGAACAAACAAGATTTTCAACCGTGCCGCCCCAAGTGAGAAGCCGGGTGTTTGCAGGGTATAATCGGAGAGGAGGCCGAGGCCGGAAGACGGAAATCCGGAGGTTGGCGGGAGGAGGCGAGGGCGGACATTGTATCGGAGCGGCAAATACGGGAGTCGGGATGCGGGGGGCCGGCCGGCGGAAAAACGAAAAGCCCCCGGCGGTGAGGCCGGGGGCGGAAGAATGCGGGAGGTTTTAGGACGGGGCTCTCAGAGCCTGGCCTGGAGCTTCGCCTTGAGGGAGTCCTTCGACTGCATGCCGACGATGGTCTCGACGAGTTCGCCGCCCTTGAAGAGGAGCATGGTCGGGATCGCGCGAACGCCGTAGGTGCCGGCGAGATCGCCGTGGTCGTCGACGTTGACCTTGCCGATCACGAGCTGGCCCGAGAATTCCTTGGCGAGTTCATCGAGGATGGGAGCGATGGCCTTGCAGGGGCCGCACCACGGAGCCCAGAAGTCCACGAGGACGGGAACGGGGCCGGCGATGGCGGTCTTGAAGGAGGCTTCGTCGAAATGGGCGAGCGCGTCGGACATGTTTTGTCGGTGGTTATTGGTTCTTCAGGTAGAGGAGATAGGCGAAGGTGAGGGCGGCCGCCGCGGCGAGGAAGGAGAGGATGACGACGGCGATCGAGGGCGAGTCGTCGGGGGCCGCGGGCATGGGCGACTTGAAGGCGGGGGCGTCGGTGGGGACGTTGGCCGGGTGCGGGGTGCCTTGGAGCTTGAGCGCGGGCTTGAGGGCCGGCTTGGCCGCGGCCGCGGCGGCGATGGCGGGAGGCGTGGTATTGCCGCCGACGGCGCCGGTCTGAAGGGGCGCGGGAGCGGGCGGGGGAACGGCGCCTTCGGTCGAGGCGGGCGCGGGGGCGGGGGCCGGGGCCTTGGGCGTAAGCGTGAGCTTGGGCTTGGGCGCGGGTTCGGGGGTGGGTGCGGGACTGGGGGTGTCGCTCATGTGGATGGAAGGGGATGAGGGGGCTAAAGGGAAGAGCTTGGCGCGGAAGGTCGAGCGGGAATCTCGGGTTGGCGCAAGGCCGGCAAAAGACGCGTCGTGGCCCGGCTTCAGCGAGGGGTGGACTTGTGGATGATCTCGGCGAGCTCGCGCGGGTCGATGGTTTCGAGGTGTTTGTCGCGGCGTTTGAGCTCCTCGAAGGTCTTGATCGTGGTCTCGGCCATGCGTTCGTGGGTCTCGGCGGAGCCGCCGACGAGGACAAACTGTTCACCGGTGGTGATGCGTTTGTGGCCGTCGTCGTTGTCGAGACCGACGCCGAGCAGGCCTGCCTTGCCTTTGGCCGCGTCGCCTTTCTTGGCGGGCGTGGACGAAGGGGAGGACGATCCGGAGGGTTTACGGGCGCGTTTGCTCACGAGGCCAACGTGTCCCGGGGGGGCGGGGTATCAAGCGGGTTTTGCGGAGGAATCTGCTCAGCGGGCGGCGGGGGAGCGTCCGAGAGCGGCGGGGGGAGCGTCTCGAACGCGGCCGGGGGTTCGGAGGGGGGGCTGGGGGCGGGAAGGTGATGCGCGGCGGCGGCTTCGGGGATGAGGGCGGACGCGGGGGGCGGTTCGTGTTCGAACGAAGGCGCGGGGGCGTCGGCCACGGGTGAGGGCGCGGCAACGGGCTCGACTTCGGTTTGCGCGAGCGAGGCGGTGTCGGCGGGTTCGGCCGGCGGGGGCTCGGCCGAGGGGATATCCGTGGCTTCCGGTGATGGTGTGGGCGCGAGAGGCTCTTCCGAGGCGATGGCTTCGGGCTGGGGCGCGGGATCGCTGGATGCGGGAGGCGTGGGCGTGTCGGTATCGGCGGCGGGGGTGGCGGAGGCGGCCGCGACATCGGCGGTCCCGGGTGCTTCGGGAGGCGGGGCGACGGCGGAGACTTCGGTTTGCGCATCCGGCGCGGCGGGCGCGGGTGTTTCGGCGGATTCGGCGGGGGGGGCGGGCGATTTCGAGGGAGCCTCCGCCTCCGGGGCCTCGGGGGTGAAGTTGAGCTGGCCTTCGGCGAGGGTGCCGTCGGCGTTGACGGTGTTTTCCACCGCCTCGACGTGGATGTCGGCGAAGGCCTCGGTCTGGCGGACACGGAGCTTTTTGAGGCGCGTGAGCTCGAGGACGGCGATGAAGGTGGCGACGAGGAGGCGGACGGTGACCTGTTTGCCCTCGAAGAGGTCGGTGAAGAGGAAGCTTTTGCGCGTCTGGATGAGCTGGAGGAGCTCCTCCATCTTGTCGGAGACGGTGACCTCCTCGCCCTTGATTTCGCCGACGACGAGTTTCTCGGCGAGACGGCGGAGGACGAGATTGAAGGCGTTCCAGAGCTCGATGCGGTCGACGGGCTTGAGGGGGCGTTCGCTTTCCGTGACGGCGACCTCGACGACCTGGCGCGGGAGCATGTCGCGCTGGAAGGCGGCGAGTTCGTCGAGTTTGGCGGCGGCCTCCTTGAATTTCTTGTATTGAAGGAGCTGGTGGACGAGTTCCCAGCGCGGATCGAGCGGGTCGTCGTCCTCGCTTTCACCGGTGGCGGCCTGGCCGCGGGGGAGGAGCATGCGGCTCTTTATCTCCATGAGGGAGGCGGCCATGACGAAAAACTCGCCCGCGATCTCGAGGTCGAGTTGCTGCATGGAGCGCAGGACCTCGATGTATTGCCTGGTGACCTCGGCGATGGGGATGTCGTAGATATCCAGCTCGTTTTTCCGGATCAGGAAGAGGAGCAGGTCGAGCGGGCCCTCGAAGACGGGCAGCTTGATACGAAGATCGGCGTCGGCGGAAACCACGGGTGAAGGAAGCGCGCGATGCTTGGCCCGTCGCCGGGTCGGGCAAGGGCAAAGAACGGTCGCCGGGGGAGGGCGGGTCAGGGGGCGGGCGGCGGGGGCGGGGACGAGGCGGCGGCCTGGGTCAACTGCTGCGCGACGCGGAGGAGCGAATCGATGCTGTAGGGTTTGTGGAGGATTTGGACGACGCCGAGGCGGGCGAGGGCCTTCTGATCGATCGATTCCTCGTAACCGGAGATCATCGCGGCGTGGACGGAGGGGAGATCTTGCGCAGGGCCTGGAGCGTGGTGAGCCCGTCCATGACGGGCATCTTCATGTCGACGAGCACGGCGTCGACGGCGGCGTGGTTCTTGGCAAACCAGGCGAGGGCGTCGACCCCGTCCTCGGCGACGTGGACGCGGTAGCCGTGCTGCTCCAAGGTGGTGGCGACGGTCTGGCGAATCGCCTCCTCGTCGTCGATGACGAGAAGTTGTTGTCCCTGGCCGCGCGGGGCGGGGGCGGCCTCCTTCCCGGAGGCGGTGGAGCCGGTCGGGGTGCGCGAGGGGAGAAACACGTGGAAGGCGGTGCCACGGCCGACCTGGGTCTTGACGTCGATGAAGCCGCCGTGGGCCTTGACGATGCCGAGGATGGTGGAGAGGCCGAGGCCGGTGCCCTTGCCGGGGGGCTTGGTGGTGAAGAAAGGCTCGAACATGCGGTCGAGCACGGCCTGCGGGATGCCGGTGCCGGTGTCGGCGACGACGAGTTGAAGGAAGGTGCCGGGCTTGGCGCCGGGGCGGGCGCTGGCCTGGAGCTCGTCGATGGTGGTGTTGGAGGCGGAGATGGTGAGAAGTCCGCCCTCGGGCATGGCGTCGCGGGCGTTGACGCAGAGGTTGAGCAACACCTGCTCGATCTGGGTGTCGTCGGCGAAGATCGGCCAGAGGTCGGCGGGGAGATCGAGGTGGATCTTGATGTTTCGCGGGAAGGTCTGGCCGAGGACTTTCTCGAGCTGGGCGATCATCGGCGGGATCTCGACGACGCGGTATTCGGCCTCGCCGGTGCCTCGGGCGAAGGTGAGGAGCTGGCGGACGAGGCGCGCGCCGCGGTGGGCGCTTTGGTGGACGGTGTCGAGGATCCTGCGCGACTGCGGGTCGGTCATGGTCATCTGGAGCAGCTCGATGCTCAGCATGATGGGCGCGAGGACGTTGTTGAGGTCGTGCGCGACGCCGCCGGCGAGGGAGCCGATGCTGTCCATGCGCTGGTTGCGGAGGAGGTGCTCCTCCATCTGCTTTTGCGCGGTGATGTCGCGCATGGCGACGACGGCGCCGCGGATGACGCCGTCGGGGCCGCGCGCGGGGCGGGCGGTGATGCTGAGCATGAGCCCATCGGGATGCGGATCGGTGCGGACGAAGAGCTCGACGTTGTCGACGGACTCGCCCTTGAGCGCGCGGTGGAGCGGGAGCTCCTCGGTCGGAAACGGTGTGATGCGGTCGGGGCGGAAGGAGGCGGCGCGGACCCGGGTCCGGCCCGGGGGGATGCGGCCGAGCATGGCCTCGGCGGCGGGGTTCATGAGGACGAACTCGTCCGGGGACGTGGCGACGACAAGGCCGTCGCCCATGCTATGGATGATGGATTCGAGGATGGTGGCCTGCTTCTGCATGGCATGCTCGGCGGCGGCGCTTTTCGCCATCGCGGCCTCGAGCTCGGCGGTGCGTTCGCGGACGCGTTGTTCGAGGCTTTCGGTGAGGGCGCGCAGTTTCTCCTGGGTCTCGACGAGGGCGAGGTTGCGCTGCACGGCGGTCTCGTAGCTGCTGAGGAGGAGGTTGAGGATCTGGAGGCGGTCCGAGTTGATGACGAAGCGCTGGCCGGCGAAGGTGATCTTGATGTCGATGTCGGCGCGGTGGACGTCGGTCCGCAGCTGCCGGTTGGCGATCATGTGGTTGACGCGCGCCAGCAGGTAGTCCTCGCGGTAGGGCTTGACGATGAAGTTGTCGGCGCCGGCCTCGAGGCCGCGGATGACGTCGACCGGATCGGAGAGCATGGTGACGAGGATGACCGCGGTGCGATTGAGGGTCGGGTGGTCCTTGATGCGGCGGCAAAGCTCGTAGCCGCCGATGTCGGGCATGTTGATGTCGGTGAGGAGAACGTCGGGCTTGAACTCCTCGGCGGCCGCGAGGGCCTCGCGGCCGTTGGCGACGGCCTTCACCTCGCAGAAGAGCTTCTCGAGGACGATGCAGAGTTGTTCGCGTTGGGTGGCGCTGTCCTCGGCGACGAGGATGCGAACCGGGTTGTCGAGGGTTATGGGCGGCATGAGGACGCTTCGGTCATGGGATTGTCGTTGTTGGAGATCCGGGCGAGCAGGGCCGCGATCTCCTCGGGAGGAAGAATCCAGGAGGCGCCGCCGAGTTTGATGGCGGCGCCGGGCATGCCGAAGACGACGCAGCTGGCGCGGTCCTGGGCCACGGTGGCGGCGCCGAGCTCCCGGAGCTGTTTCAGTTCGGCGGCGCCGTCGACGCCCATGCCGGTGAGGAGCACGGCGAGCGAGCGCGAGCCGTAGACGGAGGCGACGGAGCGGAAGAACACGCCGACGGAGGGGCGCAGGCCGCGTTCGGGCTCTGTATCCAACAACTGGATGCGCCCTCCGCGGGCGACGGCGAGGTGGGTTCCGTCGGGCGCGAGGTAGGCGTGCCCGGGCAGGAGTTTGTCCTGATGCGCGGCGATGCGGACGGGGAAGGGGGCGGAGCGCGCGAGCCAGTCGGCGAAGCCGGGCATGAAGCCCTCCGTCATGTGCTGCACGATCACGAGAGGAAAGGGGAGCCCGGCGGGGAGGCGGGAGAGGATCGTTTGCAGGGCGACGGGGCCGCCGGTCGAGGAGCCGATGGCGACGATGTCGATCGGGCCTCGGATCTCCCGGGGAAGCGAGGCGGCCCGGGGGGAGGACGCGGGCGACGGGGCGGAACGGCCGGCCTGCCAGCGGCGGACGACCTTGACCTCGGCCATGGCTCGGACGGTGCGGACGAGCGCGCGCGCGTCGGCCTCGAAGGCGGGATGCCCGACGCCGTGGGGACGTTGCAACACGGCGACGGCGCCGGCGGTCATGGCCTGGAAACCGATGTTCACCTCGGCGGTGTTGGAGCTGCCGCTGATGACGACGATCGGCGTCGGGTGGCGGTGCATGATCTCCCGCGTCGCCTCGAAGCCGTTCAGCCTCGGCATGTGGATGTCCATGGTGACGACGTCGGGCCGGTGTTTCGCGGCGAGCCGGACGGCCTCCTCGCCGTCGCGCGCGGCGGCGACGACGACGATCCCGGGCTCGGCCTCGAGGATGGCGCGCAACAGTTCGCGGGCGACGGCGGAGTCGTCGGCGACCAGGACGCGCAGGGGAGGGGCGGACGCCGGGGAGGCGGGGGCGTTCATAGAAAGCGGTGGACGGCCTCGAGCAGGTTGCTCTCCTCGAAGCTGCGTTTGACGATGTAGGCGTTGGCGCCGGCCTCGAGGCCGCGTTCGCGGTCCTCGCGCGAATCGAGCGAGGTGACGAGGATGACGGGAAGGGAGGCGAGGGCGGCGTCGGCGCGGATTTTCTCGGTGAGGCCGACGCCGTGGAGCCGCGGCATGTCGATGTCGGTGACGACGAGATCGAAGGGGGCGCTGCGGAGTTTGGCGAAGGCGTCGATTCCGTCGACGGCGGTTTCGACGTGGTAGCCCGCGCCCTCGAGAATGCCGCGGAGGAGCGTGCGCGAGGTGATGGAGTCGTCGACGACTAGGAGTTTTTTCCGCCGGTCGGCCGCGGGCGTCGCGTCGGGCTCGGAGGCGGGGCCGTCCTCCGGTCGTCGGCCGGCGAGGCGGATGAGTTCCTGGGCGTCGAGGATGAGCGCGGCGTGGCCGTCGCCGAGGAGGGCGGCGCCGGCGAGGTGCGGGAGATGCGCGCCCTGCGGTCCGAGTTTTTTGGCGACGATCTCCTGTTCGCCGCGGATCTCGTCGACGGCGAAGGCGAGCCGCAGACCCGCGGCGGCGACGAGGACGACGGGCGCGGGCGCGGCGTCGCCGGGATTTCGCGGCGACTCGGGAAGGCCGAGGACCGCGGCGAGGCGGACGAAGGAGAGGTGTTCGCCGTCGGCGCGGATAGTTTCGCGATTTTCGACGGTGACAATTTGTTCCGGCGCGACGCGGAGCACGCGGCGGACGCACTCGACCGGAAACACGAACGCGTGCTCGTCGACCCGCGCGACGACGCCGCGGAAGGTGGCGAGGGAGAGCGGCAAGGTGAGTCGCAGGGCGGCGCCGCGGCCGGGGCTCGACTCGAGGCGGACGGAGCCGCCGAGTTTCTCGATCTTCTCGCGCACGATGGCGAGGCCGAGCCCGCGGCCGGAGAGGTCGGTGACGACGGGGCGGGTGCTCACGCCGGAGCCGAAGGCGCCTTGGAGCACCTCGTCGTCGTCGAGGGCGGCGACCTGCGTGGCGTCGAGCAGGCCGGCGCGAACGATCGCCTCGCGGAGCGGGACGAGGTCGACGCCGCGGCCGTCGTCGCGGACGACGATCTCGACCCGGCCGTTGCGGGCGGGGGAGACGCGGATGGAGAGCGTGGCGACGCGCGGTTTGCCGGCGCGTTCGCGTTCGGCGGGAGGTTCGACGCCGTGGTCGATGCTGTTGCGCAGGATGTGGAGAAAGGGGGCCTTGAGCTCGGCGAGCACGCGGCGATCGAGCTCCACCGCGTCGCCCTCGACGACGAGGTGGAGTTCCTTGCCTTGTTCGCGGGCGAGATCGCGCACCGGCTGACGGATGCCGTCGAGGAGCCAGGAAAAAGGGAGCATCAGCAGCTCCCGGGTGGAGGCGAGCAACTGGTCTACGTGCGCGCCGAGCGTCTGACGGTCCTGCGCGGCGCGGCGTTCGAGCCGGGAGAGTCGGGTCTCGAGATCCGCGGCGGATTTCTTGTGCCAATCGAGAAAGGCGCGAACGCGTTCGGCGGCGGACGCGACGAGAGGGCGCGGCGCGGGCCCGGCGACGTCGGGGGCGGCGGACGCGGCGCCGGGCGCGACGACGGACTGCAGCTCGGCGGCGATCGGCGCCCAGCGACGTGCGTGTTCGGCGAAGGCGGAGACGAGCGCGCGGATTTCGTCGGCGCGCCGGGACGCGGCGAGTTTGTCGGCGAGGAGCTCCTCGGCCTGGACCCGGACTGCGTCGAGCACGGCGGTCGACACACGCACGGTCTCGGGCAGTGTGGCTGCGGCGGCGGGGGGCTGCGGTTGCGGCGCGGGAGACGAAGGCGCGGCGTGGGCGGCCGGTGGCGGCGCGGGAGCGGCGGGCACCTGGGGTTTCGGAGGCGTGGATTCGCCGGGAGAGGTGGCGGCGGGAGGTGTGCGGGAGGCGACCGGCGGAGGGGGCGCGGAAGGGGGGGGCGGCTCGGCCGCGGGCGAGAGAGGAGGGGGACCGGCGGGCGGTGTCGGCGTGGCGATGGCGTCGGCCCAGGCCGCGTTTTTGAGGGCTTCGACCGTGGCGGTGATGGCGGGCGGAGGCGTCTTGTTTTCCTCGGCGGCGAGCAGTTCGCCGGCGAGGCGGGTGGCGGCGAGCAGAGCGTCGACGAGCGCGGAGGAGGGCGGGATCTCGCGTTGTTTGATGCGGGCGAGGACGGTCTCGATCGCCTGGCACACGGCCTCGATGGAGGCGATGTTCACGGCGCGGGCGGCGCCCTTGAGGCTGTGCGCCTCGCGGAAGGCGGTCTCGACGAGCGCGGCGGTGTCGGTGCCGGCGGACGCGGCCTCGAGGTCGAGGAGTTGGCGCGAGAGGACCTCGATGTGTTCCTGCGCCTCGACGCGGAACACCCGCCAGAGGCGGTCGCGCAACGCTTGCTCGCGCTCGTTCATGATCAGTTCGCGGCGAGCTTATACCGGCCGACGAGCGCGTGGAGTTTTTGCCCGACGGCGTGGAGATTGCGGGCGGCGGTCTCGGTCTGTTTGGTGCCGCTGGCGTTCTGGTTGCTCGCCTCCTTGATGCTTTCCATGGCGGAGGCGACCTGGTCCATGCCGACGGATTGCTGTTGGCTGGAGGCGGCGATCTGCATGGCGGCCTGCGCGCCGGACTCGATGACCTCGGCGAGCGAGCGGATGGCCTCGTTGGCGGCGAGGGACTGCTTCATGCCGGCCTCGACGGTGCGGTCGCCCTGTTCGGCGGCCATGACGGAGCGGCTGATGGCTTTCTGGATGTCGTTGAGGATGGAGCGGACCTGGGCGGTGGCCTGCTTGGACTGGTCGGCGAGCGATTTCACCTCCTGCGCGACGACGGCGAACCCCTTGCCCTGGTCGCCGGCGCGGGCGGCCTCGATGGCGGCGTTGACGGCGAGGAGGTTGGACTGCTCGGCGAGGTCGGCGACGGTGGCGACGATCTCGCCGATGGCCTGGCTCTGCTCGCTGAGGCGGACGACGGTCTCGGCGATGGAGCCCATCTGCTACTGGATGCGGCCGATGCTCTCGGAGGTGGCGTCGACGGCGGCGCGGCCGCTCTGCGCGATCTGGGTGGCGGTCTGGGCGTTTTCGGAGACGAGTTTCGCCTTCTGGCTGGCGAGCTGCGCGGTCTGTTTGACCTCCTCGATGGTGGCGGTGGTTTGCGCGAGGGCGGCGGCGGTTTCGGTGGAGCCGGCGGCGACCTCGCTGGTGGCGGCGAGGATCTGGCTGGCGGTGGAGGCGAGGACGTTGGCGGCCTCCTGCATCTCGGCGGTGGAGCGGCGGAGGCCGTCGCGCATGGTGGCGAAGGCGTTGCCGAGGGTGTCTTTCGCGGACTGGGGTTTCACCTCGGCGGAGAGGTCGCCGGAGGCGATGCGTTGCGCGACGGAGGCGACGGCGTTGAGCGAGTCGATCATCCGCGAGAAGGCGCGGAAGAGTTCGCCGACCTCGTCGGTGCGGGCGGTGTCGGGAAGTTTCACCGAAAGGTCGCCGGCGGCGATGTCGCGGGCGGCGGCGGTGACCGCGCCGAGGGGACGGGCGATGGTGCGCGTCAGCCAGACGCCGACGCCGGTGATGAGGGCGACGGAGCAGATCATCCCGACGACGGTCATGAGCTTGGACTGGCGGGCGTTGGCGGTGGTGGCGGCCTCGCGCGCGGCGAGCCGGGCCAGCTCCTCCGTCTTCATGGCGTCCACGAGGGATCGGATCGCGTTCATGGTGTCCTGGCCGCGGCCTTCGGCGACGAGTTTGACGGCGGCATCGAGGCCCTGCTCGCGACGTGCGACGAGGATCTCCTCATACTCCTTGAACTTTTTCGCGACGAGCGGTGTCAGCTCGACGAGAGGCTGGAGCTGGGCGGGGTTGTCGGCGAGCAGCGTCCGCAGGCGGGCCAGGTGGGAGTCGACGCTCTGGCGGGCGCCTTCATAGGGGGCGAGATACGAGTCGTCGCCGGTGAGGGCGTAGCCGCGTTGCGCGGTCTGGCCGTTGAGGAGGCCGGTGAGGGTGTTCTCGAGGGAGTTGAGCACCTCGTGCGAGCGGGTGCTGCGCCGGGCGGTCTCGTCGAATTCCTGGATGCTGAGGAAGGAGAGGAGCGAGAAGAGGAGGCGGACGAGAAGGATCGACGCGAAGCCGACGACGATTTTGAGGCCGATGGACCATTTCATGGGAGGGGGCGCGGTTGTTTGTGTATTTGGAAAGTGGTTACGTCCGGTCGGCGTCGAAGCGCGGATCGCGGAGCAGCCGGCGGGCCGCGAGGACGATGAGGGCGTCGGGGGCGAGGCCGCGGGAGAAACTCGCGCGCAGGCCGGTGAAGGAAGGAGGCGGGGCCTGGATGTCGCGGACGGGCACGCGGCGCAGGCCGCCGGAGACGGAGTCGGCGAGGAGGCCGAGCTCCAGGGAGCCGTCGCCGAGCACGATGATCTTGTTGAGGTTGGTGATGCCGCGGTCGGGCAGCTCGAAGAAGGGCTTCAGATTGACGACGGTGAGCATGCGTCCGCGGAGCGGGACGACTCCGAGGATGCAGGCGGGGGCGCCGGGAAGCGGGAGGTAGTTGTCGAGTCGCGCGACCTCGCGGACGTGGGCGACTTCGACGCCGTAGTTTTCGTGGAGAAGGGTGAACTCGACGAGCTCGAGGCGGCTTTCGACGGGTTCCGCGGCGGCGGGCGGGCGGGCGGCGAGGCGGGCGCGTTCGCGCAGGATGGCGCGGCGGCGTTCGCCGGCGGGGGAAAGGAGTTCGTCGAGGCGGGCCTGCGCGGCGGCGGCGCGCGCGCGCAGCGAGGCCCAGTCGATGGCGGGGCGGGCGGAGGCGGACGATGCGGTGCCGGCGGGAGACATGGTCAGGAGGCGTCCGGAGCGAGGGTGCGGACGCTTTCGGCGAGGCGTCCGGCGGTGAGGCCTTCCATTTCGGGAAGCTCGGTCTCGGCGGGAAAGGGACGGAGGAGGGCGAGCAGACGTGAGAAGGCGCGCCGGGCTTCGGCGGAGGCGCCCTGGCGGGAGGCGAGGTTGCCCAGGGCGAAGTGGGCGTGGAGGGAGTCCGGGGAGAGGTAGAGCACGCGGCGGAGCTCCTCCGCGGCCTCTTGAGGACGACCGAGCTCCTCGAGGATGCGGGCCCGGAGCCCGTGGAGGTCGGGGTTCATGCGGTCGGCGGCGAGGGCTTGTTCGCAGTTTCGCAACGCGATCGGGAGCTCGCCGCGGTCGGCGGCGGTCCGGGCGCGTGTGGCGGGGTCGGCCGGGGCGGGGGCGGGGGGGGGGGGGGGACGGG
>Ga0182792_1001180_pt1 | contig 22127 bp, 17 predicted proteins | sample Passage237B_FD_130497 | JGI IMG/M metagenome (GOLD analysis project Ga0182792, IMG submission 130497) | Cellulose adapted compost microbial communities from Newby Island Compost Facility, Milpitas, CA, USA - Passage2 37B (version 2) (version 2) ...
CGACGGTATGCCCTTGATGTGGACGTAGAAAGGCGTTGGAAAGCGTGGCTGGAGTTCGAAGGGCAACTGATCAAATCCTATGGAACCAAAGAGCATATCCATGGGTAGCCAAATCCAGTGAGGCACAAAAAATACAGCTGATGAGAATAACGCTACACCATCACGGCCGGACAAAAATCGGAAACCAAAATTTAACAAAACCTTAACAATACGCTTGTGATTTAGGCACAGTTATTGAAACTGTTCCAGCGTAAAATTGTCTTTTCATAATTTAGGTTTATAATTGGTTAGTTTGAAAAGCCCTGATTCTCCCCGTTTCAGGGCTTTCTTATTATTGCTAACTTTGTAACTACTTTATAAGACTTGTTGTTGATTAGTTAATACGAACGCTGCAATGTTGACATGGTTACGGACTTTTTGGCGGAAGCTGGTTGGGAATCCCGAACGGTTATCCCCGGAGCACAGCGCTTTCAATGTGATTGCAATCATCACCATCGCGTTGCTCATTGTCCTGATTCCATTGAATATAGCCCTCAACCTGTGGGTCGTGTCGGTTATGCTGATAGTGATAGAAGTGGTATTGGTGACCTTGTTTGTCCGCTCCCGGATTTACGGCAAGTATGCATTGAGTTTGCTATTTTACGCAGGGGCGAGTTACGTTGTCGTAACCCTTACATTCCTGTATAATTCGGGAAGTGACGGCCCCGCCCTGTACCTTTTCCTACTGACCTATCTTTTTTTGATTGCCTTTACCAACCATCGGCTTCACCGCCTTTGGACAATCCTGCACTTGCTGATACCCGTGTCGCTGCTATACCTGGAGTATGCCGCCCCTCGAGTGCTGGTAGATGTTTACGTCAACGCGCAATACCGTTATATCGACATCGCCACCACCCTGATCGTCATCGTCATCTGTATCTACAGCATTACAATCTACCTGCGCAGCAACTATGAGCGGGAGCGGCGGAAAGCCGAACGGCATGCCCGTAAAATCGAGGAGCAAAACCTGCAGATCAGCCTGCAGAATCGCCTCCTTCAGCAGTCCAACAGCGAAAAACTTCGGTTGATATCCATACTCGCCCACGACCTGCGCAATCCAATGAGCGCAATAATCGGGGTATTGGAAATCCTGACCCAAGAGGAGCTGCCGAAGGACCTGCAAAAGAAAATGGAGGAGGAGTTGCTGGTGGCATCACGCAACACCGCCCAGTTGCTCGACAACCTGCTTTCATGGACCTCCGGCCAAATCAAGGGTTTGAAGCCGATTCCGACAAACGTGCGGCCGGAAGAAGTCATTACACATGTATTGGACGTCCAGCGGTTCGTTGCGAACAAAAAGGGAATCACCATCACGACGTCCTTCGACGCGGACGCCATAGTTTGGGTAGACATGGACATGCTGGAGCTCATCGTCCGCAACCTGATCAGCAATGCCCTGAAGTTTACACCAAAAAACGGCTCGATTGACATTTCGCTGCGTAAAGACTCCGAAGCAAACACCTGCACGCTGGTCATCCGCGATAACGGAATCGGAATTGCCGACGAGGATCTAAAGCGCCTGTTCGACGGTGATGTCCAGTCTACTTATGGCACGGAAAGTGAAAAAGGCATCGGACTCGGGCTGTTTCTAAGCAAGGAACTGACCCATTTGAACAATGGCAAGATATGGGTGCAGAGTACGCTGGGCGAAGGATCTACCTTTTTTGTTTCCTTTCCGTTGTGCAAAGGCAAGACGTTGCCCGAGTCGGTACCGAACGATTAGGGGTTTTTCCAAAAAAACCTTTACTTTTGTATGTTGTTAGTCATATACGCCATGTAATACGATAGCCCCGCTTTGTAACTGCCGCTTGCGATAAGCGCCACCCGGAGTTCTTTTTATTTTTTACTTTTTACTTTTTTAACCAATACATGGCAAAACAAAAGATTTTCGACACCGCTATACAACCCGAAACCGCCGTTTTGGTAGGAATTATACTGCCCGACGAAAGCGATGAAAAAGAGCGGGAATACTTGGAAGAACTGGCCTTTTTAGTGGATACCGCAGGGGGTATCGTGAAAGGTGTGTTTACGCAGAAACTCCACCACCCGGACCGCGCTACATTCGTCGGTACCGGTAAACTGGATGAAATAAAAGCGTTTGTGAAGGCTGAAGAAATCGATATCGTCGTATTCGACGATGAGCTCTCGCCTTCCCAATTGCGCAACATCGAACGGGAACTCGAGGTGAAAATCCTCGACCGCAGCAACCTCATCCTGGATATCTTCGCGCGAAGGGCAAAAACAGCACAGGCAAAGACGCAGGTGGAACTGGCTCAACTGCAGTACCTGCTGCCGCGCCTTACCCGTATGTGGACACACCTCGAGCGCCAACGAGGCGGTATCGGGATGCGTGGACCCGGTGAAAGCCAAATCGAGAGCGACCGCCGGATGATCCTGAATAAAATCGCCTTATTGAAAGAACGGCTGAAAACCATCGACCGGCAAGCGGAAACCCAACGCAAAAACCGGGGCCAGCTTATCCGAGTCGCTTTGGTGGGTTATACCAACGTCGGTAAATCGACCATCATGAATCTGATTTCGAAGTCGGACGTGTTTGCCGAAAACAAGCTGTTCGCCACCCTGGACACCACAGTACGCAAAGTTGTCATCGATAACCTCCCGTTCCTGCTATCGGACACGGTAGGTTTCATCCGGAAACTCCCCCACCACCTCGTGGAGTGTTTCAAGTCGACCCTGGACGAGGTACGGGAGGCAGATGTGCTCCTGCATGTGGTGGACATTTCGCATCCGAGCTTCGAGGACCACATCCGGGCGGTAAACGAAACGCTGAAAGAGCTGGGCGCATTGGATAAACCGACCATCACCGTATTCAATAAAATCGACGCCTATCGTCCCGAAACGGACCAACAGGACGACAACGAAACGGAATCCTGGCCGATTTCCCTGGAAGAGTTCAAAAGCAGTTGGATGGCCAAGCATAACAGTCCGGCGGTATTCATATCCGCCATCGACAAAACCAACGTGGAAGAATTCAGGAAATTGCTGTATGATACCGTGGTGAACATGCATACGGAAAGGTATCCGTACGATAATTTGCTTTATTAAACGCCCATTGATCGCCACCTGCTGGAAGCTGAGTCAACATGAATAAAAAAGTAATCTTCGAAGATTGGGGGCTGATGGACTACCGGGAGGCTTGGGACAGGCAGGAGGTTTTGTTCTCCGAGGTGATGGCTCAGAAATCGGCCAACCGGCTGACGGGAAGGGCATCACCTACTGCCAATTACCTGATATTTACCGAGCATCCGCATGTATATACGCTGGGTAAAAGCGGTAAACCCGAAAACCTGCTGTTGGACGAAGGTGGGTTGGAGGTCAATCAAGCCGCCTTCTACCGGATAAACCGTGGCGGCGACATCACCTATCACGGGCCGGGGCAGATCGTGGGCTATCCCATCCTGGACCTCGACAATTTCTTCACGGATATCCATCGGTACCTCCGCACCCTGGAGGAAGCGGTCATCCGCACCTTGGCCGACTATGGCCTCACCGCGGGGCGCTATCCGGGATATACCGGGGTATGGTTCGATGCGGACAATGCCCGAGCCCGTAAAATATGCGCATTGGGCGTGCGTGCCAGCCGATGGGTTACGATGCATGGCTTTGCGTTCAATGTCAATACGGACCTAAGCTATTTCGGCCACATCGTACCTTGCGGCATCGAAGACAAGGACGTCTCTTCCATGCAGCGGGAATTGGGTGCACCGGTGGATATCGACGCAGTGAAATCCCGCTTAAAGCATCATATTGCCGACCTGTTTGGGATGGAACTTACAGGGTTGGAAATCGACTGATTACCGCATCCGCCTTTGCAGCGGCACGCCGTCAAGCCAAACCGGAACCGGTCTGCTCAAGACATCTTCGTAGCCCTTTACCGCTTGTGGCAACACGCCGTCAGGAGCCCGTCGTTTATCGGCGCTCATTGCCTTGGAAAGCACGGTCTGCATGTCCGGTTCAATGATGGACAATGCCCGGGCCACCAGTGGATCTTCAATTGATCCCAAGGGCTTCCAAGGTGTATAATCCCATTCATTGACCCGATTATCCACAGATGGTGTAAAGCCATTGGCATAATCTCCGAAATCGGCGGCATTTGCCAATTTAACAATGATCGGCTGAATAGCCCATTCCACTTTTTCGGGGTCATTCAACACATCGATATCGATGGTGTACGAGCCCACGTTCTTCCCATAGGTCGTTGCTCCAATGTGGATGACATTGGCTTCCCCTAGAAAGGGTTTCAGGTTATTGATGACCAGCTCGCTTGCCGAAGCGGAATTATAGGTAGCCAAAATAAATACCCGTTGCAATCCTAAATTATTCGTACTTACCGCATTCACGAAGTTACCGCCACTGCTTAACAATGGACGATAATTTTCTTCACCGTCATAGTACCTTCTATTGTATTGATATTTGATAAACAGTTGATCGGGGTCGAAGTCTTTGTGAATAAGGCCAGACAGCATAGCGGCCGCACGGATACCGCCACCACCGTTATACCGCATGTCTAGTACCAATTCTTCCGCTCCCTGTGCTTTCAATCTGCCGAAGGCAGCAATGAGGTCCTCACGTTGGTTATCCAGAAACCGATTGTAAAAGAGGTACCCCACTTTCTTACCCGAAAGCAGTGTCCAAACGGTATCCACCAAAATTGCACGCTCATTAAACCCGGCAACGGGCGTTAGCGTTACATCTCGGTCCGATACCAAAGTACCGTCCCCCTGGTCTTTAAGCAACGAAATGGTGAACGGGTCGTTGCCATTGATCGGATTGAGTGCAGGAACATCACCCTCCTCATTGACCATCAGTCGTTGACCATTTACGTGAACGAATAAATCCCCACGTTTAACCCCCTGCTGTTTCGCAGGTGAACCTTCAAGCACATACCGCACGGAAGCGATTACCTCTCCTGTGCTTTGGTTCAACCAAGCAACCCCTACACCCATACCACTGGTTTTGATGATTCCCTGTTGTTCGTCATGGAGTTCCTCTGCATTTTGAATCCAAGAAAACCGGTCCTGGTTTGAAAGTATGGAATTGAAAAACGATGAGGGATTCTGGTTGAGGTTGAGCGAGCGATCCTCCGGGATATCGTCTATCCACAAATAATCTTTTCGCATGGTATCCAAAATGTATTGGTTGATCGCTACGTCAGTCTCCCCGCTTGGCCCTGGGTTATCCTTCTTGCACGAAGACAACCACACCAAGGAAACGAACACCACCACCGGCAGAAATCCAGTCCGCAGACGGAGAAATCGATATGAAATCATATGCACACAAAAACCTGATGTCAAAGATAGCAAAGTAGCTGCACACCTCAAATAACTGAAAGCAAGTATTTTCCGAAGGCAAATCCAAGCAGCGCTAGTTAGCGGTCCTCACAGATACGGTATGGGAAATGTAAATTGACTGCTCCACCAAGGCAACAGCAGGCATTTCCACCTTATCCAAGCAATAAACCGCCGTCTCTGCATAGCGCCCCGCCACGATAATCTCCGTGGCGCCGCGGTGCCCATCAAACAACCGGTACACCAAGTCGGGGTCATTATTGTCACGCGACAGGTGCGACAAAAACAGGTGGCTAAGCTGGGGCGACCGGTGTTGGACGAATAATTCCAATGCCTCGGTATTGGATAAATGTCCGTAGCCCCCGCGTATACGGTTTTTGAGGAAAAACGGATAACGACCGCGCAGCAGCATGTCCGTATCGTAATTGGTCTCCAAGAACGCTGCGTCGCACCGGCCGAAAAAATCCACTACGCGTTCGCATACCCGGCCGATATCGGTGAATACGCCCACCGTATAGCCGTCGCCCTGCACCAAAAAGCTATGCGGATCATTCGCATCGTGGAATTTACGGAATGAGGTGACCGACAAATTCCCCAATGTGATGGTCTGCAAATCCGCCAATGGATGCAGCAACCGATCGGGTATGGCCAGCCGGCAAGCCCGGTGTGTACCATGGGTGAGAAATACGGGGAGTTGATATTTGTTAGCTAGTACACTCAGCCCCTTCACATGGTCGGTATGTTCATGGGAAACGAAGATGGCCTTCACTTGCGCCATGGACAACCCCTGCCTCGCCATACGCCTTTCGGTCTCCCGGCAAGAAATACCGGCATCTACCAATATGGCCTCGCGGCCGTTGCCGATGTAATAGCAATTGCCATTGCTGCCTGAGGCGATGGAACTGATGAAAAGTGGCATAAACAAAGTAAGGAAAAATTCAGCACTCCGGCAAACTCAGCGGGATATTCACTGCCAACCCTCCATCGGCTGTCTCTTTATATTTCGCATTCATGTCCTGTGCGGTCTCCCACATGGTCTTCACGACGGCATCGAGGCTTACCTTAGCCTTATCCGGATTGGATTGCAATGCCAGCTGTGCGGCCGTAATCGCTTTGATGGCACCCATCGTATTGCGTTCGATACAGGGAATCTGCACCAAGCCTCCGATGGGATCGCAGGTAAGGCCCAGATGATGCTCCATGGCAATCTCGGCCGCCATAAGCACCTGCCGCTGAGAGCCCCCCAAGCGCTCGGTGAGTGCGCCCGCAGCCATGGCGGAGGAGACGCCGATTTCCGCTTGGCAGCCGCCCATGGCAGCCGATATGGTCGCCCCTTTTTTGAAAATGCTGCCGATTTCGGAAGCCGTAGCCAGGAAACGGACAACCTGATCTTCATCATGACCGTCGTGAAACACGATAAAGTATTGCAACACGGCAGGAATGACCCCTGCGGCGCCATTCGTCGGTGCAGTGACCACACGGCCGAACGAAGCATTCTCCTCATTGACCGCCAAGGCAAAACAGCTTACCCAATCCAAGGTATACTGGAATCCGTCGCCTCCGGCACGGATAGCGGCTACCCAGCTTGCATAATCGGTATAGGCCCGCCCCGCAACCAATTTTCTGTTCAGTTTGCTTGCGCGGCGTTCCACGTTCAAACCACCCGGCAGCAAGCCGACGGCATGGCATCCCCGGTAAATACAGTCGCGCATCGTGGCAAATATCCGGAGCATACCCGCCTTGGTATCCTCCTCCGACCGCCAAGCCTGTTCGTTCTCCAATACCAGCTCCGAAATCTTAAGCCCCGTGCGCATGCACCAAACCAGCAGGTCATGGGCATGCTGGACGGGGAAGGGCAGATCGACCTCCCGCTTTTCGTGATCCTCGCCGCCCTCGCGGACGACAAAGCCTCCACCGATGGAATAGTAAATTTCTGTAAGCGCCGTACCGTCCTTCAGCAATGCCTGAAAGGTCATGGCGTTGGGGTGGAATGGAAGGCTTTCGGTATATAAAAACAGCAGGTCGTCAGCATAGGAAAACGAAATCACCTGCACGCCCCCCAATGCAAGCCGACATTGTTGCTTAATCTGCGCGACCTTGGGGATTACCTCTTCAATGGGCAATGTTTCTGGGTCATCGCCGCTGAGGCCCAACAAAATCGCCACATCCGTACCATGTCCGATGCCCGTTTTGGCCAACGAACCATAGAGCAGTACACTGACAGCCTCGGTTTGTTCAAGCATCCCCTTCGCAGCCAACCGCTGCGTAAACTGCTGTGCAGCACGCCACGGGCCCAAGGTATGGGAACTTGAGGGGCCAATGCCAATCTTAAACATATCGAAAACCGAAATCTGTTCTTTTGCCGTCATAGGAGCGGATCCTTACTGCTACAAAGGTATCGCTTTTATTTGACGTAAAGTTCATGTTGCTTTTTTCAATTTTACGCTTATCTTTGGTCTGAATTGCAGGGGGATACCAATCAATTTATTGTTTCACTTAACCATTAAAACTAAGGACCATGGACAATTATTATGACAATTATGACGCCGTGGGCGGCGGTTTTTTCGCTGGCATCGGCATCGTAGGAGCTATCTTCTACCTGGCATTAATCGTATTGTACATTGCGGGGTTGTGGAAGCTGTTCGAAAAAGCAGGCAAACCGGGTTGGGCAGCCATCATTCCCATTTACAATATGATCATCATCGCCGAAATCGTTGGGAAGCCGATCTGGTGGGGCATCGTGGCCGCACTGGTTCCTTGCGTGAACATCGTTTTTTCCATTTGGCTGATCAACTTGCTCATGAAGAGTTTTGGCAAGGAAGTTCCGCTGTGGACGATTCTGGCCGTATTTTTCGGCTTCGTTGTGTTTCCCATGCTTGGCTTCGGTGACGCCAAGTACATCGGTCCTACGGCGGCAGAAGCCACCGGCGGCAATTCGTTCGATAACCTGAGGAAAGATCTCGATAACATGAAGGATTCGTTTGGCGACCAAGATAAACCGCAAAACCCGACGGTATAACCTGGTCAGCACCAAATCGCTCGTACTGGTTATTTGCAGCCTGGAGGGATTCTCCGGGCTGCAAAAATTATTATTGCCTTGCCCACTCAAGGCCGTCACGGGAATCGATTGCCCCGGTTGTGGATTCCAACGGTCGCTAGTGGCCCTGTTCCAGGGCAATTGGACAGAAAGCTATCACTTATACCCGCCTACCGTACCACTGCTGGTCGTCTTTTCATATGCTATCTTCAAATGGATATTTGGCTTCGATAAACAGGATACAGCCATGAAAATCATTGCTGTGCTATGCGGCTGGTTTGTTTTGGCGGTGTACGTGCTGAAGCTGTTCGGCTATATGCTTTAGGCTATAGCTAATTTTTGGTACCTTTACGGCGGACTATGCGAAATACCCTCTTTTTGTTGCTTACCTGTTTCTTAGGCTTTTGCTGTGCAGCCGCTCCGTCGGATATGCCTCCAAAGCGTGAGCTAAGGGGAGTGTGGATTGCCACGGTGGTCAATATCGATTGGCCGTCGGCCGCCGGTCTTGGTGCCGAGAAACAAAAACAGGAACTTATCCAGCAACTGGACAACCACCAGCGTGCGGGCATCAATGCCATCATGCTGCAGATCCGGCCAACGGCCGATGCGTTTTATGCGAAGAGCAAGGAGCCGTGGAGCCGCTTCCTGACGGGGAAACCCGGTCAGCAGCCCTCGCCGTTCTATGATCCCCTCGAATTCGCCGTGACCGAAGCGCATAAGCGCGGCATGGAACTGCATGCCTGGATCAATCCTTACCGGGCTACGTTTGATCTGAATGCGGCCAATACGACGAGCGACCACATCACTCGCCGGAAACCGCATTGGTTTTTCGTCTATGGCGGGAAAAAATTGTTTAATCCAGGCATTCCCGAAGTCAGGGAATACATCACCGACATCGTGATGGATGTCGTGCGCAACTATGATATCGACGGCATACATTTCGACGACTATTTCTACCCCTATCCCGAAAGCGGCAAGCCCATCCCCGATGCCGAAACATTCCAGCAACACCCCAATGGCTTCCGTAACATAGCCGATTGGCGCCGCAATAATGTCAACCTGCTTATCCAGATGGTTTCGGACAGCATACACCGGGAGAAAAAATATATCAAATTCGGGATAAGCCCCTTCGGCATCTGGGACAATAAAAAGGACCACCCCAAGGGTTCGGCATCCGCCGGGCTTAGCGGCTACCGCCAACTCTACGCCGATGCGCTGAAATGGCTGGAAGAAGGCTGGGTCGATTACATCAACCCACAAATCTATTTCCCGTTCGGCAACCCGAATGCACCGTATGAGATCCTCGCGGAATGGTGGTGCGAATACGCCAATGGCAGGCATCTATATGTCGGCCATGCCGCTTACCGCGCCCAAGAAAACAGGGAAGGCTGGCGCGACCGCAGCCAAATCCCCAACCAAGTACGGTATGCAAGGCAGTATGCCCACGCACAGGGAAGCATCTACTACAGTTCAAAGCACCTCAGCAGCAATGCTGCAGGTCTCCGGGATTCGCTGCAATACAACCTATACAGGTACAAATCACTCCCTCCGTGCATGCCTTGGTTGGACAGCATTCCTCCGGAACCACCCCTCGGACTGTTGGCCCGCGTAGCTGACAACCGGACATCCGTCATCCTGCACTGGCTGCCCGCTGCCGCTGCAGCGGACGGGGATGAGGCATACGGCTATGTGGTATACCGGTTTAACGAGGGGGAGCCGCTCGACCTGGATAATCCACAGAACATCCTTTACATTACCTATGACCATACGCAGCTAACGTATACGGACAACATGACGCGCAAAAACGGCCACTATCGATACGTAGTCACGACCATTGATCGGCTGAAAAACGAGAGCCTGCCCTCCAATGTAAGGGAGTTGTATATTGAGTGATTACCTCCCGTCGCCGTAGCGGAAAAATGAGTTGACGGTAACGGGCAGCCTTCCCGTGGGTGTCAGCCTTTTCAGCATGACTTTCGCTGCCGCCCGCTGCATGATATCATCGTTTTGGTAACACACGAGGATGGATTTAGCCCGCTCGATACCGGGCAGGCCAGCGAGGCTGTATGGATTAGCGAATACGCAAAAGATACCCCCCATATCGGCCAGTTCATTGATGAACAGGCGCACCGTCCCGTTGTAATGCAACGTGCTCCTTGGACGTACACGGTTGTCGTGAAGCGCCACGATAACCTGGCTGTACCTCCGCAGTTCATTAGCCACGGCCACCACGTCGTCCGCCGTGGCTTTTGAAGATAATACGTAGTGCATGTGGTTGTCGAAGCGCCAGCCCAGCATGTCCTGGAACTCCGTGATTTCGGTGACGCCCACGCTGACTATGGCTGTCCTTTTGTTGTAATCCAATGCCTTGATCAGGCTATCGCCGTTGAGCAGCGTCACCGACGCGTCGGCCAGCCGCTGGTTGAGCGTTTCCGTTTGCGGCCTGTTGAGATCCCGGTATAGATTGGCAAGGTCTACCGGCCGACGGTTTTCCAAACCAAGCCAATATTTCGTGGCCAGTATCTTTTTGACACGGCTATCGATGTCCTGTTGCGTGAGCCGGCCTTGCTTGATGGCCTGTAAGACCATCTTGATCGCTCTTGCGCTGTTTTCCGAAAGCTCTAGTACGTCATTGCCGGCGATGATAGCCCGCACGTCGGCCTCGCCGTCCCTGAAATGCTTGACGACTCCTTTCATATCCATGGCGTCGGTAAAGGTGAGCCCCCGAAAACCAAGCCGGTTTTTGAGCACATTGGTGACGATGTGCTTGGACAATGAAGACGGCAGGTTAGGCGTCTTGTCCAAGCTGGGAATATTCATATGGGCAACCATCACCCCGGAAGCCCCAGCATTGATCAGCTCCCGGAAGGGATACATCTCCAGCGAGTCTAGGCGCCCCGCGGTGAACGGGAGCCGAGGTAGGTCGTAGTGTGAATCCACATCGGTATCGCCGTGTCCGGGAAAATGCTTCAACGACGTCACCAGCCCACCGTCCATCATGCCGCGCATGTAGGCCAGCCCCTTGCGCGTCACGTTTTGTTTATCCTCGCCGAACGAACGGAAATTGATGACCGGATTCCGGGGATTGTTGTTGATATCGACGACGGGTGCAAAATTGATATTCACCCCCAACCGCTTAAAATCCCTGGCGACCTCCAATCCCATCTGATAAATCAGCGCCTCATTTTGTATCGCCCCCAATGCCATCTGGTAAGGGAACGAAATGGTCGAATCGGCCAGTCGCATCCCCAACCCCCATTCGCCGTCAAAGGCGACAAGCAACGGCACTTTGGATAATGCTTGGTAACGGTTGATGACCTGGGCATGCCGTACTGGCCCGCCTTGGAACAGCACGATTCCTCCCAGTTGTTCCTGTTGCAATACACCGGCCACGGAATCGATGTATCGCTGGCCCAAATCGCTGTGGGCACGCACCATAAAAAGCTGGGCAACCTTATCCCTGTCGCTCAAGGTCTTGAATACGGAATCCACCCAAGCATGCTGCGCGTTGATGAAGGGGATAAATGCATCACGCCGCTGGGCGAACACACCAGTCAACCAAAGCAGCATGAAACCATATACGATGACAGCCCTTTTAAACATACCTAAATTTTCCTCAATATTAAGCATATTTTTTGCATGTTTATGCATGATTATAGCTTATCATTGCGCTTTTATGCGTTTTCTAAAGGCCGTACTTGGTCTCCAGCAAGTTGGCTAATGCTTCGGAATGGGTCAATTCGCCATTAGCTTCTTTTTTCCATAGGATTTCGATAATCAGCAGCAAGAGTTGCGTCTCCCGTTCTGGGTCTTCATACCCCAGCTCGGAAAAAGCCCGCTTAACGGCAGGGTAGACCGGTTTCATGAACAGTTCGTGCTGTTGCCTGGAAAATTCGTGGTGAGCCAACCGCTCCTGCAATTTCCAGAATAACGGCTCCTCGTTAACCAGTTCCTTGGGTAAGTTAATCATGCTGCGCAGAAAGCTTTTGGCGTCTCGGTAGGTCAGCATCCCCCGATGATGTTGGAGTACTCGCCTGTAACCTGATTTAATCAGATGGAACAAGAGGTTATCTTTATTCCCAAAATGTTTGAAAATAAGCGCTTCCGAAACACCTGCCTGCTGTGCAATGTTTTTCGTGGAGGTGTCCATATAACCTTTTTCGGCAAACAATAGGAGAGCCTCCTTCAATATCTTTTCCCTTCTGCTCTCCGTTTTTTGCTTCATCTTGGCTCCTTACAAAATAAAATGCAAATATATGATCAAAATGTGGTCGAGCGGCGTCTAGCGATAAAAAAAGACAAAAACTTTCCCAAAATTACACTTGAAAACGCTGTAACAATACGCTTACGATTAAACGATGGGGCTTCCTTTGTGTCTGAAAACACTAAATTGTTCACCCAGCTACTAAATTAACCATGAACAGCTCCTATAAATGCTATTCCTTACTGTTGACCATGTTCTTTTTCTCGGCGATGGCCATGGCGCAACAAGTTATCCAAGGCCAAGTGGTAGACAGCACCGACCATGCCGGCCTCCAAGGGGCCAACCTCCGGTTGCTTACGGCGAAAGATTCCGTCGTAGACCAACGGGCTGCTGCCGCTGACGGCCGTTTCCAGATGAAACAGGTGCCGCCAGGCAGCTATCGCCTTCAAGTAAATTTCCTGGGATACAAGACGGCATACATCGATATCCGGTTAGCAGCGGGGGCAGTTACCCCTTCGTTCACCATTCCGTTGATTCCTGAATACCGGGCATTGGAAGAAGTAGCGATTATCGCCGCACCGCCCGCAGCAGTGCTGAAAGGTGACACCACCGAATTTGACGCTGCAGCATTCAGCACGGAACGGTATGCCGACGCCGATGCGCTGGTCATGCAGATTCCGGGTGTGGAAATCGATGAAAACGGGCAGGTAAAAGCCCAAGGGGAAGAAGTCCAGCGCATCCTTGTGGACGGCAAGGAATTTTTCAGTACAGATCCCCGAATTGCATTGAAGACGCTCCCTGCCGACATCATTTCCAAAATACAGCTTATCGACGAGCAGAGCGAGCAGGCCCAGTTTACCGGGTTTGACGATGGACAGCGCCGCAAGGTAATCAACATCGTGACCCGCCCCGACCGCAGACGGGGGTATTTCGGAAGGGTCGCTGGGGGTTACGGCGCCAGCGAACGCTACAATACCGGCGGCAACCTGAACCTGTTCAATGGCGATCGGCGCCTGACGGTTTTTGCGGTATCGAACAACGTGAACCAATCGGATTTCTCCATGGCCAGCATCGCCGGCGGTGGAGAAGAGGGCGGACGCAGCAGCCGTGGAGGACGGAATCAAAACAACCCCTCCGGTGCCGGGAGTGGACGGGGGATCAACAACACGAACAGTGTGTCGACGAATTTCAACGACGAATGGCTAAATGAACGGCTAGACTTCAATGCCAACTATGCCTTTAGCAGTACCGACAACACGACGAATAGCCTCACCAACAGGGAATACCTTATCGGTGCCAATGCCAATCAATTCAACATCCAAAACCAAGCGTCGGGCAGTGTCAACTATAGCCACCGTGCCAATATGCGCATCCGTTTCGACATTGATTCCAACCAGCGTATCGACTTCAGACCTAACCTATCATTTCAGCAAAACAACCGCAATCTGTTTTCCGACAGCCGCACTGCCCTAGCGAATAACGACCCGGTGAACACGTCGGCACGCCATAACGACAACGAAAACAGCAATTTCAATTTCAGTGGAAACCTGGACTATCGGCTTCGACTGGGCAAGCCCGGCCGGACGATTTCACTGAGTGCAAACGGATCGGCAAACAGCAACAAGGGGTTGGCACATACGTATTCGCTCAATGAATTTTTCGAGGGGCAATCGTTGAATCGCATCGACACCACAAGCAACCGGAGCTACACGGACGGATTTGGCAATGGTATCACGGGCAGACTTGCCTACACAGAGCCATTAGGCAAAAACAGCCGCATGCAGGCCAATTACAGTTTGCGCAACACGGCGAATTATTCCAACCGGGAGACATTCGAATTCCTTGCTGAAACTGGGCAATTGGGGGAACTCGACCGGCAGCTATCCAACGAATTCAGAAACGACTACACTTACCAAAGCGGGGGGCTGTCCTATCAGCTAAGCAAGCGGGATTCCTTCCGATTTGAAATCGGCTTGGACTTTCAAGATGCCCGCATCAACAACCGCCGTACATTTCCTGAAGCCGTTGCTACGGGCAGCCATTTCAGCAGCTACCTGCCCAATGCCGAATTTTCCTATAGCTTCTCGCGGAACCAGAAACTTGACATCAGCTACAGGACTTCCACCAACGCCCCTTCCATCAACCAATTGCAGGATGTCATCAATAACCAGAACCCCTTGAATATCCGTACGGGAAATGCAAATCTGAAGCAAGAATTTGGGCACCAATTCCATGTCAGGTTAAACCGCGTGAACCGCGAATCGGGAAGCAATTTTTCTACGAACCTTTATGCTGAATTCTCCAACAACCGTATCGTCAATTCCACGTACATCGCCAGCAGCGACACGCTCATCGCCCCGGATGTAATCTTGGGCGCCGGCGGACAATTTACTCGTCCCGAAAACATCGACGGCTACTACAGCACGAGAGCCAACATGACGTATGGTACCCCCATCAAGCCTTGGAAAATCAATGTCAACCTGAGCACCAATCTATACCACAATCATGATATCGGATTGCTGAACAACATCCCCACATATGCCAATTCTTACGGCGCCAACCAACGCATCGGCGTGAACAGCCGCTTCGGGCCGCGTTTGGTCATCGGGCTAAGCTATATGGGTAACTACAGCATCGTTCGGAACAATTCCAGCGCCGCCTCGAGCTACAACTATTACAATCAAATCATCCGCAACGATATCGCCTACACGTTTTGGAAAGGGGTACGAGTGGCCTCCTCGCTGTACTACAACTACAATCAGGGATTGGCCGAAGGATATGACCAACATTTTACGCTATGGAACGCTTCGATAGGCAAGAAACTATTCAAACGCGAGGAAGCCGAAATCACGTTGTCCGCATACGACCTGCTCAACAAGAACACGAACATCACCCGCAGTTTCAACGAACGTTATATCCAAGACAGTCAAAATAATGCGCTGCAGCGCTATTTCCTGCTCAGCTTCACCTACAATCTACGGCACTTCGGCGGCGGTACCGCACCGCGCCGGGGAGACCGCTTTTGATTTCAGGTGTTGCGTAGTTTCCCCCCACGTTGGGCGAAAGCCTCCCGCTTGCTGGCATAGGCTGCGTCATCAATCGCACGGACGGCGTCTTCCAGTATAGTCGTTTCAAAACCAAGCTGCAAGGCATCCATGGCAGTGAAATACACACAGTAGTCTGCGGCAAGGCCACATATGGAAACCGCGGTGACATTCCGGTCACGGAGGTAACCCGCCAAACCCGTGTTTTTACGTTTTCCATTGTCGAAAAAGCCGCTATAGCTGTCGATGGCCGGTGCCATGCCCTTCCGGAAAATGGCTTCGACACGGCGGGTATCCAACAGTTGACTCAGGTTGGCCCCGTTCGTCCCTTGCACGCAATGATCCGGCCACAATACCTGTTCCAGCCCCTCGAGATCGATCACGTCAAACGGATGGCGCCCGGCATGGGCAGAGGCGAAGCTCTTATGCCCGGCGGGATGCCAGTCTTGAGTGGCTACCACCAAGCCATAGTCCTGTTGGGTACGGTTCACCACTGGGATGATTTCGTCGCCGCGGGGTACCGCCAATGCACCCCCCGGGAGGAAATCGTATTGGATATCGACGATAATCAATGCCTGCATACCTGAAACCTCCTTCAAATGGATACGCAAACTTACTGAATTCCGGGATCAAAGCGAGAACTGCAACCCAGCGATACCTCCAAGGTAGCATCCGTTGAACATGTCGGCTCCATGCCATTGCCACAGGTACCGGCCATCCCTGATATCTGGCTGGTCGACCTCAAACAGCAGGTGATTGAATGTCGGACCAGCGAACACTTCCAAGCGGGGTGTAATCCGGTAGCCGGCAAGCACGCGGGCGCTCTGCTTCCCGTATACTCCATCGTCGAAATGGGTCATTGCGGCACTGGCCAGTTCAACATTGAGTCGGAATGCCCCGGTCGCTACCACGTGCGCGCCGATACCACCCTCAAGCATATAGCGGGCCTCCTCATGCCCGAAATGATAGCCTATACCCAGCAAGCCATACAGTACCTTTCCACCGGATCGGAAGGTTACCAAAGCACCTCCGGTCTCGTCGACGGCAAGCCCCAACTGCATCTCGCCTTCCTTGATGATGTTGAGTACCCCAATCGGATAATCGCTTTCCTCCGCAATGTTGATGAGCCCCGCCAGTTGAACCCCTTTTACTTTCTTGGCAACGTTGACCAATCCCGCTACTTGGGTGTTTGCATCGCCCGCCTTGTTCAGGAGCCCCGCTAGTTGGAATCCTTGCGCATCCCCGGTACGGTTGATGAGCCCGGCGATCTGGATGCCTCGGGCATGATGCCTGATGTGGTTCAGCACACCGGCCACCTGCACGCCGTTGGCCTCGTTGCCGATGTGGTTGGACACACCCGAAATTATCGTCCCATGGGCATTACCCCTGACGAAACCCGATACTCCGGCAAGCAGAAATGCGTTTTCCTGCTGGGAAATCCCCGCAATCAAATGCAACGAAAAATCATTCGTATCGGATGGAGCGGTTCTGCCATTGGTGCTCAACGGGTAAATGATGCCCACATGCGCTGGGATGGCTTTGCGTTCCTGTCCTGACAAACCCGCTATGCAACCTGACATCACCATCGTGCACACCACCGCCCGGACAATGCGTTGGGTATTTTTGCTTTTTTCCATAATCCTTGTTTTTCAGCATAAGACAACAAGGACAACGGTCACCCTTACTCGGTTCGGTATATATGCAAAAAAGAAGAGGGCGTCTCAAAAGGCTCTTATAACCACAAAGTACACTAAGGAGACGCCAAGCACACAAAGAATAAACTACTGACTATAAATGCTTTGCGACCTTCGTGAAAACCTTTGAGCTCTTTGTGGTTAATGTAAAAACAGCTTTTGAGACACCCTCTTCGCAAGCGGTTACTCGCTAGAGCAATCCTTTTTCTAGCAGTTTCTCTGCAATCTGTACGGCGTTGGTAGCGGCGCCTTTCCGGAGGTTATCCGCTACGACCCATAGGTTGAGGGTCTTGGGCTGGCTTTCGTCCCTGCGGATGCGACCAACGAAGACCTCATCTTTGCCATGCGCATCTTTGGGCATGGGGTACTCCAGGTTGGCCGGATTGTCTACCACCACCACGCCGGGTTGCTTGGCCAGCAAAGCCCGGACTTCATCGATATCAAAATCATTGGCAAATTCGATATTCAACGATTCGGAGTGTCCGCCGATAACGGGAATACGGACGGTCGTTGCCGTCACACGAATCGTGTCATCCCCCATGATCTTGTTGGTTTCCTTAATCATCTTCATCTCCTCCTTGGTGTACCCATTGTCCTGGAATACATCGATTTGCGGGATGACGTTCAAATCGATCCGGTAAGGGTAGGCTTTTTCGCCTTCCACGCCTGCGCGTTCATCGTTCAGCTGTTTCACAGCCTTCACGCCTGTTCCGGTCACGGACTGGTAAGTCGAAACGACCACGCGTTTGATGGTGTATTGCTCGTGTAGGGGATTCAGCACGACCACCATTTGGATAGTGGAGCAGTTCGGATTGGCAATGATTTTATCTTCACCCGATAAGACATTCCCGTTCACTTCGGGCACGACCAATTTCTTGGTCGGATCCATCCGCCACGCGGAAGAATTATCGATTACCGTGATACCGGCTTCCGCAAACTTGGGCGCATATTCCAATGAAGTACCCCCACCGGCGGAGAACAACGCAACATCGGGTTTACGTGCAATGGCTTCGTCAGGCGTGACCACCTTATATTGCTTTCCCTTGAATTCGATTTCCTTGCCCTTGCTCCGCTCGGAAGCTACCGGAATCAATTCTGTTACGGGAAAATTGCGCGCTGCTAACACCGTTAACATCTCCGAACCCACGAGTCCGGTCGCGCCGACCACTGCCACTTTCATTTTCGCTTTGTTGTTTTTTGTGAACTAAATTTAATCTTGTTACTTTTATTTTTTCGAAGCTGCCAAACATACAAATTTTGGCTCAACTTCGCCACAACAGATTTAAAAAACGCTGTAGACCGAAGCCATTGTTTATCAGTCTTTAAGCCATGAAAAGCAACTTATTCCTGTTATGCGGTATACTGCCGCTCTTTTTTGACATGCGATACCCTGCCGATAAGCATGGGGACGAGACCAAACTGAAGCCCAACGACACGATCGGCGTCAGCTTTTTTGATGATTTCTCCCAGGGCCTGCTAGGCCATTGGCTAGGGGACGTGCCTTCGTTTTATACGCCGGAACACCGCTTGAGCCTGATTGAAGGGACCGCTGTCCCTGCTATGCTGTCGGTACCTTCCCCCCGCATACGGAATACGCTATGGGAAGCAGGGATACAGGTTGACGGGATATTTTCCACCAGCAACTACATCCGGCTCTACCTCGCCTCCACCCGTTCTTCCCCCGGTGGACAGCAGCAGGGATACCACCTGCAGATCGACGGCATGGATGGCAGCCATACCTACTGCCTATGGAGGCAGCATGGCAGCGCCCGTTCGATTGTTTTCCAAAGTGAAGTGCGCCCTAATCAAGGAACGCATTTCCGGGCACGGATACGGGTAACCTGCAGCGAGGACGGCTATTGGCAAATCCTTGCAGATGAGGAAGGCCATGGCGCATTCATTGCGATACCCGATGAAGATGGACGTACCGATGCGCAGGATGTCACCTATTCGACAGCGGGGTATGCCGGCTACTTTGTCAATTGTTCGCCGACCAGGTGGCGGGATTTCAAGCTCGATTATTTGCTTATCAAACCGTTCGATCCCGCATTGGATTCAGCATCCCGGGATGTGCCGCAACCCGGAGATATCCTGATCAACGAAATCCTTTCGAATCCGAAACCGGGAGGCGTGGATTTCGTCGAAATCTACAACCATTCCACGAAAACGATTGACCTGCAGCACGTTTACCTTGCTCAGGTGAATTCGGCCGGTATGGCGGGCAGCCGAAGGAAAATAACGGAGCAATTCCATTTCCTCCACCCCGGTGAATACCGCGTGCTGACAACCCGCCCCGCAGTACTGAAACAGCATTATCCCAATGGCAATTCCCTTACGTTTGTCGAAATGCCTGAACTTCCGAATTTCAACAACGAGACGGGTGGCGTAGTACTCTACAGCGAAGGCATAGCCATCGACAGTCTTTTTTATACACCGGCCATGCAATCGCCATTCACTACCAATCACCGGGGTATCTCGTTGGAGCGGCAACAATTTTCGCTGCCCGCCCATGCACCGGACAACTTCCGGTCGGCAGCTACGTCGATAGGTGCCACACCCGGTTATCGAAACTCGCGATACGCCGCCGAACCAGCCGGGGAAGGTTTCTTTCTGACATCGAAAACGTTTTCCCCCGATGGCGACGGGTTTGAAGATCAGCTTGAAATCAACTATATCTTTCCCGAAAGCGACCTTATGGCGAATATCGACATCTATGACGATGGCGGCCGCTTGGTCAAGCGATTGCTACGAAACCAGCATATAGCTACTCAAGGCACGTTCACTTGGGATGGCTTGGCGGATGCCAACCAACGGCTCCCGGTGGGTCTCTATGTGGCGGTCATCGAGGTCTACAATGCGCAAGGCGTACGGAAAATCTACCGTAAGGGTTTTGCATTGGCAACCAGACTATGATTGCGATTGAAAATTTTGCTAAGTTTGCACCCAATGGAAGAGCGCGTTATCATCATCGGTTCGAATGGTCAAATCGGGACGGAACTGGCCACCGCACTGCGGGTAAAATTCGGATCGGAACAAGTGGTCACCGCTGACATCCGGCAACCCCAGGTAATGGATGCAAGCGGCCCGTTTGAAACCATTGATGTACTGGACAGGAAGTCACTGCATATACTTTTTACCAAATACCGCCCCACGCAGGTGTACCTATTGGCGGCCATGCTTTCAGCTACCGGAGAGAAATATCCCCGTCAAGCATGGGACCTCAATATCAACGGCTTGCTGAACGTGCTGGACCTGGCGCTCGAATACGATGTCAGGAAAGTATTCTGGCCGAGTTCCATCGCGGTTTTCGGTCCGCATACACCTAAAGCAGGCACGCCGCAATATACCGTCATGGATCCCAATACGGTCTACGGCATCAGCAAACTGGCAGGTGAGCGGATATGTGAATACTACCACGCCCGCTATGGATTGGATGTACGGAGTGTCCGGTATCCGGGCATCATCAGCTGGAAGGCAGCTCCCGGCGGTGGAACGACGGACTATGCCGTCCATATATTCCATGAAGCACTGAAAAACAATACCTACGCCTGCTTTCTCTCCGAGGGTACCGAATTGCCGATGTTGTACATGGATGATGCCATCCGCGGCACCATTGCGCTGATGGATGCTCCGGCAGATGCCCTAAGCATACGTTCGAGCTACAATCTCGCGGGTGTCAGTTTTACGCCAGCCAAGCTGGCCCACGAAATCAGCAACTTCTTACCCGGTTTTACCATCACGTATACCCCTGGTGATCCCCGGCAAGCAATCGCCGATACCTGGCCCAATAGTATCGATGACACCGCCGCCCGGCAAGATTGGGGGTGGGACCCGCGGTTTAGCCTGACCGATATCACCGAAGACATGATTGCAAACCTTAAAGACAATAGACAACTAGCAGATGGGAAGAGCATTTGAATTCAGGAAAGAGCGCAAATTCAAGCGTTGGGCCAAGATGGCTGTCCAGTTTACCCGCCTAGGCAAAGAAATCGCTATGGCGGTCAAAGAGGGCGGGCCAAATCCCGAAGGGAACTCGCGCCTGCGTACCGCCATCCAAAACGCCAAAGCCGTGAACATGCCCAAGGACCGTATCGAAGCAGCGATCAAACGGGCATCGGACAAAGACGCCAAAGGATACGAGGAGCATGTATACGAAGGATACGGCCCACACGGCGTCCCTATACTTATCGAAACGGCAACGGACAACACCAACCGTACGGTGGCCAATATCCGCAGCTATTTCAGCAAATCGGGCGGCACATTGGGCAAAACAGGCTCGCTCGACTTCATCTTCCAACGAAAATCCATCTTCCGGTTTACCGTCGCGGACGACGTAGACCTGGAAGAACTGGAACTGGAGCTCATCGATGGCGGATTAGAGGAACTGTACGTGGAAGCCGATGAGGAAGGGAATGATGTCGTCGTAGCGCAGACATCGTTCGAAGACTTCGGCAACATGCAGCGCTTGCTGGAGGAAAAAGGCATCGAAGTAAAAAGTGCCAAACTGGAGCGGATTGCCCTATCCCATACGGAAGTGTCCGAGGAGGATGCCGCAGACGTACTCAAGCTCATCGACAAAATCGAGGAAGATGACGATGTGCAGGCGGTATACCATAATATGGGCTGATGACGTTTGAAGAATTTTTCATAAAGAAGAAAATCGATTTGGCGCTGTTGCAACGCGCCAAACCAGCTCTTTATGAAGAATTTCGCCAACACTATGCCCAGATGGGCGAAAAGAGTTTCGACCATACCAAAAAGTATTGGTTCAATCGGCTCCGTAAGGACTTCCTCCTCCAA
>Ga0182792_1001183_pt1 | contig 22085 bp, 20 predicted proteins | sample Passage237B_FD_130497 | JGI IMG/M metagenome (GOLD analysis project Ga0182792, IMG submission 130497) | Cellulose adapted compost microbial communities from Newby Island Compost Facility, Milpitas, CA, USA - Passage2 37B (version 2) (version 2) ...
GTGAAACGGGCTCGCGCCGATGATAGTGCAGATACCTGTGCGAAAGTAGGTCATCGTCAGACTACCCAACCCAGCAAAAAGCCCGCAGCTAAACAGCATGCGGGCTTTTTGCTTTGGTTTTGATCCACGAACGGTCGAAAAAAGCCGTGCCCTTTTCCCGGAGCGAATCGAAACCGAGGACCCAAAGGACCCGTTTTACGGGTCAAACGTTCCGCATCGCCGCGTGGGTGACGCCGATCTTCGAACGCGCAAACAGTTCGGATGCTGCTCTTTACCGGCGACTGGTGCGGAGGTTCAGCAGTTTCTCGCGCACGAGCTGAATGTGCTCGCGCAGCGTGTAGAGCTCGCTGTTGTAGGAAAGGGGGATGCGCTTGTGATTGGCCTGTTCCTCGATGTGGTCGAGTTGGCGCAGGTATTCCTCGATTTCCGCGTCGGTCGTCTCGGGGGTGATGCGGGCCTCCAGGAACTTCATCTCTCCGTACCAGCGATAGACGCGAGAGCGCATCTGCCATGAATACACGACCGGCAGGATGCGCATCAACGGGATGAGGATCGCGATCAACGGCAGCAATGCGACCAGCAGGCGGTCGACGAGGATCGCGAGCCAGAACGGGAGATAGCGCTGCAGGAAGGGCGGGCCGCTCTCGTACAGACGCTGGGCGACACTGCTCGGCGGCAGGTCACGGCCGGTCAGCTTGGGGTATTCCCTGGCTTGCTGGAACAGGCCCGGAGCGCCGTGGATTTCCCGGGCGGTCTGCAGCAACAGCATGATGATGGCCGGATGCAGGTCCGCGCGGGCGACCAGGTCGGCGCTCGCGCCCAGCAAGGTCACGTCGCGCGGCGGACGGATCGCGACGAGGTCGATCGCGCCGGCGGGCAGCAGCTTGGTCTGGAGGTGCGGAATGCGCCGCGTGTACGCGGCAGTGTGCTCGAGCTCGGCGATGTGAATGCCGGGGGCGGCGAGTAGCTGCTGGATCACCGGCGATTCGGCGCCGGAGATGATGAAGGCGACGTCGATCCGGCCTTCGAGCAAGGCCTCGGCCGCCGCGTTTGCTCCGAGGGCGTGCAATCCGGGGCTGTTCAGTGCCACGCCGTTGTCGGCCAGCATCTGCAGCGCAAGCAGCTGCGTGGCACTGCCCGGCTCGCCGGTGGCGAGACTGTGGCCGTTGATCTCCGACAGACGGGTGAGGGGCGTGGGCAGCCGGTGGAAGATCCAAACCGGCTCGAAATACATGCTGCCGAGCGAGACGAGGTCGGGCGAATCCGGCTCATGCGCGATGCCGCTCTGAATGAAGGCCAGATCGGCTTCGCCGCTCTTCAGGGCGCGCAGGTTGTCGATGGAACCGGTGGATGGGACGAGGACGAGGTCGATGCCCTCACGTGCGAGTGCCGCGCGGTACATCTCGGCGAACATCGCGTAGCCGCCGCCCGGTGCGCCGGTCATCATCGTGACGGTACGCGGTGGCGCCGGGCGTACGACGCTGAACAGCAGCCAGAAGGCGAACACCAGGGTGCCGATGACCCCGAGCACGGTGAGCGTGACGAAGACTCCGGACTGGTTTCTGAGCCACTGCAAAGTCGTCATCGCGCCTCACCCGTCGTTGTGCGAAACGACGCCCGGCCGGCGTCGGCGAAAGGTCAGCCGCGCCGCATCGCGTCGAAGAACTCGCTGTTGGTCTTGGTTGCCTTGATCTTGTCGAGCAGGAATTCCATCGCGTCCATGTCGTCCATGCCGTAGAGCAGCTTGCGCAGCACCCACACCTTCTGCAGGACGTCGGGCTTCATCAGCAGTTCCTCGCGACGCGTGCCGGAGCGGTTGACGTTGATCGCAGGATAGACGCGTTTTTCCGCCATGCGGCGGTCAAGGTGCAGCTCCATGTTGCCGGTGCCCTTGAATTCCTCGTAGATCACGTCGTCCATGCGGCTGCCGGTGTCGATCAGCGCGGTGGCGATGATCGTGAGGCTGCCGCCTTCCTCGATGTTGCGCGCGGCACCGAAGAAGCGCTTGGGCTTCTGCAGCGCGTTGGCGTCGACGCCACCGGTCAGCACCTTGCCGGACGCCGGCACGACGGTGTTGTAGGCACGGGCCAGACGGGTCAGCGAGTCGAGCAGGATCACGACGTCCTTCTTGTGCTCGGTCAGGCGCTTGGCCTTCTCGATCACCATCTCGGCGACCTGCACGTGACGGGAGGCCGGTTCGTCGAAGGTCGAGGCGACCACCTCGCCGCGCACGGAGCGCTGCATCTCGGTCACTTCCTCGGGACGTTCGTCGATCAGCAGCACGATGACAACCACCTCCGGGTGGTTCGTGATCAGCGCGTGGGCGATGTGCTGCAGCATCACGGTCTTGCCGCTCTTGGGCGGGGCGACGATGAGGCCGCGCTGGCCCTTGCCGATCGGAGCGATCATGTCGATCACGCGGCCGGTGATGTTCTCCTCGCCGCGCATGTCGCGTTCGAGCTTGAAGGCCTCGTTCGGGTGTAGCGGCGTGAGGTTCTCGAACAGGATCTTGTGCTTGCAGTTCTCGGGCGGCTCGCCGTTGATCTTGTCGAGCTTGACCATCGCGAAATAGCGCTCGCCGTCCTTGGGCGTGCGGATCTCGCCTTCGATGGTGTCGCCGGTGTGAAGGTTGAAGCGCCGGATCTGTGACGGCGAGACGTAGATGTCGTCCGTGCCGGCCAGGTACGACGTATCCGGCGAGCGCAGGAAGCCGAAGCCGTCCGGCAATACCTCCAGGGCGCCGTCGCCGTAGATCGGCTCGCCTTTCTTGGCCCGGTTCTTCAGCAGGGCGAACACGAGTTCCTGTTTCTTCAGCCGGTTGGCGCCTTCGATGCCGTTGGCGTTGGCCATTTCGAGCAGCTGGCTGACGTGGAGGGCTTTGAGCTCCGATAGATGCATGATGGGTCTGTGCGCGGGTGCGCGTCGGTGAACGTTACGGGGTGGGGATGCGCCTGTTGCGTGCGTCGGGGAAGCGACCGCAGGATGCAGTCAGGCGGGCAGGTGGGCCGGCGCGCGCGCCGGCCGGGAAAGTCGTCCGGGTCTCAGAGGTTGCTGTCGATGAAGGCCGTCAGTTGGGACTTGGACAGGGCGCCGACCTTGGTCGCCTCGACGTTGCCGCCCTTGAAGAGCATCAGCGTCGGGATGCCACGGATGCCGAACTTGGCCGGCGTTTCCTGGTTGTCGTCGATGTTGAGCTTGGCGACCTTGAGACGGCCGGCGTATTCCCTGGCCACGTCGTCGAGGATGGGAGCGATCATCTTGCACGGGCCGCACCATTCGGCCCAGTAATCCACCAGTACGGGGAGGTTTTCCTGCAGGACTTCGGCTTCGAAATTGCTGTCGGTTACGTGATGGATGTGCTCGCTCATGATTCCTCGTGAGGGGTCTGGTCGCGGGTGGTGCGAATTGATTCGGTAGATGCCGGCATCCGGATGGGCGGCATGCGGGACGGACGTCTGATGAGGCAGGGAGCCCCGGTTGAAGCCGAAACTTATGCCAAGGGCAGGAGCGCGTCAAGGATTTCCGGAAGTGCCGCGGTCCGTCACGTAGCAAAAAGGTGCCGTCGTCGGCTATATTGTGCCCCTTTCCCGTGCGCGCCACCAGCGGCCGCGCGCGATGTCGTGGAGACGAACCCAACATGGCTTATGTCGTAACCGAGAACTGTATCCGCTGCAAGTACACCGACTGCGTCGACGTCTGTCCGGTCGATTGCTTCCGCGAGGGCCCCAATTTCCTCGTCATCGATCCGGACGAGTGCATCGACTGCACGTTGTGCGTGGCCGAATGCCCGGCGGAGGCGATCTTCGCCGAGGACGACGTGCCGGCCGACCAGCAGCACTTCATCGCGCTCAACGCCGAGCTGGCCAAGGTGTGGAAGCCGATCGTCGAGCGCAAGGATCCGCTGCCGGACGCCGACGAGTGGCTCGGCGTGCCAGGCAAGCTCGACCACCTCGAGCGCTGATCCGGCCCTGAGCCCCCGGGCGCGGGCCCGGATTGCCGAGGTGTGGATGGAAAGGATCTGGCTTCGGAGCTATCCCGCCGGCGTCCCTGCCGAGATCGGCGTTCCCGAGCACGCCTCCGTGGTGGAGGTGTTCGAGGAGGCGGTCCGGCGCCATGCCGGGCGCCCCGCGTTCATCAACATGGGGCGGTCGCTGTCCTACGCCGAGCTTGACCGGGCCTCGGCTGCGTTCGCGACCTTTCTGCGCCGTGACGCGGGTCTCGGGCCCGGCGAGCGCGTGGCCTTGATGATGCCCAACGTGCTGCAGTATCCGGTGGCCCTGTTCGGAGTGCTGCGCGCCGGCTGCGTCGTCGTAAACATCAATCCGCTCTACACCGCGCGCGAACTGGAACACCAGCTGCGCGATTCCGGCGCACGCGCGCTGGTGGTCTTGGAGAATTTCGCCCATACGGTCGCGCAGGTCGCGCCCGATGCGCGGCCTGCCCATGTCATCGTCACCGCACTGGGCGACCTGCTCGGCGGGGTCAAGGGCGCCATGGTCGATTTCGTCGTCCGCCACGTGCGACGCATGGTGCCGCCGTGGTCAATGCCCGGCAGCCTGCGTCTGCGTGACGCGCTGGAGCGCGGCGCGCGCGGCCCCTTCGTGCGGCATGCGCCGGAACCGTCGGACATCGCCTTCCTGCAATACACCGGCGGCACGACCGGGCAGAGCAAGGGCGCGGTGCTGACGCATGGCAACGTCGTCGCCAACATGATGCAGGCGAGGGCATGGATCCGCTCGCGCGTCCGCGAGGGTGAGGAGCTCATCGTCACGGCGCTGCCGCTCTATCACATCTTCTCGCTGACGGCGAACTGCCTCGTCTATTCCAGCCTGGGCGCGGCCAACCTGCTGATCACGAACCCGCGCGACATCGCCGGTTTCATCCGCGAGCTGCGCCGTTACCGTTTCACGGCGATCACCGGCGTCAACACGCTGTTCAACGCGCTGCTCAACCATCCGGACTTCGCGCGGGTGGATTTCTCGTCGCTGCGGATCGCGCTGGGTGGCGGCATGGCGGTGCAGCGTTCCGTGGCCGAGCGCTGGCAGGCGCGGACTGGAACGCCGCTGATCGAGGCCTACGGGCTGACCGAGACCTCGCCGGCAGTCAGCATCAATCCGCTCGACCTGGAGGCGTTCAACCATTCCATCGGCCTGCCGCTGCCTTCGACCGAGGTGTCGATCCGCGACGACGACGGCGAGGAGCTGCCGCCGGGTGAGCCGGGCGAGCTGTGCGTGCGCGGTCCGCAGGTGATGCGAGGCTACTGGAACCGGCCGGAGGAGACGGCCGAGGCCTTCACGGCCGACGGCTTCCTGCGTACCGGCGACATCGCGACGATGGACGAGCACGGCTACCTGCGCATCGTCGACCGCAAGAAGGATCTCATCATCGTGTCCGGCTTCAACGTCGTGCCGAACGAGATCGAGGACGTCGTCACCGGTCATCCGGGCGTGCTCGAGGCGGCGGCCGTGGGCGTGCCGGACGCGCGCAGCGGCGAGTCCGTGAAACTGTTCGTCGTGCGGCGCGATCCGGCGCTGACGGCCGAGGCGCTGATCGCGCATTGCCGGCAGAACCTGACCGGCTACAAGGTGCCGCGGAGCATCGAGTTCCGCGACGAGCTGCCCAAGACCCCCGTCGGCAAGATCCTGCGACGCAGCCTGCGGGAATCGGCCACGGGGGGCTGAGCGCGGCGACGTGCTAGAATCGGCGCCCTCGAACCGACGGCGCGCGCGAGTCTTCCCATGTCCGGCAATACCCAAGGCAAGCTCTTCAGCTTCACTTCGTTCGGCGAATCCCACGGCCCGGCCATCGGCTGCGTCGTCGACGGCTGTCCGCCGGGGCTGGCGATCACCGCCGAGGACATCCAGCGCGAGCTCGACCGCCGCAAGCCAGGCACCTCGCGCCATGTCACGCAACGCCGCGAGCCGGACGAGGTCGAGATCCTCTCGGGGGTGTTCGAGGGCGTGACCACGGGCACGCCGATCGCGCTGCTGATCCGCAACCAGGACCAGCGCTCGAAGGACTACGGCAACATCGCCGAGACCTTCCGGCCCGGCCACGCCGACTATCCGTACTGGCAGAAGTACGGCATCCGTGACTATCGCGGCGGCGGCCGCTCGTCCGCGCGCGAGACGGCGGTGCGCGTGGCGGCCGGCGCGATCGCGAAGAAGTGGCTGCGAGAGCGCCACGGCGTCGTGATCCGCGGCTACATGGCGGCGCTCGGTCCGATCGAGATTCCGTTCGACGACTGGGCCGAGGTCGACCGCAATCCGTTCTTCGCGCCCAGCGCCGGCATCGTGCCCCGGCTCGAGACCTTCATGGACGAGCTGCGCAAGTCGGGCGACTCCATCGGCGCGCGCGTCAACGTCGTCGCCACGGGCGTTCCGGTGGGCTGGGGCGAGCCGGTGTATGACCGGCTCGACGCCGACATCGCGTACGCGATGATGAACATCAACGCCGTCAAGGGCGTGGAGATCGGTGCCGGCTTCGCGTCCGTGTCCCAGCGCGGCACCGAGCATTCTGACGAGATCACGCCGGAGGGCTTCCTGTCGAACAACGCCGGCGGCGTGCTGGGTGGCCTGTCGACGGGGCAGGACATCCTCGTCAGCATCGCCATCAAGCCCACGTCGAGCATTCGCCTCGACCGCCGCTCCATCGACAAGCAGGGCAATCCGGTCATCGTCAACACGCACGGCCGCCACGACCCGTGCGTGGGCATCCGCGCCACGCCGATCGCCGAGGCGATGCTGGCGCTGGTCCTGATGGACCACGCCCTGCGCCATCGTGCCCAGTGCGGCGACGTGCGGACGGACACGCCGGTGGTGCCGCGGCTCGCACCGCAGGGCCGCCAGCACCCGCCGGCGCCGACCGGGGACTGACGCCGCCGCGCGGCCCGGCGCGAACGATGTTCCCGTACTGGCGACTGTCGACGTACTACTTCTTCTACTTCGGCTTCGTCGGGGCCTTCTCGCCGTACTTCACGCTGTATCTTCAGTCGCTGGACTATTCGGCGACCGACATCGCCGTGCTGATGTCGGTGATGCAGGTCATGCGCGTGCTGGCGCCGAACCTGTGGAGCTGGCTGGCCGACCGCACGGGGCTGCGCGTGCCCATCATCCGCGCCTCGGCCATGCTGAGCCTGGCCGGGTTCTGCCTGTTCTTCCTGACCACGTCGTTCGGCGGCATGCTCGCCGCGATGGTCGTCATGGCCTTCTTCTGGAGCGCGGCGCTTCCGCTGGTCGAGAGCCTGACCTTCGCGCACCTGGGGACGCTGGGTCACCACTACGGCCGTATCCGGCTGTGGGGCTCGATCGGCTTCATCGTCGCCGTGGTCGGGCTGGGCCATCTGCTGGATTTCGTCGCGATCGAGGCCGTGCTCGTGATCATCGCGTCGATCCTCGGCGGCATCATCGTCTGCGGGCTCACGCTGCCGGAGGCGGCACGGCGCGGCGGATCGCGCACGACGGCGCGGCTCGCCGAGACGTTGCGCCGGCCGGAGGTGGTGGCGCTGCTCGGCGCCTGCTTCTTCATGTCGGCCGCGCATGGCGCGCTGTACGTGTTCTATTCCATTCATCTTGCCGCGCACGGGTACGGTAAGGCCGTGATCGGCTGGATGTGGGCGCTGGGCGTGATCGCCGAGATCGCGATGTTTCTGGTCATGCCGGCACTGGCGCAGCGTTTCGGCATGGGCCGCATCCTGCTTGCGACGCTCGCCGTGGCCGTGCTGCGCTTCACCGTCATCGGCTGGGGCGTGGAGAGCCTGGTGCTGCTGCTGTTCGCGCAGCTGCTGCATGGCGTGACCTTCGGCGCCTACCACGCGGCCGCGATCTCGCTCGTCAACCGCTGGTTCCCCGGCCGCCTGCAGTCGCAGGGGCAGGCGCTGTACGGCAGCCTGTCGTTCGGTGCGGGCGGCATGCTCGGCGGCTTGATCAGCGGCGTCACCTGGGACACCATCGGGGCCGCCTGGACCTTCACGCTGGGATCGCTTTTCGCCCTGATCGGTCTGATCTGGTGGGCGCTGGCCTGGCGTGCGTCCGGCGCGCAGCACGAGGAGAACACATGAAACACGCAACGATGCGGGTGCTGGCCGTCGCGACGGCCGGCGTCCTGGCCGTGGCCTGCCAGTCGGTGCAGACCACCGCCGGCGGCGAGGTCGGCGTGAGCCGCAACCAGCTGATGATGGTGTCGGCCGCCGAGATCGAGCAGGCCTCGGCCCAGCAGTATTCCCAGGTCATCGCGGAGGCGCGACAGAAGGGGCTGCTCAACCCCGATGCGAAGCAGCTGCAGCGCGTCAAGGGCATCACGCAGCGACTGGTCGGGCAGGTGGGCGCGTTCCGCTCGGATGCGTTGGGCTGGCCGTGGGAGATCAACATGATCCGCTCCGATGAGCTCAACGCGTGGTGCATGGCCGGCGGCAAGATGGCGATCTACACGGGGTTGATCGACCAGCTCAAGCTCACCGATGACGAGATCGCTGCCGTGATGGGCCACGAGATCGCGCACGCGCTGCGCGAGCACGCGCGCGAGCGCGTCTCGCGCTCGATGGCCACCGGCATCGGCGTGTCGGTGCTCGGTGCGATGCTCGGCGCCGGTTCGGTGGGGCAGGACCTGATGAGCCGGGTCGCCAGCGTCACCTTCGAGCTTCCGCACTCGCGCCTGCACGAGACCGAGGCCGACCGCATGGGTGTGGAACTGGCCGCGCGTGCCGGCTACGACCCGCGTGCCGCGGTGACCCTGTGGGACAAGATGGCGGCCCGTTCCTCGGGCGCGCCGCCGAAGTGGCTGTCTACCCACCCGTCGCACACCGACCGGCAGCGCGAGCTGCGCGCCGCGAGCGAGCGCGTCCTGCCGCTGTACGAGGCCGCGCGGCGCTGAACGCGCGGGCGCCAACTGGCCAGCACGGTGCCGCTGTGAAATAATCAAGAACTTTTTTCGTGGAACGTTCGCATGAAACCCCGCACCCTGTACGACAAACTGTGGGACGCCCATCTCGTGCGGCAGGAGGCCGACGGCACGGCGCTGATCTACATCGATCGCCATCTCGTGCATGAGGTCACCAGTCCGCAGGCCTTCGAGGGGCTCAAGCTGGCCAATCGCAAGCCGTGGCGCATCCACTCCATCGTCGCCACCGCCGACCACAACACGCCGACCGATCCCGCCGACGAGGGCATCAAGGATCCCGTGTCGCGCCAGCAGGTCGAGACGCTGGACGCGAACATCCGCGAGGTCGGGGCGCTGGCCTACTTTCCGTTCAAGGACGCGCGCCAGGGCATCGTGCACGTCATCGGCCCCGAGAACGGCGCGACGCTGCCGGGCATGACCGTGGTGTGCGGGGACTCGCACACGTCTACGCACGGCGCTTTCGGCTGTCTGGCGCATGGCATCGGTACCTCCGAGGTCGAGCACGTGCTGGCCACCCAGTGCCTGCTGCAGCGCAAGTCCAAGAACATGCTGGTGCGCGTCGACGGCGCACTGCCGCGCGGCGTGACGGCCAAGGACATCGTGCTCGCCATCATCGGCAAGATCGGCACGGCCGGCGGTACGGGCTATGCGATCGAGTTCGGCGGCAGCGCGATCCGCGCGCTGTCGATGGAAGGGCGCATGACGATCTGCAACATGGCCATCGAGGCCGGCGCACGCGCGGGCATGGTAGCCGTGGACGAGACCACGATCGAGTACGTCAGGGGCCGTCCGTTCGCGCCGACCGGCGAGGACTGGGACAAGGCCGTGGCTTACTGGCGCACGCTGCGCTCGGACGAGGGCGCGCATTTCGATCGCGTGGTCGAGCTCGACGCCACGCAGATCGAGCCGCAGGTCACCTGGGGCACTTCGCCGGAGATGGTCACGACCATCGGCGGCCGCGTGCCCGATCCGGCCACGATCGACGATCCGGTGCGCCGCGAAAGCACCGAGCGCGCGCTCAAGTACATGGGTCTGGAACCGAACACGCCGATGAGCGAGATCCGCGTCGACCAGGTGTTCATCGGTTCCTGCACGAACTCGCGCATCGAGGACCTGCGCGAGGCCGCCGCCGTGGTCCGCGGCCGGAAGAAGGCCGACAACGTGCGCCGCGTGCTGATCGTGCCGGGCTCGGGCTTGGTCAAGCGCCAGGCCGAGCAGGAAGGGCTTGACCGCGTCTTCATCGAGGCGGGCTTCGAGTGGCGCGAGCCGGGCTGTTCGATGTGTCTCGCGATGAACGCCGACCGGCTGGAGCCGGGCGAGCGCTGCGCCTCGACCTCGAACCGCAACTTCGAGGGGCGTCAGGGCGCCGGTGGCCGCACGCACCTCGTGAGCCCGGCGATGGCCGCCGCCGCCGCCGTGTTCGGCCACTTCGTGGACGTGCGTCAGATTTAATCCCTATTCGTCAGGAGGCTGAGATGAAGAACGTGATGCGTTTTCTGTGGCTGGCCCTCGCCGCCGGCTGGCTCCTGTCCGGTTGCAACACCGTCCATGGCCTCGGCAAGGACATCGAAAAGGGTGGCGAGGCCATCCAGAAGGCAGTGAAATGAAACCGTTCAACACCCTCGACGGGATCGTCGCGCCGCTCGACCGCGCCAACGTCGACACCGACGCGATCATCCCCAAGCAGTTCCTGAAGTCGATCAAGCGCAGCGGCTTTGGCCCGAACCTGTTCGACGAATGGCGTTACCTCGACGTCGGCCAGCCGGGGCAGGACAACAGCAAGCGTCCGAAGAATCCGGATTTCGTGCTGAACCAGCCGCGCTACCAGGGTGCGCAGATCCTGCTCGCCCGCGACAACTTCGGTTGCGGCAGCTCGCGCGAGCATGCGCCGTGGGCATTGGAGGATTACGGTTTCCGCGTCATCATCGCGCCGAGCTTCGCCGACATCTTCTTCAACAACAGTTTCAAGAACGGCCTGCTGCCCATCGTGCTGCCGGCCGACACCGTGGACCTGCTGTTCCGCGAGTGCGAGGCGAACGAGGGCTATCGCCTGGTCGTCGACCTCGCCGCGCAGACCATCACGCGTCCGAACGGCGAGAAGATCGCCTTCGAGGTCGATCCCTTCCGCAAGGAGTGCCTGCTCAACGGTTGGGACGACATCGGCCTGACGCTGCGTCACGCCGACGAGATCAGGGAGTTCGAGGCGCGTCGCCGCGCCGAGCATCCGTATTACTTTTCCTGAGCCTTCGCGCCAGGACGACTGGAGAACGTTTCAATGAAGATTTGCATTGTCCCGGGCGACGGTATCGGTCCGGAGATCATGGCTGAGGCGGTGCGCGTGCTGAAGGCGCTCGACCTGAAGATGGAGTTCGAGGAAGCGCTGGTCGGCGGCTGCGCGGTGGACGCCACCGGTGACCCGCTGCCGGAAGCCTCACAGAAGCTCGTCAAGGAAGCCGATGCCATCCTGCTCGGCGCCGTCGGCGGCCCGAAATGGGACAACAATCCGCGTGAACAGCGCCCCGAGCGCGGCCTGCTGCGCATCCGCAAGGACCTGAACCTGTTCGCCAACTTCCGTCCGGCGATCCTGTATCCGGAGCTGGCCAACGCCTCGTCGCTGAAGCCGGACATCGTGTCGGGCCTCGACATCCTGATCGTGCGTGAACTGACCGGCGACATCTACTTCGGCCAACCGCGCGCCATCGAGGTGCGCAACGGCGAGCGCTTCGGCTTCAACACGATGCACTACTCCGAGAGCGAGATCGTGCGCATCGGCCGCGTCGCCTTCGATGCCGCCCGCAAGCGCAACAAGCGTCTGTGCTCGGTTGACAAGATGAACGTGCTGGAGACCTCGCAGCTGTGGCGCGAGGTCATGACCGATCTCGCCCGCGACTATCCGGACGTGGAGCTGACCCATATGCTCGTGGACAACGCCGCGATGCAGCTCGTGCGCAATCCGAAGCAGTTCGACGTCATCGTCACGGGCAACATGTTCGGAGACATCCTGTCGGACGAGGCGGCGATGCTGACCGGCTCGATCGGCATGCTGCCGTCGGCCTCGCTCGACGAGAACAGCAAGGGCATGTACGAACCCTCGCACGGCTCGGCGCCGGACATCGCCGGCAAGGGCCTCGCGAACCCGCTCGCGACCATCCTGTCCGCGGCCATGATGCTGCGCTACACCTTCGGTCTGGAGGAAGAAGCGCGCCGCATCGAGAACGCCGTCAAGACGGTGCTGTCGCAGGGGTATCGCACCGGCGACATCTACGAACCGGGCATGAAGCGCGTCGGCACCAGCCAGATGGGCGACGCCGTACTCGCGGCCCTGTGATCCGGGGCAACACGAACCAGCAGAGGAAGTGAAATGAACAAGGTGGGCCTGGTCGGCTGGCGCGGCATGGTGGGTTCCGTGCTGATGCAGCGCATGGAAGAGGAGGGCGATTTTGCCCGCATCGAGCCCGTGTATTTCTCCACCTCCAACGCCGGCGGCAAGGCCCCGGCGTTCGGCGGCAGGCAGGGCGTCGACACGCTGCAGGACGCGTCGGACATCGCGGCCCTGTCCGCGTGCGACATCATCGTGACCTGCCAGGGCGGCGACTACACGAAGGAAATCTTCCCGAAGCTGCGCGCCGCGGGCTGGAAGGGGCACTGGATCGATGCCGCGAGCGCGCTGCGCATGGCCGATGACGCCGTGATCGTGCTCGACCCGGTCAACCGTCACGTCATCGACGCCGCGCTGGCCAAGGGCAACGTCAACTGGATCGGCGGCAACTGCACGGTGTCGCTGATGCTGATGGGCCTTGGCGGGCTGTTCAAGGCCGGCCTGGTCGAGTGGATCTCGGCGATGACCTACCAGGCCGCGTCGGGCGCCGGCGCGCAGAACATGCGCGAGCTGCTGCAGCAGATGGGCGCGTTGCGCGACGCCGTGTCCGACGAGCTGGCCGATCCACGTTCGGCCATTCTGGACATCGACCGCAAGGTCGCGCAGACGATGCGTTCGGCCGATTTCCCGGTGCAGAACTTCCGCGGCGTGCCGCTGGCCGGCAGCCTGATTCCGTGGATCGACGTGCCGGTCGAGCACGGCCAGTCCAAGGAGGAGTGGAAGGGCGGAGCCGAGTGCAACAAGATCCTCGGCAACCCGCCGTTCCGCAGCCCGGGCAGCATCCCGATCGACGGCATCTGCGTGCGCATCGGCGCGATGCGCTGCCATTCGCAGGCGCTGACCGTGAAGCTGACGAAGGACGTTCCGCTCGACGAGATCGAGGACATCATCGCCAGCGCCAACGACTGGGTGAAGGTCGTGCCGAACGAGCGGGAAATCACCGAGCGCGAGCTTACGCCGGCCGCCGTTACCGGCACGCTGACCGTTCCGGTCGGCCGCCTGCACAAGATGGCGATGGGCCCGGAATACCTCGGCGCCTTCACTGTCGGCGACCAGCTCCTGTGGGGTGCGGCCGAGCCGCTGCGCCGCATGCTCAACATCCTGCTGGATCGCTGAATCTCCTCTCCGCGCGGGGCGGCCAACGGGTCGTCCCGCCCCGCGCACTTCGTCCCAGTGTGGTTTCCATGTGGCATTTCCCGAAGAAAATGCCAATTGGAAGCGCAAGTTGCTGCGTGATCTTAAAGAAGATGCTAGATTGCGCCGACGATGCCGCCCAAAGCGGCGCTCCACGCGGGTTCCGCCCCTGGCCGTGATCATTTCCACCGGGTGCCATACACGACGACCGCCATGAAGAAAACGCTCAAGGTAACCGTTCTCGCCACCGCCATCGCTGCGGCATTGCCGTTCCAGGCACAGGCCGCAGGTTTGGGGGGCATCAACGTCTTCAGTGCTCTCGGGCAGCCATTGCGGGCGGAAATCGAGCTGCATGCGACACCCGAGGAGCTCGGCACGATGTCGGCCGCCGTGCCGTCGCCCGAAGCCTTCCGCCGCGCCAATCTCGAATATTCGTCGCTGATGACCGATCTGCAGATGAAGATCGAGCGTCGCGGCAGCAATTCCGTCATCCGCCTGAGCAGTTCGCGCGTCGTCAACGAGCCCTTCGTCGACGTGCTGGTCGAGCTGCGCTGGGCCGCAGGCAGCCTGCTGCGCGAATACACCTTCCTGCTCGATCCGGTCGAGAACATGCCGGCCGTGGCCGCCGCGAGCGCCACGTCGGGCACGGCCCGCGCCACGGGCGGCACGCGAGCCCCCGCCTCCGCGTCGGGGGATCGGCACACGGTCCGTCGCGGCGAGACGCTGCACCGCATCGCGCTGGCCTACCTGCCGCCCGGCGCCGAACTGGAACAGATGCTGATCGCGCTGCTGCGCGAGAATCCCGACGCCTTCACCGACGGCAACATCAACCGGCTGCGTGCCGGCGAGGCGCTGTCCATCCCCGACGAGATCGCCGTCGCCGCGATTCCGGCCGAGCAGGCCCGTCGTGAGGTGCTGGCGCACAAGGACGAATTCGAGGCCTACCGCAACCGTGTCGCCTCGGCCGTCGCCGCGCGCGCGCCGTCCGCCGAGCGTGAGGGCGGGCGCGAGAGCGCGGGCCGCGTCGAGCCGCGCGTACAGGACGTCGTGCGCGAGACCGCGTCGATCGACCAGGTCGAGGTCTCCGGTGCGCCCGAGTCTTCCGAGCCGGCCTCCGCCGGTGGCCTCGGAGTGCGCGATGCCCAGAACAAGCCGCTCTCCGAGGAGGACCTCGTCGTGCTGCGGCGCGAGCTGGAGGAGATGCGCAACCGCCTGTCCGAGCTCGAGCAGACCGTGGCGGACCAGCGCGACATCATCTCGATCCGCGATTCGATGATCGCGCGCCTGCAGGCCGCCGGCGTCGACACGACGCAGGCCGAATCGGCCGCCGCCACGCCCGATGCGAAACCGGCTGAAACCGTGCCGCCGCCGGCACCGAAACCGGCCACCGAACCGAAACCCGAATCCAAGCCGCGTCCGGAGAAGCCCAAGCCCGCTCCGGCGCCTCCGCCACCCGAACCGAGCCTGGTCGACAGCCTGATGGGCAATCCGATGGTCCTCGGCGGTGGTGCCGCCATCATCGGTCTGCTCGCGCTGCTGGGGCTGCGCGCGGCGCGGCGCCGCCGCGAGGAGAAGGCCGGCGAGGCCTTCGTGGCCGCCGCCGAGCAGCAGGAGGAGGACGAAACCCTGTCGGTGGTGAGCCAGCCGGGCGGGGAGAGCGTCGACACCGATTCCGGTAGCAGCGTCATGGACACGGATTTCAGCCAGACCGGTCTGTCGGCCATCGACGCGGACGAGGGCGTCGATCCGGTCGCCGAGGCCGACGTGTATCTGGCCTACGGCCGCGACGCGCAGGCCGAGGAGATCCTGCTCGACGCACTCAAGGTCGACGCCTCGCGCCATGCCATCTACCTGAAGCTGCTGGAGGTGTACGTGCAGCGCGGTGACCGCCGACAGTTCGAGGTCATCGCCACCGACCTGTACGCCCGTACGGGTGGCACCGGCCCGGACTGGCAGAAGGCTGCCGGCATGGGCCGCAAGCTTGATCCGGACAATCCGCTGTACGGTGAGCGTGACGGTAACGACGCACCCGCCGGCCTCGCCGCTGCCGGTCTGGCCGCTGCGGCGACCGGTGCGGCCGCGGCGGCGAGTGCCACGGAACCCCGGACCGTACCGCTGGAGGAAACGCAGATCGGGCTCGACCACACCGATCTCTCCATCCCGGGTTACGAGGACGAGGCCGCGTCCGAGGCGCCGGCCGGCGAACCCGCGCCGGAGGACGAGACGCGCGCCGATCTGGATTTCGATCTGGGCAGTTTCGGCGAACCGCCCGCAGAGGAGACCCCGGCCGAGGCCGAACCGCAGGAACTCCCGGCGATCGACGACGGCAACGCGCTGAGCTTCGATCTCGAACTGGACGAGGCGGAGGCCCCGTCCGAGTCCGCGCCTCGGCCGGAACCCGAACCCGCGACGCCGGCCGATCCGGCCGACACGCTGGTGCCGGGGCTCAATGACGACTCCGGCGCCGAGGGTCCGATCGAGGAAGAGACGGTGATGGACCTCGAACGCACCGAGTTCGACGCCAACCTGCTCGACTTCGACCTCGACCTGAGCCCGCCGGCCGCCGAGGCACCGGTCGCGCCGCCGCAGGGACTGGATCTCACGTCGATCGATCTGGACCTCGAACTGCCGCCGCAGGACGAGACGCCCGCCGAGACCGCGCCGGCCGCGCCGGCCCAGCCGTCCGACGATGCCGATCCGGCGGCCGTGCCGCAGTTCGACGCCGGCGACATGCAGCGCGAGATGGAGACCAAGCTCGAACTGGCCCGCGCCTATGAAGAGATGGGCGACCGCGAGGGCGCCCGCGAGCTGCTCGAGGAGGTGCTGAAGGACGGTACGCCCGAGCAGCGCACGGAGGCCGAGAGCATGCTCGAGCGCCTGGCCTGATGATCCACCCGACACGGCCGGCGGCGTGCGGACATCCGCCGCCGCCGGCTGATGCGTTTACATGCATTCCGGACTCCTCGTCTTCCTCTGGCTCGCCTGCGTGGCGAGCCTCCAGTTTCTCGACGTCGTGCCACTGAGCCTGGCGCTGCTCGGCTGCGGGCTGCTGGGCGCGGCGCTCGCGCCGGCGCGCAGCCTGCGTTTGGTGCGTCGCGTGCGCTTCATCGTGCTCGCCATCGTGACCCTGTTCGCCGGCTTCACGCCCGGGGAGGCGGTATTCGTCGACTTCCCGCGCCTGAGCCCGTCGCGCGAGGGCGTGCTGCTGGCCTGGGAGCATGCCGCGCGCGTGCTGGTCGTCGTGCTGCTCGTCGCGGTGCTGCTCGAGCGTCTGCCGCCGACGCGGCTGATCGGCGCCATCCATGCGCTGATGCGTCCCTTCGCCGCGATCGGTTTCCCGGCCGACCGGGTGGCCGTGCGCACGCTGCTCGTGCTGCGGCTGGTCGAGGCCGAGAAGCCCCCGCGCTGGGATCAGTGGATCAGCGACGACAGCAACGATCTGCACGAGGCCATCGAGGTCCGGCGCGAGCCGTTCGGCGCATCCGATTACGCGGTCATGGCGGCGCTGGTACTCGTTGCCGCGCTGTGGGTCGTGTGGGGCGCGCGATGAGGATCGCGCTGGGAGTCGAGTACGCCGGCGATGCCTTCGAGGGCTGGCAGAGCCAGCCGCACGGGCGCACGGTGCAGGACCATCTGGAACGCGCGATCGGCGCCGTGGCCGGCCATGCGGTGCGGCTGCATTGCGCGGGCCGCACCGACACGGGCGTGCATGCGACGGCCCAGGTCGCGCATTTCGACACCTCGGCGCGACGTCCCGACACGGCCTGGGTGCGCGGCGTCAACAGCCACCTCGACGACTTGCCCGTGACGGTGCGCTGGGCCGTCGAGGTCGGGGAGGATTTCCACGCCCGCTACTCGGCCACCGCACGCCGGTACCGCTACGTGCTGCACGACCATCCGACACGTCCGGCGCTGCTCGCACGGCGCGTCGGCTGGTTCCACCTGCCGCTCGACGAGGCGGCGATGGCCGAGGCGGCCATCCATCTGGTCGGCGAGCACGACTTCACCGCCTTCCGTGCCGCGGGCTGCCAGGCCCGCACACCGGTGCGCCGGCTGTACGAGGCGCGCGTGCAGCGCGACGGCGCCTACCTGACCTTCGATTTCCATGCCAACGGCTTCCTGCACCACATGGTGCGCAATCTGGTCGGCGCGCTGGTGACCGTGGGCAAGGGCGCGCAGCCGCCGGAATGGATCGCCGGGCTGCTCGCCGCGCGTGACCGCAGCCTCGCCGCGCCGACCTTCCCGCCGCACGGCCTGTACTTGTGCGGGGTCGATTACCCCGCCGGATGGCCGCTGCCGGGGGAGGGGCGTATCATCGTGCTTCCACGTCTTCCGCTGCCCTGAATGTCGCGCACCCGAATCAAGATCTGTGGCCTGACCCGGCCCGAGGACGTCGACGCCGCGGTCGATGCCGGCGCCGACGCGATCGGCCTGGTGTTCTATCCGCCGAGTCCGCGCTACGTCGATCCGGCGCAGGCCGCCGCGCTGGCCGCGCGCGTGCCGCCCTTCGTGCAGGTCGTCGGACTGTTCGTCAATGCGGAGGAGGGGTTCGTGCGCGAGGTGCTCGACCGGGTGCCGCTGCACACGCTGCAGTTCCATGGTGACGAGGCGCCGCAGGACTGCGCGCGCTACGGCCGTCCGTGGCTGCGGGCGGCGCGGGTCCGGCCGGGCTTCGATCTGCTAGAATTCGCGTCCCTGCACCATGCGGCCTCCGGCATCCTGCTCGATGCGTTTTCCGAGGCGTATGGCGGCAGCGGACATCGTTTCGACTGGTCGCTGATTCCGCCGGGCATGGACCGTCGCCGGCTGATCCTGTCCGGTGGCCTGGATGCCGGCAACGTCGGCGAGGCGATCCGGCGCGTGCGGCCGTGGGCGGTCGACGTGTCGAGCGGTGTGGAACAGGAGAAGGGCATCAAGAGTGCCGCGCGCATCGCGGCGTTCATCGCTGGAGTTCGCAATGCAGATGGCTGACACACCCTATTCGTTTCCTGACGCGAGCGGCCATTTCGGTCCCTACGGCGGCATCTTCGTGTCGGAGACGCTGATTCCGGCGATCGAGGAGCTGAGGCTGGCCTACGAGGCCGCCCGGAAGGACCCGGAATTCATGGCCGAGTTCGAGTACGAGCTCAAGCACTACGTCGGCCGTCCCAGTCCGGTGTATTTCGCCGAGCGCCTGACCGCCAAGTGCGGCGGCGCCCGCATCTACCTCAAGCGCGAGGATCTCAACCACACCGGCGCGCACAAAGTGAACAACTGCATCGGCCAGGCCATGCTGGCGCGCCGTATGGGCAAGCCGCGCGTGATCGCGGAGACTGGCGCCGGCCAGCACGGCGTGGCCACCGCCACCGTGGCCGCGCGCTACGGCATGGAATGCGTGATCTACATGGGCGCCGAGGACGTCAAGCGCCAGGCCGCCAACGTCTACCGCATGAAGCTGCTGGGCGCCACCGTGGTGCCTGTCGAGTCCGGCTCGCGCACGCTCAAGGACGCGCTCAACGAGGCCATGCGCGACTGGGTCACGAACGTGGCCGACACCTTCTACATCATTGGCACGGTCGCGGGCCCGCACCCGTATCCGATGCTGGTGCGCGACTTCCAGTCCGTGATCGGGCGCGAGTGCCTGACCCAGGTGCCGGAACTGACCGGTCGCCATCCGGACTACGTCATCGCCTGCGTCGGTGGCGGCTCGAACGCCATGGGCATCTTCCATCCCTACCTGTCGGTGCCGACGGCGCGTCTGGTGGGTGTGGAGGCGGCCGGCGACGGCCTCGACACCGGCCGTCACTCGGCCAGTCTCACGGCCGGCCGGCCGGGCGTGCTGCATGGCAACCGGACCTATCTGCTGCAGGACGAGGACGGCCAGGTCATCGAGACGCATTCCGTGTCGGCCGGCCTCGACTATCCCGGCGTCGGCCCCGAGCACGCCTGGCTCAAGGACAGCGGCCGTGCCGAATACGTGGGCATCACCGATGCCGAGGCGCTCGAGGCGTTCCACACGCTGTGCCGCGTCGAGGGCATCATCCCGGCGCTGGAGAGCTCGCACGCGATCGCGTACGCGATGAAGCTCGCGCCGACGCTCGATGCCGACAAGATCCTGCTCGTCAACCTGTCCGGTCGGGGCGACAAGGACATGCACACCGTGGCCGAGCGCTCCGGACTCCAGCTCTGAATCCTTTCGGGCCGTTCGCGGCCCGTTTCCATTTTTCCGATCATGTCCAGAATCCAGAACGTATTCAAAGAGTTGAAGGGCAGGGGGCGGCGTGCGCTGATCCCCTTCATCACCGCCGGTGATCCGTCGCCCGAGATGACCGTGCCGCTGATGCACGCGCTGGTCGAGGGAGGCGCCGACATCCTCGAGCTCGGCGTGCCGTTCTCCGACCCGATGGCCGACGGCCCGACCATTCAGCGCGCCTCCGAGCGCGCGCTGGCCAACGGCATGAGCCTGCGCAAGGTGCTCGACATCGTGCGCGAGTTCCGCCAGCGTGACGCGGACACGCCGGTCGTGCTGATGGGCTACGCGAACCCGATCGAGGCCATGGGCGCGCAGACCTTCGTCACGCGGGCACGCGACGCCGGCGTCGATGGCGTGCTGGTCGTGGACTACCCGCCCGAGGAGTGCCGCGAGTTCGCGCAGACCGTGCGCGCGGCGGGGCTCGATCCCATCTTCCTGCTGGCGCCGACCTCGACCGAGCAGCGTTTCAGCGACGTGGCGGCGGCCGGCAGCGGCTACATCTACTACGTCTCGCTCAAGGGTGTGACGGGCGTTGGTTCGGTCGATTTCGACGAGGTCGGCGCGCGCATCGCGCAGATCCGCGAACGCGTCGGCCTGCCCATCGGCGTGGGCTTCGGCATCCGTGACGCGGAGTCGGCGCGGCGCGTCGGCGAGTTCGCCGACGCGGTCGTCGTCGGCAGCCGCATCATCGAGGAAATCGCCAGCAGCCCGGCCGGGGAGGTCGTCACGCGCGTCACCGCGCTGGCGCGTTCCCTGCGCGAGGCGCTCGATTCGCTTGAAAAGGAAACGCAATGAGCTGGTTCTCCAAACTCCTGCCGCCGCGCATCAACAAGGGCGGCGGTTCGAAGAAGTCGATCCCGGAGGGGCTGTGGAGCAAGTGCTCCGCGTGCGAGGCGGTGCTGTACCGCGCCGACCTGGACAGCAACCATTCGGTCTGCCCCAAGTGCGGCCATCATCAGCGCATCCGCGCCCGCGCCCGCCTGGACAAGCTGCTCGACCCCGAGGGCCGCAGCGAGATCGGCGCCTCCGTGCAGCCGGTCGATCCGCTCAAGTTCCGCGACTCGCGCAAATACACCGAGCGCCTGGCCGCGGCCACCAAGGATACTGGCGAGGATGACGCGCTGATCGTGATGCGCGGCACCATCCACGGCCAGCCGGTCGTCGTGGCGTGCTTCGAGTTCGACTTCATGGGGGGCTCCATGGGTTCGGTCGTCGGCGAGCGCTTCATGCGCGGCGTGCGCGCGGCCGAAGAACTGCGCTGTCCCTTCGTCTGCATCACCGCCTCGGGGGGGGCGCGGATGCAGGAGAGCCTGTTTTCGCTGATGCAGATGGCCAAGACGAACGCAGGCCTGACGCGGCTCTCGCGCCGCCGCCTGCCGTTCGTCACCGTGCTGACCGACCCGACCATGGGCGGTGTGTCGGCGAGCTTCGCCTTCATGGGCGACGTCGTCATCGCCGAGCCGGGCGCGCTGATCGGCTTCGCCGGCCCGCGCGTGATCGAGCAGACCGTGCGCGAGACGCTGCCGGAAGGCTTCCAGCGTTCCGAGTTCCTGCTCGAGAAGGGGGCGATCGACATGATCGTCGATCGCCGTCAGATGCGGGACGCGCTCGCGCGCGTCCTGGCGCTGCTCACGCGCCAGCCGGCGCCGGGAGCCTGACGGGCGGTTCTCCCATGACTCCATCCGGCACGCTCGACGACTGGCTCGGGCGGCTCGAAACGAGGCACGCGCAGACCATCCAGCTCGGGCTGGAGCGTGTCGCGACCGTGCTGCGCGCGCTCGCGCCGCGTTCGGAGGCCGTCGTCATCACCGTCGGCGGCACCAACGGCAAGGGCTCGACCTGCGCGATGCTGGAGGCCGTGCTGCGCGCCGCTGGCTACCGCACCGGTCTGTATTCCTCTCCCCATCTGCTGCGCTACAACGAGCGCGTGCGCATCGACGGCCGCGAGGCCGACGATGCCTCGCTCGTCGAGGCCTTCGAGGCCGTCGAAGCCGCGCGGGGCGATGTACCGCTGACCTATTTCGAGCACGGCACGCTGGCCGCGTGGTGGCTGCTGTGCCGTGAGGGGGTCGACGTGGCCATCCTCGAGGTGGGGCTGGGCGGGCGGCTCGACGCGGTCAATGCCATCGATCCGGACTGCGCCATCGTCACCGGTGTGGCGATGGATCATCAGGATTACCTCGGCGACACGCGCGAGGCCATCGGTTTCGAGAAGGCCGGCATCTTCCGCGCCGGCCGGCCGGCGATCTGTGGCGATCCGCAGCCGCCGCAGTCGCTCGTGGAGCACGCGCGGGCCATTGGCGCGCAACTGTGGGTCAGTGGGCGCGATTTCGGTTTCGACGGTGACCGCCACCAGTGGAACTGGTGGCGCAGCGAGCGCCCCGGTGCCGCCGCGCGCGTGCGGCGCGCAGGGCTGGGCCATCCTGCGCTGCGCGGCGCCAA
>Ga0182792_1001184_pt1 | contig 22078 bp, 17 predicted proteins | sample Passage237B_FD_130497 | JGI IMG/M metagenome (GOLD analysis project Ga0182792, IMG submission 130497) | Cellulose adapted compost microbial communities from Newby Island Compost Facility, Milpitas, CA, USA - Passage2 37B (version 2) (version 2) ...
CAGGCCCTCCCACTTGTCGCCGGTGCGGCCATCGACCACGCGGCCGATGATGTTGGCGCTGAACGGGCCGTACCCGCCGCCCACGCTCAGGCTCTTGCTGTCCCAGCGCTCGGCCAGGCCGGGGGCCTCGGCCAGCGGGATCAGGCGCGCGCGGGCGTAGGTGCCGGCAATGGAGACGTAGGCTTCCGAGCCCAGGTCCTTCTGGCCGAAGACCTGGAGGTCGTTCTGTTCGATCCGGCCGCCGGCCGGCGCCGCGCCGGCATGCAGCCAGGCCGGCAGGGTCGCGTCCTGGGTGGTGCCGGCTGTGAAGCCGAAGTGGCTGCCCTGGCGGCTGATGGCGGTCGTCGCGGCCAGCCGCCGGCCGCTGGCCTCGCGGCCCTCGTCGCCGAGGCTGGCGAGCAGGCAGCGGCTGGCCAGGCTGCTGATGTTGCCGCCGCTGGTGCCGCTGCACAGCAGGCCGAGCGAATCGCCCGCGCCCAGCCCGAAGGCGGCGTCCAGCGAATGGTTGCCGAAGCGCAGGCGTGCGCCCGGCGAGGTTTCCCTGGCCGGCTCCAGCAGCAGCACGGCCTCGACCTTGCCGCTGCCCTTGTCCCACACCGGCAGCACGGCCTGGCCGCCGCTGGGCCGCACCTGCGCGTGCGCGCCCGTGGCCGCGGTCAGCGCGGTCAGCAGGACGGCCAGCAGTGGCAGGCGAAGAGCGGTCATGTTCGATGCGGTCAGACCCGCGTACGGGCGGACAGTTCCCGTGCGGGCGGGAACGGGATCGTATGGGATTTACGATTGGTTAACAAGCCGCAGCCCTCCCCAGAACCGTCGAACCTGTTGCGCGTGAAACCGGTTACTGCAACCGGTCGGGCGCCGGCGTGTTGGCCGGCGGCTGTTCGAACAATAGCGCGATTTCCGCCAAAGGGAAGTGATATTCGCGGCCGCAGAACTCGCAGCGCACGTCCACCGAGCCGGTCGCCTCGGCGGCCGCCCGGACCTCGGCCTCGCCGAGGCCGCGGAGCATGCCCGCCACGCGCTCGGCCGAGCAGGAGCAGCCGAACCGGACCGGGCGTTCCTCCAGCAGTTGCGGCTGCTCCTGGTGGAACAGGCGGTGCACCAGCAGGCGCGGCGGGGTGGACAGCAGTTCCGCTTCGGCCAGGGTGTCGAACAGCGCGCCCGCGCGGTCCCAGCCGTCGGCATCGCCCTCCTCGCCGGGCAGCTTCTGCAGCATCAGCCCGGCGCAGGAGCGGTCGTCGGCGGCCAGCAGCAGGCGCGTGGGCAGCTGTTCGGACTGGCGGAAGTAGTCCTCGAAAGCCTCGGCCAGCGACCCGGCGCCGCCCAGCGCGACCAGGCTCTGGTAGCGCTGCGGCTCGCGCGGGTCCAGGCCCGGGTTCTCGATGGTCACCGCCAGCACCGCGTCCTCGCCGAGGGCGCCGGGCGCGCGCGGGGCGTCGGCCCCGTCCTCCAGCTGGACGATGCCGCGCACCGTCCCGGCCGCGGTGCATTCGGCGAACAGCGCGCGCAGCGGGCCGCCAGCGCGGACCTGTACCGACAGCCGCCCATCCACCTTGGTGTGCCCGGTGAACAGCGTGGCCGCGGCCAGCGCCTCGCCCAGCAGTGCGCGTGCGCCGGGCGGGTACTGCTGGTGCGAGAGCAGTTGGGACCAGGCGCCGTGCAGGCGCACGTACACCCCGCGCACGCCGGCGCCGGGCAGGAGGAAACGGCCGCGGAGATCGTCGTCGTCGCTCACAGCTCACCCAGGTCGGCCCCGTGGCCGTAGAAGGACATCATGCCACCCACGATGCGGGCGACCGCCTCCCTTTCCAAGTCGGTGAGCATCGGGTGCCACACGTCGAAGATCAGCACCACCCGCAGGCGGTCGCTGCGGTTCCAGGCCTCGTGGCGGATGGTGTCGTCGAACATCAGCAGCTTGCCGGGCTCCCAGGCCCGGGTCTCGTCGCCCACGCGCAGCGCGCAGTCGGGCGGGATGATCAGCGGCAGGTGCACGGTCAGCCGCGCGTTGGTGGCACCGTTGTGCGGCGGGATATGCACGCCCGGGCGCAGCGCGGAGAAGAAGCTCACCGGCGCCCGCCCCGGCACCGTGATCTGCGGCGCGTGCGCTAGCGCGGCTTCGGTACAGGGGCAGCGGTCGGCGTTGGCGTCGATGCGGCTGCCGTTCTTCCACAGGAAGAAGGCGCTCCAGTCCAGGGTGCGGTCCAGGTCCCGGAACTGGCCCTGCGGCTGGCCGGCCGGGGTCTGCACGTACGGCACGAAGCCGGACGCGTTCTCCAGCAGGGCCTGCAGCTCGCGCAGGATGTCGGGGAAGGCGGCCTCGACCTTCGCGGTCCAGGGGTAGTCGCCCGGATGGAAGAAGGGGATGGCCGGAAGCCGCGGAATGGGCAGCATCAGCGGCCGCGCGGTGACGAAGCTGCGGCGGCCGGAGACGATGTCCAGGGCATGGTCCATGCGCTCCATGTCGCGCCGGCCGCGGCCCGCGCCGAGGTCGCGCATGCGGTCCTCGAGGAACGCGGCCAGCTCGGCCTGCATCCGCGCCACGGCCTGCCGTGCCTGCTGCAGCACCGGCTGCAGTTGCGGCGCCTGCATCGCGGTCTCGGGCATGTACTGCAGGCCGGTGGACCAGGCCATGCCGGCCTCGCGCTGGCGCCCGCACGCCTCCAGCAGGCGGGCCTTCTCGAAATACGCGCCCCAGGCGACGGGATCGGCGCGTATGGCGCTGTCCAGCGCGGCCAGGGCGCCTTCCATGTCGCCGCTCTGGCTGCGCAACCGCGCGAGGTTGGCGTGGGCGATGGCCAGCGACGGCCCGGCGGCCACCGCCCGTTCCAGGTAGTCGCGCGCGGCCGCCAGGTCGCCTTGCGCCAGCGCGCGGGCGCCGAGCTGGTTCAGGGCGGTCGGGTGCCGCGGGTCCAGCGCCAGCACCTGCCGCCACAGCGGCTCGGCCTCCTCGCCGCGGCCCTGCCGGGCCAGGGCGCCTGCCTGCGCCAGCAGGTCCGCGATCCGCGGCGGGTGGAAATCGGTCATGGCCAAGGCATGGGAACTGCGGTACGAAAGGCTAACATTCCGCCCGACCGCCGGCACCGGCCCGGCACGACGAGACGACCCCATCGCCACCGAGCCCGCCCGATCGCGCCCAGCCCGCCGCCGCCGCCGCTGGCTGCGGCTGCTGCTGTGGCTGCCGCTGCTGTTCGTCGGCGCGACCGCGCTGCAGGTGGCGGTGCTGCGTTTCGTCGATCCGCCGTTCTCGGCCTTCATGCTGGCGCGCCAGGCGGAGGCGTGGCGCCAGGGCGAGTGGGGCTTCCGGGTGGCCTACGACTGGCGCGACCTGGACCGCGTCTCCCCCTGGATGCCGCTGGCGGCCATCGCCGCCGAGGACCAGAACTTCCCCAGCCACCACGGCTTCGACCTGGACGCGATCGAGAAGGCCCTGGACCACAACGCCCGCGGCCGGCGCCTGCGTGGCGGCAGCACCATCAGCCAGCAGGTGGCCAAGAACCTGTTCCTCTGGCAGGGCCGCAGCTGGGTGCGCAAGGGCCTGGAAGCCTGGTACACGGTGCTGATCGAGGCGATGTGGCCCAAGCGCCGCATCGTCGAGGTGTACGTGAACGTGGCCGAGTTCGGCGACGGCATCTACGGCGTGCAGGCCGCGGCCCGCAGCTACTGGCGCACCGACGCCGCGCGCCTGGACGCGGCGCGCTGCGCCCGGCTGGCTGCGGTGCTGCCCGCGCCGCGCCGCTACAGCGCGCGCAACCCGGGCCCGTACGTGCAGCGTCGCGCCGCCTGGATCCAGCGCCAGATGCGCCAGATCGGCGGCACGGAACTGGTGCGGCAGCTGGACTGAGCGCGCGCCGCGCGCGCGGCCGCTACCATCGCCCCATGACGCACCCGACCCGGCACGAACAGCTCACCGTGGTGGTGGCCGCCTGCAACGAGGCCGAGTCGCTGCCGCTGCTGCACCCGCGCATCCGCGCCGCGCTCGACGCGCTGGGGCGCCTGCGCACGCGGGTGCTGTACGTGGACGACGGCAGCCGCGACGGCACCTGGGACGTGCTGTGCCGGATCGCGGCGGCCGACCCCGGCGTGGCCCTGTTGCGGCTGTCGCGCAACTTCGGCAAGGAGGCCGCGCTCACCGCAGGCCTGGACCGCGTGGAGGAGGGCGCGGCCATGATCCTGGACGCCGACGGGCAGGACCCGCCGGAACTGATCCCCGAGTTCGTCGCGCGCTGGCGCGAGGGTTACGACGACGTCTACGGCACCCGCGTGGCGCGCGAGGGCGAAGGCTGGGTGCGCCGTGGCGCGGCCGTGTTGTTCTACCGGGTGATGGGCCGGCTCTCGCGCACCCCGGTGCCGGCCGACACCGGCGACTACCGGCTGCTCTCGCCGCGCGCGCTGGCCGCGCTGCGCCAGCTGCGCGAGCGCCACCGCTTCATGAAGGGACTGTTCGGATGGGTCGGCTTCCGCCGGGTGGCGCTGCCGTACCGCCGCGCGCCGCGGCTGGCCGGGCGCAGCAAGTTCGGGCTCTGGAGGCTGTGGAACTTCGCGCTGGAAGGCATCACCAGTTTTTCCACCGCGCCGCTGCGCGTGGCCACCTACCTGGGGCTGCTCACCGCGCTGGCGGCCTTCGCCGGCGGCGTGGTCGTGGTGGCCAAGACGCTGCTGTGGGGCGACCGGGTGGCCGGCTGGCCGACGTTGATGGTGGTGATCCTGTTCCTCGGCGGGGTGCAGCTCATCGCGCTGGGCCTGATCGGCGAATACCTGGGCCGGCTGTACGAGGAGGCCAAGCAGCGCCCGCTGTACCTGGTGGAGGCGTGGCGGCCGCCCGCCACGGGAGTATCCTCGGCGCACCAACCCGCGGACGGAGGCGCCCATGCGCACGGTACGTCAACTGCTGGCGGACAAGCCGGCTGAGGTCTTCGCGGTGGCGCCGGAGGCGCCCGTCATCGAGGCCATCCGGCTGATGGCGGAGAAGTCGGTCGGTGCGGTGCTGGTCATGCGCGGCGGCGCGCTGGCCGGGATCCTTTCCGAGCGCGACTACGCCCGCAAGGTCGTGCTGCAGGGCCGTTCGTCGGCCGACACCCCGGCCAGCGCCATCATGACCGCGCAGGTGGTGACGGTGGGCCCGGACGCCACCGTGCCGGCCTGCATGCAGCTGATGACCGAGCGCCGCATCCGCCACCTGCCGGTGGTCGATGGCGGCGGGGTGGTCGGCGTGATCTCCATCGGCGACCTGGTCAAGGCGGTGATCGCCGACCAGCAGCGCGAGCTGGAACAGCTGCAGCGCTACATCGCCGGCTGAGGCCGGTCCCGCGCCGCGACGGTGCCGGGCGCTACCGCGCGTAGCGCCCGCCGCAGTCGCTGTCCTCGCCCGGGCCGGTCTCGATCAGCGCCAGCAGCGCCGCCGGCGGGGCGATGTTCCCCAGCGCGAGGGCGATGGCGCCGCGCAGGCCCAGCGCCGCCATGTCCGGGCGGAACGAGGGATCCTTGAACGTGCCGCCCACGCGCAGCGGCGAGCGCAGGGTGAGGATGCTGCGGTCCTTGGGCCGGGGCCGCAGCAGCAGGTCCAGGCGTTCCCCGCCCAGGTCCACGGTGCCTTCGCCGACGATGAGGGTGTCGGTGCTGTCGAAGGCCAGCGCGCGCGAGGTCATCAGCCCGTCCTGCATGCCGAAGTCGGCGAACGCGCAGCGGATCGGCACCTGGCGGTCCTCGGTGACCAGGAACTTCAGCGCTTCGGCGATGTCCAGCCCGGCCAGTTCCATGATCAGGTTGCTGATGCGGCCGCGGCCCATGCCCAGGGCCACGTCGCCGTCGGCGCTGCCGAGGATGGCGGCGACCGAATTGCCCTGGCCCTGCAGGACGATGTCGCCGGCGATGCGCCCGGCCGCGCCCTGGGCCAGCTCGGCGCGCGGGAACAGCCGCGGCAGTTCCACCCCGCGCACCGCGATCCGGGCGCGGGTGTCGATCGGCTCGCGTCGCGCGTCCATGCGGATGTCCGAGCGCACCTGGCCCCCGGCCACGCCGAAGTTCAGCGGTTCCAGGCGCAGCAGGCCGCCGTCGAGCCGCAGGTGCGCGTCCATGTCGTCGATCATCGGCAGACGCGGCGCGTGGATCTCCCGCGCGCGCCAGCGCACGTCGGCATCCATGGCGCGCAGCTTGGCCAGGTTGTAGGGCGTGTCGGGAAACAGCTTCGGGCTGGCGGCGCGGCGCGCGGCCTGGGCCTGCTGCTCGGCGTTGGCGGTCTCGCCGTCGCCCGCCGACGGCGGCGCCCCGACGAAACCGGCCAGGTCGTCGAAATCCAGCCGGCGCGAGAGCAGTTGCGCGCGGAACATCGGCCGCTGCCCCGACACGTCCACCTGCACGTCGCCGGACAGGTCGCTGTCGCCGACGCGGCCCTTGAAGCCGTCGTAGCGCCACAGGTCGCCGTTGCGGCGCAGGCGGCCGTCCAGGCGGTACGGCGGCGAAGGCGGCAGCGCCAGGCCCAGCAGCGGGTAGAGGTCTTCCAGGTCCTTGCCCGACAGCGCCATCTGCAGGTCGAAGGTCTGCAGGCGGAAGGGGTTGGTGAGCGTGCCGCGCGCGCGGGCGCGGGTGGCGCCGGCGGCCGCGTCCAGGTCGATGCGGTACGGCGCCTCGGTGTCGGCCAGCTCCAGCGGCGATTCGGCCTGGCCTTCCAGGCGGAACGCGGCGCCGCGCCAGTGCCCGCGCCCGGCCACCGCCACCGGCGCCGCGGCGGGCGGCGCGCCGGTGGCGGGCGCGATGCTGGAGAGCGTCAGGTCGACGTCGGTCTTCTCGGCCGCGTCGGTGAAGCGCAGGCGGCCGTCGCGGATCCACAGCCGGTCCAGGCGCCAGCGCGGTTCGCTTTCCCGGCGTGGCTCGCCGTCGCCGAACTCCCAGTTGCCGCCCTGGCCTTCCGGCGCGGTTTCCAGCCGCACGTCCGGGCGCACCGCGCGCACTTCCTTCATGTGCAGGCGCAGCGCCAGCAGCGGCCACGGCGCCAGGTCGATCTCCACCCGCTCGGCGGTGGCCATGCGCGGCTCCCGCGACCAGCCGGCGTTGCCCAGCTGCAGGTCGCCGGCCGAAACGGTGATGGTCCGGCCCAGGTCCACGTCCAGGTCGCCGCCGATGCGGAACTCGCGGCCGGTGGCGTTGCCCACGGCCCGTTCCAGCGGGCCGCGGAACCAGTTCCAGTCGAACAGCACCGCCAGCACCACCAGCGCCAGGGCGATGGCGGCCAGCACGACGGTGCGCCGCGACGGCGGCCAGCGCAGGCGGCGGGCGCGGGCCCGGGAGGAGGCGGGCGCGTTCATGCGGCCAGTATCTCGGGCGGCCGTGCACGCCGCGCGAATGCGCGGCTGCGGTCAGGCCGCGTCCAGCCGCGATCCCAGCACCTGCGCGCTGACCGCCACGAAGTGGCAGACGCTGCCGCCGATCACGAACAGGTGCCAGATCGCGTGCGAGTAGGGAATCGACTCGCGGTGGTAGAAGAAGGTGCCCAGCGTGTAGAAGACGCCGCCGGCGACCAGCCAGGCCAGCGTCCAGCCGTCCAGCGCGCGCACCAGCGGCCCCATGGCCACCAGCACCAGCCAGCCCATGGCGACATAGATGGCGGTGGACAGCCGCGGGAAGCGGCCGGTGTGGAACAGCTTGAACACCACCCCGGCCACGGCCAGGGTCCAGATCGCGGCGAACAGGCCCCAGCCCCACGGCCCGCGCAGGCCGATCAGCGTGAACGGGGTGTAGGTGCCGGCGATGAGCAGGTAGATCGCGCAGTGGTCGAAGACCTTCAGCCGGCCCTTGACCACCGGATGCTGGATCGCGTGGTACAGCGTGGAGGCGGTGTAGAGCAGCAGCAGCGCGATGCCGAACACGATCGCGCCGGCCAGCTGCCAGCCGTCGCCGTAGATCGCCGCCAGGGTGATCAGCACCGCGCCGCCCGCCAGCGCCGCGGCGGCGCCCAGGCCGTGGGTCAGCGCGTTCCACAGTTCCTGCCGCAGCAGGTGCGCGGCGCCTTCGGCGGGCGGTGCGTGGGGGCCCGGTTCTGCGGATCGGCTCATCGCCGCCGATTATGGCACCGCAACATCGCGCTGGCGTGGAGGGGCCCATGTCGGCGACGGCGATCGTGGCCCGCGCTCCGGCCGCGGACGCGGCGAGCTCCGGGCCGTCCCGTCGCGAGGCGGCCCGCGGCGGATGCGCCGGCCGCCCAGCAGATGCGCGCGGCACGCGGCGGCGGCGCTCTCGACCGGCGCCCGCCGCGCCCGGGCTGGCCCTCGGAGGGGCGCGCCCGCGATCGGGACGCGCCCGCCCTTGCCGGCGGGCCGGCTCAGTCGAGGCCGACGCTGTGCGCGTGTTCGCGCGTGGCGTGGAACTCTACGCCCGGCGCGCGTTCCTGCGCCAGCTGCAGGTTGACCCGGGTCGGCGCCAGGTAGACCAGCTCGCCGGCCGCGTCGATGGCCAGGTTGGCCGCGTTCTTCTCGCGGAACTCCTCCAGCTTCTTCGCATCCGCGCAGCGGATCCAGCGCGCGGTGGCCACGCCCACCGGCTCGAAGGCCGCGTCCACGCCGTACTCGTCCTTGAGCCGGTAGGCGACCACGTCGAACTGCAGCACGCCCACCGCGCCCAGGATCAGGTCGTTGCTCAGCAGCGGCCGGAAGAACTGGGTGGCGCCTTCCTCGCTCAGCTGCGCCAGGCCCTTCTGCAGCTGCTTGAGCTTGAGCGGGTCGCGCAGGCGCGCGCGGCGGAACAGCTCCGGCGCGAAGTTGGGGATGCCGGTGAAGGAGAGCGCCTCGCCCTCGGTGAAGGTGTCGCCGATGGCGATGGTGCCGTGGTTGTGGATGCCGATGACGTCGCCGGGGAAGGCCTCGGCGGCGATCTCGCGGTCCGAGGCCATGAAGGTGAGCGCGTTGGCCAGCTTCACGTCCTTGCCGCTGCGCACGTGGAAGGCCTTCATGCCGGCGGCGAACCTGCCCGAGCACACGCGCATGAAGGCCACGCGGTCGCGGTGCTGCGGGTCCATGTTGGCCTGGATCTTGAACACGAAGCCGGTCAGCTTCTCCTCCTGCGGCGCGACCTGGCGCCCGGTGGTGGCGCGCGGCTGCGGCGGCGGGGCATGCTCGACGAAGAAGTCCAGCAGCGGCTGCACGCCGAAGTTGTTCACGCCCGAGCCGAAGAACACCGGGGTCTGTTCCCCGCGCAGGTACCGGGCCTTGTCGAAGGCGTCGGCCGCGCCCTGCACCAGCTCCAGTTCCTCGCGCAGCTGGGCGAGCATCCCGGCGCCGACCTTCTCGGCCAAGCCCGGCGCGTCCAGCGAGGGGAAGATGGTCGAGTCCTGCCGGGTGAAGTTGCGCCCCGGCTCGTACAGGTGCACCTCGCCGCTGACCAGGTGGACCACGCCCTTCAGGCGCTGGCCCATGCCGATGGGCCAGGTCACCGGCGCGCAGCGGATGCCCAGCACGGTCTCGATCTCGTCCAGCAGCTCGATCGGGTCCTTGCCCTCGCGGTCGAGCTTGTTGACGAAGGTCATGATCGGCGTGTCGCGCAGCCGGCACACCTCCATCAGCTTGATCGTGCGCTCCTCCACGCCCTTGGCCACGTCGATGACCATCAGCGCGCTGTCCACCGCGGTGAGCACGCGGTAGGTGTCCTCGCCGAAGTCGGCGTGGCCGGGGGTGTCGAGCAGGTTGACGATCTTGCCCTCGTACGGGAACTGCATCACCGACGAGGTGACCGAGATGCCGCGTTCCTTCTCCAGCGCCATCCAGTCCGAGGTGGCGTGACGGGCGGCCTTGCGGCCCTTCACCGAGCCGGCCATCTGGATCGCCCCGCCGAACAGCAGCAGCTTCTCGGTCAGGGTGGTCTTGCCGGCGTCGGGGTGCGAGATGATCGCGAAGGTGCGCCGGCGCGCGGCTTCGTTGGGAACTTCGGACATGGGGGCGGGCGCCGCGGGCGGCGCGCTCTGGGGCGGAAAGCCGGCGATTATACGGGGCGGGCCCGGGGCGGCGTGGCCCGCGGGAGCGCCCTCCCGCGGGATGCATTCACGGCATGGCCGCGCCGCTCATCCGTGCAGCCAGGGATGCGGCAGGGCCTTGAGCCGTTCCTGCGCCACGCCCTGCAGCACCACGCCGGCAAGCAGGGCCGCGCTCCAGGCCGTGTGCAGCCACGCCGGCGGCTCGCCGCGCAGCGCGACCAGCATGCCGCCGACCGACAGCAGGGCGAGCAGCAGCCCCAGCGCCGCGCAGGCCCAGCGTCCGGCCTGTGAACGCAGCGACAGCAGGGTCCCGCCCGACAGCAGGAACAGGCAGGCCGCCGACGACCAGAGCAGCAGGTGGTAGTACGCGCGCGGCGCATCCACCGCCAGGCCGAAGGCGGCCATCACTGCCAGCGCCGGCAGCGCACGCACGATCGCCTGCCGGCCCAGCTGGGCGGCCAGCGACAGCGCCGGGCGCCCCGGGAGGCCCGGCAGCAGGGCCAGTTCGTGCAGGCCCAGGGCCGGTCGCCAGAACAGCGTCTGCAGGCGGACGACCGGGGCGAAGGCCGTGCTGAGCACCATCAGCGGCGCGAACGCCAGCCCGATATGGGGCCTGTCGCCGCCGCCGGTGCCCAGTAGCAGCCAGAACGCCGCCACGCCGACGATGGGCACCTGCGCGACCAGCACGTTCCGCAGCGAGTGCCGGCCGAAGCCCGGGCCCAGGGCGATGGCCAGGGCTTCCTGCGGTGCGCGCCGCAGCGCGCTGCCCACCGGCGTGTCCGGCGTGAGCAGGGACGTCTCCGCGTACGGCTGCCGGGCCAGGCCGGACGGGTCCAGGCCGCCGCGCGCCATGGTCAGCGACAGCGGCGTGGACCACGTGCCCGGATCGCGCGGGCGCGCGGCCATCCAGGCCCAGCATGCCGCGCAGGCGCCGAGCAACCCCGCGGCGGCCAGGGCGATGGCGCCGGGGTGCAGCGCCGCGCGCAGCAGCGCCTCGTCGACCCACCCGGGAAGCCAGCGCGCGCCGACGCCCAGGGCCAGCAGCGGCCACATCGCCCACGGCGGCATGCTCACCCAGAACAGGCCCAGCGCCAGCGCGGCGGCGAGCACCGCCGCGGCCATGGCGAAGCTGCCCGACGTGGTCGCGGCCAGCACCAGCGCCGGCACCACCACCACCATGGCCAAGGCCGCGGCGCCGCACGCCAGCGCACGCTGTCGCACCCGCGGGGTGCGCAGCTGCCAGGCACCCAGGAACAGTGCGACCAGCCGCGCGCCGGCGAGCATGGCCCAGAACACCGTGCACACCGCGCACAGCGCCAGCCCCAGCTGGAATGCGCGTCCGGGCGCGCTGGCCCATGCCAGCAGCGGACCGAGGGCCGGGCCTAGCAGCAACAGGCCGTTGGTCCAGCCGCCCGCGGCCACGGTGGTGCGCAGCGAGGCGAACGGGAGGTGCGGAGCGCGCGTCGCGGTGGCGGCGTTCATCCGGCCACCTCGACGAACAGGTCTTCCAGGCCCAGCCGGTCGGTGCGCACGCCCTCGACCAGCAGCAGCTCCTGCCAGCCCGCGCGGCCGGCCACGACCAGGCTCACGGCGCCGCCGGGCAGCGTGCGCCTCGCCAGTTCGCCGGGAAGCGCGGCCGGCAGCCGCGCTGCGGCAGCGGCGGGCAGGGTGAGGCGCACCGTCTCGTCCTTCACTTCGTCCAGGGCACGATCCAGCAGCAGGCGGCCCTCGTGCAGGAACGCCACCCGCGAGGCGACCCGTTCCAGGTCGCTGACGATGTGGCTGGAGAACAGCACCGTGGTCCCGGTGTCCATCGCCTGACCGACCAGCTCGCGCAGCAGCTCGCGGCGCGCGACCGGATCCAGCGCCGAGGCCGGCTCGTCCAGCACCAGCAGCGCCGGCCGCGGCGCCAGCGCGCGCGCCAGGGCCAGGCGCTGGGCCTCGCCAGGCGAGAGCCGGCCGATGGTGCGCCCCGGATCGATCTCCCAGCGCCGCAGCAGCGCGGTCGCATGCGCCGGGTCCCAGCCCGGATACAGCTGGCCCAGGTACTGGAACAGCTGGCCGACCTTCATCCAGCCGAAGGCCTGCGGCTGCTGCGGCACGTAGCCCAGCCGCGCCTTGCGCGCGTCGTCCATGCGCAGCGCGGGGCCGCCGAACACCAGCGCCTGGCCGGCCTGCGGGCGCAGCAGGCCGAGCAGGCAGCCGATCAGGCTGCTCTTGCCGGCACCGTTGCGGCCGATCAGGCCCAGCACCTCGCCCTGCGGGATATCAAGGTCGACGCCGCGCAGCACCTCCCGGCGGCCGTAACCCAGGTGCAGGCCGCGCGCGGCGAGCGGGCGTTCGAGGTCCAGGTCGTGCTGCGTCGCGGGCAGGGCCAGTGCGTTCATGCGTCGTCCTCTTCGATCAGTTGCCGCAGCCGCGCCAGCACGCGGTCGGCGGGGAGTTCCAGTTCGCGGCAATGGCGCGCGGCCTGGCGCAGGGTGGGTTCCATCAGTTGCATGCGCGCGGCCATGCTCTCGCCGCGACCGCGCGCGGCCACCGCCATGCCCTTGCCGCGCAGGCGCTCGAGCACGCCCTCGGCCTCCAGCTGGCTGTAGGCGCGGGAGACCGTCATCGGGTTGATCGCGTGCACCGCGGCCACCTCGCGCACCGAGGGCAGCACCTCGCCGGGGCGCAGCTGGCCGGCGCTGGCCATGCGCCGCACCTGGTCGGCGATCTGCCGGTAGATCGGCTCGGGCAGGGAGGGGTTCACGTGCAGCAGGTGTGCATCCATGTGTATTAATACATAGATACACGTGGCGTCTGTCAAGCCCCCCGCGCACGGATGACGCTCAGCGCGCGGCGGTGCGCGGGAACTTCAGCTCGCCGGCCGGGCCGGCCATGCGGAACGGGACCGACTCCAGGCGCATGCCGCGGTTGACCTGCACCACGAAGTGCAGGTGCGGCGCCGTGCTGTACCCGGTGTTGCCGGACAGGCCGATGCGCTGCCCGGCGCGTACCCGCTCGCCCGGGCGCACCAGCACGCCGCCCGCCTGCAGGTGCGCGTACGCAGCCATGCTGCCGTCGGGGTGCAGGATGCGCACGTAGTTGGCGCGGTCGCGGTAGCGCGCGTAGTCCGGCCCGCCGGCGGAATGGCCGGCCTCCACGTCCAGCACCACGCCCTCGCGCGCGGCCAGCACCGGGGTGCCCTCGGGCAGGGCGAAATCGACCGCGTGGCGGTTCTCCGCGTCGGCATGGCTGAAGCGCCCGCCGTAGCCCTGGTCCACGCGCACACGGCCGTGCTCGAACGGCAGGCGGTAGACGACGTCGTGCGGGCGCGCGGCGGGATCGCCCGGCAGGTGCTCCAGCGCCAGGTCGAAGCTGGCCGGCCGGCGCGGGTCGCTGCGGTAGATGCGGGCCACCACCGCGCTGCCCCAGGCGGGCACGACGGCGCGCGCGGGCGGGGCGGGCACCATCCTCACGTTGTCCCCCACGTGCAGTCGCAGCTGCGCCTGCACCGGGCCGGGCAGGCCGTTGTCGACCCAGGCCTCGTGGTGGCTGCCGCGGTCCACCAGGCGCAGCGCCACGCGGCCAGCCGAAGCCGGCCCGGCGGACGGGCCCGGTACCGCGGGTGCCTGCGCGGCGCGCGGCCAGAAGCGTTCGCCCGCTGCGGGCCCGGCCGCGACCAGCGCCGCGCCGAACAGCAGCGCGGATGCGACCCCGCGGCCGTGCGCCGCCACGCGCTTCACCGCCCGCAGCGCGGCGACAGCCGCAGCGCGCGGGCCACGTCGCGCAGGTCGAAGGCGGCCACGGCGCGGTCCTCGTGCAGCGCGAACAGCGCGCCGCCCGGGAAGCGCGCGGTGGCGCCGGCGAACACGGCCAGCCCGTCGGTGATCCCGGTGCGCTCGCCGCTGAAGACGCCGGCCGGCGCCAGCGAGCCGCGCGCGTGCACGTGGAAACGGGTGGGGCGCAGCTGTTCGGACGCGATCCAGTAGCCCTCGCCGTCCTCGCATTCCCACAGCGCCACGCCCTCGGCGTCGCCGCGCAACGGCGGCAGGCTGCGGCCCAGGTAGCGCCCGTCCAGCGCGTACTCGCGCAGCGTCGAGCCGACGCGGTGGTCCTCCTCGGCGATCAGCAGGCGTTGCCCCGCCAGGTCGCCGGCGATGGACTCCACCATCCACAGCGCGCCGTCGCCGGTGTCGCCGAAGGCGCCGGCATAGTCCACCCGCAGCGCGCCGTCCTCGTCCACGCGCACACGGAAGCGCTTGACCCGCTCGGACAGCTGCTCGCGCGGCGGCGGCACGCCCCTGTCGAAATCCTGCATGAAGCTGTCGGTCACCAGCGCCGTCACTTCGCCGGGCGCGTGCTCGTAGACCCAGATGCCGTAGGGCACGCGAAGCTGCTCCTGGCCGAAGCTGCCCAGCGGGGCGAAGTCGGGCAGCGACAGCACCTGCACCCGGCGGTTGCCGCGCTCGACCACGAACAGCAGATCACCGAACACCGCGATGCCGTTGGGCCGCCCGAAGCGCCCCGGCTCGCGGCCGGGCCCGCCGACCTCGCGCACGCGCGCGCCGGTGGCCGCGTCGAACACCAGCAGGCGCTCGCTGCGCTTGGCGGTGGCGACCAGCCACAGCCGGCCGTCCTCGTCCTGCCAGGTCGCCAGCGAGTCCAGTTCCTCGTCGCCGGCATCGGCGGAGATCCAGGCCTCGGCGACGCGGGTGGCCGGTGGCAGCGGCGGGGCCTCGTCGACGGCGGCGGGGGCGGCGGGCGGCGCCGCGGGCGGGCGGCTGGCGCAGGCGGCCAGGAGCAGCAGGCAGGCGCCGAGCGCGGCGCGGGGGGCGGTGGTCATCGGCCGATTATCCCCAGCCGCCGGGTACGGCGTGAAGTTCCCTCCATCGCTCCATTCGGATAAAGCGATTGACATGCCCGGGGGGCGCTGGCATCCTGTGCCGGCCATCGAGACCGGCGGAGGGACAGGCCCTTTGATGCCGGGGCAGCCCGCGGACGCGCAAGCGGCCGCGTAGGTGCCAAATCCTGCGGGGACCTCGCGTCCGCCGAAAGATGGTTCGCACCGCGCCACGCGCGGCGAACGCGGGCTCCGCAAGGGCTCGATGGCGGCTTCCCCCGGACACCGCCATGAGTCTCGTGAACCCAGCCCTCCAGCCCGAAGCCACGCCCGCCGCCGCGCCGCCGCCCGGCGCCGATGCCGTGCGCGGCGAGATCCGGGTCGCGCTGCCGATGCGCCATGCCGGCAACCGCGAGGCGACGCTGCGCTACGAGCTGCGCGGGCCGGTGGACGCGCCGGTGGTGTTCGTCGCCGGCGGCATCTCCGCGCACCGCCACGTCTCGGCCAGCGAGGCCTTCCCGGAGCCGGGCTGGGCCAATGCGCTGGTCGCCCCCGGGCGGGCGCTGGATCCCGCGCGCCTGCGCGTGCTGGCCTTCGACTACGTCGGCGCCGACGGCCGCCTCGACGCCCCGATCGACACCGCCGACCAGGCCGACGCCGCCGCGCTGCTGCTCGACGCGCTGGCGGTGGACCGGCTGCTGGCCTTCGTCGGCTATTCCTACGGCGCCATGGTCGGGCTGCAGTTCGCCGCGCGGCATCCGTCGCGGCTGCGGCGGCTGGTCGCGGTCAGCGGCGCGCACCGCCCGCATCCGTACGCTTCGGCCTGGCGCGCGCTGCAGCGCCGCGCGGTGGCCCTGGGCCAGCTGCAGTGCGCCGACGCGCAGGGCCTGGCCCTGGCACGCCAGTTCGCCATGCTCAGCTACCGCACGCCCGAGGAGTTCGGCGAGCGCTTCGACGCGCCGCCGGAGATCGTCAACGGCCGCGTGCGCTGCGCCGCGGAGGACTACCTCGACGCAGCCGGCGCGCAGTACGTGGCGCGCACCCCGGTCACCGCCTACCTGCGCCTGTCCGAGTCGATCGACCTGCACCGCGTGGACCCGGCCTCGGTGGAGGTCCCGGTCGCGGTGGTGGCGGTGGAGGGCGACCGCCTGGTGCCGCTGACCGACTCGGTGAACCTGGTCGAAGGCCTGGCCGGGCGCGGCCAGCTGCGCGTGCTGCGCTCGCCCTACGGCCACGACGCCTTCCTGAAAGAAACCGACCGCATCGACCTCATTCTCGCCGCCGTCCTGCGCGGCAACGGAGCCGCCGCATGAGCCAGAACGTCCCCGCCAACGACGCCGCGGGCTGTCGCCCGTCCACCATCGCCGTGCGCGCCGGCATCGACGCCGACACCGCCTACGGCGCGGTCACTCCGCCGATCGTGCTGTCGTCGAACTTCAGCTTCGACGGCTTCGGCAACAAGCGGAAGTACGACTACACCCGCAGCGGCAACCCCACCCGCGACCTGCTGGCCGAAGCGCTGGCCGGGCTGGAAGGCGGCGCCGGCGCGGTGGTCACCGCCACCGGCATGGGCGCCATCACCCTGCTGCTGCACGCCCTGCTGCAGCCGGGCGACCGCCTGGTGGTCCCGCACGACGCCTACGGCGGCAGCTGGCGCCTGTTCAACGCGCTGGCGGCCAAGGGCCACTTCGAGCTGATCACCGCCGACCTGACCGACCCGCGCTCGCTGGCCGACGCGCTGGGCCGCTCGCCGAAGCTGGTGCTGGCCGAGTCGCCGTCCAACCCGCTGCTGCGCATCACCGACCTGCGCTTCGTGATCGACGCCGCGCACCGGGCCGGCGCGCTGGTCGTGGTGGACAACACCTTCCTCTCGCCGGCGCTGCAGAACCCGATCGCCTTCGGCGCCGACCTGGTCATCCATTCCACCACCAAGTACGTCAACGGCCACAGCGACGTGGTCGGCGGCGCGGTGGTCGCGCGCGACCCCGAGCTGCACCAGCAGCTGGTGTGGTGGGCCAACGCGCTGGGCCTGACCGGTTCGCCGTTCGACAGCTTCCTCACCCTGCGCGGCCTGCGCACCCTGGACGCGCGCATGCGCGTGCACCAGGAGAACGCGGCCGCCATCGCCGCGCTGCTGGACGGGCACGCAGCGGTGGAGCGGGTCTACTTCCCGGGGCTGGAATCGCACCCCGGCCACGCGGTGGCGGCGCGCCAGCAGCGCGGCTTCGGCGCCATGCTCAGCTTCGAGCTGGCCGGCGGCGAGCCGGCGGTGCGCGCCTTCGTCGACGCGCTGCGCTGGTTCACGCTGGCCGAGTCGCTGGGCGGCGTGGAAAGCCTGGTCGCGCACCCGGCCTCGATGACCCACGCGGCCATGACCCCCGAGGCGCGCGCCAAGGCCGGCATTTCCGACGGCCTGCTGCGCCTGTCCGTGGGCATCGAGGCCTGCGAGGACCTGGTGGCCGACGTGGCCGCGGCGCTGCACGCGGCCGAGGCGGCCGCGGCCGAGGCCGCGCGCAAACGGGTGGATGCATGACGGCCGCGGCGGGCCTGCGTCCGCGCGCCGCCGCCGCCCGCGGGGCCGGCGTGCGCCGCTTGGCGCTGCTGGGCACCGGCAACGTCGGCGCGGCCTTCATCGCCCGCTACCGCATGCTGCAGGCGCGCGGGCTCGGGTTGCCGCGCGTGGCCTGGCTGGCCAACTCGCGCACGGTGCTGCGGGTGGATGCCGGGCTGGAGGAGGCGCTGGCCGCGGCCGGCGCCGCGCCGCGCCGCGAGGCGGCACTGCAGGGCTGGGCCGAGGCCGAGGCGCTGCGCGCCGGCGACGTGCTGGTGGACGCCACCGCCAGCGAGCTGGTCGCCGACTGGCATCCGGAATGGCTGGCGCGCGGCGTCAACGTGGTCACCGCCAACAAGCTCGGCCACGGCTCCCTGCTGGCGCGCTCGCAGGCCATTTTCGAGGCGCAGGCCGCCACCGGCGCGCACTACGGCGACAGCGCCACGGTCGGCGCCGGCCTGCCGGTGCTCGGCAGCCTGCGCGCGCTGGTGGCCGGCGGCGACCGCATCCACACCGTGGAAGGCGTGCTCTCCGGTTCGCTGGCCTGGCTGTTCCACCGGTTCGACGGCGCGCGCCCGTTCTCGGCGCTGGTCCGCCAGGCCGTCGCCGCGGGCTACACCGAGCCCGATCCGCGCATCGACCTGTCCGGCGAGGACGTGCGCCGCAAGCTGCTGATCCTGGCGCGCGCCGCCGGCCTGCCGCTGGAGGCGGCGCAGGTGCGGGTCGAGTCGCTGGTGCCCGCGGCGCTGGCCGCCGCGGACGCCGCCGGCGTGGACGCGGCGCTGCCGCTGCTGGACGCGCCGCTGGCCGCGCGGCTCCAGGCGGCGCGGGCACAGGACGGACGGCTGCGCTTCGTCGCACGCTTCGACGCCGACGGCGCCGAGGTCGGCCTGCGCGTGCTGCCGGCCGGCCATCCGCTGTGCGGCGGCGGCGGCACCGACAACCGCGTGGCCATCGCCAGCGATCGCTACCGCGCGCAGCCGCTGCTGATCCAGGGGCCGGGCGCGGGCGCGGAGGTCACCGCCGCGGCGCTGCTGGACGACGTGCTGAGGATCAGCGCCGGCTGAGCGCCGCGGGTCATTCCGCCTTGGGCAGCGGCCCGTTGGCGCCGAACAGCTCCAGCAGGCCCGTGTCCACCAGCCACCACGGGTCGCCCTCGAAGGCGAGCATTCCCGCCGGCGGCTGCGCGCCCGGCGTCGGCCGGTAGGCGACCCAGGTGTTGCGGCCGCCGGACTTGGCCCGGTACAGCGCGCGGTCGGCCAGCGTGACCAGCTGTTCCCAGCCCAGCAGCCGCGGCGTTCCGGGGAACAGGGGATGCTCGATCAGGCCGATGGAGGCGGTCAGGCGGTGCTGCACGCCGTTGCCCAGGTCGAAGGGGTGGGCGGCGATCTCGCTGCACAGCCGCGTGCCGATCTGCGACAGGCTCCCGCGCGGCAGCGGCCGGAACACCAGCAGGAACTCCTCGCCGCCCCAGCGCGCGACGTAGTCGCCCTTGCGCACCAGCCGGGTCAGCAGCTCGGCCAGCTGCTCCAGCACGCGGTCGCCCGCGGCATGTCCGTGGGTGTCGTTGATGGGCTTGAAGTGGTCCACGTCCAGCAGCGCGAAGGCCACCACCTCGTTGCCGGCGCGGTAGGCGGCGTCGCGCTCGTAGAAGGACAGGTCGGCCGGGATCTGCCGCGACAGGTAGCGGCGGTTGTGCAGCCCGGTCAGCGGGTCGGTGAAGCTGATCGCCTCCAGCCGCGCGTTGGCCGCCTGCAGGTCGCGGGTGCGCTCCTGCACCAGCCGCTCCAGCACCGCGCGCTGGCGTTCGTGCCGGCGCTGCAGCAGGCGGTAGCCCAGGTACGGCGCACCACCGATCAGCAGCGCCAGCACGATGCGGAAGGCCAGCGTCTCGTGGATGCGCGGCGGGATCTCCAGCGGCAGCCGCGCCGCGCCCTGGCGCGGGTCGGCGCGGCCGAAGTCGGCGACCTCGAACGTGTAGTGGCCCGGCGGCAGGTTGGTGTACGTGGCCGTGCGCAGCGCCGGGTCGTCCAGCTCGCGCCAGCCCGACTCGTAGCCGTCCAGGCGGTAGCGCAGCTGCACCGCGTGCATCGGCTGGAACGAGGGCACGGTGAACTCGAACTTGAGGTCGCGCTCGCCCAGCGGCAGCTCCAGCGCGCGGCCGGGAGCCGGCGCGCGCCAGCGCCCGCCGGCCTGCACGCGCTCGATCCGCACCGGCGGCCCGCTGCCGGCCTGCGGCGCGCGGGTGGTGTCCAGCAGCAGCGCGCCATCGCGCGTGGGCAGCCACATCGTGCCGTCGCGGTACAGGCCGCGGCTGTTGCCCGCGCCGTTGCAGCAGCGGCCCTGCTGCCCGCCGGGGCGGTCGGCGCCGGAGTTGATGATCATCTCCGCGGCCACGCGGTGCGCGGGATCGGCCAGTGCGCGGTCCAGTTCCTGCAGCGGGATGCGATACACGCCGCGCATGCCGGCCACCCACAGGTGGCCGTGCGCGGCGACGATGAAGAAGGCGATGTTGGCCGGCACGCCGCGCGAGGCGTCCAGGCGGTGCCAGCGCCGGCCGTCGTACACGCGCAGGTCCTCGCCGGCGGTGCTGCCCAGCACCCAGCGCCCGTCGTCCAGCTCGTGGAAGGCGCTGACCATGGTGTCCTCGGCCATTCCGGTCTGCCGGCCCAGCGGCAGCACCAGGCCGTCGCGCCACTCGTACAGGCCGCGGTAGGTGCCCAGCAGCAGGCGGCCGTCGCGGGTCTCGTGGACCAGGCGGATGCGCGCGTCGGCCAGGCCGTGGTGCTCGGCGTAGCGGGTCAGCTCGCCGCCGGCCGAGAGCTGGAACAGGCCGGCGGTGGTGGCGAACCACAGCCGCCCGGCGCGGTCGCGCACGATGCCGTTGACCTGCGCGCCCTGCAGCGGAGCGAGCGCGGGCGGCGTGCGCACGCGGCCGCCGCGCAGCACCGCCGCGCCGCTGCGGGTTCCGATCCACGCCTGGTCGCGCTCGACCAGCAGGCTGTAGGCCTCCGGGTGCGGCAGGCGGTGGCCGGGCACGCGGCGCTCGAAACGGTCGCCCACCCAGGCGTCCACGCCATCGCTGCCGCCGACCCAGACGCTGCCGTCCGGCCCCGGCGCGATCGACCACAGCAGCGGATTGGCCAGGCCTTCCCCGGTGCCCAGCTGGCGCGTCCAGCCGTTCCACAGCCGGGTGATGCCGTCGACCATGCTGCCCAGCCAGAGGTTGCCGTCGCGGTCCTCCTGGATGGCGCGCACCGCGTTGCTGCCCGGCGCGCCCTGGATGCGCTCGGCCAGCCGGCCGTCGCGGATCCGGTCCAGGTGCTGCGGGGTGGCCACCCAGAGGTTGCCGTCGCGGTCGGCGTGCAGCGCCTCCACCGGCGCGGCGCCCTGGCCGCTGCCGTCGTCGAAGGCGCGCCACGCGCCCTGCCGGTACTGGAACAGGCCCTGGCTGGTGCCGGCCCACACCGTGTCGCCGGCTGCGGCCAGGGCACCGGCCTGCGCGGTGCGCGCGGCCCAGGGCAGGGCGGAAGCTTCGGCGTGGCCGCCCTGGACCACGAACACCTGGCCGGCGCTGCCGACCCACAGGCGCTCGCCCTGCGGCAGCAGGCTCAGAGCCGGGCCCGGGAGCGGGTGCAGCAGGGCCAGGCGCTCGCCGTCGACCGCGTAGACGCCGTCCGGGCCGCCGGCCAGCACGCGCCCGCCGGCGGCGGCCAGCGCGCGCACGGCGAACGGCTCCTGCCCGGCCGGCGGCGGCACGCTGCGGAAGCGCCCGTGCTCCATCACCAGCAGGCCCTGCGAGGTGCCCACCCACAGGCGTCCCTCGGCGTCGGCCAGCAGGCACTGCACGTGGCTGCCCAGTTCGGGCGCGTCCAGCTGGGTGTAGCGCTGGAAGCGGACGCCATCGAAGCGCGCCAGCCCGCCCTGCGAGCCGAACCACAGGAAGCCGGCCGGATCCTGCGCGATGGACAGCACGCTGATCTGCGGCAGGCCCTGCTCCACGCCCCAGCTGTCGGCGACGTAGTCCCGGAACGGCTTGTCGGGGTCCAGCGCCAGGACGGGCGCGGCGGCGAGCCATCCCGCCAGCAGCAGCCAGGCGGCCGCCCGCGCGCCCGGGCGCGCCCGGCGCGCGGGCCGGTCCAGCCGGCAGCGAATGGCGTTGGTCCGCTTGATCGAGATCCCCCCGGTTCCCGTACGGGGCCAAGACTACCCCGTAACCGGAATAGCGGCGTGCACGCTGGGGCGCTTGAGCCCGCGGCGCCGGATCAGCACTCGATGACGTTCACGGCCAGCCCGCCGCGGCTGGTTTCCTTGTACTTGTCCTGCATGTCGCGGCCGGTGTCGCGCATGGTCCTGATGACCTTGTCCAGGCTCACCTTGTGCTGGCCGTCGCCGCGCATCGCCATGCGCACCGCGTTGATCGCCTTCACTGCGCCCATCGCGTTGCGCTCGATGCAGGGGATCTGCACCAGGCCGCCGATGGGGTCGCAGGTCAGGCCCAGGTTGTGCTCCATGCCGATCTCGGCGGCGTTCTCGACCTGGCCGGGGTTGCCGCCCAGGGCCGCGGCCAGGCCGGCGGCGGCCATCGAGCAGGCCACGCCGACCTCGCCCTGGCAGCCGACCTCGGCGCCGGAGATGGACGCGTTCTCCTTGTAGAGGATGCCGATGGCCGCGGCGGTGAGCAGGAAGTCGAACACGCCCTGCTCGCTGGCGCCGGGGCAGAAGCGGTCGTAGTAGTGCAGCA
>Ga0182792_1001188_pt1 | contig 21995 bp, 21 predicted proteins | sample Passage237B_FD_130497 | JGI IMG/M metagenome (GOLD analysis project Ga0182792, IMG submission 130497) | Cellulose adapted compost microbial communities from Newby Island Compost Facility, Milpitas, CA, USA - Passage2 37B (version 2) (version 2) ...
CAGATACTTGACCAGTCCGATGCCGGCGCCGAGCAGCGAGCCGATGACCACGCCGGCCAGGATCAGCACCAGCACCGGATCGCTCTGCCGCAGCGAGCTGCCCACCGCGTACACGACCGCCACGGCCAGCAGTCCGCCCGCGAAGGCCGCGGCCTGGATGCCGAACACGCCGAGCGAGAAGAAGATGCCCAGCACCGCGCCCAGCGCGGCCCCGGCGGATGCGCCGAGGATGTCGGGCGACACCAGCGGGTTGCGGAACAGGCCCTGGAAGGTGGCGCCGGCCACGGCCAGCCCGGCGCCCACTGCCAGCGCCGCTGCGATGCGTGGGCCGCGGATCTGCAGCAGCACGGTTTCGGCCGTGCCGGGTGGCACGTCGTCGGGGCGGGTGAGCCAGTCGCTCACGGCCTGGATGAGGTCGCCGGCACCCAGCCCGAAGCGCCCCACCGACAGCGCCACCACTACGCCCAGCGCCAGCACGCCCCACGCCGCGAGCGCACCGAAGCGCATTCAGCCGCGCCCTTCGAGCACGTCGGCGACCTGCGCGTCGTCGGGCTCGACCTGATAGAACAGCGCGTAGAACTCGCGCGTGAGCGCGGCGAGGTCATCCGGGAAACGTTCGGGGTGCACCTTCTGGCCGAGCCAGAACAGGCCCGGCAGGCGATTGACGCCGGGCGGGAAGTCCACCCAGCCGAACGGCAGCTTGGGCGACAGGTGGACGCGGCCGTCGCGTACGGCGGCCACGCCGGCCCACACCGGATCGTGCCGCACCGAGGCGGCGAAGTCGCGGTCGATCGTGATGATGACCTCGGGGTTCCACCACAGCACTTCCTCCAGCGGTACGTTGGCGAGTCCGCCCGGCATGCGCATGCCGAAGTGCGTGAGGCCGAGGAAGTCGAATGCCTCGACGTTGATCGAGCCGGCCAGCCCCGTCTCCAGCCCGCGCGGGCCGCGGGCGTAATACACGCGCGGCCGGGATTCGACGCCGGCGAGGCGCTCGCGCACGGTGGCGAGCGCGCGCCCGGCCCACGCGGCCAGCGTCTCGGCGCGGGCCTCGCGGCCGATCAGCCGGCCCAGCGTGCGGTAGGTTTCGGGAATGCGCTCGAGCCGGCCGTCGAACAGCGCGTAGGGGATGCCGGTCTGGCGCTGCACGCGGTCGGCCAGGTCGACATAGGTGCCGCGCGTGGAGCCGCTGTCGAGGATGAGGTCGGGCTTGAGTGCCAGCACGGCCTCGAGGTTGGCCGTGCCGCCGCGCCCGGTGAGCCGGCCGACTTCGGGCCGGTCGCCGATGCCGGGCAGCAGGAAGGGCCGTTCCTCGGCGCGGTTGGCGCGCGGCCAGCCGGCGAGCAGGTCCGGCGCGAGGGTGTAGAGCAGGATGGCGGCCGGGCCGCCGGCCGGAAAGACGGTGCGCACCGGGCCGTCGCGCGCGACGTGGCGGCCGGCGCCGTCCACCACCTCGACCGGGCCGGCCCGGCACCATGGCGCGAGCGCCACGCCACCCAGACCGGCCAGTGCGCGGCGCCGTGCGGGGTTGGACGGTCGGTCAGATCGCTCCGAATCCATGGCGCTTGAACACCTCCTGGGCCTCCGGCGACAGGATGTATTCTGCCAGCGCCTTCGCGGCGGGGGTGGCGTCCGTGCGCACAGTCATGCCGTACGCCGCGCCGACCGACAGTTCCGCCGGCACCTGGACGATGCGCAGCGCGGGAATCTCCTTCTGCGCGGCCACGGCGTTGGTGCAGTAGGTCAGGAAGATGTCGGCCTTGTTCTCGCCCATGACCCACGCGTAGGGGTTGCGCCCCTCGGGCGGCTTGGCCGAGTCCGGACCGCCGGTGAGCTTGAGCGTCTTGGCGTCGAGCGCCGCGAAGGCGCCGGCGCGCACCTTCTCGGCCTTCTCGAACAGCGCCCAGGTGTAGTCGCCGGACGGGTCGGCCTTGGGCGTGGAGGCGCCGAGCCGCACGGCCGGGTCGAGCAGCGCGTCGAGCAGGGTGGCGGTGTCGGCGGTGATGCCGGGCTGGGTCAGCGCGCACAGGTTGTTGCGCGTGAACACGACCGGCTCGCTCCAGCCGCCGCCCTTCGCCAGCTGGGCGGGGTGCGAGGTGTTGGCGGACGCGAACACCTCGGCCGGCTCGCCCTTCTCGATGCGCTCGCGCAACAGGCCGGAGGGGCCGAAGGTGCCGGCCACCGCGTGGCCGGTCTTTCCGGTGTAATTCTTCGAAACTTCGGTCAGTACGGCACGCAGGCTGCCGGCGGCATACAGGTTGATGTCGGCGGACTGCGCCAGCGCCGCGCCGGAATGCAGGCAGGCGACCACTGCGCAGGTGATCAGGGTGGGGTTCATCGGGGTCGACCTCCGGAAGAAAGAGGTCTGGATGCTAGGCAGGCCTATGCACGGCTGCCATGAGGGCAAGTACGAAATGAAGCGCCGTGCATAGGGTTTCGGGGAAGGCCGACGCCGTCCCCAACGCAGCTTTTCTGCAAACCATGGGAAATTTGATTGGTTCCGTGGTTTATAACCAAGGCATACAGTTCGATCCGTACGAAATGCACTTCAACGCATATCTGTCAGGAGAGAATGATGTCCGTACTGAACATCCGCGCGCTGATCGCCTCGGCGCTGACCGTCGCCACGCTGGGCACCGCCGCCGTCGCCAGCGCGCAGACCACGCTGCTGAACGTGTCCTATGACCCGACCCGCGAGCTCTACCGCGAGTACAACGCGGCCTTCCAGAAGTACTGGAAGGCCGAGAAGGGCGAGACCGTCACGATCCGCCAGTCGCACGGCGGTTCGGGCTCGCAGGCGCGTTCGGTCATCGACGGCCTGGACGCCGACGTCGTCACGCTGGCGCTGGCCTACGACGTCCACGCGCTGCACGAGCGCGGCAACCTGATCCCGGCCGACTGGCAGGCCCGCCTGCCGCTGAACAGCTCGCCCTACACCTCGACCATCGTGCTGCTGGTGCGCAAGGGCAACCCGAAGAACATCAAGGACTGGGACGACCTCGTGCGTGACGACGTGCAGGTCATCACGCCGAACCCCAAGACCTCGGGGGGCGCGCGCTGGAACTACCTCGCGGCCTGGGGCTACGCGCTGAAGAAATACGGCAGCGACGAGAAGGCCTACGACTTCGTGAAGAAGGTCTTCGCCAACGTGCCGGTGCTCGACTCGGGTGCGCGCGGCGCGACCAACACCTTCGTCCAGCGCCGCATCGGCGATGTGTTCATCGCGTGGGAGAACGAGGCGCTGCTGTCGGTCGAGCAGCTCGGCAAGGGCGAGTTCGAGATCGTCGTGCCGTCGGTGTCGATCCTGGCCGAGCCGCCGGTGACGGTGGTCGACCGCAACGTCGACCGCAAGGGCACGCGCGCCGTCGCCCAGGCCTACCTCGAGTACCTGTACTCGGACGAGGCCCAGCGCATCGCCGGCCGGAATTACTACCGCCCGACCAATCCGAAGATCGCGGCGGAGTTCGAGAAGCAGTTCCCGAAGGTCGCGCTGTTCAACATCAATGACGTGTTCGGTGGCTGGGGCAAGGCCCAGGCCGAGCACTTCAACGACGGCGGGGTGTTCGACCGCATCCTGCGCGAGATCAGCAAGTAACCGGCCGAACCGCCGGGGCGGGCCCGCGCGGCCCGCTTCGGCATTGGAGCATCCGCAATGGCTTTCGCACTACGGCAACACAGCGTGCTTCCCGGCTTCGGCATGACGCTCGGCTTCACGCTGACCTATCTCGGCCTGATCCTGATCATCCCGGTGGCGGGGTTGCTGCTCTACACCGCGACGATGAGCTGGGACGACTTCTGGCGCGCGGTCAGCGACCGGCAGGTGGTGGCCTCGTACAAGCTGTCCTTCGGCGCTTCGCTGGTGGCGGCCACGGTGAATCTGGTGTTCGGTTCGCTCGTCGCGTGGGTGCTGGTGCGCTACCGCTTCCCGGGCAAGAAGGTCGTCGATGCGCTCGTCGACCTGCCGTTCGCGATGCCCACGGCCGTGGCCGGCATCGCGCTGGTCACGCTGTACGCGCCGACCGGCTGGGTCGGGCAGTACCTGACCGTGTTCGGCGTGCAGATCGCCTACACCTGGCTCGGCGTGGTCGTGGCGCTGACCTACATCGGCCTGCCCTTCGTCGTGCGCACGGTGCAGCCGGTGCTGGAGGACCTCGACAAGGAGCTGGAGGAAGCCTCGGCCATCATGGGCGCGACGCGCGCCACGACGGTGCGCCGGGTGATCGCGCCGGCGCTGCTGCCGGCGCTGCTGACCGGTTTCGCGCTGGCCTTCGCGCGCGCCGTGGGCGAGTACGGCTCGGTCATCTTCATTTCCGGCAACCTGCCGTTCCGCACCGAGATCACGCCGCTGCTGATCGTCGCCAAGGCCGAGCAGTACGACTACCCCGGCGCGGCTGCCATCGGCACCGTGATGCTGCTGACCGCCTTCGTGCTGCTGCTCGCGATCAACAGCCTGCAGTGGTGGGCCACGCGGCGCGGCCGCTGAAAGGGACGAACCATGAGCCTGTACATTTCCGAGAATCCCTTCGACGGCCGCACCGACTTCGGCGCGAGTCCCGCGCGTGCCCACGTGCCGGCCTGGCGCCGCGCCACCGAGGAGCCGGCGTGGGTGCGCCGCCTGCTGATCGGGCTGGCGCTGGGCTTTCTCGCGCTGTTCCTCGTGCTGCCGCTGACGGTGGTGCTGTGGAGCGCGTTCGAGAAGGGCCTGCAGGTCTGGTACGAGGCCATCACCGAGCCCGACGCGGCGGCCTCGATCCGGCTGACGCTGCTGGTGGTGGCCATCGTCGTGCCGCTCAACCTCACCTTCGGCGTCATCGCGGCGTGGGCCATCGCCAAGTTCGAGTTCCGTGGCAAGTCGGTACTGGTCACGCTGATCGACATGCCGTTCGCGATCTCTCCGGTCGTCGTCGGCCTGATCTTCGTGATCCTGCTCGGCTCGCAGGGCTGGTTCGGACCGTGGCTGAGCGATCACGGCATACGCATCGTGTTCGCGGTGCCGGCCATCATCCTCGTCATCACCTTCGGCACGCTGCCCTTCGTCGCGCGCGAGCTGATCCCGCTGATGCAGCAGCAGGGCCGTGACGAGGAGGAGTCCTCGCTGACGCTCGGCGCCAGCGGCTGGCAGACCTTCTGGCGCGTGACGCTGCCCAACATCAAGTGGGGCCTGCTGTACGGCGTGATCCTGTGCAACGCGCGGGCGATGGGCGAGTTCGGCGCCGTGGCCGTGGTCTCGGGCCGTATCCGCGGCGAGACGAACACGATGCCGCTGCACATCGAAGTGCTCTACAACGAATACATGTTCACCGCCGCCTTCGCCGTGTCGTCGCTGCTCGCGGCGCTGGCCATCGTCACCATCGTGCTCAAGAGCCTGATCGAGTGGCGCGACGAGAAGCGCGGCCGCAAGCACGTGGCTTGAAGAATCCAACTTTCGGGAAGACCGCAATGAGTATCGAGATCGAGAACGTCAACAAGCGCTTCGGCGACTTCGTCGCGGTGGACAACGTCAGCCTGTCGATCGCCGAGGGCGAACTGACCGCGCTGCTCGGGCCGTCCGGCTCGGGCAAGACCACGCTGCTGCGCATCATCGCCGGGCTGGAGCAGCCCGATTCGGGCCGTATCCGCTTCCACGGCGAGGACACGACCGACGTGCACGTGAGCCATCGCGGCGTCGGCTTCGTGTTCCAGCACTACGCGCTGTTCAAGCACATGTCCGTGTTCGACAACGTGGCCTACGGCCTGACCGTGCGTCCGCGCAAGACGCGCCCGGACAAGGCCGAGATCCGCCGCCGCGTCATGCGCCTGCTCGAACTCGTGCAGCTCGACTGGACCGCCGACCGCCTGCCCTCGCAGCTCTCCGGCGGCCAGCGCCAGCGCATCGCGCTGGCCCGCGCGCTGGCGGTCGAGCCGCGCGTGCTGCTACTCGACGAACCCTTCGGCGCGCTCGACGCCAAGGTGCGCACCGAGCTGCGCCGTTGGCTGCGCCGCCTGCACGACGAGATCCACGTCACCAGCGTGTTCGTCACGCACGACCAGGAGGAGGCGCTGGAGGTGGCCGACCGCGTGGTGGTCATGAACCACGGCCGTGTCGAGCAGGAAGGCACGCCGGAGGAGGTCTACGACCACCCGGCCAACCCCTTCGTCTACAAGTTCCTCGGCAACGTGAACCTGTTCCACGCCCGCGTGAAGGACGGTCTGGCGCGCATCGGCGACCTGACGCTGCCGGCGCCCGAACACGGCGACCAGCGCGAGGGCGAGGGCTTCGCCTACGTGCGTCCGCACGAGATCGAGTTCGTCGCCGAGGGCCAGGGCCTGCCGGCCACGATCGAGCTGGTGTCGGTGGTCGGGCCCACGGTGCGGCTGGAGCTGCGCGTCGAGAACGGCGAGGACCTCGTGCACGCCGAGGTGCCGAAGGAGCACTTCCGCCGCCTGGGCCTGATGCAGGGCGACACGACGTGGATCCGCCCGCTGCGCAGCCGGGTGTTCCTCGAGGCCGAGACGCTGCCCGGCATCGAACGCTGATACCCGCCGCCGCCGTGCGGACCCGGAGGCCCGGACCTGGTCCGGGCTTTGTTTTTATTGGTTCTATAGAAATGCGTTTTTATATGTTCAAAAGAATTTGAGGGCGGCGCATTATCTGGATCGTTGCAAACAAGACTTCAGAACATCTGATTTGCAGATATGAATTTCCAGCAACTGCGCATCGTGCGCGAGACCGTGCGCCGCAACTTCAACCTGACCGAAGTGGCCAACGCGCTCTACACCGCCCAGTCCGGCGTGTCCAAGCACATCAAGGACCTCGAGGACGAGATGGGCGTGGAGCTGTTCGTGCGCCGCGGCAAGCGCCTGCTCGGGCTGACGGAGCCGGGCAAGGAGCTGCTGCCCATCGTCGAGCGCATCCTGCTCGACACGCAGAACATCAAGCGCCTGGGCGACCACTTCGCTCAGCGTGACCAGGGCCGGCTCGCCATCGCCACCACGCACACGCAGGCGCGCTACGCGCTGCCCAAGGTCGTCACGCGCTTCAAGCAGGAATTCCCCAAGGTGAACCTCGAGCTGCACCAGGGCGGTCCGGACGAGATCGTCGCGATGCTGCGCTCGGGCGAGGCCGACATCGGCGTGGCCACCGAGGCGCTGGGCCGTGAGCCGGATCTGGCCGCCTTCCCGTTCTACCAGTGGCACCACGCCGTGATCGTGCCCGACGGCCATCCGCTGACACAGGCCGGTCCGCTGACGCTGCAGGCGCTGGCCGAATGGCCGCTGATCACCTATCACGAGGGATACACGGGCCGTTCGCGCATCGACGCGGCCTTCGCCGGTGCGGAGCTGACGCCCAACATCGCCATCACGGCGCTGGACGCCGACGTGATCAAGTCCTACGTCGAGCTGGGGCTGGGCGTGGGCATCATCGCCGCGATGGCCTTCCATCCGGTGCGCGACGCCGGGCTGACGCTGATCGAGACGCCGGAGCTGTTCGAGCGCAACACGACGCTGATCGCGCTGCGCCGCGGGCACTACCTGCGCGACTACGCCTACCGTTTCCTCGAGTACTGCTCGGCCGAGCTGACGCGCGACACCGTGCGCGAGGCCTTGCAGCACCCGGAACAGCGCTGACGGAGACCGCCATGAGCGACGCGCGCCGCATCACCACGCTGATCGTGCCCGGCCTGAATGGCAGCGGGCCCGACCACTGGCAGACCTGGCTCGAGGCCCGCATCGAGGGGGCGCGCCGCGTCGTGCAGGCCGACTGGGCCACGCCCGACCTGCCGCGCTGGGCCGCCGAGGTCGGGCGCGCCATCGAGGCGGCCAGCGGCCGCATCGTGCTCGTCGCGCACAGCTTCGGCTGCCTCGCCTCCGTGACCGCCGCGTCGCGCCATGCCGACCGCATCGCCGGTGCGCTATTGGTGGCACCGGCCGATCCGGCCAAGTTCGGCGTCGCCGCCCTGCTGCCGCACCAGCCGCTGGGCTACCCCGGCGTGCTGGTCGCGAGCCGCGACGATCCGTGGGTGGCCTTCGGCACGGCCCGTCACTGGGCCGGCCGCTGGGGGTGCCGCTTCATCGACCTCGGCGAGAAAGGGCACGTCAACGCCGAATCGGGCTTCGGCCCGTGGCCCGAGGGGCACGCGCTGTGGGCGCGGCTCGTCGGCCACGACGTCCGCCCGGTCCGACCCTTCGTGCGCGACCGGCTACCCGCCGGACCGCGCTCCATCACCGCTCTGCAGGAGACCCAGACATGAGCATCCGACTTGGCGACATCGCCCCCGACTTCGAACAGGATTCCACCATCGGCCGCATCCGCTTCCACGAGTGGCTCGGCGACAGCTGGGCCGTGCTGTTCTCGCACCCGGCCGACTTCACCCCCGTGTGCACGACCGAGCTGGGGCGCACGGCCAAGCTGCGCGACGAGTTCAACAAGCGTGGCGTCAAGGTCATCGCGCTGTCGGTGGACCCGGTCGAGTCGCATCACCAGTGGATCGGCGACATCAACGAGACCCAGGGCACGGAGGTGAACTTCCCGATCATCGCCGACGCCGACCGCAAGGTCTCGCTGCTGTACGACTTCATCCACCCCAACGCCAGCCTGACCGCCACCGTGCGTTCGCTGCTGATCATCGACCCGCAGAAGCGCGTGCGGCTGATCATCACCTACCCGGCCAGCACGGGCCGCAACTTCGACGAGATCCTGCGCGTGATCGACTCGCTGCAGCTCACCGACAACCACGCCGCCGCGACGCCGGCCGACTGGAAACCCGGTGACGACGTCGTGATCGTGCCCTCGCTGAAGGACGAGGACGAGATCCGCCGCCGCTTCCCGAAAGGCTACAAGGCCCTGCGCCCGTACCTGCGCCTGACGCCGGATCCGCGCTCGAACTGAGTCCGCGCGTGCCGGAGCCGCTCCGGGCAAAAAAGGAGGCGGCGCCGTCCGGCGCCGCCCGAAACGGCTCCCGGAGGAGATGCCTGGGAGCGGGAACAGACGGTCCGAGTATGCCGTCGCCCCCGCGCCGGCCGAACCACGCATTTGCGCAAAGCATTTGCCTTCCGTTGCGAAGGCGCGCCCATGGCCGCGTTCCGGGGCGGCTTCTCAACGAATCTGCGTTGCATCGAAGCTTTCCTTGGTTCCGTCCGCAGGCCGCCCCGCCTAGCATCGCGCACTCATGGCCCCACCGGGGCCGTCCGATTCCAGCCAAGGAGCTTCTCCGATGAATGCACATCCGCACGTACTCCGTGCCGCGCTGAGCGCCGCGCTGCTGCTCGGCGCCGGTGCCGCGCTGGCCGCCGAGGACCTGCAGGCGCGCGCCTGGGCCGCCACCTGCGCCACCTGTCACGGCACCACCGGCAACGCCGACACCGGCATCCCGCCCATCGCCGGCCAGGACGCCACGCGGCTCTTCAACACCCTCAAGGCGTTCCGCGACGGCACGCGCCCGGCCACCGTGATGCACCAGCACACCAAGGGCTACACCGACGACGAACTGCGGCGTCTGGCGAACCACTTCGCCCGCCAGCAACCCTGACCGGAGGCCACGCACATGAGCGCATTCAACCGCCGCACCTTCCTCAAGGCGTCCGCCGCCACGGCGGCGCTGTCGCTGACCGCCTGCGCCAGCACCTACACCGGCAAGCCCAAGGCCCGCGTCGTCGTCATCGGCGGCGGCTTCGGCGGCGCCACGGCCGCCAAGTACATCCGCCTGTGGGCGCCGCAGGTCGAGGTCGTGCTGATCGAGCCCAACCCGGCCTTCGTGTCCTGCCCGCTGAGCAACCTCGTGCTGGCCGGCACGCGCCGCATCGAGGACATCACCACTTCCTACGACCAGCTGCAGAAACGTCACGGCGTCCGGCTGGTGCGTGACCGCGCCATCGCCATTGACCCCGAGCGCCGCCTCGTGCGCCTGCAGCACGGCGACCCCGTGGCCTACGACCGCCTCGTCGTCTCGCCGGGCGTGGACTTCCTGTACGACGGCATCCCCGGCCTCGGCACGCCCGAGGCGCGCGAGACCGTGCTGCACGCGTGGAAGGCGGGTCCGCAGACCGTCGCGCTGCGACGCCAGCTCGAGGCCATGCCGGATGGCGGCGTGTTCGCGCTGCACATCCCGAAGGCGCCGTACCGCTGCCCGCCGGGACCGTACGAGCGTGCCGCGCAGGTGGCCTTCTACTTCAAGCACCACAAGCCGCGCTCCAAGGTGCTGGTGCTCGATTCCAACCCGGACATCACGTCCAAGAAGGGGCTGTTCCTGAAGGCGTGGACCGAGCGCTACCCGGGCCTGATCGAATACGTGCCCAACGCCACGCTGATCAGCGTCGATGCCCGCGACCGCCGGTTGCAGTTCGAGTTCGGCGACGATGTCCGCGCCGACGTGCTCAACGTCGTGCCGCCGCAGCGCGCCGGCGACATCGCGCGCCAGGCCGGGTTGATCACCGCCAACGACCGCTGGTGCGAGGTCGACTGGCTGACCACCGAATCGGTCGTCGCCAAGGGCATCCACGTGCTCGGCGACGCCACGTTGTCGGCGCCCGGCATGCCCAAGTCGGGCTTCATGGCCAACGGCCACGCCAAGATCGCCGCCGAGGCGATCACGGCCGAGCTGACCGGCCGCGCGCCCAACCCGCATCCCATCCTCGCCAACACCTGCTACAGCTTTGTCTCCGACACCGACGTCGTGCACGTGGCCTCGGTGCACAAGTACGACGCGGAGAAGAAGACGCTGGTGCCGGTGCAGGGCGCGGGCGGGCTGTCGACGGCGGCGAACGAGCTCGAGGGCCGCTATGCTGATTCGTGGGCGCGGAACATCTGGGCCGACGCGCTGCTCTAAGCCGCTGATTCCCCGAGTCCGGAACGCGGGAGGGCGGCTTCGGCCGCCCTCCCGCGCCGTGCTTTTGCGGGCCGCCCTGTGCGTCCCCTTCCGATGGAGATTCCGGTCATGAGCGGTTCGGTCGTACTTCTTCATCTTGCGGGCGCCGTGGCGCTGCTGCTCTATGCGACGCGCATGATCCGCACCGGCGTCGAGCGCGCCTTCGGCCACACGCTGCGCCGCCGCCTGCGCGCGCTGGGCGGGCACCGGGCGCCGGCCGTGGCGGCCGGCACCGCGCTGGCGATGGCGATGCAGAGTTCGACCGCCGTCAGCCTGCTGGTCGGCTCCTTCGTCGGTACCGGCATGCTGGCCGCGTCGCTGGGACTGGCGGCCGTGCTCGGCGCGGACCTCGGTTCGGCGCTGGTCGTGAAGGTGTTCAGCTACGACCTGCAGCTGCTCGCGCCGGTGGCGCTGCTTGTCGGCACCACGTGCTTCCTCGCCACCGAGCGGCGCGTCTGGCGCCAGACCGGGCGGCTGTGCATCGGACTGGGCCTGCTCGTGCTGTCGCTGGGCCTGATCGGACAGGCCGCCGAGCCGCTGCGCAGCAGCGAGCTGCTGCCGGTCATCGTGTCCTTCCTGCAGGGCGACCTGATCGTCGCCTTCCTCGTCGCGGCGCTCGTGACCTGGCTGTTCCACTCCAGCGTGGCCTTTATCCTGCTCGTGGCCGCGCTGGCCGCGCGCGACCTCGTGCCGCTGGAACTGGGCGTGGCGCTGGTGCTCGGCGCCAACCTCGGCGGCGGCGTGATCGCCGCGCTGCTCGCGCGCACGCTGCCCGAGGACGGGCGCCTCGTGCCGGTGGCCAACCTCGTGCTGCGCGGCAGCGGCGCGATGGCGGTGCTGGCGCTGACGGGGCTGGTCGACCTGCCGTTCGCCGCGCTCGGCGCGAGCGTGCCGGAGCAGCTCGTGCACACCCACATCCTGTTCAACGCCGCGCTGGTGCTGGTCGGCACGCCGCTGGCGGGCTGGCTCACGGAGCGGCTGCGCGGCCTGCAGAGTCGCGTGCCGCCGGTGGACGGGCCGGTGTCGGCGCTCGATCCGGCCGATCTGGACGAGCCGCCGCGCGCACTGGCCAACGCCACGCGCGAGATGGTCGGCATCTTCGAGACGGTGGAGGCCATGCTGCGCGCGATCGAGAGCCTGTACGAGCATCCGGACCGCGAGCGCATGGCCGCGCTGGCGGAGATGGACGACAGCCTCGACGAGCGTTACGCCGCGATCAAGGTCTATCTGTCGCGCATCCGCTTCGGCCGCATGCGCGACGAGGATGCCGAGCGCTGCAACGAGCTGATCGGCGCCTGCGTCAAGCTCGAGCAGGTCGGCGACATCATCGTCGGCAACATGCTGGCTCACGTGCGCACCAAGCTCGATCGTGGCGTGCGTTTCTCGGACGCGGGGCGGGAGGAGCTGCGTGCGCTGCTCGCGATGGTGCGTTCGAGCGCGCAGCTCGCGTTCAACCTGCTGATCTCGCGCGACAGCGAGACGGCCGTGGAGCTGGTGCGCGCCAAGCAGCGCCTGCGCGAGCTGGCCGAGGAGACCAGCGCCCGCCACTTCGAGCGCCTGCGTTCGGGCGTGGCGCAGAGCCTGGACTCGAGCGCGCTGCACCTCGACACCGTGCGCGACCTCAAGCAGATCCACTCGCTGCTGGCGTCGATTGCCTACCCGATGCTCGAGCGCGAGGGCCGGCTGCGCGCCTCGCGGCTGGAGCCGGACGCGCCGGCCTGAGGCCTCAGCCCTGGCGTGCCGGGGCGCGGACCTCGCGTTGCTGGGCGCGCCACTCCATCACGCTCTTGAGCACCAGCGTCACGAGCGCCATGCACGCGAGCAGCGACGCGGCGGTGAAGGCGGCGGCGGTCTTGTAGTCGTTGTTGAGCTGCTCGACGAGCAGCGGCAGCGTCAGCGTCTGGTTCATGATCGTGCCCGACACCACGGCCACCGCGCCGAACTCGCCGACCGCGCGCGCGTTGGTCAGCACCACGCCGTTGAGCAGTGCCCACTTGATGTTGGGCAGCGTGATGCGGGTGAAGATCTGCCAGCCGTTGGCGCCCAGCGTCAGCGCGGCGTATTCCTCGTCCGTGCCCTGGGTCTGCATCAGCGGGATCAGCACGCGCGCGACGTAGGGCGAGGTGACGAAGATCGTCACCAGCACGATGCCCGGCCACGCGAAGATGACCTGGATGCCGTGCTCCGACAGCCACCCGCCCACGGCACTCTCGACGCTGTAGACGACCAGGTAGCACAGGCCGGCGACGACCGGTGACACCGCGTACGGGATCTCCACCAGCGTGATCAGCAGCCGGCGGCCGAGGAAGTCGTAGTGCGTCACGCACCATGCCAGCAGGATGCCGAACACGAGGTTCACGGGGACGGTCAGCACCGTCGCGAGCAGCGTCAGGCCGATGGCGTGGCGCATGTAGCGCTCGTCGAGGTTGGCCATCAGCAGGTCCCAGCCGCCCGACAGCGCCTGCGCGAAGATCAGCGCCAGCGGCAGCACGAGCAGCACCGCGGCGACGGCCAGGCCCAGGCCGATCAGCAGCCATTGATGCCAGCGCGTCGGCTTCATCGCGCCACCCTCTGCCACGGGAACAGACGGCCCTGCACGACCTGCAGCACGAACAGCAGCGTCAGCGACGCGAGCAGGATCACCGAGGCGATGGCCGAGGCCGCCGGGTACTCGAATTCCTGCAGGCGCACGAAGATCATCAGCGACGACACTTCGGTGCGGAACGGCATGTTGCCGGCGATCATGATGACGGCGCCAAATTCGCCGAGGCTGCGGATGAAGGCCTGCGAGGTGCCGGTGATCAGCGCCGGCACGATGCCCGGCAGCGTGATGCGCCAGAAGGTCTGGAACTCGCTCGCGCCAAGCGTGCGCGAGGCCTCCTCGCACTCGGTGTCGGCGTCCTGCAGCACCGGCTGCACGGTGCGCACGACGAAGGGCAGGCTGGTGAACGTCATCGCGATCAGCAGGCCCGGAAAGTCGTAGGCGATGCGGATGCCGAACGGCGTGAAGAACTGCCCCACCCAGCCGCCCGGCGCGAGCAGCACGGCCAGCGTCAGCCCCGCCACCGCCGTCGGCAGCGCGAACGGCAGATCCACGAGCGCGTCGAGCAGCCGCCGGCCGGGGAAGCGGTAGCGCGCGATGATCCACGCCAGCAGCAGGCCGATGACGGCGGTCAGCAGCGAGGCGTAGAAGGCGCCGGTCAGCGTGACGCGGTAGCTCGCCACCACGCGCGCGTCGGTGATCGCGTGCCAGTACTGCGCGGGGCTCATGTCCGACAGGTACACGAACAGCGCCGAGATCGGGAACAGGATGATCAACGAGACGTACAGCGTGCTGAAGCCGAAGCTCAGGCCGAAGCCCGGCATCACCGGATGCTGCCGGAAGAACCAGTGACGGCGCGCGCGGGACACGGCCGGCGTGAGGGAACGGGCGGAGGACATCGTCACGGGGTCAGGGGCTGAAAAAAACACGAGCCGTGCAGCGCGTCAGCACCGCACGGCGGGAATCCGCCGGCCCGCGGGGCGGGCCGGGCGCGTCACGGACGCTGGGCGAGCAGCTGGTCGAGCGTCGCGCCGGAGGCGAAGTGCTTGGCCGTGATCTCCTCCCACGAGCCGAGCACGTCGTTGGGGTTGATCAGGCGCACTTTCGGGAACTGCGCCTCGGCGGCCTTGACCACCTCGGGGTGATGGACGCGGTAGTTGAACGTCGTCAGCAGCTCCTGGATTTCCTTGGAGTACAGGTATTCAAGATAGGCGGTCGCGAGCTTGCGCGTGCCCTTCTCGTCGACGACGCGGTCGACCACCGCCACCGGGAACTCGGCCAGCACGCTGACCGGCGGCACGACGATCTCGAACTCGTGCGACTTGAACTCCTCGCCGCGTGCGATGTTGACGACCTCGGACTCGAAGGTCAGCAGCACGTCGCCCTGGCCGTTCTGCGCGAAGGCCACCGTCGCGCCGCGGCCGCCGGTCGGGAAGTTCTCGACGTTGTGCAGCACCTTGCCGACGAACTCGCGGATCTTCGCCTCGTCGCCGTTGAACTTCTCGTTGGCGTACAGCCAGGCGCCCAGATAGGTGTAGCGCGCGTTGCCGGAGGTCTTGGGATTCGGGAACACCAGCTTCACGTCCGGGCGGGCGAGGTCCTCCCAGCTGCGGATGTTCTTCGGGTTGCCCTTGCGCACCAGGAAGGCCGTGGTGCTGTAGTACGGCGACGCGTTGTTGGGCAGGCGCTTGGCCCAGTCCTTGGCGACGAAGCCACGGTTGGCGAGGATGGCGACGTCGGTGACCTGGTTGAAGGTCACGGTGTCGACCTTCTTGCCCTGCAGGATGTCCTGGGCCTGGCGCGAGCTGCCGGCGAACGACTGGTCGATCGTGACGGTCTCACCCGTCTCCTTCTTCCAGTGCTCGACGAACTTCGGGTTGATCGCGGCGAACAGCTCGCGCGCGATGTCGTAGGAGGCGTTGAGCAGCGGCGGCTGGCTCTGGGCGGCGGCACTGCCGGCGCCCAGGGCGGCGAGGCCCAGCGCGGCGGTCAGGACGAGCTTCTTCAGCATGGTGCGGTTCCTCTGGTCATTCGGTGACGGAATCGGGGCATGGCATCGGCCATGTCGAGGAACGCAGTGTGCCCGCTTGTTTATTCAAAACAAACGAATTGTTAGTGATTTAATATTCCAAAACGGGAATATGTTAGCCCCGGACAGGCCTGGCGCCCTGCCGGCCCTCAGGCCGACGGGGTGGCCGGGCGCGCGCGCCGGCGCGGCAGCGCCGACCACACCACCAGCCCCAGCGAGGCCGCGAGCAGGCCCACGCTGAGCGGGCTGTTCAGCAGCGCGGCCGGGTCGCCGCCCGACAGCGTCAGCGTGCGGCGCAGCGTTTCCTCCATCAGCGGGCCGAGGATGAAGCCCAGCAGCAGCGGCGCCGGCTCGAAGCGCAGCAGGCGCAGCACGTAGCCGAGCACGCCGAGGCCGGCCACCAGCAGGATGTCGAAGGCGCTGTTGTTGACGCTGTAGACCCCCAGTCCGATGAACACGAGGATGAACGGGTACAGCACGTAGTAGCGGATGCGCAGCATGCTCACCCACACGCCGATCAGCGGGATGTTGAGCACCAGCAGCATCAGGTTGCCGAAGGCGAAGCTGACGACCAGTCCCCAGAACACCTCCGGACGGTCCGTCATCATCGTCGGGCCGGGCGTGATGCCGTGGATGATCAGCGCGCCCATCATCAGCGCCATCACCGCGTCGCCGGGGATGCCCAGCGACAGCGTCGGCACGAAGGCCGTCTGCGCGGCGGCGTTGTTGGCCGACTCGGGCGCGGTCACGCCCTCGATGGCGCCGTTGCCGAAGCGCTCGGGCTCGCGCGCCGCGCGCTTCTCGGCCGAGTAGGCCATGAACGAGGCGATCGAGGTGCCGGTGCCCGGCAGCGCGCCGAAGAAGCTGCCGATGGCCGAGCCGCGCAGCATGGGCTTCCACGAGCGCGCCCAGTCCTCGCGCGTGGGCAGCATGTCGCGCATGCGGATGCTGCCGGCGGGAGCGGCGTGGCGCACGTTGTTGATGCTGGCGATGACGTCGGACACCCCGAACAGCCCCATCGCCAGCGCCACCAGCGTGATGCCCTCCATCAGCGCGGGCTGGCCGAAGTCGAAGCGCGTGACACCGGAGTTCACGTCCGTGCCGACCATGCTCAGCAGCAGGCCCAGCACGACCATCGAGCAGCCGCGCAGCGGCGAGCCGGACAGCGTGGCCGCCGCGACCAGGCCCAGCGTCATGACGGCGAAGTACTCCGGCGGGCCGAACATCAGGCCCAGCCGCGCGATCGCCGGCGAGAAGCCGGCCAGGATCACGAGGCCGATCATCGCGCCGGCGAAGGACGCGATGGTGGTCATGAACAGGGCCACGCCGGCACGGCCTTGGCGGGCCATCGGATGGCCGTCCAGGCAGGCCACGGCCGAGGACGGCGTGCCCGGCAGGTTGAGCAGGATGGATGCGGTCGAGCCGCCGTACTGCGCGCCGTAATAGACGCCGGCGAGCATGATGATCGACGAGGTGGCCGGCACGTAGAAGGTCAGCGGCAGCAGCAGCGAGATGGCCGCCAGCGGGCCGATGCCCGGCAGCACGCCGATGAAGGTGCCCAGCGTGACGCCGATCAGGCAGTACAGTAGCGCGCCGGGGTCGATGGCCGCATCGAAGCCCAGCGCCAGATTGGCGAGCAGATCCATTCGCGCGTGCCCCTCAGCCCCACCACAGCGGCAGCGGCATGCGCAGCGCCCACACGAACAGTCCGCAGGTCAGCGCCGTCGTCGCGGCGGCCAGCGCGGCCGAGCGCCGCACCGTGCATCCGCGGTCGGCCCACGTGTACAGGCCCACCGACACCAGCGTGGCGACGACCGCGCCGGCCGTGTCGAGCAGCGCGCCGAAGGCCATCAGGCCCAGCGTGACGAGCGCGAGGTTGGTCCAGCGCACCGGCTCCGGCGCCTCGTCCGGCGCGGCCTCCGTGCCGGAGGAGGCGGCCTGCGGGCGTTCGCGGCGCAGCACGGCCAGCAGCGCGATCAGCGCGCCGTAGCCGCACAGCAGCGTGCCCAGCACGACGGGGAAGAAGCCCGGCCCCATACGCGTGACGGTGCCGAAGGCGTAGCGCTGCGCGTACAGCGTGGCGAACAGGCCCAGCGCGAACAGGAACAGGCCACCGGCGAGCTCGCGTGCGTCGGTGCCGGCCAGCGCGGCGCGCAGGCGCAGGGCGAGGCCGCGGGCCTGCCCGTCGAGGCGGGAGCCGGCGAGGTCGCCGGGCAGGAGGACGGATTCCTCGAGACGGGTGTTCATGGCGTGCGGGAGCGGGAAGTCTGGAAGGCGCCGATGCTAGCAGCACTGCCGCGCCCCGGTTTTCACCATTCCTGCAATGCAAAGCAGCGCCGCTTCCAAGCGGCCGCCGGAGCCGTTCAGGCGCGCCCGGCGAGCGTCCGCAGCGTGGCGAGCAGCGTGTCCGGCAGGTCCAGGCCGTTGGCTTCGGCCTCGGCACGGCGGGCCGAGCGCAGCGCGCCGGGCAGGCGCACGCCGTCCTCGGCCAGCATGGCCTCGACCAGCACCTCGATGCGGCGGAAGTAGTGCTCGCGGCCGGCCAGCGCGTCCGGATCGACGATCAGGAAGGCCTGGCCCACGCGCGGCACGTTGCCTTCGGCCTCGAGCAGCGAATCGGACTCGAAGCCGAAGTTGGAGCCCGTCAGCGCGGCCGCGAGCAGGTCGATCATCAGCGCCAGCAGCGTGCCCTTGAGGCCGCCGGCGGGCAGCATCGAACCGGCCAGCGCGGCCTTGGGGTCGGTCGTGGGCTGGCCGTCCGCGTCGAGCGCCCAGCCGAGCGGGATCGGACGGCCCTCGCGCGCCGCCACGACGAGCTTGCCGCGCGCCACGGCCGACAGCGACAGGTCCATCAGCAGCGGGTCGCGCCCGTCGCGCGGGAACACGGCGGCGATGGGGTTGGTGCCGAACAGCGGACGCTTGCCGCCCCAGGCCGGCATGGCCGCCGGCGAGTTGCCCAGCGCGATCCCGACCATGCCCGCCTCGGCCACGGCTTCCAGATGCTGGCCGGCGGCGCCGAAGTGGTGGCTGTTGCCGACCGCGACGAAGGCCACGCCGTGCTCGCGCGCGAGCGCGATGCCCTGTTCGATGGCGAGATGGCAGGCCGGGTAGGCGAGGCCGGTGCCGGCGTCGATCAGCATCGTCGCGCCCTTGCGGCGCACGATCACGGGCTCGGCGCGGCCGTCGGCGCGGCCGTTGCGCAGGTGGGCCGCGTAGCTCGCCACGCGGGTGACGCCGTGGGAGGCGAGGCCTTGCACGTCGGCCTCGACGAGGGCGCGGGCGGTCAGCGCGGCGGTGGCTTCGGTGGTGCCGGCGCGCATCAGCGCGTCGCGGGCCAGTTCGAACAGTTCGGACAGGGCGATTCGGGTCACGGGTGTGGGTCCGTCGTGGGGGCGGCGCGGGCCGCGCCGGGGCTTCCGATTCTATGCGAGTTCGCGCGCGCGGCACGTGGCGCGGGGCGGGCGCGCTTAGTCGGATTTCTTGGTTGTTTATCTGAATTTCTTGTTTCTGTTCCGCGTGCGCCGTCCCTACAGTTCGGGCCTTTCCGGACAACCCAGGCGTACGATCATGACGAAACGGTCTTCCTCCGACTCCTCCGCCAACTTCCTGCGCCGTCGCCAGCTGCTCGGCGCGCTGGCCGCGCTGCCGCTGGCGCTGGTTGCGCCGCGGCTGCACGCCGCCGGCTACCCGTCCAAGCCCATCCGCATCATCGTGCCGTTCCCGGCCGGCGGCGGCGTGGACATCTTCGCCCGTCCGCTCGCGCACGCGCTGTCCGAAGTGCTGGGCGTGCCGGTCGTCGTCGAGAACGTCGGCGGCGCGGCCTCCCGCATCGGCACGCAGCGCGTCGCCCAGGCGGCGGCCGACGGCTACACGCTGCTGCTGACCAACGACACGCTGGTGGCCTCCGACTCGGTGGCCAGCGTCGGCGGGCAGGACATCCTGCTCGAGCGCCTCGCCCCGGTCACGCTGGGCATCTCGTCGTGCAACCTGTTCGTGACGCATCCGAAGTCCGGCTTCCGCGATCCGGCCGGTTACCTGCAGGCGCTCAAGGACAAGGGCGGCAAGCTCGCCATCGGCGTGCCGGGCTGGGGCACGGCCCACCACCTGACCAGCGCCGCGCTCAACCACCAGCTGGGCGTGGACGCCACGCACGTGCCGTACCGCGGCGGTGCGCCGGTGCTGGCGGACCTGCTCAACGGCACGCTGGACGCCGGCGTCGTGACGATGGCGGCCGCCGTGTCGCACATCCAGGTCGGCGCGCTGGTGGGCGTGGCCGTCACCAGCCCGCAGCGCGCGGCCGCGCTGCCCGACGTGCCGACGCTGACCGAGAGCATCGCGCCGGGCTTCACGCACAAGACCTGGCAGGGCGTGCTGGCACCGAAGAACACGCCGGCCGAGGTGCGTGCCGTGCTGCATGAAGGTATCGTGAAGGCCCTGCAGCATCCGCGCGTGCAGGAAGTGCTGCCGGGGCAGGGCTTCGACGCCGAGGGCCTGCCGGGCGAGGAATTCGCCCGCACCCTCGCCGCGAGCTTCGCGAACTTCCAGCAGGTCGTCAAAGCCACCGGCATCCAGGCAAACCAGGGCTAAGGCCGAACACGAGAAACATGACCGAACCACAGATCCTGATCCTCCCCGGCCGGGGCAACTCCGGCCCCGACCACTGGCAGACGCACTGGGAGGCGGGCGACCCCCGCTTCGCCCGCGTGCTGCAGCGTGAATGGAACACGCCGACCCGCGAGGAGTGGGTCGCCACGCTGGCGGGCGTGCTGGCCGAGCGCCGCACGCCGGCCGTGCTGGTGGCGCATTCGCTGGCGGTGTCGCTGGTGAACCATCTGACGGCGGCGTGGCCGTCGCTGTACCCGGACCGTCCGCTGCCGGTGCGTGGCGCGCTGCTGGTCGGGCCGAGCGACGTCGAGGCGCCGGACTACCCGCCGGGCCCGATCGGCTTCTCGCCGATGCCGCTCAACCGCCTGCCGTTCAAGACCATCGTGGTCGCGAGCACCGACGATCCGCGCGTCACGCTGGAACGTGCCCGCTTCTTCGCCGAGGCCTGGGGCGCGCGTCTGGAAGTGGCCGGCGCGCTCGACCACATGGGGTCGGACGCCAAGCTGGGCAACTGGCCGCAGGCCAGGGTCTGGCTGGACGAACTGCTGGCCTGACGGCCGGGGTCTTCGCGTCATCCGGCGGCACGGGGCTCGCGCTCCGTGCCGCCGTTTTCTTTCCCGGACGGCTTACGCCGCGGGCGCGAGGCGCGCGGACGGCACGCCCCAGGCGTGACCCTGCACCAGCGTGCCGTCGGGCAGCGCGAAGCCGGGGCGGTGTTCGAGCCGCGTGACGATGACGCGGGCGCTGCCGCGCACGGCGTCGAGCGCGGCCAGCGTTCCGGCCGGATCGGGGCGGTCGAGCAGGCGCGCGCCGTCGATCTTCAGGAACTGCGCCGGCACCATCGGCGAGAGCGCCTGCCACTGCGCCGGGTCCTCGACGTTGGCCGCGACGCGGAAGCCGTTCTGGCGATAGTTGCGATGCACGAAGGCGAGCAGGTCGACGTGGTCGAGCGCCGTGCGCGGCGTCTCGATGACGATGCGCGCCGGGTCGAAACCCAGCGCGTCGACGACGCGCCGGAAGGCGAAGCCGTGGTCGCTGGTGACGCCGGCCAGCAGCCGGCCATGCAGGTTCAGGAACAGCAGTCCGTCGCCGTCTCCGGCACCGGCCGCGAGGAAGTTCAGCGTGTGCAGCGTGCGTGCGAGGCGGTCGAGCGCGATCAGGCGGTCGTCGTCGGCGTTGGCGGCGAACAGGTTCCACGGCGACAGCTCGGCGCGGCCGTCGTGGCTGCGGCAGCGCAGGAAGGCCTCGTGGCCGGTCACGCGTCCGTCGCGCGGATCGACGACCGGCTGGAACACGCTGGACAGCTCGCAGCCGTACCAGTTGCCCGCCACGCTGCCGTCTTCCGCGCGGCGCAGCGCGCCGTGCGTCGGCGTGGCCGGCAGGCGTTCGAGGAATGTCCGCACGCGATCGGCCGAAGCCGTCGCGACGGCGCGGGACAGGGGCCGGATGACCCCCTCGGCGGATTGGGTGGCACCCATGTGCACTTCTCCTGACGGGCCGCGCCGGGGCGCGGCGTGGAACAGGGTGCCATTGTGCCGGTCCGGTTTATAACCGGAAAAGACAGATTTCTGCTTTCGATATTACCGCGAGTGTTTTCCGCTCACGGGCGCCCGAGCTGCGGGAACAGCACCTCGGTGAAGCCGAAGCGGGTCATGTCGCGGATGCGCATCGGGTAGAGCACGCCTTGCAGGTGGTCGCACTCGTGCTGCACGACGCGGGCGTGGAAGCCCTCGACCGCGCGGTCGACCGGCTCGCCCCGCGGCGTAAAGCCGGTGTAGCGGACGCGGGTGTAGCGCGGCACCAGCCCGCGCATGCCCGGCACGGACAGGCAGCCTTCCCAGCCGTCCTCCACCTCGTCGGTGAGCGGCGTGACGACGGGGTTGAGCAGGATGGTCTGCGGCACGGGCGCGGCGTCCGGGTACCGCTCGCTGCGCTCGAAGCCCATGATGACGAGCTGCAGGCCCACGCCGATCTG
>Ga0182792_1001189_pt1 | contig 21995 bp, 21 predicted proteins | sample Passage237B_FD_130497 | JGI IMG/M metagenome (GOLD analysis project Ga0182792, IMG submission 130497) | Cellulose adapted compost microbial communities from Newby Island Compost Facility, Milpitas, CA, USA - Passage2 37B (version 2) (version 2) ...
CAGAACCTGCGCTCGGCCGCGCAGAAACACCTGAAATCCGTCATGGGCACGACGGGCGCGACCTTCGTGCGGTTCGGGTTCGGCTTTCCGTTCGTGCTGCTGCTGGTCTGGCTTCTGCACACGGTGGCCGGCTATCCGGTGCCGGCGCCAAACGCCCGCTTCCTGTTCTGGGCAACCGTCGGAGGGCTCAGCCAGATCGGGGCAACCTTCCTGCTCATCCACCTGTTCTCGTTTCGCAATTTCGCCGTCGGCACCGCCTATTCGCGCACCGAGCCCGCCCAGGCGGCGGTGTTCGGGATGCTGCTGCTCGGCGAACGAGTGACGCCCGGCACGATCCTGGCCATCGCGATCAGCGTATTCGGCGTGATGCTGATCTCGGTGGCGCATGCGCCGAAGAACTGGAAGAGCCTGTTCACCTCGGTGCTGTCGCCCACGGCCCTGATCGGGCTTGCGTCCGGCACGCTGTTCGGTATCGCGGCGGTCGCCTACCGGGCAGCCTCGCTGTCGCTCGGCGGGCCGAACTACATCATGCAGGCGGCGACGACGCTGGCCTGGGTGATCTGCTTCCAGACCATCATCATGTTCGCTTGGATGGCGTGGCGCGAGCGGGCCGAGATCGGCCGCATCGCCCGGGCGTGGAAGCCCTCGCTGTTCACGGGGTTCGTCGGTGCCAGCGCCTCCTTCGGCTGGTTCGCGGCGATGACCCTGCAGCAGGCGGCGGTGGTGAAGGCGCTCGCCCAGATCGAGCTCCTGTTCACCTTCGCCGCCGCAATCCTGTTCTTCCGCGAGAAGATCACCTCCATCGAGACGCTCGGCTGCGTGCTGATCGCGCTCGGCATCGTCGTGCTGGTGCTTGTCGGGTAAAGGGCGTCAGCCGGCGGAAGCGCCGAGCGGATCGAGATCGATCCGATACGCATAGAAGCGCCTTGCCGCCCGGATGCCGAGCGGAAGCACGAAGGGCAGGACGAGATTGCGGATCATCAGCGCCAGGCGGCTGTTTGCGCGCTTCTGCGCGCCGTTGCGCGCCGTCTGCTTCACGACCTCGGTGACGCGCCCGCGGCGCAGCCGCTCGTAGCGCGCAAACGCCGTTCCGTTGGCCGCCTCCGCCTCGATGCAAGCCGCCAGCACGATCGCATCCTCGATGGCGATCGAGGCCCCCTGCCCGGCATGCGGGCCGACGGCATGCGCCGCGTCGCCCACCAGCACGACATTGCCGCGATGCCAGACTGGCAGCGCCGGCATGTCGAAGATCGGGTAGTCGCGGTCGATGCCCTCGACGCCGGCAAGGATTTCGCGGTTTTCCCGAGGGTCGTCGCGATGCAGCCGGCGCAGCAGCGCGGCATATGCCCGGGGGTCGGCGGGCGCCGGCGCGCTCGGGTCCTGCGGATAGGAATCGAACCAGTAGACCGGCTCGCCCGGCGCCTTGATGTAGCCGAAGAACGCCTCGCGGCCGAAAGTCATGCGCATCGTCCCGTCGGTCGGGGCGAGTTCCGGAACCTCGACGAAGCCGCCGGTGCCAATCAGCCCGGTGAAATGCGGCTCGGGATAGTCCGGGAAAGCAATCCGCCTCACGGTCGAGCGCAGGCCGTCGCAGGCGGCAAGCAGGTCGAAGCCCATCCACGTACCGCCGGCCGTCTCGACGGAAACGCCCGTCGGGGCGTCAGTCACGCCTACGATCCTGCTACCGAAATGCAGCGTAACGCCGGCTTCCTCGGCATGGCGGATGAGGATGTCTGCCAGGGTACCGCGGCGGATGGTGACGCTGTGCGCCCCGAACGCTTCGGCATGATCCGACTGGTCCATCAGGGCGAGGCGCCGGCCGCGCTCATCGAGGATCTCGATCGCGGTCGTGGCGATGCCCGCTTCCGCAACCTCGCCGTCGGCGCCGATCAGCCGCAGCGCGTTCATGCCGTTGGGCGCCAGCGTGAGGAAGACGCCTTCGGCGAGGCCCGCGTGATCGCGCGCCTCGAACACGGTGACGCCGTGCCCAGACTGGCGCAGCCGGATGGCCAGCGCCAGGCCGGCCACCCCGGCGCCGGCGATCGCGATCGAACGGTGGTTTCCGATGCCCATCGTCTCTGCCCCCTAGACTCCAAGGATGGCGAAGCGCACCAAGAGGGCACACACGCCGATGCAGACGAGCAGGATGCCGAGCCCGACCGGCGAGCCGAAGCCGTACCAGTTCATCGACTTCTGACCGTAGGCGAATTCATGTTCGGGGCTGAGCGCCTGATGCTTCATTTCCTGGTTCATGTTGGCTTTTTTCTCCTGGCGTACCGGAACGCGGAGACCGGCTTGAACCGGCCTGTGTTTCAGTACATATTACACTCGGTTGATATTTCGATAACTGAAATATATGACGAGCGAAGGAGCTCGGTCAAGATGACAAGGCGCGAAATCGTTGAGGCGATCGGCCGAACCATCATGCGCTGGCAGGACGCCACCGAGGCCTATGACGACGCGGTGGGCGAGATTGCCGGGCTCAACGGGGCCGAGCGCCGCTGCCTGAGTTTCCTGCATGACGGGCCGAAAACGGCGGGCGCAATCGCCGCGGCGACCGGGCTGACGCCGGCCGCGATCACGGCGCTGGTCGATCGGCTGGAAGCGCGCGGCTATCTGGTGCGGCGGCGCTCCGAGAAGGATAGGCGCCAGGTGCTGGTGGAGTACGGGCCCGTGGCGCGCGAGCTGACGGCACGTTACTACGAGCCGCTGGCGCGCGAAGGCGACGAGATGATGAAACGCTACAGCGATGCCGAGCTGGCGGCCGTGCTGCGCTTCCTCAGCGAGGCCGTGCGCATTCAGGAGGGCCGGCAGACAGCGCTGAAACAGGCGGGGGCCGCGGGCACGGATTGAGCGTCAGCGGCGCAGCGTGCGACAGCTATCGCCCGCCGACCAATATCCGGTCAAGCCGCTTCGCGTTTGCGCGCAGACCGCGTCTGATCGCCTCGGCCGGCCAGAAGGCCGGCGATCGAAATATCCTCGTCCAATCCCTCCCAATGGAGGCCACGCGTACTCAAGGTAACCTGCTCGCGCTCCGCGGCGGAGGCGTGCAGCAGCTTGGGGAACCAGGCGAGCGGCACGCCCAAGGTCCTGCCATCGGACAGCTCCACCCAGAAACTGTCCTTGTCGAAGTGGACGCTAGTCGGTCTCGCCAAAGAAGTCATTCCAAGCGCTTTCTATTTCACGGCGGTTGTCGCGGACGATTTCAACCAGTTCCCGCAACGTCTTCGCGTTGAAGCCGTCATTGTAGGCCAGAGCTACATCCGGAAAAAGCCAAAACTTGGCGTCGATGCCGTCCTTGATCACATGGATGTGCGGCGGTTCGCGCGGATCGCCCTCATTTGCGTAGAATAGAAACCGAAAGCCTGCGTGGCGAAAAACGACGGGCATGCGGCCAACGCCCTACGGCACGAGCAACGTGCCGGCGCCATGCTCGGTGAACAGTTCCAGCAGCACCGCGTGCGCGGTCTTGCCGTTGAGGATGACGACGCCCTCGACGCCCTTCTCGATCGCATAGATGCAGGTCTCGACCTTGGGGATCATGCCGCCCGAGATGGTGCCGTCGGCGATCAGCGCCTTCGCCTCGGCCACTGTCAATTCGTCGATGAGCTTCTTGTCCTTGTCGAGCACGCCGGGCACGTCGGTGAGGAACAGCAGGCGCGTGGCCTTCAGCGCGCCCGCGATCGCGCCGGCAAACGTGTCGGCGTTGATGTTGTAGGTGTGACCGTCGCGGCCAGGCGCCACGGGAGCGATCACCGGGATCATCTCCGAGCGCGCGAGCAGGTCGAGCAGGGTGCGGTCGACCTCGACCGGCTCGCCGACGAAGCCGAGGTCGAGCACGCGCTCGATGTTGCTGTCGGGGGCCCTCACCTTCTTCTCCGCCTTCTCGGCGAAGACCATGTTGCCGTCCTTGCCGCACAGGCCGATCGCCCACTCGCCCTCGGCGTTGATGAGCGCCACGATCTCCTTGTTGATCGAGCCGGCCAGCACCATCTCGACGATCTCGACCGTCCTGGCGTCGGTGACGCGCAGGCCGCCTTCGAACTTCGATTCGATGCCCAGGCGGCTGAGCATGTTGGCGATCTGCGGACCGCCGCCGTGCACGACGATCGGATTGACGCCGGACTGCTTGAGAAGCGCGATGTCGCGCGCGAACGCCTTGCCGAGCGCATTGTCGCCCATCGCGTGGCCGCCATACTTCACGACCACGGTCTTGTTCTCGTAGCGCTGCATGAAGGGCAGCGCCGCGGAAAGCAGGCGCGCCTGTTCGGATGCGTCGGCGTCGGCGGTCATCGTTCTCCTCGCGGCAAGGGGCCGGCTGTCTTTAGCGGCGAACGGGCACGCCCGCAATTGGCGCCGCGGCACCAATCAGGCCTGTTTTGCTTTTGCCGCGCGGCGCCGCGCTTTCGGCTCGGCTGAAGCAGCCGATGCTGGCGCAGATCGCTCCGCTGCCGGCACGTGGAAGTCGGCGCGCCGCCGGGTCCAGCCCGACAGCTTCTCCATCTGGGCGGCGAGCGAAAACAGCGTCTCCTCGTCGCCGAGGCGACCGGCAGCCTGAACGCCGAGAGGCAGGCCGTCTGCAGTGACGTAGACGGGCAAGGCGATGGCCGGCTGGCCGGTAACGTTCTGGATCGCCGGCCAGGGCGTGAACCAGAGGGCCTTGGACATGAGCTCGCCGAAGAACCGGTCGATCTTCAGAAGCCGGGTCAGGCGCAGCCTGTCGAGCATGTCCTCGACAAATGCGTCGGCGCCCTTCGGGTCCATGGCTCCCACCGGCAGCGGCGGATGGGCGATGATCGGCATCAGCACGGCGTCGTACTTGTGCGTCTCCGTCAGGTGTTGGCGGGACGCGTCGGCGAGACGTTCCAGGGTGAAGTACATCTCGCCGGCGCTGATGACCTCGCCCAGACGCGCCAGCACACGCGTGGCGCGCTCGAGCTCGCCCGCAATCGGCCGCCCCAATCGCTCCTGCTGCATGCGCACGAGACCGGCGATACCGGATGCGACCACGCGGCAGAAGTCCGCCAGGAAGGTGCCGTCGATCATCGGCAGGTCAATCTCCTCGACCGAATGGCCACCTTCCTTAGCCAGCGCCACCGCCGCATCGAGCGCGGCGTAAGTCTCGGCCGAAACGTCCAGGCCGAGCGGCGAGCGGCGCCACACGGCAAGCTTCAGCCTGCCCGGGCCGCGCGCCGCTGCGGCCGCGAAGCTCCCCTTCGGCGGGCGCGCGACATAGGGCGTCAGCGCATCGGGTCCATGCGTCAGGTCGAGCAGCAGCGCGCTGTCGCGCACCGAACGCGTCAGGGCATGCGTGACGATGTAGCCAAACCAGCCCTCGGAGACGAGCGGGGTGAGCGGAACGCGGCCGCGCGAGGGCTTCATGCCGACCAGACCAGCGGTCGCGGCGGGCACGCGGATCGAGCCGCCGCCGTCCGAGGCGTGCGCAACGGGAATGACACCGGCCGCGACGAGTGCGGCCGCGCCGCCCGACGAGCCGCCGCTGGTGCAGCCGGTTTTCCACGGATTGCGGGTGATGCCGAACGCCTTCGACTCCGTCATCAGGCGAATGCCGTATTCCGGAGCGGTGCTGGTGGCGATCGGGATCAGGCCTGCCGCCAGATGGCGCTCTACCAAAACCGAATCGAAATCCGGCACGAACGGCGCGACGCGGCTGCCGAAGTGCACGGGGATACCGCTCCAGGCGACGTCCAGGTCCTTCAGCGCGAACGGCACGCCGGCGAGCGGAGCCTTGCGATCGACTTTTCGCGCCAGCGACCGGGCGCGCTCGTATAGCCGCTCGGCGATCGCGTTGATCTCGGGATTGACGGCCTCGGCGCGGGCAATCGCAGCCTCGACCAGTTCGACAGGAGTGAGATCGCCACGCCGTACATGCGCGGCGAGCCCGGTTGCATCGCTTTCCCAAAGCAGTCGCTCGACGGACATCCGGCACCCCTCCCCGCGCAAGGAATGCCAGCCTAGGCCCGCGGCAGCGAGTTGCAAGGGTGCCTCGGGCCGGCGAAGCCCGCGACGGCTCAGCGCAGCGCCTTGACCAGGGTTGCGTCCGGAAAGCAGGTGGGGGCCAGGCCCCGGCTTGCTTGCCATTCACCGACCGAGCGACGGGTCTTGTAGCCGGGCAGGCCATCGGCACCGCCGACGTCATGGCCGAGGTGCTCGAGGCCGCGCTGCATGGCCGCTATGTCCGAGCGGTGGAGGCTGTCGAGCTTGCCCCAACCAGCCGAAAACCGCCGGTCGCCATACATGATGCGGTCGGCGGCATGGCCAACGAAGAGCGCATAGAGGTCGCTCTCGTTGTAGGTCTTGAGCACGTAGAAATTGGGCGTGACGATGAAGGCGGGGCCATGGCGGCCGGCCGGCATCAGAAGGAAGCCCTGCTGCCGCGCCTCGTGATCCGGAAACGGCCTGCCGCTCACGCGGGCAATCCCCATCGCCGCCCACTCGGAAATCGGCCGGCCGCGGTCCGGGCCCTCAAGCGAGCAAGGAACGGAAACCGGCACTGCCACCTCGAAGCCCCAGTCGCGGCCCGCTACCCAGCCATTGTTCTTCAGATAGTTGGCGATCGAGGCGAGCGTATCGGCCTCGGAGTCCCAGATATCGGCGTTGCCGTCGCCATCGCCGTCCGCGGCATGTTTCAGATAGGAGCCAGGAAGAAACTGGGGCTGGCCGAGCGCGCCCGCCCAGGACGACTTCAGGGCGGAGCCCGGGGTGCCGCGCTGAATCATTTCGAGCGCGGCAAGCAGTTCGGGGCGGAACTCATCCTTGCGTATCGACATGAATGCCTTGGTGGCGAGAACCTCGATCGCGTCGTAGCGCAGCTTCGCGCTGCCGAAACCGGACTCGCGTCCCCAGATTGCGAGCAGGATCGCGCCGGGCACGCCATAGCGCGCCTCCAGCGCCGAGAGGGTCGAGGCAAAGCGCCTGGCTCGCGTGCGGCCGCCCGCAGTGACCGCGCCGACGACGTTCTCGGCGAAATAGGCAGCGGGCGAACGGAACTCCGCCTGATGCTGCTGCTGCGGCGGCGAAGGCTTTTCACCGGGCATAACGAGGTCGGGCAGGTCGAGATTCGGCTTTACGCCGGCAAAGGCGGCATTGAAGGTCTCGGCGCTGACGCCGCGGGCGCGTGCCTCCGGCCAGAGATCGGATTTGAGCCAGTCAGTGAAGAGGGCGTCGATCGAGGCGGCGACGGTGGGCGAGGAAACCAGCAGCGCGCATGTCAGGCAGATCAGAAGCGAAAGCGCTCTAAGTTGCCCCGTCCCGGCCTGCCGGCCAGCTCCCCCACGAGGGGGGCGCGAAGGAGCGAGAACTTCCATCCCACCCAACTCCCAAACCTCAAAACACCGTGCGCGACTTCAGCGCGGCGGCGATCGTGCCCTCGTCCAGGTAGTCCAGTTCGCCACCGACAGGCACGCCATGCGCCAGCCGCGTGACGCGCGCGCCGAGGCCCGCGAGCTGGTCGGTGATGTAGTGTGCCGTGGTCTGGCCCTCGACGGTGGCGTTGACGGCCAGGATCACCTCCTTCACCTCGCCCTGCGCAACGCGGCTGACGAGCTGCGCGATCGTCAGATCGTCAGGTCCGATGCCGTCGAGCGGCGAGAGCGTGCCGCCCAGCACATGGTAGCGCGCATTCATCGCGCCGGAACGCTCCAGCGCCCAGAGGTCAGCTACGTCCTCCACTACGATCAGCAGCGTCGGGTCGCGGCGCGGATCGGTGCAGACGGTACACGGGTCGGAGGTATCGACATTTCCGCAGACGGAGCAAACGCGGACCTTGTCCACCGCCTCGGCCATGGCACCGGCGAGCGGCGCGAGCAGTTGCTCCTTCTTCTTGATGAGATGGAGGGCGGCGCGGCGCGCCGAGCGCGGCCCGAGCCCCGGCACCTTGGCCAGGAGCTGGATCAGGCGCTCGATCTCGGGGCCGGCGATTCGCTTCGATGACATTGCGCCGGTTTAGCGCCGAAGCCGTCCGTTGAACAGAAGACGCGGACGGCGCTTCATCGCGCCGTCAGGCTGCCGCCCTGCTGGCCCTGCGCCCGGATGAGCCGGGCCTTGTCCGCCGCATGCTTGCCTGACGGTGCCGCATAAGCGAGTGCAGGCACGTCTTCCGTCGGCTTCGCCCCAGCCGCCGCCAGGGCGCGCTCCTTGCGCGTGCGCTTCTCGTAGAAAGCGTTGCCGCCGGCCTCCAGAACGTAGTGCATGTTCTTGTACGGGAATTTGAGCCCGGCCTGATGAAAGTGTTTTGCGTTGCTGACAGCCGGATGGCGTTCGCCGGCCAGCACCGCGTCGGCCGCCGCCATCACGTCCGGCAGCGCCTTCGAATTCATCCTGCGGCTCAGCACACCGGGCGCGAACTGGCCCTTCTGGCCGACCACGCCGCAGATCGTATCGGGATATTCCGGCGAGCGGACACGGTTGAGCACGACAGTACCGACGGCGACGAGGCCTTCGCGGCTCGATCGACGGGACTCGAAGAACATTGCCCGGGCCAGGCACTCGCGTTCCTTGCCGGCATAGGCATGGGGGCGGATGGAGGACGTTTGCATCCCATCCAGGGCGCTCTGGGAACAGGCGGAAAGCAGGCAGGCGAGCAGGGCTGCGCCCGAAATCGCTAGACGGTTCGACACGACACTATCCCCTCTCTCAGGACAGTGCCTCCCGCCGGCGGCTATCAAAGGCTGGCATTTCAGGCCGAAAAATGGCGAAGTTCGCCGCAACGCGGCTTCACTGTGTGTCGCAGCAGCCTTGCCGCGAGGACAAGCGCCACGGCATACGAGCCGGATCACACAGCGAAGCGCGCAAAGGAATGGCCCGAACCATGACCGAGATCACGATCCGCACGGCTTCGACGGAAGACCGGGAGATCCTTTCAGCCCTGATCGCGGCGGCCTACGGCAAGCTCGCGGAGGGCGGCCACTACGATCAGAGATCGCTGGGCGTCGCACTACCGGCCATGTCGCGCGCCAACCCGAAGCTGCTGGAAAGCGGCAGTTACTACATCGCAGAAATCGATGGCAGGGCCGCCGGATGCGGCGGCTGGACGAGAGAGGCGCCGGGCACCGGTGAGGTCGTTGACGGCGTCGGCCACATTCGCCATTTCGCCACGCATCCGGACTTCCTGCGCAAGGGCGTGGCACGTCGGCTGCTGGATCACTGCCTGGCGCAGGCCGCCACGCAGGGCGTTCGCCTCATGAAGAGCAATTCGACGCTGCCTGCACAGGCATTCTATGCCGCCGCCGGCTTCGTCCGCGTGCGTGAAATCGAGGTCGAGATGGCGCCAGGCGCCCATCTTCCCGCAATCGAAATGGAGCGGAAGCTGCGGTAGCCGGTCAGAACGGCAGTTTCAGGCCCGGCGGGATCGGCAGGCCGGCGGTCAATTCGGCCGTTTTCTGCTGCATGGTCTGCTCGAGCTTTACCTTGGCATCGTTGTGGGCGGCGAGGATCAGGTCCTCGAGAATCTCGACCTCTTCCTCCTTGAACAGCGAGGGGTCGATCTTCAGGGCCTTCATCTCGAATTTGCCGGTCAGCGTCACCTGGACGAGCCCGCCGGCCGACTGGCCGGAGATCTCGATGTTGGCGATCTCCTGCTGCAGGGCCTGGAACTTGGCCTGCATCTCCTTTGCCCTGCCCATCAGGCCCATGAGGTCCTTCATCGGGTGCTCCGTGCTGGTCAGATTTCGTCGTCGTCGGGCGCGTCCATGCCCGGGTCGGGAAGCGGCTCGTCCGCGTCCGGCTCCTCCGCTTCGCCCTGCGCCGCCGGGAGGCGCACGTCAATCACCTTCGCGCCGGGAAAGGCCGACAGGATGGCGGCTACGGCAGGATCGGCGCGGGCGTCGGTGATCGCGCTTTCGCGCTGCTCCGCCTCCTGCTCCGACAGCGTCGGGCCGCCCTGCTCCTTGGACAACAGCACGATCCAGTTGCGGCCCGTCCACGCCTTGAGCTTGCTCGACAGTTCGTTGAGCAGCGTGCGCGGCGCGTCGGTGGTGAGGCTCACCTCGATCTGCCCGGGCTGGATGCGCACGGGCCGCATGCAGCGCTTGAGCTGCACCTTGAAGGCGAGGTCGCGATGCCGGTCGGCCAGGGCCGCAATGTCGGCAAGCGAGGCTATCTGCACGGTGGGCGCAGGCTCGGGCTCCGCGACCGGCGGCTGCAGGTCGGCCCGCGGCTCGGGCTGGCTTTCGACCAGCCGCATGGTCTGGGCGCCACCGGTGCCGGCAGGCATTCGCGTTTGCGAGACGGCCTGGGCCGCGCCGCCATTGCCGCCCAGAGAACGCGCGGCGGGCTGACCGCCACCATTTCCGGCTGCCGTGGCGGCGGGGGCGGCGGGCCGCCCCTCCTCCAGCCCCTTCAGCGCCTCGTCGAGCGTCGGCAGGTTGGCAGCGTGCGCGAGCCGGATCAGCACCATCTCGGCCGCGCTCGCGGGCTTGTTGGATTCCTGCGTCTCCGAAATGCCCTTGAGCAGCATCTGCCAGGCGCGCGACAGCGCCCGTACCGACAAGGCGGCGGCGAAAGCCGCGCCGCGCGTGCGCTCGTCCTCCGACAGGGCGGCGTCGCGGGCAGCGTCGGGCACGAATTTCAGCCGCGTCACCAGATGGTTGAATTCGGCGAGGTCGTTGAGCACGGTCGCCGGGTCGGCGCCGGCATCGTATTGGGCGCGGAACTCGGCAAGCGCGCCGGCGATGTCGCCCGCCATCACCTTCTCAAACAGGTCAATGATGCGGGCGCGGTCTGCCAGCCCCAGCATGTCGCGCACGCCCTGCGCCGTGACATGACCGGCCGAGTGGGCGATCGCCTGGTCGAAGATGGACTGTGCATCGCGCATCGAACCTTCCGCGGCGCGGGCAATCATGGCGAGCGCCTCATCCTCCGCCTCGACACTCTCAAGCCTGGCGATGCGGGCGAGATCGGCCTTGATGAGGGAGGCGTCGATGCGGCGCAGGTCGAAGCGCTGGCAGCGCGACAGGATGGTGATCGGAACCTTGCGGATCTCGGTCGTCGCGAAGATGAACTTCACATGCGGCGGCGGCTCCTCCAGCGTCTTCAGCATGGCGTTGAACGCCGGGCCGGAGAGCATGTGCACTTCGTCGATGATGTAGACCTTGTAGCGAGCCGAGACCGGCGCGTAGCGCACCTGCTCCAGAATCTCGCGCATGTTGTCGACGCCGGTGTGGGAGGCAGCGTCCATCTCGATCACGTCGACATGGCGGCCTTCCATGATCGCCTGGCAATGTTCGCCAGGCTCCTTGAGATCGATGCTCGGTCGATCGACCGTCGCCGTCTTGTAGTTGAGGGCGCGGGCGAGGATGCGCGCGGTCGTGGTCTTGCCCACGCCGCGCACGCCGGTCAGCATCCAGGCCTGGGCGATGCGGCCGCTGGCAAACGCGTTGGTCAGCGTGCGCACCATCGGCTCCTGGCCGACGAGCTCACTGAAATCGCGCGGACGATACTTGCGCGCCAGCACCCGGTAGGGCGCGGCCCTGGCTGTCTGCTCGATGAAGCTGTCGCTCATCCGCGCGCGGGCTCCGTCTCGTCTTTGTGGCGGACTGCCGGAGTGTCGCCCCTGCCGCCACGCGCCGTCAATCTCGCAATCCCGCGCGCATGCGTCACCGGTGGACAGCGGAGAGGCGGGAGGCTGGTACGATGACCCGTTCCGGGCTCGTTAGGGCTGCTTCCTTCCGGACCTGACCCGGTTGGCGAGTGGATCGTCCACCAACCAACCTCCCGCGATCCATATCGGCAATCGTCATGGCAAATGCAAGGCCAGCCTGCGCAACGCCCGCAAAGAACCGCTTGCGGGGCGGTGTCTTCCTGCTAGCGTCTGCGGCGGGAGGACCACCGATGCTGCCAGGCGGCAAGGCAGGATTCGAACTCGACGCGCGGCTGGAGGCAATCAGCCACCCGGCCATCTGGCTCGGGCTTTGCGAATTGAGGCTGATGAACGACAGGCGCTGGCCGTGGGTGATCCTGGTTCCGCAGCGGCCCGGCATCGAGGAAATGCACGACATGACGCCGCTCGACCAGACGATGCTCGCCTTCGAACTGAACATGGTGAGCCAGGTGCTGAAGCAGCTTACACGATGCGACAAGATCAACACCGCCATCCTCGGCAACCGCATCCGCCAGCTTCACGTGCACGTGGTGGCGCGCTCGCCGGGCGACCCCGGCTGGCCGGCGCCGGTCTGGGGGCAGGATCCGCGCGAACCCTACCGTCGCGAGGACCTGCGCCAGATGGCCGAACGGCTGCGCGCCGCCTTCTAGCTTCAACCCTCCAGGTACCCGGACGCCCATGAATTTCCGCCTCTTCGACGCGCCGGAGCGCGAACCCAGCCAGTTCGTCGGCTTCGCCGGCAATGTCATCGACCGGCAGGCCGAGAACCGGAGCGAGGACTGCCTGGGACAGGCACTTGGCGATAGAAAAACCCGCATAATGCTCAGCCGCGGCGGACGACTCCACCTCAAGATGCTGGACGGACGGTTCGACGCCTATTTCAGCGCCGACGAGGCACGACAAGTGGGCGCCAGGCTGGAACACGGCGTGCTGCTCGGCATGTCGGCCCGCGGCCCGGTGGTCATGGCGCCGACGGCGCTCGATCCGGAACAGCTCCCGGAAGGGATCAAGGCGATCGACCACCGCTCGATCTACGTTCAGGGGCTGCTCAGCGAGGAGACGATGGGAGAGCTGGCGCAGGGGGCCGCACTGCTTTCCTGGCACGCCAACCACCGCTTCTGCGGCCGCTGCGGCGCGCCGACCGAGCCACGGATCGGCGGCTACAAGCGGGTGTGCACGCAATGCGGAGCGGAACTGTTCCCGCGCACGGACCCGGTTGCTATCATGCTTGCCGTGTCGCGCGAGCGTTGCGTGCTCGGCCGCAGCCCGCACTTTGCGCCCAGCATGTATTCGGCGCTGGCCGGCTTCATCGAGCCCGGCGAGACGATCGAAAACGCCGTCCGCCGCGAAATCCTCGAGGAGTCCGGCATCCGGATCGGGCGCGTCGTCTATCACGCAAGCCAGCCTTGGCCATTCCCGCACTCGCTGATGATCGGCTGCTTCGGCGAAGCGCTGACGGACGAGATCGCGTTCGACGGCAGGGAACTGGAGGACTGCCGCTGGTTTTCCCGCGAGGAGGTGCGCGCGATCGTCGCCGGCACACATGCGGAAGGCATCACGATCCCGCCCAAGGGCGCCATCGCCGCGCACCTGATCCGCGCCTGGGCGGAGGCCTGCTGAGGGCGGCTGCGGGCGCTTTGCCACACGAGAATTTTATTGTGTGGCAAGGCCAGGAGCAGTAACTTGCCACACAAAGAAATTTCTTGTGTGGCAAACATGACCGTCCACTTCGAACGTCACTCGCCTACGGCCCAAAGCGCCTATCACGACCTCCTCTCTCTCCTCTTGGACGATGCAGTCGCCGAGATTCGGGGAACGCCTACGCGCCGCGAGCGCGGCGGAAGAACCTACTGGTACGACCGTTACCGGATCGGCGACGACATCCAGGAACGCTATCTGGGCGAGGACTCCGACGCTTTGCGCGCCCGGCTGGAGCGGTACGAGGCGCTCCGCCAACGGAAGGAAGAGCGACGGCGGGAACGGGCGCGTCTGGTCCGCCTCCTACGCACCGAGCGGTTTCTCGGAACCGACGGAGCCACAGGCAGCCTGCTTGCCGCCTTTGCCAGAGCAGGGCTGTTCCGGCTCGGCGGCGTCCTCGTCGGCACGCACGCCTTTCGCAGCTACGAAGGCGAACTTGGCTTGCGACTTTCGTTCGATCTGACTGCGACGACGAACGACATCGACATTGCCAGCTTCGAGAAGCTGTCGTTGGCGCTCGGTGACCGAGTGATGCCTTCGATCAACCAGATCCTGCACGGTTTCGATTTCGAACCCGCGCCGAGTCTGGAAGCTGGTCGGGTATGGCGTTGGCGTCAGACCCGCAGCGAAACGCTGGTCGAGTTTCTCACGCCTTCCTTCAACGACAAGGAAGAGCTGCGTGAGCTGGAAGCGCTCGGCGTTTCGGCGCAATCGCTGCACTTTCTCAATTTCGTCACGGCTGACCCGATCCCCGCGGCGGCCGTCTACCGTGAGGGCGTCCTCATGCACGTTCCGCGGCCCGAACGCTTCGCCATACACAAGTTGATCGTGGCCGACCGGCGTCGCGACGGCCCTGACAGCATCAAATCGCGGAAGGATCTCATGCAGGCTGAACTGTTGATCGCAATACTCGCCGAGGATCGCCCCATGGATCTCGCCGAGGCGTATGAAGACGCGATCATGCGCGGCCCGCGATGGCGCACACACATCGAAAACAGCCTCCGGCGCTCGCCGGAAGCTGCTGCGCTCATTCAGTCCGCCCGCCAGCCATCCTGAAAGGGATGGCCTGACGCGAGCCGGGCCACTCAGCCGTCCGTGTCCTGCCGCTGCTCCTTGCGGAAGGGATGGGCCTCGTAGACGCCGAGGATGCGGACCTCACGGGAGAAGAAGTGCAGCTCCTTCAGCGCCCGCGCGACGTTCGCATCGTCGGGGTGGCCCTCGATGTCGGCGTAGAACTGGGTGGCGAAGAAGGTGCCGCCGAGCTGATAGCTCTCCAGCTTGGTCATGTTGACGCCGTTGGTGGCAAAGCCGCCCATTGCCTTGTAGAGCGCGGCCGGAATGTTGTGCACGCGGAAGACGAAGGTCGTCATCATCAGCGTGTCAGGCGATCTGCGCGGCGCCCAGGACTTCTCCTTCGACAGCACCACGAAGCGGGTGACGTTGTTCTCCGCGTCCTCGACATTGTCGGCGAGGATGTCGAGGCCATAGAGCTTGGCGGCCAGCGGCGGAGCGAGCGCGGCCCAGCTGCGTTCCCTTTCCTCCGCCACGAGGCGGGCGGCGCCCGCCGTATCGCCGGCAATCACCGGCTTCCAGCGATTCTTGCGGATGAATTTGCGGCACTGACCGAGCGCATGCACGTGGCTGTGCACGGACCTGATTTCGTCCATCTTCACGCCCGGCAGCACCATCAGGCTGAAATGGATCGGCAGGAAGTACTCGCCGACGATGTGCAGCCGCGATTCGGGCAGCAGGTGGTGGATGTCGGCGACACGGCCGGCGATCGTGTTCTCGATCGGGATCATGGCGAGATCGGCCTTGCCCGTCTCGACGGCGTTGAAGGCGTCCTCGAAGGTCGCGCAGGGAAGCGGGTCGAGGCCCGGGTACATGTCGCGGCAGGCCGCGTCGGAATTCGCTCCAGGTTCGCCCTGGAAGGCAATCTTGTTGGTCGGCATGAGCTTGGATTTTCTTCGAAATGGATGTTCAGGCGGAACGAGCGCGGAAAGCGCTCAGGAGCGCCTAAATCGGCCGCCGGTCACACTGCCGCGGAAGGTGCGAAACGCCTTCAAGAATCCGTCTCCGGCCACCCTCTCCGAGTGGCAAAAAGTCTCACTGGGCAACGCCCTTATATGTGTTGCAACGGCCAAGCAAAAGACCTAGTTTCCGCGCGTTTTCGCCGGCCCCCTGGACCGGATATCGATTTGAGAGCCCGGCGAGGGGCGACCGTCGAGGGGTATGCCGGGGTCTCGCAAGGAGCGTTGGACAATATGGATTCCTTCGAAATCAACAAGCTTCTCGGAGCGTTGCTGGGAACGATCTTCGTCATCTTCTCGATCACCCTCGTCTCCGACGCGCTGTTTGCGGTCCACGCTCCCGAAAATCCCGGCTACGCAATCGAGGCCACCGAAGAGGAAGGTGGCGAGGCCGCCGGCGCGCAGCAGGCGGAAGCTGATGTGGCTGCGCAGGTCCTTCCTCTGATCGCGTCGGCCAATCCGGATGCCGGCGCGACCGTCTTCAAGAAGTGTCAGGCCTGCCACGACGCCACCCAGGGCGGTCCCAACAAGGTCGGTCCAAACCTCTGGGACGTCGTCAACCGTCCGATCGCCTCGCATGAAGGCTTCTCCTATTCGGGCGCGCTGAAGGAATTCTCCGAAGGCGGCCAGAAGACTTGGACCTACGAGAATCTCGCGCATTTCCTGCACAGCCCCAAGGCCTTCGTCCCCGGCACGGCGATGGCGTTCGCCGGCGTGAAGAACCCGCAGCAAGAGGCAGACCTGCTCGCCTATCTGCGTACGCTCGCCGACAGCCCGGCGCCGCTGCCCGAGGCCGCGCCCGCTGCAGAAGAAGGCGCGGCAGCGGAAGGTGGCGCTCCGGCACAAGGCGAACCTGCAGCGCAGGAGCAGGCGCCAGCGAACGGCGAGGCACCGGCGCAGGGCACCGAGAACCAATAACGCGATCGTCATCGCCGAAATCCTCAAAAAAAAGCCGGGTTCTGCCCGGCTTTTTTTCGTGCCGCATGCCATCATGGGACGTCGACGGCGCTTTAATTCGGCGCGCTCTGGACTAGTCTATTGGGCCGGGCCCTGCCCGCGTTTGCCGACGACGAGGAGGTCACCGCATGATTTTCCGGACCAGAAGCGCAATCCTGACAGCGATCGGCGTGTTAATGCTCGCCGCCGTTCCGGCGCCGGCGCAGGAATGGCGCACGGTCTCGTCGCTGATCGATCCGGATGCCGAGCATGAGCCGTTCGAACGCTACGACTACGTCAATCCGGACGCTCCCAAGGGGGGCACGCTGAATCTGGTCGCGCTCGGCACGTTCGACAGCTTCAACGCCTTCATCGTGCGCGGCACGGCGGCTGCGGGACTTGCGGGATTCGGCGGCGGGCTGCTCTACGACACGCTGATGCAGCAGTCGACGACCGAACCCAGCACGAGCTACCCGCTGATCGCTGAGGCGTTCAAGTATCCGGACGACTATTCATCGGCCACCTACCGGTTGAACCCCAATGCCAGGTTCCACGACGGCACGCCGATCACCGCAGAAGACGTCGTGTGGTCGTTCGAGGTGCTGAAGGAGAACAGCCAGCTCTACAACCGCTATTATGCGAACGTGACGGAGGCGGTGGCGCTCAACGAGCGCGAAGTCGAGTTCCGTTTCGACCAGAAGGGCAACCGCGAACTGCCGCACATCATGGGCGACCTCACTGTCCTGCCCAAGCACTGGTGGGAGGGCACGGACGCAAAGGGCAACAAGCGCGACATCACCCAGCCGACGCTCGAACCGCCGCTCGGCTCCGGTCCCTACCGGATCGCCAGCTTCCGGCCCGGCTCGGAGATCATCTGGGAGCGGGTGAAGGATTACTGGGCCGCGGACCTGCCGGTGAATGTCGGCCGCTACAACTACGATGCGCGGCGCTACACCTATTTCCAGGACGACAACGCCGCCTGGCAGGCCTTCACCAAGGGTGGCTTCCAGGATTTCCGGCCGGAAAACCGGTCGCAGCGCTGGGCCACCGGCTACAACTTCCCCGCGGCGCAAGCCGGCGACGTGATCCGCAAGGAATTCCCGACCACCTCCGGCGAGCCGATGCAGGGCTTCGTGCTGAACACGCGCCGGCCCCAATTCCGGGATCGCAAGGTGCGCGAAGCGCTGACCTGGGCTTTCGACTTCGAGACGATGAACCGGACGCTGTTCTACGATTCCTACACGCGCACGGACAGCTACTTCGAAGCCGGCGAGCTTGAATCGGACGGGCTGCCGACGGGCAAGGAACTGGAGATACTGGAACCCTTCCGCGACCAGCTTCCGCCCGAGGTGTTCACCAAGGAATTCACGCTCCCCGTCTATGACAGCCCGAAGGCCGCGCGCGACAATCTCCGCCACGCCTACGAACTGCTGCAGGAGGCCGGCTGGGAAAACCGCGGCGGAAAACTGGTCAACGCCCAGACAGGCGAACCGTTTACGATCGAATTCCTGGGCAGCGATCCGACCAATGAGCGGATCATGAAGCCGTTCATCGACAATCTTCGCCGGCTGGGGATCACCGCCAGTATCCGCATCGTCGATGCCAGCCAGTACATCAACCGTTACCGGAGCTTCGACTTCGACGTGGTGACGGCGGTGTTGCAGCAGTCGCAGTCCCCTGGCAACGAGCAGCGCGACTTCTTCTCGTCGGCGGCGGCCGATCAGCCTGATTCGCGCAATCTCGCAGGTATCAAGGACCCGGTGGTGGATGCGCTGGTCGAGCGCGTGATCTTCGCCACCGACCGCGAGGATCTCGTCGCGGCAACGCATGCGCTCGACCGCGTGCTGCTATGGGGTTACTACATCGTCCCGCACTGGAACCTGCCAAAGGTCTGGATGGCCTACTGGAACAAGTTCGGCATGCCCGAGGAACAGCCGAGCTATCTCGGCGTCGACATAGAGTCCTGGTGGATCGACAAGGAGAGGGAGGCCGCGCTGCTGGCAAAATACGGGAGGTCCAACTGATGCGCGGCCCGCGCCTGCCGCGACGCGAGTTTCTCGCGCTGTCGGCGGCCGCGCTTGCCTCGCCGTTTCTTGCCGCGCGCGTGCGGGCGGCGGTGCCGACCAGCGTACCGCTGCATGGCATCTCGACCTTCGGCGAACTGAAATATCCCAAGGATTTCGACCATTTCGACTATGCCAGCCCGGACGCGCCTCAGGGCGGGACGTTCGCCTTCCAGCCGCCGAACTGGGTGCTCAACCAGTCCGTCGACACTTTCAATACGCTGAACACCTTCGTGCCGCGCGGCGATGCACCGCCGCGCATGGAACTGTGCCATGACGGGCTGATGACGCGCTCGCTCGACGAGCCCGATTCCTTCTATGGGCTGCTGGCAGAAACGATCACCATCGCGCCCGACTGGAACAGCTTCGCCTTCCGGCTGCGGCCGGAGGCGAGGTTTCACGATGGAAGCCCGGTGACGGCGCAGGACGCCGCCTTCACCTTCAACATCCTCAGGGAAAAGGGACACCCCCAGCTTTCGCTGCCGCTCTCGGACATGGTGGAAGCGGTGGCGGAGGGTGATCATGACCTGCGAGTCACCTTCGACGGCAACCAGTCTCCCCAGACCGTCTTCGCGGTTGCCACCTACCCCGTCCTGTCGCAGGCTTGGTTTGCCGATCATCCGTTCGACGCCTCACAGCTGCGGGCGCCATTGGGCTGCGGCCCCTACAAAGTCGGCAGGTTCGACGCCGGCCGCTACATCGAATACGAGAAGGCTCCGGATTACTGGGGGCGCGAACTCGGCGTCAATCGCGGCCTCAACCATTTCGGCCGCATCCGCATCGAGTTCTTTCGCCAGCGGCAGGCCGCCTTCGAGGCGTTCAAGAAGGGCGATATCCATTATCGCGAGGAATTCACCTCCCAGGACTGGGCGACCGGCTATGACTTCCCCGCCGTCCGCGAGAAGAAGGTCGTCCAGAAGCTGTTCCCCAGCGAGCTGCGGCCGACGATGCAGGCCTGGGCGATGAACCAGCGGCGGGAGCGTTTCCGCGACCCCCGCATCCGCGAGGCGGTCACGCTCTGTTTCGATTTCGAATGGACGAACCGCAACCTCTTCTACCGCTCCTACGAGCGGTCGCAGTCCTGTTTCGAAAAGTCCGACTTCAAGGCCGAAGGGATGCCGTCCGCGGAAGAACTGGCGCTGCTCGAGCCGCTGCGCGCCGACATCCCCGAAGCCGCCTTCGGCGAGGCCGTGGAGCAGCCTGTCTCGGACGGCTCGGGCCGCGACCGCACGCTGCTGCGGCGCGCGCGCGAGCTCATGATCGAATGTGGCTGGCGGCCGCAGGGCGGCAGGCTGGTCAACGATGCCGGCGAGGCTTTCAGACTCGAATTCATGATCGACGCCGAGGTATTCGTCCGCGTCTATTCGCCCTTCATCGACAATCTGCGCGCGATCGGCATCGATGCATCGCTGAGGCTGGTCGATGCGGCGCAATACCAGGCGCGCATGGTCGACTTCGATTTCGACATGATCGGCTTGGCACAGAGCTTCAGCGGCACGCCGACGCGCGACCAGCTTGCCGACACGTTTCATTCGCGCGCAGCAAAGGCGCACGGCTCGCGCAACTATCCGGGCACGCAGAACCCGGCGATCGATGCGCTGATCGACATCACGGGCAAGGCGCAAACGAGGTCCGAATTCGTCACCGCGATCCGGGCGCTCGACCGGGTCTTGCGCGCGCGACGGGACTGGATTCCAAACTGGTACTCGCCGAATCACCGGTCGGCATTCTGGGACATGTTCGGCTACAAGGAGCCGAAGCCGGATTACGGGTTCCCCGTCGAGCAGCTTTGGTGGATCGATCAGGAGAAGGCGAAGGCGATTGGGAAAGGGTGACACATCGCTCCTCTTCCCGCTTGCGGGGAGCGGATGCCGGCAGGCAGGTCGGGGGCAGCGGCAGCCTTTGCTCGGTTCGCGCCCGCCCTCATCCCCTCTTCGGACGCCTCCTCCCCGTGAACGGGGAGAAAGAAAGACCTGATGGCCGCCTATATCATTCGCCGCCTGCTGCTGATGATCCCGACCCTGTTCGGGATCATGGCGGTGTCGTTCATCGTCATCCAGTTCGCACCGGGAGGGCCGGTCGAGCAGGTGATAGCTCGGCTGTCCGGCCAGGGCGGCGGCGCCATGGAGCGCGTGTCGGGCGGTGGATCGGACCTGGGCATGCAGTTCGACACGAGCGGTGGCGGAGCCGAATCCCGCTATCGGGGCGCGCAGGGCCTCGATCCTGCCTTCATCGCGCAACTGGAGAAGCAGTTCGGCTTCGACAAGCCGCCACTGGAACGCTTCTTCACGATGCTGTGGAACTACATCCGATTCGAGTTCGGTGAGAGCTATTTCAGCGACATCAGCGTCATCGACCTGATCCTGGAAAAGATGCCGGTGTCGATCTCGCTCGGCGTTTGGCTGACGCTGATCTCCTACGCGATCTCGATTCCGCTCGGTATCCGCAAGGCGGTGAAGGACGGTTCTCCGTTCGACATCTGGACCAGCGGCGTCATCATAGTCGGCTACGCCATCCCCGGCTTCCTGTTCGCCATCCTGCTTATGGTGCTGTTTGCTGGCGGCTCGTTCTTCGACTGGTTCCCGCTGCGCGGGCTCACCTCGGAAAACTGGGATTCGCTGTCCTGGCCGATGAAGATCATCGACTATTTCTGGCACCTCGCTCTGCCACTGACAGCCATGGTGCTTTCGGCCTTCGCCACGACGACGCTGCTCACCAAGAACTCGTTCCTCGATGAAATCCGCAAGCAATATGTCACCACGGCGCGGGCGAAAGGACTGAACGAGCGCCAAGTGCTCTACGGGCACGTCTTTCGTAACGCCATGCTGATCATCATCGCCGGCTTTCCGGGCGCGTTCATCTCCTCCTTCTTCACCGGCTCGCTTCTGATCGAGACGATCTTCTCGCTCGACGGGCTCGGCCTGCTCGGATTCCGCTCCGTGCTCGACCGCGACTACGCGGTCGTTTTCGCCACGCTCTACATCTTCTCGCTGATGGGCCTGCTGGTCGGGCTGATGTCCGACCTCATCTACACCTGGGTCGACCCGCGCATCGATTTCGAGCGGAGGGACGTCTAGATGCCGGAGGTCGTGGAAAAGACCCGCATAGAGCAGGTGCGTGCCCGCCGCCGGCCCTGGCTGTCGCCGCTCAACCAGCGGCGCTGGCAGAACTTCAAGGCAAACCGCCGCGGCTACTGGTCGCTGTGGATCTTCCTTGCGCTGTTCGTTCTGTCTCTCGGGTCCGAATTCATCGCGAACGACCGGCCGCTGATCGCTTCCTACAAGGGCGAACTCCTGTTTCCGGTGCTGATCGCCTATCCCGAAGAGAAGTTCGGCGGCTTCCTCGCCGTCACCGATTATCGCGACCCGGTGATCCAGGAGGAGATCAATGCCAATGGCTGGATGATCTGGCCGCCGATCCGATACTCGTACCGCACGGTCAACAACGAGATCCCGGAAGCAGCCCCCGCCAAACCGTCCTGGCTCTACGACAAGGAGACGCGCTGCGCGCAATATCTGCAGGGCGTCGACGACCCCAACTGCACGCCCGGCAACTGGAACTGGCTCGGCACCGACGACCAGGCGCGCGACGTGCTCGCCCGCGTCATCTACGGCTTCCGCATATCGGTGCTGTTCGGGCTGGTGCTGA
>Ga0182792_1001191_pt1 | contig 21943 bp, 20 predicted proteins | sample Passage237B_FD_130497 | JGI IMG/M metagenome (GOLD analysis project Ga0182792, IMG submission 130497) | Cellulose adapted compost microbial communities from Newby Island Compost Facility, Milpitas, CA, USA - Passage2 37B (version 2) (version 2) ...
AACCACCTGACGCGGCTCGGCCTCTATCGCGACAAGATCGACGGCAAGGCCGGCATGCTGACGCGCGCCGCGCTCGGCGCCTACCAGAAGCGCGCCGGGCTGAAGGTGGATTGCTGGCCGAGCACCGAAGTGCTGCGGGCGATGCAGGCGCGCTGACCGTGCAATAAAAAACCCGGCACAGCGCCGGGCTTTTTTCGTTCAGGAGAAGCGCTAGAGCATGATCCCGAAAAGTGGGAACCGGTTTTCGGACAAGATCATGCTCAAACAAAAGGATAACCGGCGAGTCTGATTCAACGCAGTTGAATCAGACTCTAGTCGCACACTTCGATGCGCCGGACGCGCCAGCCGTAGCCGTCCCAGAACCGCTGGCGCTCCCAGCGGCACGGCGGGGCATAGTAGCGCGGCGGCGGCGCCACATAGACCGGGGCGGGCGCTGGATAAGCCGGCCGGCTCGCCAGCGCGCCACCGATCAGGGCGCCACCGATCAGGCCGCCGACTACACCGGCTGCAACGTCGCCGCCACCCGCATGGGCCGGCGCCGGCGCGGCGACCATCGAGGCGGCGATCATCCCGCTCGCCGCCAGGCAAGCCATCACTGTTTTCATCATGTCGTTCTCCTCACAGGCGCCTGTCCCCGGCACCAAGCCCGCAGACGATGGGAATCATAGCTGATGATCATGGCCGCCTGCGCCCGTTCGGGCCGGCGGCCAAAACCTTGCACGCTGTCGGCATAAGGCAGCCGAAAGCGGCGTTTTTCAGTCTGCGCTCGCGCTTACGGGCACACCCGGACGTTGCGCAGGCGCCAGCCGAAGCCGTCCCAGAACTGCTGGCGCTGCCAGTGGCAGCGCGGGCCGTAATAGACGGGGCCGCCGCCGTAGTAGCCGTAACCCGGGGCGTAGCCGTAGCCCGGGCCATAGGCATAGGCCGGAGCGCCGGCGAGCGCGCCGCCGATGATGGCGCCGGCGGCAAGGCCGCCGATCACGCCGGCGGCAACGCGGCCGCCGCGGGCTTCGGCAGGGGTGGGGGTGGCGAGTGCGGACACAGCGATCAGCGCCGCGGCGCCGGTGGCCAAAAGCATCTTCTTCATGACATTACCTCTCTAGCCTCTCGGGCCTTGCAGCCGTCCGTCCGGCACGGCCGCAGGAACTGTCAGGGCGGGATCATGCCTGTCGCGCTTGAATGAAGGCTGAACGGAGACGCCGGAATCCGGCCATCTTTGCCACGCCGGTATTAACCAACGCCAAACCGAAACGCCAAGACCAAGCGCAGGGCCAAGCCTGCCCGTTTCCCTTGTCGCCGGAGAAAGAAACGCTCGGCCGGCCCCGGCGGTTCACGGGGCGTGGGCCGAAAATGCTACCGGCGCCGCAGCGCGTAGTTTGGAATCCCTTCAAACTGCTGTTTTTGCTTTTGCATCTTCTTCCAGCCTTCAATATTCAGAATGGCAGAAACGTCGATCCGGGGTCGGCAGCCGCGCTATCATGATTGTCTGTTCCTGTAATGTTCTGAGCGATCACGATGTCCGTAGCGCCGTTGACGGCGCGACCGACCTGCCGCCCCGCTCTCCCAACCAAGTCTACGGCTGCCTCGGCTGCAGCGCCCAGTGCGGCCGCTGCGCCCGCACCATCCGCAAGATCATGACCGAGGCGCTCGGCGCCTGCGCCAAGGGCTGCTGCGAGGGCTGCCCGCATTCCGCCGCGCATGGCCACGCCCATGCAACCAAGCCGGTGCCCGACATGACCACGCTCCCCGTGGACCTCGTCGCCGTCGGGCCATAGATCGGCCGGATCCCCGCTCCGCCAGTTCCTGACCCGGAATCGCAGCATTTGGCGCAGGGGTGCTATGTGCACCGCAACAAGCCTTGATTTCCGTCGCCGCTTAGCTTAGAAGGGTTCTAAATTAGAACGGTTCAACATCCGTAGGGGATGGTGGCCACCCACCTGCTGATGGCCGGATGAGAGCCAGGCGATAACGGAGCGGACAATGAAGGGTGATGCAAAGGTCATCGACTATTTGAACAAGGCGCTGCGCAGCGAGATGACGGCGGTCAATCAGTACTGGCTGCACTACCGGCTGCTCGACGACTGGGGCCTGAAGGATCTGGCCAAGACCTGGCGCAAGGAATCCATCGAGGAGATGCAGCACGCCGACAAGCTGATCGACCGCATCATCTTTCTCGACGGCTTTCCCAATATGCAGGTGCTCGACCCGCTGCATATCGGCCAGAACGTGAAGGAAATTCTGGAGTGCGATTTGCAGGCCGAGTACGGCGCGCGCGCGCTCTATGAGGAAGCGGCGACCTATTGCCGCGAGGTCAAGGACTACGTCAGCAAGGACCTGTTCGAGGACCTGATGAAGGACGAGGAAGGCCACATCGACTTCCTCGAAACCCAGATCGACCTCGTCGGCAAGATCGGCGTCGAACTGTACTCGCAGCGCCATATCGGCGATCTCGACTGACGAGACCCCGCCCGAAACGAAAATGCCCGCGCATGGCGCGGGCATTTTTTGTCGGAGGGGATCAGCGACCGTAGAGCAGGTTTGCTTTAGGCGGCACCGCAACCGTCATGCCCGGCTTTATGCCGGGTATCCACGTCTTCGGAATTTCAGCGAAGAAAGACGTGGATGGCCGGGACAAGCCCGGCCGTGACCGAACAAAATGTTCTGTCTAAATAGGAATAGCTCTACAGCGCTCTGTTGCTCTCCTTCACGGCCTCGGCCTCGACATAGACCTCGCCGCCCATGTCGAGAAATTTTTTCGACATTTCGGCCATGCCGGCCTCGATGTTTGCTTTCGTCCCTGTCGCGCCGCTGGCGCTCCCCGCCTCTTGTCGAGCCATGCCCACCTGCGCGGCATCGAGCCCGAGCGCGGCCTTTTCGTTGGGGCCGAGCGTTGCGGCGTAGTCGCGCACGTCCTGCGTGATCTTCATCGAGCAGAATTTCGGCCCGCACATCGAGCAGAAATGCGCGACCTTGTGCGCGTCCTTGGGCAGCGTCTCGTCATGGAAGGCGCGCGCCGTCTCGGGGTCGAGCCCGAGGTTGAACTGGTCCTCCCAGCGGAAGTCGAAGCGCGCCCGCGACAGCGCATCGTCACGCAGTTGCGCCGCCGGATGGCCCTTGGCGAGATCGGCGGCGTGGGCCGCGATCTTGTAGGTGATGACGCCGACCTTCACGTCGTCGCGGTTGGGCAGGCCGAGGTGCTCCTTCGGCGTCACGTAGCACAGCATGGCGCAGCCGAACCAGCCGATCATCGCCGCACCGATGCCGGAGGTGATGTGGTCGTAGCCCGGCGCGATGTCGGTGGTGAGCGGCCCGAGGGTATAGAACGGTGCTTCGCCGCACTCTTTAAGCTGCTTGTCCATGTTGATCTTGATCTTGTGCATCGGCACATGGCCGGGGCCTTCGATCATCACCTGGCAGCCCTTCTGCCACGCCACTTGCGTCAGTTCGCCGAGCGTCTCGAGTTCGGCGAACTGGGCGCGGTCGTTGGCGTCAGCGATCGAGCCGGGGCGCAAGCCGTCGCCGAGCGAGAACGACACGTCATATTTGCGCATGATGTCGCAGATCTCGTCGAAATGCGTATAGAGAAAACTCTCCTTGTGATGGGCGAGGCACCACTTGGCCATGATCGAGCCGCCGCGCGACACGATGCCGGTGACACGGTCGGCGGTGAGGTGGATGTAGGGCAGCCGCACGCCGGCGTGGATGGTGAAGTAATCGACGCCCTGCTCGCACTGCTCGATCAGCGTGTCCTTGTACAGTTCCCAGGTCAGCTTGACCGGGTCGCCGTTGCATTTCTCCAGCGCCTGATAGATCGGCACGGTGCCGATCGGCACCGGCGAGTTGCGCAAGATCCATTCGCGCGTGGTGTGGATGTTGCGGCCTGTGGACAGGTCCATCACCGTGTCGGCGCCCCAGCGGATCGCCCACACCATCTTCTCCACCTCCTCCTCGACCGAGGAGGTGACGGCGGAGTTGCCGATATTGGCGTTGATCTTCACGAGAAAATTGCGGCCGATGATCATCGGCTCCAGTTCGCCGTGGTTGATGTTGGCCGGGATGATGGCGCGGCCCTTGGCGATCTCCTCGCGCACGAATTCCGGCGTGATGAAGGGCGGGATCGCCGCGCCGAAACTCTCGCCGTCGGCGATGGCGGCGCCGGCGCGCTCCAGCATCTGCTTGCGGCCGAGGTTCTCGCGCTCGGCGACGAAAATCATCTCCTTGGTGACGATGCCCGCGCGAGCAAACTCAAGCTGCGTGATTGGCGCATCGCCGACGCCGCGCAGCGGCTTGTGATAGGCGGTGAAGGCCCGCGCCGCGTGCGCCGCGCCGACATTGCCGTTGTCCTCCGGCTTGACGGTGCGGCCGTCGTACTCCTCGACGCCGCCGCGCTCGCGCACCCAGGCGGTGCGCGGCCGCGCCAGGCCCTTGTTGACGTCGATGGCGACCGCGGGGTCGGTGTAGGGGCCGGAGGTATCGTAGACGGTGACGTTCGGCTCGCCCGCGCCTTCGCTCAAGATGATTTCGCGCAACGGCACGCGCAGGTCGGGCGCTGCGTCGGGCACGACATGCACCTTGCGCGAGGCCGGCAGGGCGGCGGTGGTAACGGCGGGAACGGTGTTGTCGGGGTTGGCGCGAATATTCATGGCGTCCTCCTGTCGGGGCCGTGGGGCCTCATACTGTTTCCCTGGTGCGGTCGAGCCACGCCTTCACCCGTGCGTCGGGGTCGGGGTGCTGCGTCACGTCGCTGACCACCGCGATGGACTGGGCCCCGGCGGCGAACACCTCGTCGGCGTGCTCCAGCTTGATGCCGCCGATGGCGACCAGCGGAATGGTGCCAATGCGCTTCTTCCATTCGCTGATCTTCGGCACGCCTTGCGGGGCAAAGCGCATCGCCTTCAGCGTGGTGAAGAAGATCGGGCCGAGCGCGACGTAGTCGGGCGCGTGGCGAAGCGCATTGTCGAGTTCGGCGTCGTCGTGGGTCGACAATCCGAGCGTCAGCCCGGCCTTGCGGATCGCGGCGACGTCGGCTCTCGCCAGGTCCTCCTGCCCGAGATGGACGTGGGCCGCGCCCTCGTCGATGGCGGCCTGCCAGTAGTCGTTGACGACGAGTTTTGTCGCGCTGCCGCGGGTCACGGCAAGCGCCTCGCGCACCAGCGCGCGCGCGCCGTCCGCGTCGAGGTTCTTGGTGCGCAGCTGCACCGTGCCGACACCGAGTGCGGTGAGGCGTTTCAGCCAGGCGAGGCTGTCGATGACCGGATAGAACGGATCAGGATACGGCATGCCAGAACGGGGTCCCGACGACTGGAGTGGAGGGAGAGGCGAAGTCGCGCGCATCCATCAGCCCGGCCGCGAAGCCGCCGCGGCCGGCTTCGACCGCGAGCCGGAACGCTTTTGCCATGGCGACCGGATCGGCGGCCTGCGACACGGCGGTGTTGAGCAGCACCGCATCGAACCCAAGCTCCATCGCCTCGGCCGCGTGCGAGGGCGCGCCGAGCCCGGCGTCGACCACCAGCGTGATGTCCGGCAGACGCTCGCGCATGAGCTTGAGCGCGCTGCGGTTGATGATGCCGCGCGCCGAGCCGATCGGCGACGCCCATGGCATCACCACGCGGCAGCCGGCATCGACCAGACGCTGCGCCACGCTCAAATCCTCGGTGGTGTAGGGAAATACCTCGAAGCCGTCCTTGACGAGGATCGCGGCCGCCTCGACGAGGCCGACGACATCGGGTTGCAGCGTCTCGTCGTCGGCGATCACCTCTAACTTGATCCACGGCGTGCCGAACAGTTCGCGCGCGAGCTTTGCGGTGGTCACCGCCTCGCGCACGCTGCGGCAGCCGGCGGTGTTCGGCAGCACGGTGACGTCGAGCGCGCGGATCAGCGACCAGAACGCGGAGCCGGCCTTGCCGCCGGCGCTCTCGCGCCGCACCGAGACGGTGACGATCTGGCTTTTCGCGGCGTGGATCGCCTCCTGCATAATTTTTGGCGACGGATAGCGCGCGGTGCCGATCAGGAGCCGGGAGGTGAATTCGCGATCGTAGAATTTCACTGTTCTCATGGCAGGGTCTCTTACCTTTTCGTCATGCCCGTAAAGCCGGCGCGGACATCATGCGTTGTTCTGTTGCGCATGATCTGATCCGAAAACCGGTACCACCCTCGGGTCAAGCCCGAGGGCAGGCTTTTCGGGATCATGCGCTCACCCCCCCTGCCGCGGCGAGATGATCTCGATCTCGTCGCCTGCCTTCAATGCGGCGTCGGCCCATTGCGCGCGCGGCACCACGTCGAAATTGACGGCGACCGCGACATGCGCGCCGTCGTAATCGAGTTCGCGCAGCAGGCCGGCAACATGCCGTGCTTCGACCTCGTGCGCCTCGCCGTTGACGGTTATCCGCATTGCATCACCTCGTTGTCGATGGCGCCGCGCGTCACATAGTTCACCGTCAGTTCCGCCAGCGCCGGCGCCAGCAGAAAACCGTGGCGGTAGAGTCCGTTGACGGAAATCGTGCGCCGGTCGGCGCTGATCGCGATGCGCGGCAGGTTGTCGGGCAGCGCCGGGCGCAGGTTGGCGCCGAGTTCGAGAATGCGGGCTTCGCCGAAAGCGGGATGCACCGCATAGGCCGCGCTCAACAGTTCGAGCGCCGAGCGCACCGTCACGCCGCGGTCCTCGCTCTCGATCGCGGTGGCGCCGATCATGAAGCGGCCGTCGCCGCGCGGGATGATGTAGATCGGCCAGCGCGGATGCACGAGCCGCACCGGGCGCGTGAGCGCCACCTCGTGGGTCTCGATGATCGCCATCTCGCCTTTGACGCCGCGCAGGTCCGGCACGGTGTCGCGCGCGGCGAGGCCGCGGCAGTCGATGACCAGACCCTCGGCGTCGCGCGGCGAGAGGTCGGAGTTGTAGCGGATGGTGGCGCCGGCCGCTTCGAGCCGGGCGTGCAGCGCCGGCAGCACGCGGCGCGGTTCGACATGGCCTTCGCCGGCGAAGAACAGGCCCTCGCGGAAGCGGCCGGCGAGCGCCGGCTCAAGCTCGGCGATGCCGGCGGCGTCGAGGCGCTCAAAACCCTCGGTGAGGCGGGCGAGGCGGTCGAAATCGGCGCGGTCGCGGGGATGCGCGACCACCAGTGAGCCGTGGAAGGGCGTGTCGGGCAATTCCCTGCGCCATAGGTCGAGCGAACGGGCGCCGAGGCGGGTGATGACCGGCTCGGAGTCCTCGCCCTCGCACCACGGCGCCAGCATGCCACCGGCGTGATAGCCGGTGGATTGCAGGAGGCTCGCGTCGCCGCGCTCGTGCAGCGTCACGGCGTGGCCGGCCTTGGCGAACAGCAGCGCCTGCCAGGCGCCCGCGACGCCCGCGCCGATCACCGTGACCGCAACGGGCGCGGCCGCCGCTTCGCCGGCTGCAATGGAATCCGCGCGTGATGGAAATGAAGAGCGCAAAGCCATCCCTGTCCCTTCGCCGGCATAACCCGGATCAGGTTCAAAGGGTCACCGCGGTTTCGCATCAGGTGTGATGGCGAAGGTGCGGACTCTCAGCTCCTCCCGGAGCCCCCCTCGGAACGTCGGCTAATGTAAGCTCAACCCCGTTTATGTCAACGCATCCGTCGATACGTCACTCGGGCAACAGCGACAGCGGCGGCGACAGTGCGCGGGCATCGGCGCGCGCCATGGCGCGGCGCGTCCGTCCGTCCTGTAATAGCCCCTGCCGCTTGGCGGCGTAATAGTAGCCGGCGGCGTAATAGCGCACGGCGAGATCGTGGTTGCCGTGGGCGGTGCGGTAGGCGCCGGCGAGGTAGCGCGTGGCGTATTTGACGTTAGTTTCGGGGTCGTAGAGGCCCTGCGCGGTGCCGGTGTAGCCGACGCCGCGGGCGGTCGCGAGCTTGATCTGCATCATGCCGAGCGCACCGCCTTTGCCGGTCAGGTGCGGCTGGTACTTGCTCTCGCGCATGATGACGCGATGCACCAGCGATTCCGGCAGGTTGTTCTCGGTGGCGTAGCGCAACACCATCTCGCGATAGTGTTCGCGGCCGATCTTGTGCTGGGCATGCGCGAAGGTGGGCAGCAGCAGCGCGGTGGCGGCGGCAGCGACGGCGATCGCGGCAGATTTCATGTTGACGACCCCGGAAGACCCTTTTGTCAGCCCGTTTGCGGCGCAAATCGCGCCATTTTGTGGCAGCGCCGGTTCCATCCGGCGCTCAGCGCACCAGCGGGCAGCCACCCTGGTCGAGCGGACGAAAGGCTTCGTCGCCCGGCACGGTGGCGATCAGCTTGTAGAGGTCCCATTCGCTCTTCGACTCCTCGGGCGTCTTCAGTTCGAACAGGTACATGTCGTGCACCATGCGGCCGTCCTCGCGCACCTTGCCGTTCTGCGCGAAGAAGTCGGTGACCGGGGTGGCCTTCATCTGCGTGATCACCTTCTGCGCCTCGTCGGTACCGCTCTGGTCGATGGCCTTCAGGTAGTGCAGCGTCGCCGAATACAGCCCCGCCTGGATCATCGTCGGCATGCGGCCGGTCTTGTCGAAGAACGCCTTGGCGAAGGCGCGGCTGCCGTCGTTGAGGTCCCAGTAGAAGCCGTCGGTCACCAACAGCCCGCGGCCCTCCTTGAGGCCGATGGCGTGCGCGTCGGTGATCTGCATCAGGAGCGCGAGCAGCTTCTGGCCGCCGCGCGCAAGGCCGAAACTGGCGGCCTGCCTGATCGCGGCGGAGGTATCGCCGCCGGCATTGGCGAGCGCCACCACCTTGGCTTTCGAGGCCTGCGCCTGCAACAGGAGCGGGGAGAAGTCGGAGGTGTTGAGCGGGTGGCGGACGGAGCCGATCACCTTGCCGCCGCTGGCCTTGACCACCTCGGAGGCATCGCGCTCCAGCGCCTCGCCGAAGGCATAGTCGGCGGTGATGAAGAACCACGTATCGTCGCCGGCGGTCACCGTGGCGCGGCCCGCGACGTTGGCGAGCGCGTAGGTGTCGTAGGTCCACTGGATGCTGTTCGGCGAGCACGCCTTGCCGGTGAGGTCGGAGGAGCCGCTGCCGGAAATGACGAGCAGCTTGTTCTTCTCGCGCGTCAGCTCCTGCACGGCGAGCGCGACCGCGGAGTTCGGCACGTCGAGCACGACGTCGACCTGCTCGATGTCGTACCAGTCGCGGGCGATGCCGACGCCGACGTCCGGCTTGTTCTGGTGATCGGCGGAGATCACCTTGATCGGCTTGCCCTTCACGGTGCCGCCGTAATCGGCCACCGCCATCTCGACCGCCGTGACCGAGCCCTTGCCGGCGGCCTCGGAATAAAGGCTCGACATGTCGGTGAGGACGCCGAGCTTGACCACGTCGTCGGAAATCTGCGCCCGTGCCGGGACAGCCGCCGCCAGCGACAGAACGCCGGCAAGGATGCCGAGCAGGGTGGTGGCGATCGCCGTCATGCGAGGGTCTCCCGGGGCGCGAGCGGCGAGGAGGCGGAGGCGCCTGTGCCACGGGCGGAAATTATCCCGCGTTCTCGGGCGGCAGGCAAGATGGCGGCGCTGGTGCTACAATGCCGGCAGCCGTGTGACCGTGGCGCGGGCGGTGCCGTTGGCCTCGGCGATCACCCGCAGCGTGGTGGCGTCGAAAGCGATGCCGACCAGCCTCAAGCCGGTGACCTGCGCATCGATGGCAACGCCGTCGGCGCCGGTGCGGAAATCGGCGATTGCCGCGGCGATCTTCTTTTGTGCGTCGGTGGCGAACGGCTTCAAGTCGATTACCGCCTTTTCGGCGAGCGTGCGCTGCAGGTAGGGCATGGCGGCGCGCGCGGCGGTGCCGAGCAGGCCGAAGGCGGCTTCCGATTCCACCGCAAGCTCGAGGTCGGCGAGGCGCAAGACCTGGTTCTGCGCATCCAGCACTGGCTTGCCCCAGACGTGCACGGTGGCGTTGGCGCCGAAGCCGAAGAAGCTTTTCTGCTCGGTGGCGTCCACCGCGAGCGAGATCAGGAGGCGCTGGCCGGATGGGGTGATCTTGGCGCTCTTGACCGTTACCGCAACGGCGCCGGAGCCGTCGTCGGGAAACGTCTTGTTCTTGAGCTGAGCGTCGATCAGCGCGTTGAGCGCGGTGAACGGCATATCGATCGGCACCCCGATGGCGACGCGCCCGGCCTCTTTGCCGTCCACCAGCGCCAGCGTTGCCGGGAACGGGCAGTCCGGTCGGGTCTCGCCGGAGGTGACGCGGCTTTCCGCCTCGACGCCGAGGGTGAGCGTCACCGCCTTGGCATCGATGGCCGGCTGCGCGGCGATGGCCCGGATCGGCTTGAGTTCGAGCCAGAGCGGCGGCAGCCCCTCGCCCTGCAGCGGGATCGAGCGGCACATCCTGGCCCACTCGCGCCGCGCCGTCTGCTCGATCGTCGGATCGTTGCGCAGGCGCTGTTCGAGCCGCGCAAGCTGCTCGTTGACGGCGTTGTCGATCACCGGCTTGACCTCGCCCGGCACGCTGATGCGGACGCCGCCGACCGACAGCGCGGTGTTGCCGAGATCGACGGCCGCGGCAAGGTTCGGCGCGATCCGCCAGTTGGCGGCAAGCTGCGGGCGCGCCGTGACGGTGACGTTGCCGCGGATATCGGCATCGGCGTTGACGTTCTTGATGTTGATGCCGCCGATGCGCTTGGCGGCATCGGAGCCCAGCAACTGCCCGAGCATGCCGCCGATGGCGTCCTGCGTCGTGGTCGACAGTTCGCCCCGCACCGCGAACGTGCCGGTGAGCGGCGTGGTGAGCGTCACCTCGTTGTTGCCGCCGCTGGCCGCGATGGCGCCGCGTGCGGCGCGCCAGTCGATATCGGTCTGGCTGAGAAGCTGGGGTGCCGGGTTTTGGCCCTTGCCGGCGAAATCGCGGGGCGCGGCGGCGTCCAGCGCGTCGCGGATCGCGGTGAGCGGGATCGCGACCGGAACCAGCGCCCGCGAGGCGCGGGTGGCCGGCGGCAGGGGCGGCGGCGGCGCGACGGCGACCGGGAGCGAAGCGGACGGCGACAGCCATTGCACGGCCACGAAGCCGGCGAGGGCGGCGACGGCGAGCGCCGCGGCAGCGATCACGATGGTTTTCGGACGCATGAAGGCTCCGGATGATTCGGCGCGAACGATAGCGCCCGATCATGCCCGGAACGGGGCGCCGCAACAAAGAGCCGTCCGCCGCTTATCCGCCCTTGGCGACCGGAAGGGTCAGAAGCCGATGCCGTTGAAAGCCCCACAGACAATGGCCGCGACGAACGCGAGCGCCAGATACGCCGAGATGATGCTCACTCGACCGGTGAGATTCATGGCAGCGCCTCCCCTGTTCCAGCTTCGCCCAAAAATATCCCGAACCCCAACAGCGGAACCGGCGAAACGTTCCGGCGCCAGCGGGTGATTGTTAGGGAGGCGCCTTCAAGGTCAGCCGTGCAAGCCGGCGGCATGGTTAAAAATCCATGAAATCAATGTGTTGAAGAGTCTTTAAATGATTTGACGGACTCTGCGCCGATGACGCGCAGAGTGTGTTGGTATCTCGTCGGCTCGCTCGTCCTTTTGTCGCTCGCCGGCTGCGGGCGCGGTTTCTTCCAGACCGCGCAGCGCGAGGCGTGGCGGCACGAGGCGGAAGTGGCCTGCCTCAAATCCGGACAGATCGGTGCCGGCACCGAGCTGGTGCGGATCAAGCCGATCTCCGGTCCCGGCGTCTGCGGCGCCGACTTCCCGCTCAAGGTGGCGGCGCTCGGCGGCAGTTCCGCGTTCGGCTTTGCCAGCGACTTGCGCCCGCCCGGCAGTATCCCGCAAGGAACCGCGCCAGGTGCGGGCCCTCGCTGGCCGCTGCGGCCGGCGCCGGCGGCCTATCCGGTCGGCCCCGTGCCGCCCCCGGTGCCGCAGCCGGGGCCGGTTTCATCCTATCCCATCGACCCGGTCGGCCCCCGCGCGCCCGCCGGCGGGCCGGTGTCGCTGAACGCGCCGGGAATCGAGCAGGACACCGATGCGGTCGAACTGCCGGCCGACGCTGCGCCGCCGCCTTACCGGCGGGCCGCGCCCGATGAGCAGGTCCAGCAGGACGAGCCGCCGCGGCTCGGGCCGTCGCGGGGCAGCCCGGTCGCCTCGATCGGACCCGTCGCCGTCAAGCCGAACCCGACGCTGGCCTGCCCGATCGTCTCCACGCTCGACCGCTGGATCACCGATGCCGTGCAGCCGGCGGCGCTGCGCTGGTTCGGCTCGCCGGTCGCCGAAATCCGGCAGATCTCGGCCTATTCCTGCCGTGGCATGAACGGCAATCCCAACGCGCGCATCTCCGAGCATGCGTTCGGCAACGCGCTCGACATTTCAGCGTTCGTGCTGGCGGACGGCCGGCGCATCTCGGTGCAGAACGGCTGGAAGGGCGTGCCGGAGGAGCAGGGCTTTCTGCGCGACGTGCAGGGCGCGGCCTGCCAGTATTTCACCACGGTGCTGGCGCCGGGCTCCAATGTCTACCATTACAATCACATCCATGTGGACCTGATGCGGCGCTCGTCGGGGCGGGCGATCTGCCGGCCCGGCGCGGTGTCGGGCGAGGAGATCGCGGCGCGGGCCGGCGCGCGCAACATGTTCGCCGGGCGCGGCGGCATCACCGGCTCGCTCCGATCGCGGGCGCGCTCGTCCTATGCGGCGGACGACGAAAGCGAGATCGACACGCAATAGGCGGATCAAAACGGGCGAGGGGACCGGTGCGGCTGCGACGGTCCCCCCATCGTTCGCGTAAGACCAGTGTCCCGATTCCGAAGTTCGCATACCCTCGCAGCAGCCTTGGATGCGAACTTCGGAATCAAAGGGGCACTACCAACTTTATGATTCTGGTGTGGTTTTGGTTCAGAAGTTCGCTTGACGGACTCGCCGGGACACTGGGAGCGAACTTCTGAACCACCACACTAGCGCGAAAGCATCAGCCAGCCTGTAAGCCGGGTTCTGTAGGGCACCGCGCTTGCGCGCGATACGTGACGGCCATTCCTCTGGGACGGCGCTTGCGCGCCGCCTCGTGCAACCTACCCGAACGGCCGGGGCCGACCGCCCCTCGCGGGGTTATCGCAACAGGCTTGCGCCCAAAGCGAACCGTCGCGGCTGCCGTTCCTATTCGGTTTTGCTCCCGGTGGGGTTTGCCATGCCGCCGCCGTTGCCGGCGGCGCGGTGCGCTCTTACCGCACCTTTTCACCCTTACCTGCCTGCGCAGCTTGCGCTGCTACGACGCGGCGAGCCGGAGCTTGTCGCGCCGAAGCCCAAGGGCGAAGGCGGGCGGTTCGTTCTCTGTGGCACTGTCCCTAGGGTCGCCCCCGCCGGACGTTATCCGGCACCGTCGGTCGATGGAGCCCGGACTTTCCTCCCCCGCCGCCTTTCGACGTTGTGCGGGAGCGGCCGTCCGGCCGACTGATGCCGCAGTGATGGGGATTTGCGGGCTCCGGGTCAAGCGGCGAGGGGATTTTGAGGCGAATATTATGCCGTGCCGCGGCGGGCGGCCGTCCGGCTCGCCAGCAGGTTGTCGAGGGTGGCTTGCGTCGAGGGGTCGGCGATGCCGTCGATGCGCTCGGGCCGGAAATGGCGCTGGAATGCGGTGACCACCTTGGCGGTATCGGCGTCGTAACGGCCATCGACCGGCACGCGGTAGCCGTAGTCAGCGAGTTTTTGTTGCAGCGCCCGGACGGCGTCACCCTCGGCCTCGGGCGCGAGGCTGTCGCCGGGCGTGATCGGCGCCGGCCAGTCCCAATGCCCGACGCCGGAATTGGCCAGCGCCTGCCACGGAAATTTCTCGCCCGGGTCCATCTTGCGAAGGGGCGCGACGTCCGAATGCGCCAGCACCCGCTCGGGCGGGATATCACGGCGGATGATGATGCCGCGGCACAGCGCGATCACCGCCGCGATCTGGCGCAGCGGAAAGTCGGGATAGCCCCAGTCGTGGCCGCGGTTGATGATCTCGATGCCGATCGAACACGAATTGATGTCGGTCTCGCCGGCCCAGAACGATTCGCCGGCGTGCCAGGCGCGCATGGCTTCCGGCACGCATTGCAGCACGCCGCCGTCCTCCATGACGATGTAGTGCGCGGAGACCTCGCTGCCCTCCTTGCACAGCCGCATCACCGCCCCTTCGGCGTCGGGCATGCCGGTATAGTGCAGCACGATCATGTCGGGCTGCCGGGCCTCGCGGCGCTCGCCGAAATTGGCCGAAGGCGTAACCTCCGACACAACCGACGAATCGGGGGTGAATTTCGGCAGGTCGGAATACCACGAGGCCGGGATGACGCGGCGTGGCGCTCTTGCAGGCGGTGGCGCTGACGGCCCTCTCGACATCGACAACTCAAAACCCCGGCAGGACCATCAGGCGCGAAGCCCGGTCGCGGCCTATCAACCGCTCAGGCCGCACATCGTTCGCGCCTCCACTTGATCCTTGGCCGGACTCCGGATCAGCGAACGTCACGCGTTTGTTACTATCCCGGCAAGTGGCGCGCAGCGCAACGCGCTGCGGGCAACGCCGCACAATCCCGCAAGGCGCGTCCAAATCGCCGCTACCGACAATGCGAGACGATATCGTCGCGGGACGTGAACGCTTTCTTAACGCTAACCACCGTTAATCAAAGGTGAAAAGCCGACATTTTTCGTGCAGCGGCTGCGATTTTCGATGGTCTCCGATACCTCATATGGCAGCGCCCCTCCATCGATGCGGGATTTTGCAGCGGCGGGCCGACGTGGCCGGCGCTGGCTTCACGCGACTAAAACCGTGGCCGGCGCGCGGCTGGAAGGGCGGCATCAGGCGGAGCCGCGCGCTTATGGCTGACGGTGCGGCGCACCATATTCCCGTTCTGGGCGCAGAGGCGGTAGCGGCGCTCGCACCGCGTGCGGGCGGTGTCTATATCGACGCGACCTTCGGCGCCGGCGGTTACAGCCGTTTGCTTCTGGCGCATGCCGGCACCCGGGTCATCGGCATCGATCGCGATCGTAACGCCATCGCCGGCGGGTTTGCGCTGGTCGATGCGTCCGATGGCCGGCTGACGCTTATTGAGGATCGCTTTTCCAATCTCGCGGCTGTGGCCCGCGCCGAGGGCGCAAATCAGGTCGATGGCGTGGTGATGGATATAGGCGTGTCGTCGATGCAGCTCGACGAGGCGGCGCGCGGCTTCTCGTTCCGCCTCGACGGTCCGCTCGACATGCGCATGGGGCGTGAGGGGCCGAGCGCGGCCGATGTCGTCGCCAAAGCCTCCGAGCAGGATCTCGCCCGCGTCATCTATCTCTACGGCGAGGAGCGGCACTCGCGCGCTATTGCCCGCGCCATTGTCGCAGCGCGCCGCGACGGCGCGATCACCACGACGCGGCAGCTTGCCGATCTCGTGGCGCGCGTGGTGCGTTCGAAGCCGAACGACATCCACCCCGCGACCCGCACCTTTCAGGCGCTGCGCATTCTGGTCAACGAGGAACTGACCGAACTGGAGACGGCGCTGCGCGGCGCCGAACAGGTGTTGAAGCCGGGCGGCCGGCTTGCGGTGGTGTCGTTCCATTCGCTGGAGGACCGCATCGTCAAAACGTTCCTCGCGGCGCGTGCCAGGCGCAGCGGCGGCTCGCGGCATCTGCCGGATGCGCCGTCCGCGCCCGCAAGCTTCCGCCTGCTGACGCGGCGCCCGGTCGTTGCCGGCGCGGCCGAGATCGCCGCCAATCCGCGCGCCCGTTCGGCCAAGCTGCGCGCCGCCGAGCGTACCGATGCGGCGCCTTGCGACACCGCGCCTGCACCCTGGCCGACGCTGGCCGACGTGATGACGGGAGGACGCTGACGATGCGGCTCCTGCATCTCCTCGTCATCTGCGCGCTGGTGTTCGCCGCGGCTTACGTCTACCGCGTCAAGATGGAATCGACGGTGCGCACCGAACAGGTGATGAAGCTGCGCCACGATATCCGCGAAAGCCGCAACGCCATTGCCGCGCTGCGCGCTGAATGGGCGCGGCTCGAATCGCCCGGCCGCCTGCAAGGGCTGGTCGAGCGCCACCTGACGCTGAAGCCGCTCGAGGCCACGCAATACGAGCACTTGAAGAACCTGCCGGAGCGGCCGCCGCAACTGGTCAAGCCGAACGATCCCGATCCGATCGCCACCATGATCGAGACCATCGAGGACGTCGATCGCGACGTCGTGACGGGCGCGGTGCCGAAGCCGCAAGGGGGGCGCCGATGAGCGATTCGCCCCACGCCATCGCCGAGGCCGCCGAGCCGTGGCACCAGCGCATGATCCGCACGCTGCTCTACGGCCGCAACGTCAACCGCGCCGAGAAGGCGCGCGCCCGCGTCGGCATCGCCATCATCGCCTTCGCGCTGGTCTATGCCGTGATCGGCGGACGGCTGGTGGTGTATGCGGTCGGCGACGACGGTTCGGGCAATCGCCGCGCCACGCGCGATGCCATCGCCACCGCGCGCCCCGATATCGTCGATCGCAACGGCGCGATTCTCGCAACCGACGTCAAGGCGCCGTCGCTGTTTGCCGAGCCGCGCCGCCTGATCGACGTCGACGAGGCGGTCGAACTGTTGACCGCGGCGCTGCCCGACCTCGATGCCCGCGAGACGCGCGAGCGGCTTTCGACCAAGCGCGGCTTTGCCTGGCTGAAGCGCGACATCACCGCCCGGCAGCAGCACGACATCCGCCGCATGGGCATTCCCGGCATCGGCTTTTTGCGCGAGAACAAGCGCGTCTATCCGAGCGGCGCCGAGGTCGCGCACATGATCGGCCTCGTCAACATCGACAATGCCGGCATTGCCGGCATCGAGAAGTGGCTCGACACCAATGGCCTGGCCGACCTGCATCGCGCCGGCTTCGCCACCGACCGGTTGCAGAAGCCGGTGGAACTGGCGATCGATCTGCGGGTGACGCACGCGCTGCGCGACGAACTTCTCAAGGCCAAGGAGAAGTTCATGGCCAAGGGCGCGTCGGGGCTGGTCAGCGACGTGCGCACCGGCGAGATCGTCGCCATGGTGTCGCTGCCCGACTTCGACCCCAACAACCCGAAGGAAGCCCACGACCCCGACCGCATCAACCGCCTGACCACCGGCGTCTACGAGATGGGCTCGACCTTCAAGGCGTTCACGCTGGCGATGGCGCTGGATTCCGGCAAGGCGACGCTCAACTCGCTATGGGATGCGCGCGGGCCGCTGCGTTACGGCCGCTTCAAGATCCACGACGACCATCCGATGGGCCGGGCGCTGACCACCAAGGAGGTGTTCACCTATTCCTCCAACATCGGCGCGGCGCGCATTGCGTTGTCGATGGGGGTGGAGGCGCACAAGGCGTTCCTGAAGAAGATGGGGCAGCTCGAGCGGCTGCGCACTGAACTGCCGGAGAGCACCGCGCCGCTGGTGCCGCGGCGCTGGGGCGAACTCAACACCGTGACCATCTCGTTCGGCCATGGCCTGTCGGTGGCGCCGTTGCAGGCGGTGATGGGCATCAACGCGCTGGTCAACGGCGGCTACCTCATTCCGCCGACCTTCTTGCGCCGCACCGAGGAGGAGGCGAAGACGCTGGCCAAGCGCGTCATCCGGCAGGAGACCAGCGACAAGATGCGCTTTTTGATGCGGCTCAACGCCGAGGTCGGCACCGCGCGCAAGGCCGACGTCAAGGGCTACTATATCGGCGGCAAGACCGGCACCTCGGAGAAGGTTATCAACGGCCGCTATGCCAAGAAGCGGGTGCTGAACTCGTTCACCGCGATCCTGCCCGCCGACGATCCGAAGTATCAGGTGCTGGTGATGATCGACGAGCCGAAAGGTCTGCCGGAGACGCATGGCTTCATCACCTCGGGCTGGAACGCGGCGCCCACCGCCGGCAAGGTGATCGCGCGCATCGCGCCGCTTCTGGGGCTGGAGCCGCGCATGGACCTGCCGCCTGCGGATCGCCTTATTCTTGCGGCATCGCGGGACGGACGCTAGAGCATGATCCGACCCGACGGGATGACGACCATATATCCATTCTCCGTCATGGCCGGGCTTGTTCCGGCCATCCACGTCTTTCTTGTTGAGTGGCTGCGAAGGCGTGGATGCCCGCAACACGTGCGGGCATGACGAGGGGTGGCGCTCCAGCGCCGTTGCGGCCGGATTGTTAAGCCCATGATTCTGCGTGAGCTGTTTGGGGACGACGGCGCGATGGAGGCGCGGGCGGCGGCGTTGCCCGTGGCCGGGCTCGCCATCGACAGCCGCAGCGTTCGGCCGGGCGAGGTGTTTGTCGCGCTGGCCGGCAGCAGGACTGACGGGGCAAAATTCATCGCGCAGGCGGTGGCGGCGGGCGCGGTGGCGGTGGCGGGCCGCGAGGCGTTGCCCGGTCTCGCGGTGCCGTTCGTGCGGCTCACCGATCCGCGCGCCGCGCTGGCGCGCGCCGCCGCGCGGCTCTATCCGCGCCAGCCCGAAACCATCGTCGCCGTCACCGGCACCAGCGGAAAAACCTCGGTGGCGGTGTTCGCCCGCCAGCTCTGGCAGCGGTTCGGCCATGCCGCCGCGAGCCTCGGCACCATCGGCGTGGTGGCGCCAGGCCGCAGCACCTATGGCACGCTGACGACGCCCGATCCGATCGCGCTCCACCGCACGCTCGACGAGCTCGCCAATGAAGGCGTCACCCATCTTGCGCTGGAGGCATCCTCGCACGGGCTCGACCAGCGCCGCCTCGAGGGCGTGCGCGTTGCCGCCGGCGCCTTCACCAACCTGTCGCGCGACCACATGGATTATCACCCGACCGAGGAGCACTATCTCGCGACCAAGCTCAGGCTGTTCAGCGATCTCGTCGCCGCCGGCGGCACGGCGGTCGTCGCCGCCGATCATCCGCACGCGGCGCGCGTGATCGAGGTGGCGCGCGAGCGCGGCCTGCGGGTGCTGACGGTCGGGCGCGCGGGCCGCGATATCCGTCTTGTCGATGCGGCGATCGACGGCTTTGCCCAGCGTCTCACCGTCGTCCACGGCGGCAAGACGCGGACCTTGCGACTGCCGCTGGTCGGCGACTTCCAGATCGAGAACGCGCTGGTCGCGGCCGGTCTCGTCATCGCCACCGGGGACGAAGCGGACAAGGTGCTGGCCGCGCTCGAACAACTCGACGGCGTGCCGGGTCGGCTGGAACTGATCGGCGCGTGCCGCGGCGCTCCGGTGTTCGTCGATTATGCGCACAAGCCCGACGCGCTCGCCAAGGCGCTGGCCGCGCTCAGGCCCTATACGCGCCGCCACCTCGTCGTGGTGTTCGGCGCCGGCGGCGACCGTGACCCCGGCAAGCGGCCGCTGATGGGGGCGATTGCCGCCGAACACGCCGACACCGTCATCGTCACCGACGACAATCCGCGCAGCGAGGATGCGGGCGCGATCCGCGCCGCCATTCTCGCCGCCGCGCCGGGGGCGCGCGAGATCGGCGACCGTCTTGAGGCGATCCGTGTCGCGGTTGACAATTTGCAGGACGGCGACGTGCTGCTGATCGCCGGCAAGGGCCACGAGACCGGGCAGATCGTCGGCAATCGCGTGCTGCCGTTCGACGACCGCGAGGCCGCGCGGGCGGCACTGGGGACGAGACAACCATGACAGAGCCGTTGTGGACGGTGGACGAGATGGCGGCCGCGATGCGCGCCACGCGGCGCGGGGTGCTGGCGCCGGCGGTGACGGGGCTCTCCATCGACAGCCGCACCGTGCAGCCGGGCGAAGCGTATTTTGCGATTCGGGGCGAGGTCCACGACGGCCACGATTTCGTTGCCGCCGCGCTGATAGCCGGCGCCGCGCTCGCGGTGGTGGACGAAGCGCATGCCGCGCAGTTTCCTGCCGATACGCCGCTCGTGATCGTGCCCGATGTGCTCGACGGCCTGCGCGCGCTGGCGGTCGCGGCGCGCGCCCGCCTCGACGGCCGGGTGATCGCCGTCACCGGCTCGGTTGGCAAAACCTCGACCAAGGAGATGCTGCGTCACGTTCTTGCGGCGCAGGGTAAGACCCATGCGTCGGTCGCCTCCTTCAACAACCATTGGGGCGTGCCGCTGTCGCTGGCGCGCTGCCCGCGCGATGCCGGCTACGCGGTGTTCGAGATCGGCATGAACCATGCCGGCGAGATCACCCCGCTGGTCAAGATGGTGCGCCCGCACGTCGCCATCGTCACCACGGTGGAGCCGGTACATCTGGAGTTTTTCGGCTCCGTCGAGGCCATTGCCGATGCCAAGGCGGAAATCTTCACCGGGCTGGAGCCGAACGGCGTCGCCATCCTCAACCGCGACAACGGCCAGTTTGCCCGCCTCAAGAAGACGGCACTGGCCGCCGGGGCCGGACGCGTCGTCGCCTTCGGCGCGGCGGCGCGCGCCGATGCGCGCCTCATCGATCTGGCGCTGCACCCGGCGGGGTCGGCAGTGCATGCGCGTATCCTCGATCATGACGTCACCTACAAGCTCGGCATGCCCGGCCGCCACATGGCGGTCAATTCGCTGGCGGTGCTTGCGGCAGCCGCGCTCGCCGGCGCCGACCTGGCGCTGGCCGCGCTGTCGCTGTCGCAGCTTGTGCCGCAGCCGGGGCGCGGCGCGCGGCGCCAACTCGACGTGGTCGGCGGCACGGCCACGTTGATCGACGAGAGCTACAACGCCAATCCGGCCTCGATGGCGGCGGCGCTCGGCGTGCTCGGCCAGGTGCCGACCGAAGGGCAGGGCCGCCGCATCGCCGTGCTCGGCGACATGCTCGAACTGGGACCGGCCGGCGGCGCCCTGCATCGCGGCCTCGCCGAAGCCGTGACCGGCAACGGCATCGATCTGGTGTTCTGCTGCGGCCCGCTGATGCGGCGCCTGTGGGAGGCTCTTCCCTCGAACCGGCGCGGGGGCTATGCCGACAATGCGGTGGCGCTTGAGTCGCAGGTGGTGGCGGCGCTGCGTGCCGGCGATGTCGTCATGGTCAAGGGGTCGGCCGGCTCGCGGATGAAAGTCATCGTGGCGGCGCTGGACAAGCGCTTTGCCGCGCGCGACGGCGCGACCGCATGAGGCGAACGCAATGCTCTATTGGCTGATCGACATCGCAGGCACGATTCCCGCCCTCAACGTGTTCCGCTACATCACCTTCCGCACCGGGGCGGCGGTGGTGACCGGCGCCCTGTTCGTCTTCATGTTCGGGCCGTGGATCATCGACGCGTTGCGCCCCCGGCAGGGCAAGGGCCAGCCGATCCGCAGTGACGGGCCGCAATCGCACATCATCGCCAAGAAAGGCACGCCGACAATGGGCGGCCTGATGATCCTGTCGGGCCTCGCCGTCTCGACGCTGTTGTGGGCCAACCTGAGCAACCCCTATGTCTGGATCGTGCTGGCGGTGACGCTGAGCTTCGGCCTGATCGGCTTCTACGACGATTATCTGAAAGTGAAGAAGCAGACTCACGACGGCTTCTCCGGCCGCTCGCGGCTGGCGATCGAGGCGGCGATCGCGGCGCTGGCCTGCGTCGCCTTCATCTGGCTCGGCCGCGAGCCGTTCTCGACCTCGCTGGTGATCCCGTTCTTCAAGGAGGTCGCCATCGATCTCGGCTGGTTCTTCGCCGCCTTCGGCGCCTTCATCATCGTCGGCGCCGGCAACGCGGTGAACCTGACCGACGGTCTCGACGGCCTCGCCATCGTCCCGGTGATGATCGCCGCCGCCTCGTTCGGCATGATCGCCTATCTCGCCGGCAACGCGGTGTTCGCCGACTACCTGCAGATCCACTATGTCGCCGGCACCGGCGAACTGGCGGTGCTGTGCGGCGCGATGCTCGGCGCCGGCCTCGGCTTTCTGTGGTTCAACGCGCCGCCGGCCTCGATCTTCATGGGCGATACCGGCTCGCTGGCGCTCGGCGGCATGCTTGGGTCGATCGCGGTCGCGGTCAAGCATGAGATCGTGCTCGCCATCATCGGCGGCCTGTTCGTGCTCGAGGCGGTCTCGGTGATCGTGCAGGTGGCCTCGTTCAAGCTCACCGGCAAGCGCGTCTTCAAGATGGCGCCGATCCATCATCACTACGAGCAGCTGGGCTG
>Ga0182792_1001192_pt1 | contig 21939 bp, 20 predicted proteins | sample Passage237B_FD_130497 | JGI IMG/M metagenome (GOLD analysis project Ga0182792, IMG submission 130497) | Cellulose adapted compost microbial communities from Newby Island Compost Facility, Milpitas, CA, USA - Passage2 37B (version 2) (version 2) ...
ATGGGGCGGGAGGCGATGATCCGCGGCGGGTGGTTCGGCCAGGGTCCGGGCGAAGGCACGATCAAGCGCATCCTGCCCGACAGCCACACCGACTTCGTGTTCGCGGTCGCGGCCGAGGAGTTCGGACTGATCCTGTGCTTCCTTATCGCCGTGATCTTCGCCTTCGTCGTGCTGCGCGGCCTGACGATCGCGCTGCGTGAACATGACGATTTCGTCCGCTACGCGATCGGCGGACTCGTCACGATCTTCGGCTTCCAGTCGATCATCAACATGGGCGTCAACGTACAGCTTCTGCCCGCCAAGGGCATGACGCTGCCCTTCATTTCCTATGGCGGCTCCTCGCTCGTGGCGATGGCAATCGCCATGGGCATGGTGCTGGCGCTGACGCGCAAGCGGCCGGAAACGCGCAAGCACGTGACACTGATGCAGCAGCCGCTGCCGGCCGAATAGATGGCGCGCGGTACGATCCTGCTCGCCGCCGGCGGTACCGGCGGCCACCTGTTTCCGGCCGAGGCGCTGGCGCATGAATTGCTGGCGCGCGGGTGGGCGGTCGATCTCATCACGGATGGCCGCGCCGAGCGCTTCGCCGACAGGTTTCCCGCTGGCGCGATCCACACCGTGTCTGCCGCAACGATCGCCGGACGCAATCCGCTCGCGCTCGCGATGGCAGGCTGGACGATCTGGCGCGGCGTGCGCCAGTCAACGGCTCTCATCGAGCGAGTGAAGCCCAAAGCCGTGGTGGGCTTCGGCGGCTATCCGACCCTGCCGCCCGTCTACGCCGCGACCCGGCGCGGCGTGCCGACCGTCATCCACGAGCAGAATGCGGTGATGGGACGTGCGAACAAGGCGCTGGCCGGCCGCGTCGATGCAATCGCGGGCGGTTTCCTGCAGGCGGAGGGAGCGTTCGCCGACAAGACCGTCGTGACCGGCAATCCGGTTCGGCCAGCGGTCCTGGAGGCATCGCAGACCCCATACGAGAAGCCGCGAGCGGGCGGCGAGTTCCGCCTGCTGGTGTTCGGCGGCAGCCAGGGCGCGCAGTATTTTTCCGAGGCCGTACCCGCGGCCGTCGCTGCCATGCCGGAGGAACTGCGCAGGCGTCTCCGGCTTACTCAGCAGGCGCGGCCGGAGGACGAGGCGGCCGTGCGGGCGAGGTATGCCGATCTTGGGGTCGCGGCGGACGTGTCGCCATTCTTCAACGACCTCGCCGACCGGCTGGCCGCGGCGCATCTCGTGATTTCGCGCTCTGGTGCGTCTACCGTATCCGAAGTGGCCGCAGTTGGCAGGCCGGCGATCTTCATTCCCTATCCCTACGCGCTCGACCACGACCAGGCTGCGAATGCGGCCGCGCTCGCGGCGACCGGCGGGGCGGAGGTCCGCCCGCAATCATCGCTTTCGCCGCAGCTTCTTGCAGACCTCATCGCCGCTGCGATGAACGATGCTGACGGTCTCGAACACAAGGCCAGGGCCGCGCGCAGTGCAGGCCGGCCGGACGCCGCGCAGTTGCTTGCCGACCTGGTAGAGGCTATTGCCTCGGGGACGCCCGTCCGGGACTACAAAAGGGGAGTGCGGCCATGAGACTGCCGCAGACCATCGGCGTCATCCATTTCATCGGCATCGGCGGCATCGGCATGAGCGGGATCGCCGAGGTGCTGCACAATCTCGGCTACCAGGTCCAGGGCTCGGACCAGGCCGAGAACGCCAATGTCGTGCGGCTGCGCGAGAAGGGGATTGCCTGCTTCATCGGCCACCGCGCGGAAAATCTCGGCGCTGCCGAGGTGGTGGTCGTCTCGACGGCGATCAGGAAGACCAATCCGGAACTCGTCGCCGCGCGCGAGAGTCACTTGCCCATCGTTCGCCGCGCCGAGATGCTTGCAGAGCTGATGCGGTTCCGCCAGGCGGTGGCGATCGGCGGCACACACGGCAAGACGACGACCACGTCAATGGTGGCGACGCTGCTCGACGCAGGCGGGCTCGACCCGACCGTGATCAATGGCGGCATCATCAACGCCTACGGCACCAACGCGCGCATGGGCGACGGCGAATGGATGGTTGTCGAAGCCGACGAAAGCGACGGCACCTTCCTGAAGCTTCCGGCAGACGTTGCCGTCGTCACCAACATCGACCCCGAACATCTCGACCATTACGGCTCGTTCGAGCGCGTTCGCGAGGCATTCCGCAGCTTCGTCGAGAACGTCCCGTTCTACGGCTTCGCGGTCATGTGCATCGACCACCCCGAAGTCCAGGCACTGGTCGGGAAGATCGAGGACCGCCGTGTCATCACCTATGGCGAGAACCCGCAAGCCGACGTGCGTTTCGAGAACGTCTCCATGGCGAACGGTTCGGCGCATTTCGACGTGGTCGTGCGCAGCCGCAAGACCGGCGAGACGAAGCGAATTGACGGACTTTCCCTGCCGATGCCGGGGCGCCACAACGTCTCCAATGCGACCGCCGCGATCGCCGTGGCCACCGAGCTCGGCATTTCGCCCGACGCAATCCGCAAGGGTCTGCTTGGCTTTGGCGGAGTGAAGCGCCGCTTCACCCTGACCGGCGAGTGGAATGGCGTGAAGGTGTTCGACGACTACGGGCACCACCCGGTCGAGATCAGGGCGGTGCTGAAGGCAGCGCGCGAGTCCTGCCCCGGCCGCGTCATCGCGATCGCGCAGCCGCACCGCTACACGCGTCTGCACGATCTGTTCGATGACTTCGCGTCCTGCTTCAACGACGCAGACGTGGTGATGATTGCGCCGGTCTATCCGGCCGGCGAAGATCCGATCGATGGCGCGAACGCCGAGGCCCTGGTCACCGCAATCCGCGCCGTCGGGCATCGCGACGCGCGGGTGATCTCGGGTCCGAGCGACATCCCAGCGATCGTACGCAACCTGGCGCGGCCCGGCGACTTTGTCGTTTTCCTCGGTGCGGGCAACATCACGCAATGGGCGTATGCACTGCCCGCAGAGCTGTCAACGTCCGAGGCGGCCGCATGATCGACGGAGAAGCCCTGCTGGCGCGGCTTGCGGGCCCGCTCAAGGGCATCCGCGGCCGCTTCACGCCCAACTCGGGGATGGACAAGATCACCTGGTTTCGCGCCGGAGGCCCGGCGGAGGTGCTGTTCCAGCCCGCCGACGAAGAAGACCTGATCGCATTCATGAAGGCCGTTCCGGCGGACGTGCCGGTCAACGTGGTCGGCATCGGCTCCAATCTCCTGGTGCGCGACGGCGGCATTCCGGGCTTCGTCGTTCGGCTCTCGGCGAAAGGCTTCGGCGAGGTGGCGGCGGTCTCCGATACGCGCATACGCGCGGGCGCGGCAGCGCCCGACAAGCGGGTGGCGGCGGTCGCCCTCGAGGCCGGCATCGGCGGCTTCCATTTCTATCACGGCATTCCCGGAGCGATCGGCGGGGCGCTGCGCATGAACGCCGGTGCCAACGGCGTCGAGACGAGGGTACGCGTGGTCGAGGTGCGCGCGGTCGACCGCAGGGGCGCGCTGCACGTCCTGTCAAATGCCGACATGGGATATTCCTACCGGCATTCGTCTGCCCCGGAGGATTACATCTTCACCTCCGCGATCTTCGAGGGCTATCCCGAGGATCGCGCCGCGATCCAGAAGGCGATGGGCGAGGTCCAGCATCATCGCGAGACGGTGCAGCCGATACGCGAAAAGACGGGTGGCTCGACCTTCAAGAACCCGGAAGGCACGTCCGCCTGGAAGGAGATCGACAAGGCCGGCTGCCGCGGGCTGATGATCGGCGGCGCGCAGATGTCGCCCATGCACTGCAACTTCATGATCAACACCGGCTCGGCCACGGGGTTCGACCTGGAATTTCTGGGCGAGACGGTGCGGGCGCGCGTGCTGGAGCATTCCGGCATCCGGTTGCAGTGGGAAATCAAGCGCGTCGGCCTGTTCCGGCCGGGCCACGAGGTGCAGGAATTCCTGGGGCGGCTGCTGTGATCCGGAGCTCGGATCGCGCGGGATCGCACCCGCAAGGGCGGCCGCACCGACCCTGAATTTCCTTCAGTTTCGCAAAAATTGAATCGTCGCGAATCCCAAGGTCTTGCCACGGAATCAACTCTCTGATTCCTTGGGCTAGCGGCGACTTCTGGTTTGATTCGTTCACGTGTTGCGCGTCTGTTGCCGGGCAGCCCACTGCCCCGGGGACTCGGATTCAATCCTGATCGTGCCGTCGATGCGGGCCTGCCGAGAGAGGGAAGCAGGGCATGGCGAAAAAGCACGTGGCGGTGCTGTTGGGCGGCTTCTCGTCGGAGCGCCCGGTAAGCCTGTCTTCGGGCAACTCCTGCGCCGATGCGCTCGAGGAGGCCGGCTATCGCGTGACCCGGGTCGACGTTGGTCGCAACGTCGCGCAGGTGCTTTCCGAGCTCAGGCCCGACGTTGTCTTCAACGCGCTGCACGGACCCTTCGGCGAGGATGGCACGATCCAGGGCATCCTGGAATATCTCGGCATCCCCTATACGCATTCGGGCGTGCTCGCCTCGGCGCTGGCCATGGACAAGAAACAGGCCAAGAAGGTCGCGGCAGCCGAGGGGATACCTGTCGCCGACTCGCTGGTGATGAGCCGGTTCGAGATCGGCAACGAGCACCCGATGGAGCCGCCCTACGTGGTCAAACCGGTGCGCGAGGGCTCCAGCTTCGGAGTGATCATCGTGCATGAGGGGCAGACCAATCCGCCCCAGGTGATCGGCTCTCCCGAATGGCGATACGGCGAGACCGTAATGGTCGAGCGATTCATCCCCGGGCGAGAGCTGACCTGCGCGGTGATGGGCGAAGAGGTGCTCGGCGTCACCGAGATCATTCCCGTCGGTCACAATTTCTACGACTACGATGCCAAATACGCAGCCGGCGGATCAAAACACGAATGCCCGGCAAATCTTTCACCGAATATTTACCAAAACGTACAGAGACTGACCCTCAAGGCACATCAAGCGATCGGCTGCCGGGGCGTCTCGCGATCCGACTTCCGCTACGACGACCGTCATTCGCAGGAAGGCGAAATCGTCTGGCTGGAGGTGAACACCCAGCCCGGCATGACGCCCACCTCGCTCGTGCCCGAGCTGGCGGCGCATGCAGGCTATTCGTTCGGTGAACTGGTGAGTTGGATGGTGGAGGATGCTTCGTGCAATCGGTGATGTCGCATAGCGACGCGCTGATGCGCGGGCAGGCGATCGCGGGCGCCGGATGGCGGTTCGTCGCCTTGCATGGCGGGCGTCGCATGGTGCGCACGGTCAGCCAGGTCGCGCGCTCCGATTTCACGGTTCCGCGCTTCGCGACCGCCGCCCTGATGATTGCGATGGTCGGCGGCGCGAGTCTCTATGGCGCGGTGCTGGGCGGGCGCATGCCGGCCGTGATCGAGGCTGTCGCGGCGAGCACGGGCTTCGCGGTCGAAAGGGTCGAGGTCGCCGGTAATGCCGAGACCTCCGAAATCGACGTGCTTGGGGCGATCGGCCTCAACGGCTACACGCCGCTGCTCGGATTCGATGCGCGGGCCGCGCGCGAACGCATCGCGGCGCTGCCCTGGGTCAAGTCGGTCGCCGTGCGCAAGACCTATCCCGCCACCATCGAGGTGCGGATCGTGGAGCGCCGACCCTTTGCGATCTGGCAGCGCGGCGACCAGCTCGACATCGTCGATCGCTTCGGCAAGCCCATCATTCCCTATCCCGGTGCAGGTTACACGAACCTGCCGCTGGTCGTGGGCGAGGGTGCGGCCGCGCGGGCGTCCGATTTCATCGCGCGGATTGCAGCCTATCCGGACATCGCCAGCCATGTCGTCGGTCACGTGCGCGTGGCCGACAGGCGCTGGGACCTGCGTCTCGACAACGGTGTCACCATTCATCTGCCCGAACAGGGCGAGATCGATGCGCTGGCCGAAGTCGCGCGTCTGAACCGCGAGCAGGGGCTTCTCGCGCGCGACATCGTTGCAATCGACATGCGCCTGCCTGATCGCATCGCGATCCGTCTCGCGCATGAGGCGGCGGAGGCCCGGCAGGCCGCGCTCAAGGAGCAGCTGACCAAGTTGCAACGGGAGCGGCGGACATGAGCTGGTTTCCCTCCAGCCGCGACGGCGGTGCCCGGCGCGCCGGCGTTGTCACGGTTCTCGACATTGGTTCGAGCAAGGTCTGCTGCATCATCGCGCGCCTGCAGCCCCGGCAGGACAGCCGTCTGTTGCCTGGCCGCACGCACCAGATCCAGGTGCTGGGAATCGGGCACCAGAAGTCGCTGGGCGTGAAATCAGGGGTAATCGTTGATCTCGATCGCGCCGAGCATGCCATCAGGCTTGCCGTCGATGCGGCTGAGCGCATGTCGGGGCTGACGGTCGACTCGCTGCTGGTCAACCTGTCCGCCGGACGCATCAGGAGCGAGACGTCGGCTGCGCAGATCAGGCTGGGCGGGCATGAGGCAACCGCCTCCGACATCAAGCAGGTGCTTGCGGCCGGCGCCAGGCAGGCGCTGCGCGCCGAGCGACAGGTAATCCACTCGCTGCCGACCGGCTTCATGCTCGACGCAGAGAAGGGCATTCGCGATCCGCGCGGCATGATCGGCGAAACGCTGGGCGTCAGCATGCACGTCGTCACTGCCGACGCAGCGCCGGTGCGCAACCTCGAACTCTCCATCAACCGGGCCCACCTTTCGGTCGAGCGCATGGTCGCAACGCCCTATGCGAGCGGCCTCGCTGCCCTGGTCGAAGACGAAGCCGAGATGGGTTCGGCCTGCATCGATTTCGGCGGCGGCACGACCACGCTGTCGATCTTCTCGAACGGCAAGTTCATGCATGCCGACGTGCTGCCGATCGGCGGCATCCACGTTACCGGCGATCTGGCGCGCGGACTTTCCACGCGTGCCGACCACGCGGAGCGGCTGAAGGTGATGCACGGTTCGGCCCTGCCCGGCAGCGGCGACGAGCGCGACGTGGTCGCGATCCAGCCGATCGCGGGAGACGACTCGGAGCAGCAGATTCAGGTTCCCCGTTCGGTGATGAACCGCATCATCCGCGCGCGCATCGAGGAGACGCTCGAGATGGTTCGCGACAAGCTCAACCATTCCGGCTTCGGCGGACTGGTCGGCAAGCGGGTCGTGCTGACCGGCGGCGCATGTCAACTCACCGGCTTGCCCGAGGCGGCGCGGCGGATCCTCGGGCGCAACGTGCGCATCGGCCGTCCGCTTGGCGTGTCGGGCCTGCCGGAGGCGGCGAAGGGGCCGGCCTTCGCGACGGCGGTCGGGCTGCTGATCTACCCGCAGGTGGCCGGCTTCGAGAGCCGCCATGGCGGGCACGTGCTGCGTGTCCGGGGGACGGGCACCGGCGGAAGGTTCCAGCGCGTGAGTCAGTGGCTGAGAGAGAGTTTCTAATTGGAGCGGGGATAGCCCCATTCGGCAGCCGCAGCGGCGAAGCGGCAGGAAAGGCGGAAAGGACGAGGACATGACCATCAATCTCAAAAAGCCGGACATTACCGAGCTCAAGCCGCGCATCACCGTGTTCGGCGTCGGCGGCGGAGGCGGCAATGCCGTCAACAACATGATCTCGGCGGGCCTGAAAGGCGTCGAGTTCGTCGTCGCCAACACCGATGCGCAGGCCCTGACCACGTCCAAAGCCGAACGGCTGATCCAGCTCGGTGCGCACGTGACCGAGGGGCTTGGCGCAGGCTCGCAACCCGAGGTCGGCCGCGCGGCAGCCGAGGAATGCATCGACGAGATCGTCGATCACCTGTCGGCCACGCACATGTGTTTCGTCACCGCCGGCATGGGCGGCGGCACCGGCACCGGCGCCGCGCCGGTGGTCGCCCGGGCCGCGCGCGAGAAGGGCATTCTCACGGTCGGCGTCGTCACCAAGCCGTTTCACTTCGAGGGCCAGCGCCGCATGCGCACCGCCGATGCCGGCATCGAAGAGCTGCAGAAGTGCGTCGATACGCTGATCGTGATCCCGAACCAGAACCTGTTCCGGATCGCCAACGACAAGACGACCTTCGCCGACGCCTTCGCGATGGCCGACCAGGTGCTCTATTCCGGTGTGGCCTGCATCACCGACCTGATGGTCAAGGAAGGCCTCATCAATCTCGACTTCGCCGACGTGCGTTCGGTGATGCGCGAGATGGGCAAAGCCATGATGGGCACCGGCGAAGCATCCGGCGAGGGCAGGGCGATGGCCGCGGCCGAGGCCGCGATTGCCAATCCGCTGCTCGACGAAAGCTCGATGAAGGGTGCGAAGGGCCTGCTGATCTCGATCACCGGCGGCCGCGACATGACGCTGTTCGAGGTGGACGAGGCTGCCACTCGTATCCGTGAAGAGGTCGACCAGGACGCCAACATCATCCTGGGTGCGACCTTCGACGAGGAGCTCGAGGGCGTGATACGGGTTTCGGTGGTGGCAACCGGCATCGACAAGAACGCCGCTGACATCTCGTCGCCTCCGGTGCAGATCCGGCAGCAACCGAAGCCGGCTCCCAAGCCGGTCGAAATCCGCACTGCCGAAAGCACCTATCAGCCTGCCGCGGCTTCGCCGAGCGCAAGTGGAGACGTGCCGAGCGCGCATCCCGACCCCATCGCCGAGGCGATCCGCGCGGCAGAAGCGCCGGCCGCCGCAATGCAGCAGAAGGGGGCCGTGGCCGACGACGAGTTCCGCCCGCAGAGCAGACTGTTCCAGGCTCCGCAGCCGCAGCCGCAGCCCGTGCGCCAGCAGCCAGCTCCGGTGCAGCACGCCCAGCCGGAGGCGCCGGCGCCGCGTATGCCCCGCGTGGAGGACTTCCCGCCCGTCGCACAGGCCGAGTTCGCCGGCCATCCCGAGCATGATCACGAGGATCGCGGGCCAATGGGCCTGCTGAAGCGGCTCACGACCGGGCTCTCCCGTCGGGAGGAGGAGCCGCGCCTGCAGCCCGCCCAGCCGCGCGAGCCGAAGTTGCGCGAGCCCGCCGCAGACCAGCGGCGGTTGCACGATCCGCATCTCTACGCACCGCGCCGCGGGCAGCTCGACGATCACGGTCGGCCGATGCCGCAGCCGCGTTCCGCGGCAGAGGACGACCAGCTGGAAATCCCGGCATTCCTCCGCCGACAGGCCAACTAGTGGTTAACGCAATGTAACCGAATGTTTCAGGCGGGTCGACAACGGTCCGCCTGAATTCTGAAAATGGCCGAATTTCAAATACTTATCGATGGTTGTTTCGCCCGTCAGCCGTAACAAGTAGAAAGAATCCGTGATTTGGAACATGCCGGGCGCGCCGGTATCCTTTCTTTCCACCGAAATCGGGTACGCGAAGCATTGGGGATTGTTTCGCGCGCTTGCGAATTGGGCTACGTGGCATACCCCGTAGCTTTCGTGGCGGGACGGGCCTATGGGGATCGAGTTGTACGATTATCAAACGACGCTCAAGTCGCGCGTATCTTTGTCAGGCGTCGGCGTTCATGGCGGTAAGCCCGTCACCATTCACTTCAACCCTGCAGACCCCGATACAGGGGTCGTTTTTCATAGGCTGGGTGGCGAGTTCGACGGCGCCGAGATAGCTGCGAAGGTCAGCTCGATCGGTGCGACGGATTTGTCGACCCTGCTGGGTGATCTCTCCGGAGCTCATGTTGCCACAGTCGAGCACCTGATGGCCTCGCTGCTGGGGCTCAGCGTGGACAATGTCCACATCGAGATCGACGGTAGCGAGGTACCCATCCTGGACGGCAGCGCCGAGAAGTTCGCCGACGCAATCGAACAGGCCGGCATCGAGCCGCAGGCGGTGAAGCGGCGCTACATTCGCGTGGTCAAGCCGGTGCGCATCGACAATGGCGCGTCCTGGGCAGAGTTCCGGCCCTATGACGGTACCCGCTTCGAGATCGACATCGATTTCGAGAGCCCGGCGATCGGTCGTCAGTCGTTCGCGCGCGACATCACCCCGGCCACCTTCAGGCGTGATATCTCGCGGGCGCGGACCTTCGGGTTTCTCAAGGACGTCGAGCGCCTGTGGGCGAGCGGCTATGCTCTCGGTTCTTCGCTCGAAAACACGGTCGTGATTGGCGAGGACCACCGCGTCATCAATCTTGAAGGGCTTCGCTACTCGGACGAATTCGTCCGCCACAAGATGCTCGATGCAATGGGCGATCTTGCGCTCGCCGGCGCGCGCTTCATCGGCTGCTTCCGCTCCTATCGGGGCGGGCACCGGCTGAATGCCGCTGCGCTGAGGCAGCTGCTGTCGGACCGCTCCGCGTTCGAAATCGTCGAAACGCTGCGCCGCGACCGCGGCCGTTCGGCCGAGATGATCCAGGTCAACGCGCCTGTCTATGCGCCCTGGATGCTCTAGCGACAGCGGTCGCGCCTCGACTCCGCCACAAAAATGAACCATAGCCGGCTCATCGCATTGCCGGAAAACGGCATTTGTGGTTTATCGCAGCGTTCGCGGGACCGCTCACAGGTGCCGGAGGGGCAGAGGGATAGCATGGCGATCAACGCTCCGGCCAGGTCGAGATTTTCGGCGCGCGCACGCTTGCTTGCGCTGCCTCTGTTGCTTGCCCCCCTGCTTCAGGCATGCAGCTCCACTGACGACATGGATCTCGCCCAGTACGTCGACAATACCGAGCCGGCGGACGTGCTGTACAACCAGGCGCTGGCAAATCTCAGCGCGGGACGTGTCAGCGAAGCTTCCAAGAAGTTCGACGCCATCGACCGCCAGCACCCCTATTCCGAGTATGCCCGCAAGGCGCTGATCATGAGCGCCTTCACCCACTACCGGCAGGGCCAGTACGAAGAGGCCATCTCGGCAAGCGAGCGCTACGTCCAGCTCTATCCGACCAGTGAAGATGCGGCCTATGCGCAGTACATCATCGGGCTGAGCTACTTCCGGCAAATCAAGGACGTGACGCAGGACCAGCGCGAATCGCAAAGGGCGATCGAAGCGATGGAGAACCTGATCCAGCGCTGGCCCGAGTCCGAATATGTGGAGGATGCCCGCGCAAAGATCCGCTTCGCGCGCGATCAGCTCGCCGGCAAGGAGATGCAGGTCGGCCGCTACTATCTGGAGCGGCGCGAATATCTCGCGGCGATCAAGCGCTTCCGCTACGTCGTGGAGAACTATTCGAACACGCGCCATATCGAGGAAGCGCTGGCCCGCCTGGTCGAGGCCTACTATGCGATGGGACTCGCCAGCGAAGCGCAGACGGCTGCCGCCGTGCTGGGCCACAACTATCCCGAGAGCGAGTGGTACAAGGATTCCTACGCGCTGCTGCAGTCGGGCGGCCTGGAGCCGCGGGAAAACCGAGGCTCGTGGCTTTCGCGCATCGGCGGCACTTTGCTTGGGGCGCGCGGCTAGCTAAACATCGGCTATGCTATCGCAACTGTCGATCCGCGATATCGTGCTGATCGAGCGGCTCGATATCGAATTCTCGGACGGACTATCGGTGCTGACCGGCGAGACGGGCGCCGGCAAGTCGATCCTGCTCGACGCGCTGTCGCTTGCGCTGGGCGCACGCGGCGACACGGCGCTGGTGCGCCACGGCGCCACGCAGGGCCAGGTCACGGCCGTGTTCGACGTGCCGCACAACCATCCCGCCCGGGCCCTCGTCGCGGATAACGGCATCGACGATAGCGGCGACATCATCCTGCGCCGCGTGCAGTCGGCCGATGGACGCACGCGCGTGTTCATCAATGACCAGCCCGCGAGCGTCGCCCTGATGCGCGAGGTCGGGCGCGCGCTCGTGGAAATCCACGGCCAGCACGACGAGCGCGCCCTGGTGGACGCGACCGCGCACCGGGCCCTGCTCGATGCCTTCGGCGGCCATGTCGGTGAGGTACAGCGTGTCGCCGACGCGTGGCGCGGCTGGCGCGAGCGCGAGCAGGAACTGGCGCGCCACCGGGCGCGCGTCGAGGCTGCCGCGCGCGAAGCGGAATTCCTCCGCGCCTCGGTCGAGGAGCTCACGAAGGCCGACCCGCAGCCGGGCGAGGAAAGCGAACTTGCCGAGCTGCGCGCGGCGATGATGCGGGCGGAAAAGTCAGCAACCGACATCGCCGATGCGCAGGAGGTGTTGTCCGGGCCTTCTTCGCCGATCCCGGCGCTTTCATCGTTGTTTCGCCGCCTGCAGCGGAAGGCCGCCGAGGCACCCGGGCTCCTCGAAGAGATCGTCAAGGCGCTCGACGAGGCGCTGATTTCGCTGGATGCCGCGCAGGCGGCCGCCGACGAGGCGATGCGCAAGGCCGAATTCGACCCGCGCCGGTTGGAGCAGGCGGAGGAACGGCTTTTTGCCCTGCGGGCGCTCGCCCGCAAGCACAATGTCGCGGTCGACGACCTGGCGCGGCTGCGCGACGAGATGGCGGCCGATCTTGCCGATCTCGATGCCGGCGAGGCGCGGCTTGCGGCGCTCGAGAAGGCGGCGATCGAAGCGCGGGACGAATACGACCGCACCGCACAGCGTCTGTCCGAGTTGCGGCGACTGGCGGCCGACCATCTGATGAAGGCCGTGGCGGCCGAGCTGCCGGCGCTCAAGCTCGAACGGGCGGAATTCATCGTCCAGATGGCGACAGAACCGGATGACCGGACGGCCGCCGGGATCGACCAGGTCGAATTCTGGGTCAGGACCAATCCGGGTACGCGGCCGGGACCGATCATGAAGGTCGCATCGGGCGGCGAGCTTTCGCGATTCCTTCTGGCGCTCAAGGTGGCTCTGGCCGATCGCGGCTCGGCGCCGACGCTTGTCTTCGACGAAATCGATACAGGGGTGGGCGGCGCGGTGGCCGATGCCATCGGCCAGCGGCTGGCGCGACTTGCCGAACGCATCCAGGGGCTGTCCGTCACCCACGCGCCGCAGGTCGCCGCGCGTGCCCGAACGCACTACCTCATCTCGAAGACGGGGACCGCCGACCGGGTTGCAACCGGCATCATCGAGATGGACCGGCCGGCGCGGCAGGAGGAGATTGCGCGGATGCTGGCCGGCGCCACCATAACCGACGAAGCACGCGCGGCGGCGGAGCGGCTTCTGAGGGAAAACGCCGCCTGAGTGCTCGCCGGAAGGTGCACTCTCCTGACAGTCAGCGCCTTCAACCCTGTTGCGAAACCCAATAAGGTCGCGCCACATCGAGAGGCCGCGCATGTCCACAGCTTCCATTCCCGTAGACCAGCTGACACCCGAACAGGCCGCCGCCGAACTGGAGCGGCTGGCGCGCGAGATCGCCGCAGCCGACATCGCCTACCATCAGAAGGATGCGCCGGAGATCACCGATGCTGAATATGACGCGCTCCGTCGGCGCAATGCCGAGATCGAGGCTGCCTTTCCCGACCTGATCCGCCCGGACAGCCCAACCGGCACCATCGGGCCTCCCCCTGCCGAAGGCTTTGCAAAGGTGCGGCACGCCGCGCCGATGCTCAGCCTTGCGAAGGCCTATACCGATCAGGACGTCGTCGATTTCATCGAGCGCGGCCGCCGCTTCTTCCAGCGCGACGAGGGACTAGAACTTGCCTTCACCGCCGAGCCCAAGATCGACGGCCTGTCGGCGTCGCTTCGCTACGAGAATGGCGTGTTCGTTCAGGGCGCCACGCGCGGCGACGGCACCGTGGGCGAGGACATCACGGCCAACCTGAAGACGATTGCCGACATTCCGCACAAGCTGAAGGGCTCCGGCTGGCCGGAGATCATAGAAATCCGCGGCGAGGTCTACATGACCTACGACGAATTCCAGGCTCTCAAGGCGCGATCGGCGGCCGCCGGTGGGCAGGAATACGTCAATCCGCGCAACACGGCGGCCGGTTCGCTGCGCCAGAAGGACCCATCGGTAACCGCCAGCCGCAATCTGAAATTCTTCGCCTATGGCTGGGGCTATGCGACGGAAGACCCGGCCCCGACGCAGTTCGAGGCGGTGCAGAAATTCGCCGAATGGGGCTTCAGGATCAGCCCGTTGATGGTCCGTGCCAAATCCGTGGACGAGTTGATCGAGCACTACAAGCGGATCGAGTCGCAGCGGTCGTCCCTCGGCTACGACATCGACGGCGTCGTCTACAAGGTCGATCGGCTCGACCTCCAGCGCCGCTGGGGCTTCGCTTCAGGCGAGCCGCGCTGGGCCATTGCCCACAAGTTCCCGGCCGAACAGGCCACTACCGTGTTGCGTCAGATCGACATCCAAGTTGGCCGTACGGGCACGCTGGCGCCCGTCGGCCGCCTCGATCCAGTGACGGTCGGCGGTGTCACCGTCGTCAACGTGACGCTGCATAACGAGGACTACATCGCCGGCTTCGACAGCAATGGCCAGCCGATCCGCGACGGGGCCGACATCCGTATCGGCGACACGGTCGTGATTCAGCGTGCGGGCGACGTCATCCCGCAAATCGTGAGCGTGGTGCTCGACAAGCGCCCGGCCGATGCCGTGCCGTACCAGTTTCCGCACACATGCCCGGTCTGTGGCTCGCCGGCGACGCGAGAGTTGAACGAAAAGACCGGCAAGGAGGATTCGCGGCGGCGTTGCACCGGCGAGCTGATCTGCCCGGCACAGGCCGTAGAGAGCCTCAAGCACTTCGTCTCGCGCGGGGCAATGGACATCGAAGGGTTTGGCGCCGAGAACATCGAATTGTTCTTCAAGGCAGGCCTGATCAAGACGGCGGCAGACATATTCACGCTCAAGGATCGCCGGACGGACGTCCAGCGCGTGGTGGCCGAACGGCGGGAGGAGCAGGCGCGGCAAAGGGAGCTGGCCACCGGCAAGACGCGCAAGAACGTGCGCAGCGTCGAGGATCGCAACTTCGAGGGCCTCGACAAGCTGTTCGCGGCGATCGACGCGCGGCGCGAGCCTGAGCTCGACCGCTTCATCTTCGCGCTCGGCATCAGGCACGTCGGCGACACGACGGCAGCGCTGCTGGCGCGCACCTTCAGCACGATCGAGGAGTTCATCCGCGTCGGCAAGGAGGCCGCGGCCGCCGCGGACCCGATGACGGTGTTTCCGTCGATCGACGGCATCGGCCGGACGGTCGTCGGCGCCATCGCCAGCTTCTTCGGCAACGAGCGCAACGACCAGGTGCTCGACGAGTTGCTCGGGCACGTCAGGCCGCGACCCTATGTCGTCCAGATCGCATCGGACAGCAAGATCGCCGGCAAGACCGTGGTTTTCACCGGCACGCTGGAGCGGATGTCGCGGTCGGAGGCCAAGGCGATGGCCGAGCGGCTGGGCGCGAAGGTCGCAGGCTCCGTCTCGACCAAGACCGATTTGGTGGTCGCCGGCCCGGGTGCCGGCTCGAAACTCAAGCATGCGACCGAGCTCGGCATCGAGGTGATCGACGAAAACCAGTGGTTCGAACGCGTGGGGCAGGGGAGCTGAGCCTCTGGTTCAATCGATTTCATGTGACGGGCAGGGCCGACTGCCCTATCAGGCGCCGATGCAGAAATCCCCGCCTCCCGTCAGCAACGCCGAAGAGTTTCGCCGCGGCTTTCGCAGGGCACTGCCGATCGCGATAGCGATAGCGCCGTTCGGCATCCTGTTCGGCACGCTCGCCGCCGATCACGGACTCTCGCTTGGCGAGGCGGTGCTGATGAGTGCGACGATCTATGCCGGCGCGAGCCAGCTCGTCGGGCTGGAGCTGTTCGGCCAGCAGATCGCGCCGTGGCTGGTCGTTCTGTCGATCTTCGCAGTGAACTTCCGCCACGTGCTCTATTCGGCCGTGGCGGGACGGCGGACCCGCCACTGGAGCGGGCTGACGCGCGCAATCGCCTTCTTCTTCCTGGTCGATCCGCAGTTCGCCGAGGTCGAGCGGCGGGCGGACGAAGGCAAGCCGATCACGCTTGCGTGGTATGCGGGCCTGGCCGCGCCGGTCTACGTTTTCTGGGTCGCGGAGGCTGTCCTTGGTGGCCTGTTCGGGCGGCTGATCCCCAACCCGCACGCGGTGGGGCTCGATTTCCTGCTGCCGATCTACTTCCTCGGTCTCGTCATGGAATTTCGCGGCCGGCCTCGCTGGCTGCCGATCGTGGCGACCAGCGCACTCACATCAATCGTCGCGGAACGGCTCGTCGGCTCGCCCTGGCACGTCTCGATCGGCGCGCTGGCAGGCATTGCGATTGCGGTTGTCCTTACGCCAGTCAGTGCGCCGCATCACCGGCTCGAGGAGAGCGTGGAATGAGCACGACGCTCTGGATCATCCTCGGCGGCGCCATTGCGACCTACCTGACGCGCATCGGGGGCGACCTCGTGCTATCGCGGTTCGAGCGCATTCACCCGCGTGTCGAGGCCGGGCTCAACGCCGTGCCTGCCGCGGTGCTGACGACGCTGGTCGCGCCGGCCGCGATGCGGGCCAGCGTTCCGGAGGCCGCGGCACTCCTGGTCGCGGCGGTCGTGGCGCTGCGCGGCGGCATGATGGCCGTGTTCGTCGCAGGCACCGGCACGCTGATCCTGCTGCGCTACCTGCTGAGCGCATAGCAGCAGCCGCTCAGAGCGGCGCGGTCATCTCCCCGAGCCAGGCGAGCGTCTCGCCGTCGAGCATCGGGCCGATCTCGGCAAGCACGCGCGCGTGGTAGGCGTCGAGCCACTCGCGCTCCTCCTGCAGCAGCACGTCGGAGTGGATCAGCCGGCGATCGAACGGGGCGAGCGTCAAGGTCTCGAAGCCGTGCATGGCGATGTCGCCGCCTGCAATCTCTTCCGCCGGTGTCACGACGATGAGGTTTTCCAGGCGGATGCCGTACTGTCCCTCGCGGTAGTAGCCTGGCTCGTTGGACAGGATCATGCCGGGCAGCAGCTTCTCCGTGCCCGTCCTGGCGATTCTTTGGGGGCCCTCGTGCACCGACAGGTACGAGCCGACGCCGTGCCCGGTGCCGTGCGCGTAGTCCAGCCCGGCCTTCCACAGCGCGAGCCGTGCCACGGCATCGATGTCGGCGCCGCGCGTTCCCGACGGAAAGCGCAGCCGCGAGATCGCAATCAGACCCTTGAGGACGAGCGTGTAGTGGGTGCGCATCTCCTCCGATGGCGTGCCGATGGGCACCGTGCGGGTGATGTCGGTGGTGCCGTCGCGATACTGCGCGCCGGAATCGACGAGGTAGAGTTCGCCGGCCGCGAGCTTTCGGTTTGTGCGGGTCGTCACGCGATAGTGGATGATCGCCCCGTTGGGACCCGAACCGGAGATCGTGTCGAACGAAATGTCGCGCAGCGGCATTTGCATTTCCTCGCCGACGGTCGCGCGGATCTGCTCGAGCTGCCGGGCGGCCCCGATTTCGTCCACAGAATCCGGCTCCTGCCGGTCGAGCCAGCAGAGGAACCGGGTCACCGCGGCGCCGTCGCGCCTGTGGGCGGCGCGCGTGCCGGCGAGTTCCGCGCGGTTCTTGGTAGCCCGGGGCAGGCGGGCGGGATCGGACGCCTCGATCACCATTCCGCCGGCTTCAGATATCAGCAGGCGCAGCCGCTCGGCGGCGAGTTGCGGGTCCAGTGAGATGCGCTCTCCGGAAGCGGCGCGAGCGCGCACGTCCTCCTCCAGTTGCGAGGGCTCACGGACTGTGGCGAGTGCTGCCACCTGTCTGCCTGCCTCGCCGGTCAGCTTGCGTTCGTCCATGTAGAACGCGTGCCTGCCGTCGGCCGCGATGACCGCGAAGCCGAGCGCGAGCGGCGTGTGCGGCACATCGTGACCGCGAATGTTGAAAGCCCAGGCGAGCGAGGAAGGGTCGGTAAGCACGGCGGCGTCGGCTCCAGCCTGCCTCACCGCCTCCGCAAGCCGCGCGAGCTTGTCTCCGGCGGCCTCGCCCGCGAGGCTTTCGGGGTGGACCTCGACCGGTTCGGCTGGCGCCGCCGGCTGGTCGGTCCAGACCGCATCGACGAGGTTTCCTGCTACCGGCACGAGTTCGGCGCCGCGCTTTGCGAGCGAAGTGCGCAGTGCCTTCGCATCCGCGATGGTGTGCAGCCACGGGTCGAAGCCGATGCGCCAGCTCGGCTCGGCATTGTCGGCAAGCCACTTCGAGGGCGGGTTGTCGACGAGGCTCTCGATCGTAAAGGTGGCGGGATCGACCTGGGCGCGCACCTGGAGCGTATAGCGGCCATCCACGAAGATCAGCGCCCGGTCACGCAGGATCAGCGCCACGCCGGCCGAGCCGGTGAAGCCCGTCAGCCACTGCAGCCGCTCGGAACGCCTGGCGACATACTCGCCCTGATGCTCGTCGGCCCGCGGCACCAGGAAGCCGTCGAGCTTCTCCTTCTCCAGCACCTTGCGAAGGGCCGCGACCCGTTCGATGCCCTGCGAAGGATCGGCGACGACGTCGAAGGACTGGAACATGCGCATGCACCCGGACGGGAAGAAGGGTCGACCCCGTCTAGCGGTGCGCGCGCGCCGGCGCAACGGGCCATTGGGCGGGTCGAGGCATGCCAACTCGATGGATTGTGCATTGCAAAATCCGCATGTGTGCAATGCACAACCGGTGCTGGTATGAAGCTCCCGGCGAACTTATCTTCCTGGCGAGTGGAGGAGCGATCTTCCAGACGGACAAGGAGAGACGGCGATGGCTACGAATGCAAGGCGCGGCTTCTTCCGCGGCGCGCTTGACGCCATGATCGAGGCGCGCACGAGGCAGGCAAGCCGTTACGTCAACGGCGCGCTGCTGATGCTCGACGACGAGACGCTCGCCAAGCAGGGCCTGTCGCGCGAGACGCTGCGCCGGAACGGCTACACGAGCTACATTTTCTGACCGCCAGCAATGGCAATTTTTCCGGGGCGGCCAATGGCCGCCCTTTTTGTTTGCGCCTGACCGGGAGTTCAGCGCTTGAGGTGCATGGTCGACCACCCCTCGCGGTGGATGGTCGAAACATGGCGGAAGCGCTGCCCGACATAGGCGGCGAGCACGGCATCGCGCTGGCGGTCGAGGATGCCCGAGAGCACGACCGACCCGCCCGGGGCGACGTGACGTGCCATGGCGGGCGCAAGCCGGATCAGGGGGCGCGCCAAGATGTTGGCGACGATCAGGTCGAACGGCCGGTTGAGCGCGACCGTGCGGTGACGGAAGCCGGTCGCGGTAATGCAGCGCACAAACGCGCTTACCTGATTGAGCGCGACGTTGCGCCGGGCGACCTCGGTCGCGACCGGATCGATGTCGGTGGCGAGCACCGGCACGCGCGCGGACTTCGCCAGCGCGATCGCCAGCACGGCGCTGCCGGTGCCGAGGTCGAGCGCGTTGCGCGGGCGTTCGCGCCACGCGACCCGTTGCAGGATCTCGAGGCAGCCGGCCGTGGTGCCGTGATGGCCGGTGCCGAAGGCGAGCCCCGCCTCGATCTCGATGGCGATGTCGCCGATGCGCCGCCTTGCCCGATCATGGCTGCCGTGGACGAGGAAGCGGCCGATGCGGACCGGCTTCAGGCTGGCCAGCGTGTGCGACACCCAGTCGATGTCGGGCAGGATCTCGCATTCGAGCGGCCAGCCGCTGCCTTCGCGTTCCAGGATGCGGCGGAGGCGCGACTCGGCGGCCTCCGCGTTGCCGGCATAGACGGAGACTTCCCAAAGGCCCGCCGCCTCGTCGACCTCGATGATGGCGAGCGGCAGGCCGTCGTCCTCGAACTCGGCCCCTAGCTGCCGGTAGAGGGCATGGGCGGCCGCGTGCGGCGCGGTGAAATGGAAGCGCTTTTGGCTCACGCCGCTGCCCGCCGGCGACCTTAAGCGCCGGCCAGGCGCTTGAGCTTGGCAATCGCGTTGTCGGCCGACTCGCCATAGGCGATGGTGCCGGCAAAGGCGCCGCTCCGGTCGAGCATCAGCACGGAAGCGGTGTGGTCCATGGTGTAGTCGCCGTCGCCGGTCTCGACCTTGCGGAAATAGATGCCGAAGGCCTTCGCCATCGCCTCGACCTTCGCCGGTTCGCCCGTGATGCCGACGATGCGGTCCGACACGTTGCTCACATAGGCGTTCATCACCTCGGGCGTGTCGCGCGCGGGGTCGATCGAGACGAAATAGGCGCGGATGTCCTTGCCCTCATCGCCCAGCTTCTTCAGCCAGCCGTCCATCTCGAACAACGTCGTCGGGCAGACCTCCGGGCAGTGGGTGAAACCGAAGAACACCAGCGTCGGGTGGCCGCGGAATGCCTCCTGGGTAATCGGCTGGCCGCGCTGGTCGAGCAGCTCGAAAGAGCCTCCGAAGGCATCGCCCAAATAGGTGGAGCGATACCAGTCGAACGTCATGTAGCCGATGCCGGCGGCCATGAGCACGACGATGCCGATGAGGATGGAGCGCATCATGACGTCACCAGGGGAAGGAAATCAGGGGAAGGCCGGTCAGAAGCACCAGGCAATGCCTGCCTCGACGAGGCTCATGAAGATGCCGGCCCCATGGTTGAGCCAGCCCGCGAAGGCAAGGCCGGTGGCGGCCGCGAGCAGAATCGCGGCGAGCGCGATCGCGAGCAGTGTCTGGGTGGAGGCCGGTCTCGTCATGCGCCGAATATAGGCCCGCCCGCCGGGCGGCGAAAGATGCGCGTTTGCCGCGCCACCGGGCGAGCCAGCCGGCCTTGCAATCGCAGCCCGCGCCTCCCAACTGACCCGGGTCACCACCAGCCGGGAGCTTCCGATGCGTCCGTTCCGTCTCCTTGCAGCCGCCGTCATCCTTTCCGCCTCGTGCCTGCCTGTCATCGCGCAGGAGGTCGGCCGCGTCGGCGTCGACTGGGTCGGCAACGACATCGTGGTCGAGGCGATCCGCGACCCGAAGGTGGAGGGCGTCACATGCCACGTCTCCTATTTCGACCGCAGCGTGATCGACCGGCTGCAGAAGGGCAACTGGTTCGAGGACCCGTCCAACACCGCGATCGCCTGCCGCCAGACGGGGCCGATCAAGATCGGCGACATCGATCTTTCCGAGGAGGGCGAGGAAGTCTTCAAGCAGGGGGTCAGCCTGATCTGGAAGAAGCAGGTGGTGAACCGTATCTACGACAAGGCGAACGACACGCTGATCTATCTCGCCCACACGCGGCAGGTGCAGGACGGCTCGGCCAAGATGTCGATGTCGACCGTGCCGCTCTACGGTCAGGAGGCGACCTGGACCAACGGCAGGCCCTGACGGCTTGCCGGGGCAGCACGCCCGGCGTAAAGCGCCGGAATGACCGCCGATCCCGCCGATCTTCGTTTCACCGACCCCGCGCCGCGCATCCACGGAACCGCGGAGCTGAAAACCTGCAAGCTCGGCCGCTATGCGGCGGTGGGCGAGCGGGTGGTGCTGCGCGAGGTGGTGGTGGGCGAATTCTCCTATTTCGAGCGCCATGCCGAGGCGATCTACGCCACCATCGGCAAGTTCTGCTCGATCGCGGCGAACGCGCGGATCAACGCGCTGGAGCATCCGCTGGAGCGGGCGACGACCCACAAGGTGAGCTACCGGCCGAACGAATATTTTCGCTATCTCGGCGTGGACCAGGGCTTTCGCGAGAGGCGGCGGGGCAGGGCGGTCACGATCGGCAACGACGTATGGATCGGCCACGGCGCGGTGGTGATGCCGGGGGTTTCGATCGGCGACGGGGCGGTGGTCGGCGCCAATGCGGTGGTGACGCACGACGTTGGCGCCTACCAGATCGTGGCCGGCGCGCCGGCAAAGCTGCTGCGCCCGCGCTTTTCGCCGGAGATCGCGGCCAGGCTTGCCGCGCTTGCCTGGTGGGACTGGCCGCTCGAGCGCCTGTTCGAGGCGATCCCCGACATGCAGACGCTGGAGATTTCCGCTTTCCTCGACAAGTGGGAGGTGCGCGCCGCGCGCGGGGGAGCGTGAGAAATGCCCCTTTCCCTGGGGCTGGGAAAGGGGCGCGAGGGTTTCCGCGTTCGGAGCGGAGGCAGGTCTTCGTGCCCGCCGGCGACGATCCTCGCGCTGCCGGGTTGATTCGGCGCTGAGGTGGTTTTCGCGGCGAGGTTGCAGGAGGTTGCGGCGGAACGCCACCCCCGGAACGCCTTCGGCGGTCCTCCTCCCCGCTTCGCGGGGGGGGGGGACCCGCCACGATGACGGAGCCGGTCCTGCTGCGCGCGCCGTTGCGCATCGACGCCGTGCATCCGTCGTTGCCCG
>Ga0182792_1001194_pt1 | contig 21926 bp, 18 predicted proteins | sample Passage237B_FD_130497 | JGI IMG/M metagenome (GOLD analysis project Ga0182792, IMG submission 130497) | Cellulose adapted compost microbial communities from Newby Island Compost Facility, Milpitas, CA, USA - Passage2 37B (version 2) (version 2) ...
CGCACCGAAGCCGGGTGGCGGCTTCTTCGCGGCGCGGCCCGGCTCGCCCGGATCGAGGATGAAGTGCTCGACCGTTAAATCGTTGGCCGGAGCAAGGAAGAAGCCGGTCTTCGGCTGCTCGTCGGCGGCGGCGATCGAGACGACGTCGGAGGGCCGGATGTCGAGCCAGAAGGCCAGACGGGGTACCGCCCGGTGATTGGGGACCGAGATCGGCAGACAGTCCTTGACCGATGTCTCGACTTGTTCGCCGCCCGGCAGATCCAGTTCGGTCGGCGGGTTGAACGCACTGTCGTCGACCAGGGCCTCGAGATCCCGTTCGACCAGAGCCTGATCGCTCAGGTCGCTGTCCACCGTGCTCAGCAAGTCGTACTGGTTCGGTAGCCAGAGCAGCCAGAGGGCGACCGTGATCGCCGCTGCGACCTGCCAGATCCGGCGTAGCTTGTGACCGGGTTCCAAGAGGCGCCAGCCGAGCACCGCCGCCGCCGTGAAGACGAAGAGGATCGCTGCGGCCAGCATCGTGTAGCGCGGGATGATCGCGAGACCGGAAGCGCCCATCAAAGCGAAGGCGATCAGGGCGAGAGCCGCGGCGACAATCCCGATCGCGGCTCGTTTCGGCATCGCCCAGGCGGTCAGGACCACGCCGAAGAAGGCGCCGACCATGCCTGGCCACTGCATCACCTCCCCGAGCCGGCGGGGGCCGTAGATAACGACATCGAGCGGCCCGGTGTCTCGCTCCAGCGTTTCGACGGTCTCGCGGGTTCCGGTGAACGAGTAGAGCGGATTCGAGGTCGTGATCAGATCGAAGAGGACCCAGATCACCGGCCCGGCCGCGGTCAGGCAGGCCATCAGGACCAGGTTGCGGTCGATCCCACCCTGCCGCAGCCCGGCACCGAGCCTGCCGAGGCTCACGCGGCCCCGAGGTTCCTCGCCTTTCGCGGCCAGATCGAAGTCGAGTGCAAGCCAGAGGAAGTAGAAGCCGGCGAAGAGCCAGGCCTCGGGCCGGAGCAGGCCGGCCAGGGCGAGCAGGACCAGCACCGGCCAGCCCGCCTTCGGCTTTTTCGTCTCGATCAGGAGCGCGGCCAGGCAGAGCACCATGTAGGGGATGTCGATGTAGGCCCGCAGTCCGTTCGAGAGAACCGGAGCCGAGGCCATCACCAGAAAGGCGGCAAGGAAGCCGATCGGACGGTCGAACCATTCCTTGCCCAGCCGGTAGACCAGCCAGGCGAGCAAGCCGAGGCTGACGTAGGCGAGGACCACCGCGACGGTGATCGAGCCGTCGCCGAGCGGCGAGAAGATCGCCCCGAGCAGGTCGTAGAGCGGATGCGGGGTGGGGGCGAGCGGCGCGCCGTAATCCGGGCTCAACCCATCGGCGATCTCCCGGCCCCAGAGCAGGTAGTAGATCGTGTCGTAGTTGGGAAAGCCCTTCGGGAAGATCGCCAGCAGGACCGCCGAGACGACGGCGATGAAAGCGAGCGGCGGCCCCCAGGACCGGAGTCTGTTCGGCATCGCCATCGGCCGTAAAGCCTGTCACATGAGAGGGGTACACTGGCTTCTCTCTCGATGAGTGAATCGACCTCCCTATACCGACGCCACCGCCCCCACTCTTTCGATCAGGTGGTCGGCCAGCAGCATGTCGTGCGGACCCTGTCCAACGCGATCTCGCAGGACAAGATCCACCACGCCTACCTTTTCGTCGGTTCGCGCGGGACCGGCAAGACCTCGATGGCGAAGATTCTCGCCGCGTCACTGAACTGCGCCAACGGCGGGCCGACCCTGACCCCCTGCGGGACCTGCGAGTCCTGTCTCTCGATCGCCGCGGGCAATTCGGTCGACGTGATCGAGATGGACGCCGCCTCGAACCGTTCGGTCGACGACATCCGCGAGCTGCGCGACCGGGTCGCCTTTGCCCCGACCGCCGGCCGCTGGAAGGTCTACATCCTCGACGAGGCCCACATGCTGACCAAGGAAGCGTGGAATGCCTTCCTCAAGACACTCGAGGAGCCCCCGCCGAACACGGTCTTCATCCTGGCTACGACCGAGGCCCACAAGGTGATGCCGACGATCGCTGACCGCTGCCAGCGCTTCGACTTCCAGCGACCCTCGATCGAGCAGCTCTCCGAGGTGCTGACCCGGGTCTCTCGGGCCGAGTCGATCGCGATCGACCCGCCGGCGATCTCGATGATCAGCCGCTCCGCCTCGGGCAGCTTCCGGGACGCGCTCGGCACCCTTGACCAGCTGGTCTCCTACAGTGGTGATCAGGTTGCTCTCGATGATGTGCTCGAGGTGCTCGGCGCGGCCGACGCGGACTTGCTCTTCAGCGTGGTCGACAAGGTGACCGAGGCCGACGCGGCAGGGGTGCTGACCGCGGTCGAGCAGGTCGCCCGCTCGGGCCGTGACCCGGCCCGTTTCGCCCGGGATCTGCTCGGGCACCTGCGAGTCCTCCTGGTCACCCAGACCACGGGCCAGATCCCCGAGGCTTTCGCGGTTACCGCCGCCGACCCGGACCGCCTGGGTCGTCAGGCCAAGGCGATCGGCCCGGCAAATCTGATCCGCACCATTGACGAGCTCTCGAACGCTCTCGGCCTGATCCGAGACGGTGATGAGGCCCGCCTGGCGGTCGAGGTAGCCCTGCTCAAGGCCGCCCGCCCGGATTTCGACCCGTCGAGCGAAGGCTTGGCTCGCCGCCTCGAACGCCTCGAGTCGGGGATCCAACCCGTCGCGCCGCCACAAACACCGACACCGGACCCCGGCCCACCGGAGCCCGCGGCGCAGGCAGTCTCGCCCGCGGCCCCGGCCCCGGCCCCCGAACCCGACCCGGTGGCCCGACCCGAAGCCGAGATCGCTCGGTCGCCCGAGGGGGCGATCGATGTGACCTCGCCAACCGAGCCGACAGATGAAGTCACTTCGTCAACCGAGCCGACGGACGAGGTCGCTCCAACACCCGAGCCGACGGGCCCCGAGCCGACGGGCCCCGAGCCGACGGTTCAGGTCGCTTCGCCGCCCGAACCTGAGCCGAGCGGCCCCGAACCCTTAGATCTGGAACGGCTGGCGCAGGTCTGGCCGGCGGTGCTCGACTCCGTGGCGGCCTCCGGTTCGGGAATGGTCGCTTCTTACTTCGACGGGACCAGGCCGATGAAGCTGGAGGACTCGAAGCTGACGGTTGGTTTTCCGGCCGGTGCTGCCTTCAACCGGAAGAACGCCGAACGCCCGGAATGCCTTCAGCAGCTCGGCGCGGCAGTCACCGCGGTCACCGGCGACCAGTTCCGGCTCGAATACGACAGTCTTGAAGGCGGCCAGGAGTTTGCCGACCCGGAGTCGGAAGTCATGGACGAGGAGGATTTCGTCGCCCGGGTCAAATCGGAATTCAACGCAGAGGAGGTCATCTGATGGCACGCAAGGGAATGGGCGGCATGCCCGGTGGAATGGACATGAATGCCCTGCTCAAGCAGGCGCAGCAGATGCAGAACGACATGATGCAGGCCCAGGAAGCGCTCAAGGACGAGGTAGTCGAAGCGAGCGCCGGCGGCGGCATGGTCAAGGTGAAGATCAGCGGCGACCTGGTCGTCCAGGACGTGTCGATCGACCCCGACGCGGTCGACCCGGATGACTCGGAGATGCTGGCCGAGATGGTCCAGGCGGCGATCAACGAGGCGATCCGTTCCGCCCAGCAGCTGGCCGAGTCGAAGATGCCCCAGATGCCGAACATGCCCGGCATGCCCGGGCTCGGTGGATGAGCGAGGGCCCAGCCCCCCTTGCGCGTCTGACCGCCGAGCTTTCGCAGCTGCCGGGGATCGGTCGCCGCACCGCTCAGCGGCTCGCTTTCCACATTCTCCGCTCGGACGATTCCGACGCTCGAAGCCTCGCGCAGGCGATCATCGAGGTGAAAGAGAAGGTCGGCCTCTGCGAGATCTGCTTCAACCTCGCCGAAGGTCCTCGTTGCCGAATCTGCGAGGACTCCTCACGAGACGAATCGCTGATCTGCGTGGTCGAGGAACCGGCCGATGTCATCCCGATCGAGCGCACCCACGAATACCGCGGCCGCTATCACGTGCTTGGCGGGGCGCTTTCGCCGATCGACGGGATCGACGCCGAGGACCTGCGGATCGCCGAGCTTCGCCGACGAGTCGAGGCCGGCGGGGTCAGCGAGGTGATCCTCGCCACCAACCCGACCACGACCGGCGAAGCGACCGCCTCCCATATCGCTGACCTGCTCCGCGACCAGACCAAGGTGACTCGGCTTGCCGCCGGCCTGCCGGTCGGTGCCGACCTCGAGCACGCGGACGAAGTAACCCTCGGCCGGGCGATGGTCGGTCGCGCAGCCCTCTAAACTGGGACGAACTCGCCCACCGGGTGAGATGCGTAACAACTTTCCGTGCGGATTGGCGGGTTTCTTGTTACGCAAAGCCTCGCGGAGTGCCACCTGCACCGCGGTGCGTCGTCAGTCTTTGCCGTGGCGGAGTAACGCCATCTGGCGAGCCTTGGCGAGGAGCTTGCCGTCGCGGCTCCAGAGTTCGGCGTCTTCGGAGAAGTGGCCCTCCACGCCTTCCTCGCTGAACAGGCGGATCAGATTCCAGTCGGGCGGCCCAGGCTCGGGAATGGTGCGGGGAAAGTGGACGGTGTACTCCAGGGTGGGGGCGAAGGGGAGCTTCTCGAAGGCCACGAAAGGAGCCGGGTACCAGACGTCCAGGACCGCGGCCGCCAGGACGGGATCCACCGGCTGTTCGTCCCGCAAGCGGATCCAGCCCATCGTCTCCGCCTTCTCGCCGGCTTCCCCTGGTATCCCCTTGATGAACTTGGCCCGGTAACGGCCGAAGACCGCGACCGGGGCCTGCTCGGTGTCCATCTCCTCAAGCTCCTCCGGAGCCGGGGCGTCGGGCATCTTCGAGGTGTCGAAAGCCGGCCCGTCTCGCTCGCCGGAGAACACGGCCATCGCCTTCGCCTTCACTTCGCCGTCCTGGATCAGCCGGGAGGAAAGGAAGCAGGTGAGGTGACCAGCGTGCTCGACCGTCACTTCGACCTCGGCCGGGCCGGTCTCCGGAGGTCGCAGGAAGTGAACGGTCAGCGAACGGGCGGGGCGAGGGTCGGTTGACGGTCGCGTTTCGACCTCGGCGGTCATCGCCCGCAAGACCAGCGCGGCGACGTAACCGCCGTTCGGACCCCGGCCGATCCACCAGCGGTCGCTCAGGTTGATCGAGTAGCGACCTTCACCGACCCGCTCCGCGGCGGTGTCCTGTTCGAAATCAGTGGACATCTATCGGGTGTCTCAGGCTTTCTCGATGACGCTTGACTTGAGTTGACTGGGGCCGCATCCGTCGTAGATCGGCGCGCTGCTGCATTCGCGACAAGTCAGGGGGTCTTCGCTCACCGCTCAAGGATATTGAACGCCGGGTCGGATCCCTGGGCTGGGAACGATCCGTATGCTCAGGAGTGATGCCCGAACGAGATGACATCGTCGTGATGAAATTCGGCGGCACTTCGGTCGCCGGCCCGGAAGAGATCAAGCGTGCCGCACGCCGGATGGTCGCTGCCCGCGAGGCCGGCAACAGCGTGGTCGCGGTGCTCTCCGCCCGGGGCAAGACCACCGACGAACTGGTCGCTTCGGCCTATGAGATCTCCGACCGGCCTGATCCGCGCGAGATGGACATGTTGCTCTCGACCGGCGAGCGGATCTCCTGTGCCCTGGCCGCGATGGCGATCAACGACATGGGCCACAACGCGGTCTCGCTGACCGGCTCCCAGGCCGGCATCGTGACCGACTCGTCCCATACGAAGGCGAAGATCATCGATGTCCGGGCCGACCGCATCCGCAAGGGCTTGGAGGAGGACAAGATCGTGCTGGTCGCCGGCTTCCAGGGCGTCTCGACCGACAGCCGTGACGTGACCACGCTCGGCCGCGGCGGGTCGGACACCACCGCGGTCGCCCTGGCCGCCGCCCTCGGGGCCTCGGTCTGCGAGATCTACACCGATGTCACCGGTGTCTTCAGCGCCGATCCGCGGATAGTCCCCAACGCCCGCAAACTGCCGGTGGTCTCCTTCGAGGAGATGCTGGACATGGCCTCCTCGGGGGCCGGCGTCCTGCAGCTCCGCTCGGTCGAGTACGCCCGCAACTACAACATTCCGATCCACTGCCGCAGCAGCTTCGAGGACCTGCCCGGTACCCTCGTACTTCCCGAAAGCGAAACCATGGAACGACCGATCATCACAGCCGTCACCCACTCGACCGACGAGGCCCGTGTCACCGTCATCGGGGTCAAAGACGAGCCCGGAATCGCCGGCCGTATCTTCTCCGCGCTGGCCGAGGCGAACGTCAACGTCGACGTGATCATCCAGAACGAGCCGGTCCACGAGGGCGCACTGGCCGACCTCTCCTTCACCGTCGAGACCGGCGACCTTCTCACCGCGACCGACGCGATCGCCGGCCTCGGCGAGATCTGTCGCGAGGTCCGCACCGACGAGAAGATCGGCAAGGTCTCGATCGTCGGCGCCGGGATGCGCACCCACCCGGGTGTCGCCGCCAAGGTCTTCGAGGTGCTGGGCGAGAAGGCGATCAACATCGAGATGATCTCCACCTCCTCGATCCGGATCTCCTGCGTGATCCAGGCCGACCAGGTGCCGGAAGCGGTGCGCTCGCTCCATGATGCCTTCGATCTCGGTGAGGACCAGATCCTGACTGAGGCCCCGACCGGCGAACACCACCCGGTAACCCCCTCCTGATCATGGCTGATTCTGGTTACAGGGTCGGCGTCCTCGGCGCCACCGGAGCGGTCGGCTCGACCATCCTCGAGATCCTCCACGAGCGGGAGTTCCCGACCCGGGAGGTCGTCGCCTTCGCCTCCGAGCGCTCGGCCGGCAAGAAAGTCCCCTTCGCCGGGGGAGAACTCACCTGCGTCGTCCCCGATGAGGAGACGATCCAGGGGATCGACATCCTGATCTCCTCGGCCGGCGGCTCGGTCAGTGCCGAATGGGCCCCGAAATTCGCCGAGGCGGGCGCGATCGTCGTCGACAACACCTCGTACTGGCGCATGCACGAGGACGTGCCCTTGGTCGTGGCCGAGGTCAACCCGGAAGCGGCCCGCGATCACAAGATCGGCATCATCGCCAATCCCAACTGCACGACCATGGTGATGATGCTGGCCCTGGCCCCGATCCACCGTGAAGCAGGGCTCGAGCGGCTCGTTCTTTCCAGCTATCAAGCGGTGTCTGGCACCGGCCAGAAGGCGATCGCCGAACTGGGCAGTCAGGCCAGCCAGGTTCTTGCCGACGAGGCGATCGGCGAGCCCAAGGTCTATCCGCACCAGATCGCCTTCAACGTGATCCCCCAGGTGGAGACCTTCAAGGACGGCGACGATTACACGACAGAGGAGCGCAAGGTGATGGCCGAGACCCGCAAGATCCTCGGTCTCGGCGACGAGGTCAAGATCTCGGCCACCTGCGCTCGGGTGCCGGTCTTCACCGGCCACTCGGAGTCACTCAACATCGAGACCCGCGAGGACCTCAGCCCGGACCGGGCCCGTGAGATCCTGGCCGGGGCAGAGAACGTGGTCGTGGTCGATGACCCCGCGGCCGGTGAGTACCCGACCGCGCTCGACGCAGCCGGCCGGGACGAGACCCTGGTCGGTCGAATCCGCCGCGACCCGGATCAGGAGCGCACTCTCAACCTCTGGCTGGCCGGTGACAACCTGCGCAAGGGCGCTGCCACCAACGCGGTACAGGTGGCTGAACTGCTGATCGAGAACGACTGGCTCGGCCAGGGCAAGTAGCCCAGCCCGCGGGAGCCGGGAACGGCGCCGGGGCCCAGGACATAATCGGGGTCTGGACGTGTTCGAACGCGCTCAGTCGCCGAAGTCTTCGGCGATATCGGCGATTCGGTCGTACAGAGCCTGGAAGAACTCGGCGCGGGGAACGACCGCATGGACGTGGCCCTCGGTGGCGATCGGCACCACCATCACCCGGTGGTGGAGGAACGTCTCGGCCAGTTGCGTGTCGGCGTAATCGTCCTCGACCAGGACCGGATCGGTGGTCAGGTATGCCTTGACGGGCTCTTCCTGGCTGGCGATGCGGCGTTCGATCGTTTCGTCCAGCGAGCGGCGGATCATGCGGGCGCTCATCAGCGTGCCGACGTATCCGGGAAAAACCGCGGTCATGAACTCGCGCTCGCCGAACAGGCCGGCGTAGTTGCCGTGCTCGTCGACCACCGGCAGGGCCGGCAGGCCCGATTCGATCACCAGCCGGGCCGCGTACCCGACCGGGTCCGTGGTCTGCAGGGGTTTGACCTCCCTGATGACCGACCTGACTAAGTTGTCTGCCAAATCACCACCTCGATCAAGTTAGCCGACTCACGGGACATCTAGCCGTACCGCAGCAGTACGTAGGCGGTTGCGAGCAAGGTCGAGGCGAAGGTGACGGGCAATCCGATCTTGAGGAATGACCAGAAACCGATCGGCCGCCCGGCCCGTTCGGCCAGGCCCAGCGCCGCCACGTTGGCCGCCGCCGAGATCAGCGTCAGGTTGCCGCCGAAACAGGCTCCCAGCGAAAGGGCCCACCAGTGGGCCGCGTCTCCGGAGTGGCCGCCCGCCTCCTGGATCTGGGTGACCACCGGGATCATCGCCGCGGTCAAGGGGATGTTGTCGATGATCCCCCCGATGAATGAGGCGGTCCAGACGATGCCGACCAGTTCCGCGTTGCGGTTGCCGTTGGTGATGTCGGAGATGGTCTCGGCGATGTGATCGATCGCCCCGGTCGCTTCGAGCGCACCGACCATCACGAACAGGCCGATGAAGAAGAAGATTGTGGTCCACTCGATCTTCTCCAGCGCTTCCTCAACCGGGATGCGGGTGACCAGCAGGCAGACCGCGGCGCCAGTCAGGGCGACGGTGGCCGGTTCGATGTGTAGGTAGTGGTGGAGGAAGAAAAGGACGATCGTGCCGAGCAATACCGGCAGCGTTCGCTTGAGCTCGCCCACGTCGCGGATCGATGCCCTGGCATCGAGTTCCATCACGTACTTGCGGTTTTCTTCAGCCACCTGGATGCGGTTTCGGAAAACGAAATAGAGGGCAACCGTGATCACCCCCAGGATCGAAACCGCGGCCGGCGCAGTGTTGAGGATGAAATCGTTGAAGGTCAAGCCGGCCGCGTTGCCGATCATGATGTTCGGGGGGTCGCCGATCAGGGTCGCGGCGCCGCCGATGTTGGCCGAAACAACCTCGACCAGGATCAGCGGGATCGGGTCGATGTCGAGGGTGTCGGCGAGCAGGAAGGTGATCGGGACGATCAGCAGGATCGTCGTCAGGTTGTCGAGGAACCCGGCCAGTACCGTGACGGTCGCGGCCATCATCACGATCAGCGCGAAAGGGTTGCCTCGCGAGATCTGACCGGCCTTGACCGCGATGTAGTCGTAGACCCCACTCTGACTGGTCAGGTAGACCAGGATCATCATGCCGGCCAGCAGCCCGAGCGTGGCGAACTCGACCGACTCGATCGCCAGCTCCTCGTTGTATTCGCCGACGAAGAGCACGACTATCGCGGCCCCGAGCAGGGCGACCTTAGTGCGATGAATCCGCTCACTCGCAATCAATGCGAGGGCGATGAGGAATGTCGCGACTGCCAGTGCCAGAGGCCGAGTCTATGAACTAGCGCGGCGAAACGCGGCCCGGCCGATTTTCAGGGCTGCAGTGCGCGTCCCAGCTGCTCGACCGTGATCACCCCGGTCAGCTGCCCCTGCTCGTCGGTGACCATCAGAGCGCCGAACCGGCGCAACTGCGGATTGCCGAGCAGGCTGTCCAGGCCGGCGCTGCGCTTGACCGCGAAGCCCGGGTCGCGTTCGGTCAAAGAACCGACCTGCGTGGTGGCCCGTTCCACCTCAGGCACCGCTTCCACCTGGTCCCGCACCGCCATACCGATGAAGGCCCCGCTCGCGTCGATGACCGGGAACCAGGACCAGCCGTAGCGAAGGAAGTACCGCTCGAGGGCGCTCGCGCAGTCGAGCTCACCGGGGATCGCGACTGGCTCCGGGTCCATCACTTCCGCGACCGTGACCCCTTCCAGCTTCTCGCTGATCGTGCCGCGACTGGCAGAACGCGCGGCGCCGTTCACCAGGACCCCGATCATCGCCAGCCAGAGCCCGCTGAAGACGTTGCCGTTGATCGCCCAGAGGATCCCGAGGCCGATGAAGAGGAAGCCGAAGATCCGCCCGAGGCCGGCTGCGAACCGGGTCGCGGCACTGCGTTTGCCGGTGATCTTCCAGGCGATTGAGCGAACGATCCGCCCGCCGTCCATCGGGAATGCCGGCAACAAGTTGAAGCCGAGCACCAGGATGTTGACCGCGGCCAGCCACGCGACCATCGTGATCGGGCCGGTCGTATCGGCGGTCAACCGCATCTCGAGCGCGTCACGGAAGTTGTCGGTCCCTGCCGCCTGGACTCCGATGATGCAGAGCACCACCGCGATCAGCAAAGTGACCACGGGTCCGGCGATCGCCACCTTGAACTCGGTGCCGGGGTTCTGCGACTCCTGGTCCATCTCGGCCACCCCGCCGAACAGCCAGAGCCGGATCGTCCGGATCCCGATGCCGCTGCGACGGGCCGCGAAGGCATGGCCCATCTCGTGAAGCAGGATCGAGCCGAAGAACCCGACCGCGCTGGCGAGGGCGAGCAGATAGGACTGCGTGCTCCCGGGCTCGTCGAGGATGTCGCCGTAAAAGCCGGAAAGCCAGACGATGACGATGAACAGGAAGAAAAACCAGGACCAGTCCACGGCGATCCTGATGCCCGCCACCCGGAAAAGCGTTATGGAGCTGCCGCCGCCGAACACGTTCACATCGTAGAGATCTACGGACATGCGTCACGGGGCATGCCGCCGCGAACGGATATGTTGGCGATCGATGTCTGCCGAGACCCCGATGAAACTGGCGGCGCCCCATGGCGAGGCCGACCAGCAGTGGCTGCGCGAACTGCTCTGTGAGCTCGAGCGCATCGACCGGCCCTCCGCCTCGGCCGGTGAGCGCGAGGCGGCCGAGTGGCTGGTCGCCGAGTACTCGAAGCTGGGCGTGTCGGCGCGGATCGAGACCGAGAAGGCACACGGCACCTACTGGTGGCCGATCGGGATCGGCACCGCACTCGGCGTTGCCGGTGGAATGGCCGGCCGCCGCGGCAATCGCCTTACGGGCGCGCTGCTCGGGGCCGCCGGCGCGGGTGTGATCGCCACCGATTTCCCGCCCCGCCAGCGTTACATGCGCAAGCTCCTGCCGAAGCGCGACACCTTCAACGTGGTCTGCGAGCTGGGCGACCCTGAAGCCGAACGGACGGTGGTGCTGGTCTCCCACCATGATGCCGCCAATGCCGGGCTGGTCTTCCATCCGGGCATCCCCGACCTGGTCTCGCGGACCGGTGCGTTCGAGCATCTGGACACCTCGCCGATGCTGATGGCACCGGTGATCGGCGGCCCCATCCTAGCCGCGCTCGCGGGTCTCACCGGCAGTCGAAAGCTAGCGACCTCGGCCGCGATCCTCTCGGCCGGCTCGACTGCCGCGATGGCCGACATCGGCCTGCGCAAGGTGGTGCCGGGTGCCAATGACAACGGCACCGCGGTGATCGCCCTGCTCGAGCTGGCCCGCCGCTTCCTGGCCGACCCGCCGGAGGGGATCCGCCTGATCCTCCTTTCAGCTGGGTCCGAGGAATCCTTCAGCGAGGGCATGAAGGCCTTCGGCGAGCGGCACTTCCCGGATCTGCCGGTGGATTCCACCTTCTTCATCAACATGGACACGATCGGCTCGCCCTTCCTCACGGTGCTGCGTGGAGAGGGGTTCCTGAAGATGTTCGAGTACCCGCAGGAAGCCCTGATCCTGGCCGACCGGACCGCTGAGGAAGAGGACATAGAACTGAAACCGAACCTGCGCATCAGGAACGGGACCGACGGTCTGGAAGCCTTGGCCGCCGGCTATCCGGTGGTTTCGATCTGCTCATGCACCGAGCACAAGCAGCCGGCCAACTATCACTGGCCGAATGACCTTGCCGAGAATGTGGATTTCGACACGGTCGAGTCGGGGATCCGCCTGGCCGAGGCGATGACCCGCCGTCTCTCGCGGGACTGGGTCAGCCTGCCGGCCTGAGACCGTACCCTCAGGCCTTTTCTTCGGGATCGCCCCAGCGGTTGTCGCCGTAGTCACGGTCGCGCTGGTCTTCGACCGCTTCGCCGCCCGGCCCGTAGCCGGCCTCGGTCAGCATCCGGCGGATGTCGACGATCTGCTGCCGGTCGATGTCCTTGCCGTGGGGGACGTGGAAGGTCTCCGTTTCCGGCCCGACCGTCACCTTGAGGTGGCCGTTGTGCTCCTCGGTCACAGTGCCGATCGCGGCCAGGAGCGATTCGACCTTGCGCCACTCGATCGCGTGCTTCTGGTGATCGAAGAGATCGGCAAGTGTGCTGCTGTGATGGTTGCTCAGCCCGTGGTCGGCCATCTGGTTCCTTTCGCGGTTGGTCAGGGATGAATATCAGTCCGCCACCTGCGAACCTTGTCGCGTGAGGCGCGAACTCGAAGGTGGCTACGAACTAGACGACGATCCGGGTCGCGTCGATCTCGACGTGGTCTGCGAATTCCTCTCGGTCGAGGCCTACTGGTCGAAGGGCCGGCCCAGGGAGTTGATCGAGAAGACTTTCCATGAGGCCTCGCGGGTGGTCGGGCTATACGGGCCGGATGGCGCCACGATCGGCTACTGCCGGGCCGCCTCCGACGAGGTCGTGTTCGCCTACCTCTGCGATGTCTTCGTGCTGGAGGAGCACCGCGGCCGGGGCCTCGGCAAGGAACTGGTCCGGGAGATGGTCGACGGCAGCCCCCTGAAGGACCTGCGCTGGCTCCTCGGCACCGCCGACGCCCACGGGATGTACCGCGAACTCGGCTTCCGAAAGCCCTCCTTTCGGATCATGGAGCGCCCCGGCCCAAAGTTCGCCGACGACCCGCCCTCGGAGTAGCCCGCGAGGCTGAACGAGCAAGGTAGGTTCGTTTTACGGGCGCTATATCCCCCTAGATCGAACCGACCTAGGTCAGGCTGTGGGTGCTGCGCGGTCGATGATCGTCTGGAAGTCGGTGCCGGCGGGAAGGGTGCCGAAGGCATGTCCGTAATCACCCTGTCCGGTGCCGTCGCCGAGGCGGGAGGCGCAGAAGGCGTCGGCGACCGCCGGGTCCCCGTGGCGGACCAGCATCGAGGCCTGGAATGCGAGGCCCATGTCCTCGACCACCCGGCGCGCCCGCACCTCGAGGGTCTCTGGGTCCTCGGTGATCGACTTCTGGACCTTCGCCACGAAGGCATCGAGCCGGGGGTCGGCGCCCGCGGCCTCACCGACCTCGGCGAAGAAAGCCTCGTATGAAGCGGGGCTCTTGACCATCGCGCGGAGCGCGTCGAGACACTGGACGTTGCCGGAGCCCTCCCAGATCGACATCAGGGGGCTCTCTCGGAACATCCGGGCCATCGGGAAGTCCTCGACGTAACCGTTGCCGCCGAAGCATTCCAGCGCTTCGACCGCATGCCACGGCGCCCGCTTGCAGATCCAGTACTTGAGGACCGGGGTGGCGAGGCGCTGCAGCAGCGCCGCACCCTCGTCGCCGGCGGCCGCTTCATCGTAGGCCCGGGCCAGGCGCATCACCGAGGCGGTCGCGGCCTCCGATTCGAGGCTGAGGTCGGCCAGCACGTTTCGCATCAGTGGCTGGTCGATCAGCTTGCGCCCGAAAGCGGAGCGGCCTTGGGTGTGATGGACCGCCATCGCGACCGCGTTTCGCATCCCCGCCGAGGAGCCGATCGCGCAGTCGAGACGGGTGTGGCTGACCATCTCAATGATGGTGCGGATGCCACGACCGTCCTCACCGACCATGCGGGCCCAGGCGCCCCGGAACTCGACTTCGGACGATGCGTTCGACTTGTTGCCGAGCTTGTCCTTGAGGCGCTGGATGTGGAAGCGGTTGCGTTCGCCATCCGGGGTGAACCGAGGCAGCAGGAAGCAGGAGACTCCGGCCTCGGTCTGCGCGAGGACCAGGAAGGCGTCGCACATCGGGGCCGAACAGAACCACTTGTGGCCGGTGATGTCGTACTCGGCACCGGGGCCACCCCCGTTCAGAGGGACGGCCCTGGTCGTGTTCGCCCGCACGTCGGAGCCACCCTGCTTCTCGGTCATCGCCATGCCGGCGAGGCAGCCGGGCTTCTGGTCGGCCGGCCGGAGCTTGCCGTCGTATCGGAGCGAGGTGAAGCGCGGCTCCCACTCAGCCGCGATTTCCGGTTGGTTGCGCAGCGAGGGGATCACCGAAAAAGTCATCGAGATCGGGCATCCGACCCCGGCTTCGACCTGGGCCAGCTGGCTGAACAGGGCCGCCCGGGCGACGTTGGCGCCGAGCCTCGGCTCGCGCCAGGGCAGCGCGTGCAGGTCATGCTCGATGCCCAAACTCATCAGTTGATGCCAGGCGGGGTGGAACTCGACCTCGTCGATTCGGTTGCCGAAGCGGTCGAACGGCTTCAGGCGAGGCGGGAAGAGGTTGGCTTCACGGCCCGCCAACAAGGTGTCGGACTGGCCGCAGATCTCGCCCAAGGTCCGGATCCGGTCCTCGGCCCAGCCGGCACCCTCCCGTTTGACCGCCTCCTGGAGCGGCCGGTCGATCTCGTAGAGGTTGACGTCCTCCAGCGTGGTCGCCTGATTGAAGACGGTGTGGGTCGCGTGCTGCGATGCTTCGGCGGTTTCCGGCATGTCCATATGGTCGCACAGGACCGGATCACTCAGGCGCGGACAACTACCCATTCACTCCCTTGGGCGGTTTCGCTCTATAGCATCGCTTCTCGCAACAGCCTCAGCCGAATATCGAAGGGAAGTAGCAGTCGTGTCGAAGATCAAAGTGACCAATCCGATCGTCGAGCTCGATGGCGACGAGATGACCCGCATCATCTGGTCGTTCATCAAGGAGCAGCTGATCCTTCCCTATCTCGATGTCGACCTGAAGTACTACGACCTCGGGATCGAGAGCCGCGATGACACGAACGATCAGATCACGGTCGACGCCGCCAACGCGATCAAGGAGTACGGGGTCGGCGTCAAGTGCGCGACGATCACCCCGGACGAGGCGCGGGTAGAGGAGTTCGGCCTGAAGGAGATGTACCGCTCGCCGAACGGCACGATCCGCAACATCCTCGGGGGCGTGATCTTCCGCGAGCCGATCGTGATCTCGAACGTGCCGCGCCTGGTCCCCGGTTGGACCAAGCCGATCATCATCGGCCGTCATGCCTTCGGCGACCAGTACCGCGCGACCGACCTGGTCGTCCCCGGCGAGGGCACCCTGACCATGACCTTCACCCCCAAGGACGGCGCCGAGCCGATCGAGATGCACGTCCACGACTTCCCGGGCGGCGGCGTCGCGATGGCGATGTACAACCACGACGACTCGATCCGCGACTTCGCCCGGGCCTCCTTCCGTTATGGCCTCGAGCGCGGCTACCCGGTCTACATGTCGACCAAGAACACGATCATGAAGCGCTACGACGGCCGCTTCAAGGATCTCTTCCAGGAGATCTTCGACGCCGAATTCAAGGGCGACTTCGACGCTGCCGGGCTCACCTACGAGCACCGTCTGATCGACGACATGGTCGCCTCCGCCCTGAAGTGGGAGGGTGGCTATGTCTGGGCCTGCAAGAACTACGACGGCGACGTCCAGTCGGACACGGTCGCCCAGGGTTACGGCTCGCTGGGCCTGATGACCTCGGTGCTGATGACCCCGGACGGCAAGACCGTCGAGGCCGAGGCCGCCCACGGCACGGTCACCCGTCACTACCGCGAGCATCAGAAGGGCAACCCGACTTCGACGAACCCGATCGCCTCGATCTTCGCCTGGACCCGCGGACTCTCGGCCCGGGGCCGCATGGACGAGACCCCCGAGGTCAGTCAGTTCGGCGAGACTCTGGAAAGGGTTTGCATCGAGACCGTCGAGAGCGGCAAGATGACCAAGGACCTGGCCCGGCTGATCGATGCCGACCACCCCTGGCAGACCACCCAGGAATTCCTCGCTTCGATCGACGAAAACCTTCAGAAGGCGATGGCCTAGGGCCCGCCACGAGAAACCAAGGAGAAGAACGTGAGTTCAACCGCCAAAGTAACCGTGACCGGCGCCGCCGGCCAGATCGGTTACGCCCTGCTCTTCCGGATCGCGAGCGGCCAGATGCTCGGTCCCGACACGAAGGTCCACCTCAGCCTGCTCGAGATCCCGGCCGCCGTCAAGGCCGCCGAAGGCACCGCCATGGAGCTCGATGACTGCGCCTTCCCGCTGCTCGAACAGATCACGATCACCGACGACCCGAAGGAAGCCTTCGACGGCGCCAACATCGGTCTGCTGGTCGGTGCTCGTCCCCGCGGACCGGGAATGGAGCGGGCCGACCTGCTCGAGGCCAACGGTGGCATCTTCAAGCCGCAGGGCGAGGCGATCAACGCCGGCGCCGCCGATGACATCAAGGTGCTGGTGGTCGGAAACCCGGCCAACACCAACGCGCTGATCGCCGCCTCGGCTGCGCCGGACGTGCCGAAGGAGCGCTTCACCGCGATGATGCGCCTCGATCACAACCGGGCGATCGCCCAGCTCGCCAACAAGCTCGGCCGCTCGGTCTCGGACATCAAGCGGATGACCGTCTGGGGCAACCACTCGGCCACCCAGTACCCCGACATCGGCAACGCCCTGGTCGACGGAGCTCCGGCCCCGGCCCAGGTCGACGATGAGGTCTGGGTGCGGGAAGAGTTCATCCCGCGGGTCGCTAAGCGCGGCGCCGAGGTGATCGACGCCCGCGGCGCCTCCAGCGCCGCCTCCGCCGCAAACGCCGCGATCGACCACGTCCGCGACTGGGTGCTCGGCACACCGGACGGCGACTGGGTCTCGATGGGCATCCCGTCGGACGGCTCCTACGGCGTGCCGGAGGGCATCATCGCCGGCTTCCCGGTCACCTGTTCCGGCGGCGAGTACTCGATCGTCCAGGGTCTCGAGATCGACGACTTCTCCCGCGAGAAGATCGACGCCAACGCCAACGAACTGATGGAAGAGCGAAACGCGGTCGCCGATCTCGGACTGCTCTGACTCTGACTACGCCGAGACCGGATCTGTCGGCGAGGACCGATCCGGTCTCGGCAACATCCCGCTTTGGCCGAGAAGATGAAAGTGGTGATCGTCAGGGAGCTGCTCCCGGCTGGCCGGGAACTCCTAGAACAACGCTTCGAGGTCACTTCCCTCGGGCTGGACGCCACCCGCGACGAGATGCTCGAAGGTGTGCGCGGGGCAGAGGGGCTGGTCACCGACTTGACCTTCGCGGTCGACGGGGAGCTGCTCGACGCGGCGGGGCCCCAGCTCGACGTGGTTGCCAACTTCGGCGTGGGATACGACAACGTGGATCTCGATGCCTGCGCGGCGCGGGACATCACGGTCACCAACACGCCCGATGTCCTCACGAACGCGACCGCGGAGCTGGCTCTCGCGCTGGCGATGGCGGCAGCGCGCGATCTGCCCGGCGCGGAGCGTGACCTCCGAGAAGGTCGCTGGGGCGGCTGGGACCCCGGCCAGTGGCGAGGCTTCGAGCTCTCCGGGGCGACGATCGGCGTGGTCGGCGCCGGCCGGATCGGCGGTCGCTTCCTCGAACTCGCTGCCGGTTTCGGTGGCGAACGGCTTTACACGGCCCGCTCGACCAAGCCCGACCTTGAAGGCAAGCTCGGGGCCCGGCGGGTCGAGCTGGATGAGCTGCTGTCCCAGTCGGACCTGATCAGTCTGCACGCCCCCGGTGGGCCCGAAACCCGCCACATGATCGACGAGCGGGCGATCGGCCTGATCAAGCCGACCGCGGTCCTGGTCAACACCGGCCGCGGCACGCTGGTCGACTCCGAAGCACTGGCCCGGGCCCTGGAAGAAGGCCGGATCGGGGCCGCCGGGCTGGACGTCTTCGAAGGCGAACCGGAGGTCCCACAGTCGCTACTCGACGCGCCGCGGGTGGCGCTCGCCCCCCACATCGGTTCCGCCACCTACCGGGCGCGCGACGCGATGTCCCGCACCGTGGCCGAGAACGTCATCGCGGCGCTATCCGGGGCGAACCCGCCGAACCGGGTCGTCTGACCCAAGCTGGATCCAGAAAAAAGGGCCCGGCCCCCTCCCCGGGCCGGACCCTCCCTGAACCGCCTGCCGCTGGTTCCGGGTTTGGACGGGAAGCTAGGCTCGGACCCTCACTGTCTTGACCTTGGCCTTGCCGTGCGCGGTGGTAACCCTGACCTTGACCCGCTTGGCGCTTCCGTTGCGGATCGCCCGGGCGGCCTTGCGATTGATCTTGACCTTGGCCTTGCCCTTGCCGGCCCGGTTCAGGCGGAAGGTCCCCTTTCCGATCAGGTGGTTCTTGCCGGGCAGAGTCACGGCGACCTTGCCGAACCGGGTCGAGGACTTGAAACCGACCACCAGCTTGCGGCCGCTCAGAGTGACCTTGTAGATCGAAGGCGCGGCGTAGTGGGTCGAGCCCGGGCCGCCGGCCCGGGTCACCTTGACCGAGGCGTCATCGGAAAGCACGGCACCCGAACCTTGGTCGGTCGAGGAGCTGACCGTGGCGGTGTTGACATACGTCTTCTCGCCGACCGGGGTAGAGGAGCCGGTGCGGGCTTCCAGGCACAGCAGATAGAGCGTGCCGGTCAGCGGGTGTGAGGTCGGGTTCCAGACATAAAAGACCCGGGACTTCGGCTGCGGGTCTTTGCCGAGCGGCACGAGACCGTCGTCGAACTCCCAGCCACCGACGATGCCTTTGGCGTTCTCACCGCAGATCAGTGACTCGGTCGCTTTCTCACCGGCCCCGACCGAAATCGGCTTGGTGACCCTGGTAAAGATCAGATCCGAGATCGAGCCGTCGGTCCCGGACGCCTTGTTGAGGAGGCAGCGGATGCCGGCCTCGATAGTGGTGGTCCCGCCGCTGATCTTGACGGTCAGCTTGCGGCCCGTATCACCGACGGGGGCGTTGGCCAGGATCAGCGCACGGCCACCGGTTACGTCGATGCCGGGGGCGATCGGCGTCGACCCGACCGGGCACTGGAGGTTGATTTCATGGGTACCGGGGTTCAGGACCACGTTCTGGGTGACCGGTGAACCGACGGTCAGGCTGCGACCCTCGGTCGTCTTGCCGGGCAGGCAGACCGCGAACAGCTTGAGCTGGGCCTGGCCGGTGGCATGGTTGGTCACCTTGGCGCTGTAGCTGCCGGCCGTATCGGACACGAGCCGGTGGATCTCGATCGAGCCGGCGTCGCCGGTGCCCTGGTCGATGTGATCGATCCGGACCGCTGCATCGGAGATGATGTCGCCTGGATTGCAGACGGCCGATTCGGTCACGGTCGCGCCCGGCTGCATCGAGATCTGCTTCTCGACCTTGTAGATCGTCAGCTGCTCGTTCTGGGTCGAAACCGTGGTGGTCGGCAGGGTCGTCTTCACCTTGACGTGGTAGCTGACCGACTGGCCCGGAGTCAGCGTGCCCGCCTCGCACTCGACCTGCTGGCCGACGTAGGTGCAGGGCGAATCGACCGAGACGATCTCGAGTCCGGACGGGACATCGTCGGAGATGGCCACGTGCTCCGAGTTGGCGGTGCCCTCGTTCTTCACGGAAATGGTGAAGATCACGTACTGACCCTCGATCACCTCGGGGTGGTCGGCGATCTTCTCGATCTTGAGCTTCGGCTTCCCGGGCGGCGGAGGAGTATCTTCTGGCAGGCAGCCCGCGAACGGCGCGTGATGGGTCTCGCGGTTCGACTCGAAGCTCTTGGCGATGACCTGGCCGATGTTATGAGCGACGTTGTAGGCGTTGACATGGGCCTTGGGTGCGAGGATCGTCCCGCCGAAAGCCGAGCCGGTGTCCAGGCCGACACTGGTCGCCTCGGCGAAGTTCCAGAGGGTGTGGCTGTTCTGGGTCGCGGTGGTCGAATCCTGGGCTTGGTTCCAGTTGCCGCCGATCCCATCGCGGAAGTACATGTTGCCGTCGACCTGGACGTTGGTGCCGGAAACATTGATCAGCGCGGTCGCGCCGACCGGTACCTCGATCAGGATGGCCACGTTGCCGGTGAGCATGGCCGGCGTGACCGAGAAGACGTTCAAGCCCGAGTCGGTCCCCTTGAGGTAGAGCGCGTTGCCGCCGAGGGCGATCCCGGCCGGGTTCGGCAGGCTGCTCGTGTTGATCACCGCGGCCGAACCGTTGGCGGCCTGTGAAGCCCAGTTCACCGACTTGGCCGTGAGATCGGCGAAGGCGGCGTCGAAGTCGACCGGGGGCGAGGCGAGTTGCGAGCCGCCACCGTTGTAGTTGATGTATCCGGTCAGGCCGGGGGTCCAAGCGCTGCCCGCCTGGAGGTTGAACGAGCCCGATGTTCCGTTGACGACCAGCGAGGGATAGGTCTTGGGTACCGAGAGGTGGGTGCCGACCGTCATGCCGGAAGCGCTCAGATTGCCGCCGTAGGCGATCGCACCTTCCGACTCTGCCCCGCGGGAACCGTCGGTCTGGATGAACTCGGTATACCCGGTCGCGGCGCCGAGCGGGTTGGCCACGCAGTTGTCCGACGGGGTGGTCGCGCCGGCTGCCGGGGTGAGGATCAGTGCCGCCAGCATCAAGGTCGCCGCGGCTACGACTGCCGCCAGGGCATGAACGGTCCGGTGAATCATTGAGCTCCTTGCGTTATCGGTTTGATGCCAAATCGGAGTCGCTCCCTACGACTCCGATCTGAAACGGCAACGCAGCAACCGTGAGGTGCTGACATGCGGTGGATCCGGACCCCCTGTCCGTCACCACCGGGCAAGGCCGACTCCGAAGAGCCGAAGATGCCGGCCAGAATGGCTATGTCACTACACCAAACAACCCTCGGTTAACGGGAAAGTTTCGCTCTCGTAAGCGGAAACTCAGCCCGGAATGCCGGAAATTCAGGAGTTCCGGTCGGCCTTGCGCGACTTCGGCACGGTGCGGAAGACGTGATCCCAGAAGGGGGAGGAAACCCCGTACCCGTAATTGTGGTCCTGGAAGTGGTGGCGCATGTGGTGCTCGCGGACCTTCTTGCCGAGTTTCGACTTCGGCACGAAGTGATGCAGGTAGTAATGCATGTAGTCGTAGATCAGGTAACCGAGCAGGAAACCGGCGAAAGCCGCATAGCCGCTCGGAGAGCCGAATATCAGTATGAACGCGGCGAAGAAGATCAGCGCCAGCGGGATGCTGGCCGCGGGCGGCATGACCAGGCGCATCTTGTCGTTCGGATGGTCATGGTGAACGCCGTGGATGATGAAGTTGATCTTGTCGCCGCCCTTGAACTTCGGCGTCCAGTGGAAGAGAAGCCGGTGCAGCCAGTACTCGGAAAGGGTCCAGATCGCTAGACCGGCCACGAAGAGACCGATCGTCGAGAGGGGCGAGAGACCCCGGTCGACGCTGAGCCAGACCAGAACGGCGATGACCGGCACGAAAATAAGCGCCGGCACGACCGGATGGACCCGAGAGAAGAAATTGAGGACGCGGTTCTCGAAAAGGTCGGGTGAAGCTGCGAGTCTTTCCGTGCGTTCCGAAGATCCCATAACGACTTTCAATGGTAGCGTGATTGGCCACGCCAACTCCCAGGAGACCGCCCCAGACGATGAGTAATTCCCCCGCAGCAGTTCAAGATTTCAAGGTTGCCGATCTTTCCCTGGCCGAGTACGGCCGCAACGAGATCCGCCTGGCAGAGCACGAGATGCCCGGTTTGATGGCGACCCGGCGGGAGTTTGCGGATTCGAAGCCGCTGGCGGGAGCGCGGATCACCGGCTCGCTGCACATGACCATCCAGACCGCGGTCCTGATCGAGACGCTGGTCGAACTCGGCGCCGAGGTGCGCTGGGCCAGCTGCAATATCTTCTCGACCCAGGATCATGCCGCCGCCGCGATCGCGGTCGGCCCGAA
>Ga0182792_1001195_pt1 | contig 21898 bp, 14 predicted proteins | sample Passage237B_FD_130497 | JGI IMG/M metagenome (GOLD analysis project Ga0182792, IMG submission 130497) | Cellulose adapted compost microbial communities from Newby Island Compost Facility, Milpitas, CA, USA - Passage2 37B (version 2) (version 2) ...
CAGCACCGCCGCCCCGGCCGCCAGCAGAACCAGAGGCACCCAGACCGGGTCGAGCAGCGGCTGACCGGCGAGCAGCTGCTTGATCGAGAGCCATCGCTCCGAAAGCCCGGTGCCCTGGATCGCCTCCAAGATCGGCAAGGTCGGGGAGTTCAAGTCGTCGATCATCGAGGGCACCCAGGGCAGATAGAGCACCGCGGCCCCAGCCGTGGCGGCGAGCGCCGGCAGACGGGAATTGGGAGAGACGATCAACAGCCAGATCAGCTGGGCACCGAGGAAGTAGACCGCGGTGTAGTGGCTATACATCGCAAGGCAGGTGAACGCTCCGAAGAGCGCCCACCAGCAGGGTCGCCTCCACCCGGAATCGACCTTCATCGCGGCCAGCATCGCCAAGGTCGAGCCGATCAGCAGGGCGATCATCAGCGAGTACGCACGACCGTTGACCGAGAAGGCGACCATGAACGGGCTGAGTGCCATCGCCGCGGCCGCGATCAGGCCGGCGACCCGGCCCCGGATACGGGTGCCGAGCAGGTAGCTGAGCGGGATCGCGGCGACTCCCGCGATCAAGGCCGGCAGTCGCACAAGCTCTGGGGCCGAACCAAGCTTCGAAGCCAGCCAGGCGAGCACGAAGTAGAGCGGCGGGCTGATCTCCGCGTCGGAGGAGACTTCGCGAATGGTTCCAGCGAGGTCGAACTCGCGCACGATCCAGAGTGTGGAAAGCTCGTCGCCGAGCACCGGCTGATCCCAGGCGATGAGACGTATCGCCAGCCCGACCAGGGTGATCGCCAGAAGCAGAAGGCCGGTCGTTCGCCGGCTCATGGCCGTCGGGCCAGCACCACGTTGTGGGCGCAGAGCCGGCGGACACCGGGCACCTTCTCGGCCAGCTTCTCGCCCCCGGCGGCAAGGCCGAGCAGTCGCGGCGGCACGAAATCCGGAACCAGCCCGAGCTGATCGCTGCGGACCAGCTCGGCGCCGCCGTCGGCCAGGCCGCGCAGGATCTCCGCCTCGGGGATCAGCCGCTCCGTCCCGTCGTCCTGAGGTACCCGGGCCATCAGGTTCTTCCAGTACGGGTTGCGCGGATTGTGGTCCCAGACCAGGACCAGGCCGCCCGGCCGGGTCACGCGGACCATCTCGCCGAGCGACTCGTGGACGGCCTCCGGGTCGATGATGTGGTGCAGCACCGCCACGCACATGGTCAGGTCGAAGATCCCATCTTCAAAGGGCAGCTCGGTCGCTGAACCTTCGATCGCGGTGACGCCGGGGGCATGCTCCTCGACATAGCGGAGCATCCCGGCCGAGGGGTCGACTCCGGTCACCTCATAGCCGGATTCAGCCAGCCGGCCGGCCACGACCCCGGTGCCGCAGCCGACGTCCAGCACCTTGCCCGATGGCAGGATCCGCTCGACATAGGCGACCCGCTTGGCGAGGTAATGCTCGACCACGTGTGGTGGCAGCGAATCGTCGTACTCGTCGGCGATCTCGTTGAAGTGGACCGGCTGGTGCGATTGCTGGTCACTCATCCGAACCGTCTCCAAGCGGGACGAAGGTGCTGACCGTGAGGGGCACGAGTCCCGCGAAGCGGACCCTCTTCTGCTCCCGCCAACCGGCTGGGATCCGGGCCTCGCGGCCGCTGGTTTCGAACGTGTAACCGGTCGCCGGGCTGCCGACTGGTGCCGCGCCGTCGCCGATCGTCACGAGGCGGACCGGTCCAGGGGTGTCGAACGCCTGATCAGCAATCTTCTGGGGATCGTATCCGCGGTAGATGTCCTCGATGAAGTCCGGCCGATCTTCGAGATTGGTCATCCTCAGCTCCGGGAGTCGGGTTTCGAGATAGCCATCCAGCGGCGAGAGCGGTGCCGGACTGATGATGCTGGCGTCGAGAATCAGTCCACCGCTGGCTTGCGAGGACTCAACCGCGTCGGCCGCCTTCTCGTAGGCGATCGAGGTTTTCGCCGGGTCGAGCAGGCGGGCGGTAGTGATCGCGAACCCAGTAAGGATCAGGGCCAGGGAGACGAGCCCCCAGCGCGGGCCGGCGGCCACGGCTCCGGCGCCGATCAGGAGCGGCAGGCCGGCCCAGACCGGGGCCAGGTTCCGGGCGCCGAAGATGTCGGTTCCGGCCGCCATCAGAAGCAGTTCGGCCGCGAAGACCGAGCCGACCATGAGAAAGGCGAGCCACACCCCACGGGCACGCTCCGAGGAAGGTCTCGGAAGGTCGCCCCGGACCAACCGGGCAAGCACGACGCCGGTCGCGACCAGCACCCCGGCCAGGCCGACCAGCATGTCGGGCCGGTCGAAGAAGTTCGGCTTGCGGTTGGCGATCCAGAGGAAGAAGAGGTCCTTGACCGCATTCCACTTGCGGTCGAAACCGGTGCCCTGGATCGCCTGCAGGATGTCGCTGGTCGGGGAGTCGAGGTCGGCCTTGAGCCCGCCGAGCCACGGCACGAAGAGCAGGAACATCAGCCCCGCGAAGGCGAGACCACGCAGGCGCAGGGCCGGGAAGAACCAGAGCAACCAGATCAGGTGGCCGCCAATCGCCAGGCAGGCGACGTAGTGGCTGTAGACCGCGAGGCAGCCCGCCACCGACCAGCCGGCCCAATGCCAGTCGTTGCCCTTTTCGGAAGTCGCCGAGAGCAGGCACCAGGTGGCGACGAGCAGCATCAAGATCATCACCGAGTAGGCCCTTGCGTTGGCCGAGAAGTACACGAGGAAAGGCGACACGGTGGCGATCGCGGTCGCGTAAAGGGCGGCCCGCCGACCCAGCGCCTTGAGGCCGACCAGATAGAAGAGCGGCACCGTCAGCGCGCCGGCGACCAGCGACGGGAAGCGGACCCCGGTCGGGGTCTGGCCGAAGATCCAGGAGCTGACCTTGGCCAGCAGGAAGAAGAAGGGCGGGCTGATCTCGGCGTCCGAGTTGACGGCCGAGATGACCCCGAAGAAGTCATTGCCGCGGATGATCCAGAGGGTCGACATCTCATCCCCCCAGGCCGGCTCACGCAACATCAAGAGGCGCAGGGCCAGGCCGGCCAGGAACATTGCCCCGACAAGTCCCCAGATCCAACGGTTGCTCAGGCGTGTTCCGTCCACAGGCAAGGCAGCCTATTTTCCTTGTCGTAATAATGCGCCCGGATGACCCAGAAGATCACCGGGGAGCGGGCGAGCGAAAAGACGGGGGGCTTCAATCCCGCTTGGCAGAGGCATTCCTACGCGTACGCGGTGGCCGACCAGCGCCTGGGCGCGGGCCGTGTGCTCGACCTCGGCTGCGGCACCGGCCACAGCTTCGACCGGCTCGCACCGCGTGAAACCGTCGGCGTCGACATCTCACCGGAAGCGCTTGCGGACCAGGATCGGGAGACCGTGGTCGCCGACATCCGCCAGGTGCCGTTGCCGGATGGCAGCTTCCCTTCGGTCCTCTCCTCGCATTCGATCGAACATGTGCCTGACCCGGAGCGGGTCGTGGCCGAGGCGGCGCGACTCGTGGAAGCGGACGGGCAGGTGATCTTCATCACCCCGAACCGGCTCACCTTCGGCCGGCCCGACGAGATCATCGATCCCTTCCATTACGTCGAGTTCAGCCCCGGTGAGTTCGAGGCACTCTGCCGCCGCGGATTCGCCGAAGTCGAGATCGAGGGCCTCTATGCCTCGCCCCGTTACATGGAGCTCTTCGACGAGGAGCGGCGCACCCTGGACCGGCTGCTCCGCCTCGACCCGCTGAAGCTGCGACGCTTCATCCCGATGAAGGCCAAGCAGTGGCTATACGACTTCCTGCTCAACCACTTCCGCAAGGACGACGATCCGCGCGCGGAAGCGATCGACCAGACCGACTTCGAGATGCGATCCGGGGAGGTCGACGACTGCCTCGACGTCTTCGCCTTCTGCCGCAAGCCCCTGAAGGAGACCGCGTGAGCGAGAACGCCAAGGTGGTGGTGGTGATGCCGGCCCGGCAGGCCGCCCAGACCCTGGAAGCCACCTTCCGGGAGATCCCAAAGGATGCGGTTGACGAGGTTCTCCTGGTCGATGATTCCTCGACCGATTCCACCGTTGAACTGGCCCGCGAGTTGGACCTCCATGTGGTCTGGCATCCGCATCAGGTCGGCTATGGCGGCAACCAGAAGACCTGTTACCTGCAGGCCCTGCAGGACGGCGCGGATGTGGTCGTGATGCTTCATCCCGACGGGCAGTACGAACCGGAGTTGATCCCCAGCATGATCAAGCCGATCGTCGACGGAGAAGCCGACCTGGTGATGGGCTCCAGGCTGCTGGTGCCGGGCTGGGCGCTGGATGCCGGCATGCCCAGGTGGAAGTTCGCGGCGAACCGCTTCCTGACCACGATCCAGAACAAGATCATGGGCACCCACCTCTCCGAAGCCCACACTGGCTACCGGGCCTACTCACGCGAACTGCTGCTGACCGTGCCCTTCCTTCGCAACTCGCTCGACTTCGTCTTCGACGCCGAGCTGCTCTACCAGGCTTCCTACCTCGGCTTCCGGATCAAGGAAGTGCCGGCCCGCTGCCGCTACTTTGACGAGATGTCCTCGGTCGGCTTCAACACCGGTGTGGTCTACGGACTGAAGACACTCTGGGCCGGCTTCCGGCTGATCCTCCATCGCAACCGGATCCTGCCCTCACGCAAGTACATGGCCTAAATCGGTTCAGGGGGCAGCATCACTGGGTCGCTGCCCGAGCAGCGGGGTCGGATCAAGCTGGTAGCTTCCGTGCTCGTGGGTGAGCGGGATCCGCTTCAGATGAGCGCGCGACGGGCCCGTGGTGTCCTGACCGGCGCAATGGTGCTTTCGTTCGTGACGGCGCTCTATTTCAGTCGCGGGACGACCTTCTCGGGCGACGAGATGACCTGGATCATCACGAGCGTCCATTTTGATCTGGCGACTCTCCTGACTCCGCACGGGGGGCACCTCCAGTTCGTTCCTCGAGTGGTCTACAAGGCGCTGCTTGAACTGTCCGGGCTCGACTACCTGCCATTCCGGATCCTTACCGCGGCGATGATCTGCGTGACGGTCGGGCTGTTGTTCAAGTACTTGGCCTCACGAATTCCCCCCGTAGTCGCATTGGCCCCGTGCCTGGTCCTTCTCTTCTTCGGCTCCGACCCGCTGCATGCCCTGCAAGGCAACGGCTTCACCGTGTTGCTAGCCATGAGCATGGGGCTGCTCGCTTTGATCGCCTTCGAACGCAACTCAAGACTTGGGGATGTCGTGGCGAGCGCTGCGCTCGTCGTCGGTATCGCCACGTACTCGGTTGCGTTGCCCTTCGTTCTGGCGATCGCCGTGGCGGCAGCCGCACGACGCGAGATTCGCTCGCGCATCTGGGTTGCGGCAGTGCCGGCTGTTCTCTACGTGGCTTGGCTTGTGTGGGCAAAGTCAACCGATGCGGGCGGCGTCGGGAGCTCGGCTGATTTCACGAACCTGCTCCTGATCCCCGCCTGGTCCTTCCAGGCGCTCGCCGCCGTCGGCAGCGCCCTGTCAGGGGTTAGCTTTGATTTCAGCGAGGGGTCCAGCGGCCTGGCGTCGTCGCTAGGCGCTCCGATTGCGGTGGGGATCCTGGTCTTGACCGCGATCCTCGTTCACAGGAACGGGATCTCGATCAAGCTTTTGACGGTCATCGTCGCTGCGCTGGGACTCTGGTCGATGCAGGCCCTCGTTTCGCACGGAGGGGGACTGGAGATCAGCGCTCGGCTTCCCGACGACGCCAGATACATGTACCCCGGGGCGATCGTCGTGGTGATGGTTCTCGCCGAGGCGGCGCGCAACGTCAACTGGTCCAATTTGACCGTTGCGATAGTTGCGGTCGTCGCACTGGCCGGCCTGGGAACCAACTTCTACCTGTTGCGCGAGGCGGGGACCGACCTGCGGGCCCAGGCGGCCTCATTCCACCGGGGCGCAGCTATCTACGATTTGATGGCTCGCATCGTCGGCACCGAAGATCCGCCCAAGCAGAAAAGATATGACCCGCAGGTCTTGGCCGTAACACCCGGCACCGTGCTCATCGGCATGCTCGACCTTCCGTACGGGAAATACGAGCACCCGACGCTTTCCCCGGAGGGCTTGACGGAGGAAGAGAAGCAGACAGTTGATCGGGCGATCGCGGTCGAACTGGAAGCAAGCGCCGGCTCAATCCAACCCTTGCCGAGTACTTGCAGATGGGCGCCAAGCCAAGGAGGAACTTCTCGAGTTGAGATTCCCTTCGGTTCGTCGACGATCATCAGCTCGGCAGATACCGAGCTCAAGGCTGGGCGCCTGGCATCTCAGGCAGTAGTGGATCTGTTTCACGCTCAAGCGAACAAGCCGGTGACCGTCGAGGTGAGTGGTACTCAATCGGTGGAGAGCCCTTGGTACATCGAAGCCAGCGGTTCCCGACTGGCCATCTGCCAGCCGGAGGATTGACCTTCACCGAGTTGAGCCAGTTTGGCTACCGGTGGCATAGTCGACTTCAATCGCAATTTCATCTGCCATTGATTTCTCCGTGCCAACCGGTTACGTTGGTTGTGTAAGGAGATTTCACTGAAAGGACTCCATGAAGGCTCTCGTCCGTAGCGTCCAGCTCGCAACCCGAAGCACTCGCTTGGTATCGATTTTGTTTGCCGTTCTCGCGGTCTTGCTCGTGTTTGGCGAGGCAGAGGCGATCGCAGATCCCCCCGTCGCGAAGACTTTCAAGCGCGGAGCCAATGAGCAGATCAGAGTCGTACCTGGAACGACAGTTGGGTTGCACTGGAAGGCTCCAGCAGCGGATGAGTACTTTCTGGTGACATCAAATATTCCCGACTTCGGCAACGCGGCAAAAACCACGTGGCCTAGCGGCTCCGGATCAACGTGGAGCAACACCTGGGGATGGTGGGTCACTACATCGACCGATATGCGGGTCTCGATCCCGAGCACGGCGACGGCGGGCCAGGCTTTCAAGATACAGCTCGTCACTTGCAGCACCACGAGCGGTCAATGCTCGAACGTGGGTAACACAACTGCTCCTTGCGGGGTGGCCTTGCCCAACGGAAAATATCCGTGTGCCCAAGCGACTCTAACCGCGACGGGTACAAACTGGTCGACGTCAAGCTTCGGATCGGCCTACTCTACATCCAATTCGCTGTCGGAGAATATCGGCAACCCCTTGGATGTGACCACAGATAGTTCCGGGGCCAGTTGGAACAGCAGCGAGTTCTCAAATACGTTGAGTAAATCGACCCACGGAGGTTCATTCGCCACTCAGTACACGTTTCCCCAGTACGTGCAGCCGGGGAACACGATCACTCTGAATTGGGGAACCAGCGGAAGCTACCATTGGAACCCGCTCCAAGGCTCTGGAACGTACTACTTGGTCGCGTCACCTTCACCGACGGCCCTACCAAATTTTGGGGCCGGCGCAGGCACCAACATTACTTGGCCGTCCGGGTCTAGCGCGACTTGGAACTCTACTTGGGCCTGGTATAAGACGACTTCGGAATCTATGACGGTCAAAGTCCCGTCGACGGCCACGAATGGGACTACGTACGGATTCCAGGTCTTTTCATGCAACGCAACGCAATGCTCTAACGGGTCGGGGACATCGGCCACGGGTCCCTACGGTGGAGTACTCAACATCACAATCGCTGCAGCTCCGTCCACGATTGCGACTAGCCGTAATAATAAGCCCTTCACTTACTGTTTCAGTGGTGTAGCACCGTGCAGTGCTCCGTCCTACGCAAACTGCTCAAGCGGTACCTGCGAGGGTACATCTTTTAGCGCGCTCGCGGAACGTGTCACAACTGACTCTCAGGGCCGGATTTGGACGACCAGAGGGGGGTGGGAATTCGACCCCGAATACAGTACCGGGCCACCCATACTGCCCCAGCCAAACGACTCCCAAATAGTGTCTTTTGATCCAGCTCAGCAGACCTTCTGTACCTATCAAGTTCCAGGCGTCGATCCTGAAGTCATAGGCGTCTCCGCCCAGGGAGACCGAATCTTCTTCCTCGAGACTTCGGTTGGTGGACATCCTTCCTACGTGTGGGGACAACCCTATGTCGCAGATCCCGGGGAGTCGCGCTTGGCCTATTTCAAACCATCGGAAGTCGGGGGCGGTTGTGCCGGCAACAAGACCCAGTACTTCCCGGCGGGAACCGGAGGACTCGTTCGGTGTCCGGTGGTCAGGCCGAATACAAGTCCCGTGGCGCCGTCGAATTGCAACATGATGGAACTCGGTCCATGGGGAGCAACATTGCCCTTCCACGTCATGGCGGACCCGGCAACGTTTGCGGGTACGGGAGGTACGCTTTGGACTACCTCCGGCTTCGGCTCCGTTGACAGGTTCGTCATCGATGACCTGAGTACGGGAAAGTTCACTTTTTCTAGCCTGAAGATGCCAAACCATCCGGGGGCGGGGGTGGGAGTGGGATACCCAGCGCCTTGGCAACTCAGTCAAGACGGCTCGTACGTATATGCGACCAACTATGGGGACAACTACATCGATCGACTAGACAAGTCGAGTATGGCCCTAACTCAAGAACAAGTTCCAGTCCAGTCGGATTCCGAACAGCTCCATTCGACGGTCGTGGCCGGCGGCAAGGTCTACTTCACGCTTTCGGACGATTCCTCCCTCGCCTTTGGGGGCGCATCATCATTCGGCACCATCGCGAATGGATCCTCTTGGGGATCATCGACGGCTCCGACCAGCGCAAAGATCTATTCTGGCCTCGACATTTTGGCTAGGTCGGGTTTCCCGGCGAGCGTCTTGTCTCCAACCGCCCCGAAGAATGCAAGTTTCATCGGCATTGACGTAAGGGGGAACGGGACCGTCACACTCACGAATCAGTTCGGGATAGTCTCGGTAGCACCGTGATTGATCGGGATTTTAAGTAGCCCTCACCTCAAGCGCTCCGCGCCGATGATACTCCGGCGGGACCGTCGGTCAATGGCCGTGGCGCGGCACGAGTTCGACCACGAAGAGGCCGTTCTTCCCTGCCACCGGTTTGAGGCGGAAACGGGCCGCGATTGAACTGAGGGTGATCATCTGGATGTTCGCCAGGCCGTTTTCCCGCGCGATCTCCTCGCGATCGGCGTCCAGATTCCGGACCAGCGCTTGGTAAGCCTTGAGGGCGGCGCCGTCGACCAGCATTCGGTCGCCGGGTTTCAACCGTTCCGCCGCTTCCGCCACCGGCTCGACATGTGGTCCCGGGACCCAGCTCTGCTCCTTGGCGTCGGTGATCCCGAGCGAGTTGGCCCGGTCGGCGAGGGTGAGGATGTTGTTGTCGAGATCGGGCACGGTCAGCACCGGGGATTCGTCCTGGCCCGGGAAGTAGCGCTCCAGCAGCGCCGCCCCCTGGTCCGCCCCGGCCTTCAACTCGGGCGGGTTCCAGAGTCGGTGGAAGCCATCGCCGAGCGACTTGCCGCCGGGCAAGGCATAAGCCAAGAGCGAGGTCTTGCCACGCTCGGCGGCGGCCGGCATCACGGTCGCCACCGAAAGCGCCGCCACGGCCAGGACCGAACCGAGCGTCGCGACCGCGGTCCGGCGGGGCACGGCCGGGTTGCTGATCACCTGCCAGAGCCAGATCGTGATGCTGAGGGCCAGGGGCAGCGAAAGGTAGGGGATGACATGGGCCAGCGACCGGTTGTCGAAATAGCTGTAGAGCAGGATCCCGTAGCCGGCCAGTCCGGCCAGGGCGATCGCCGCCACCGGCCGGGCGCCCAGCCAGTCGGGTCGGCGGACCGCGACGATGACCAGGGCGAGGGCGGAGACCAGATAGGCGAAACCGACCGTCAGCCCTGGTGACCAGGCCGGCACGTCGTAGGTGAGGTCCCCGATGTCACCGGCGAGGAAGTCCCGCAGGTAGGTCAGGTAAAGGCCCCAGTCCGGCAGGGCACCGCCCCAGATCAGGGTGGCGAGGGCAAAGAGGATCTGGACGACCAGCCAGGCGGCCAGGGTGTAGGTGGCCTGGCGCAGCAGCCAGCGCCAGCGTCCCTCCCGCATCAGCATCGCCTCGATCGCGACCATCCCGGCCAGGGCGCCGGTCACGTAGATGAAGGACTCGAGCGCCCAGATCGAGGAGAGCCCGGCCACCGCCCAACCGGCTCCGCGCAGCCAGCGTGACGCACTCGGAAAACGGGCCGCGCCGGCCCAGCAGAGAATCAGCAGCATCGGCAGGCCGAACCGGAGGCCACCGTGCTGGAGCAGGCCGCCGATCGGGTACTGGAGCGCCCAGACCAGGACCGTGATCGAGACCGCCAGGGCCGGCACCGCGAGGATGCGGCGCACCCCGGCCAGGCGCAGGATCGCGTATCCGGCTCCGAAGGTGAGGGCGGTCAGCGAGGCGTCGAAGAAGCCGAGCGTGCCATTCCCGATCGGCGCGATCTCGAAGAAGGCGGCCAGCAGATAGATCGAGCCGACCCCGTACTGGGCCACGGTGTCGACCAGGAGGGCCGAGCCGTGAAGCACCTGGCTGACCGGCCCGAGGAAGAGCGACTGGTGGAAGTTGATGACATAGGTGAGGAAGGAGTCACCCGGCTGGCCGGTCTCGCCGACGCCCTGGAAGATCACCATGTCGGGCACCGCCATCACGACCAGCACCAGCACCACCAGGTCGAGCCCGATCCCCCAGGGTCGCGAAAGCGTCGGCAGCTTCACCCGGCCGAAGGCCAACATCACACCGATCGCGACGACGGCCCCGCCGACCATCCAGGGCAGGTCGATGTGGGAGACGTACCCCAGCGAGGCGACCGCGGCGACGATGGTCAGGCCGGCCAGGATCGCCAGCGGGAACTCGGCGCCGGCGAGGCGCGAGGCGGCTGGCCACTCCGGTCCGGCCGCCTGCCACCAGATCCCGGTCAGGAGGAGCATCGAGAACAGGGCCAGACCGGAGAGCAGCCAGAGCTGATCGCCGGCCACGCCGATCGCCCGGACCAGGACCAGCACTCCGGCCGCGATCAGCATGCTCAGCGCGGCCAGGGGACCGGCCAGGTCCGGGTTCTCGCCGATCAGCACCTGGTCGATCAGTCGCAGGGACAGCCAGGCCCCGACCGGGGCCAGCACGAAGAAAGCGAGGACGTATAGCAGCGTCTCCGCCGTCTGGTGATGAGGCAGCAGCGGGCTCGGCAGGGCGACGGTCGGAACGACCGCGTGGATCGGCGCCAGCAGCACCAGGAACGCGAGCAGGACCATGGCGGCCGCCAGCGCGATCGTCGCCGGCAGGTGGGCAGTCCTCGTCCTGCCGATGGCTTGGCCGTGTTCCACGGGCCGATGGTATTTCAGGAGCTTCAGCGCAGAGGTGCCGACTGCCTCCAGGCGTTCAAGTGCCGGAAGTCTTCGACCGGGTCGGCTGGACCCCCGGGAGACAGTTCCGGCCGGATGTCCTTGGCCGCGACCGGTTCCTCGACACCACCCCTTTCCCCTTCCGTGACCTTCCAGACCCCGGCTCCTTCGCGAGCCGTGAATGCCTCTCTGAGCTCGCCATCCTGGAAGAGCAGGCCGGTCTGGTCGTCCGCCCCATAGCCGGCCGGCATCGCCCCGCCGACCTCCGCCAGGTAACGGGCCCGCCGTTCCGGGTCACGGTGATAGTGGACGCAGAGGCTCCCCTTGAGGAGTCCGAGACCCTCCGCGGGCTCGGGCCGGCCCGAGGAAGAAGTGATGCCGGCCTCGAACCAGCACATCGCCCCGGCACTCTGTCCGACCACCATGACCCCCCGCTGAAGGCACTCTTCGATCAGCTCGGCGATTCCGTGCGGCCGCCAGACGGCAACCAGGTTGACCAGGCTGCCCCCGCCGACGTAGATCGCGTCCTGCTTCATCAAGTGGGCGGAGACGTCGATCGGGTTGGCCCCGAGCCGGAACAGGGAGATGTCGCTCACCTCGCAGCCCCGGCTGCCGAAGGAACGCCGGAAGCGGGAGATCTGGTCTTCGGGATCACCCGACGCGGTCGGCAAGAGGCAGATCTTGGGGGCGGTCTTGCCGGTCAGGGAGATGATGTGCTCGACGATCGCCTCGTTGCCGTCGAGCCGGTCGAACTCGTGACCGCCCATGACCAGGATGCGGCCCTTCATCAGATCGCCTCGATCGGGGTCGAGGCCCAGGGGATCGGCGATTCCTCGACCAGCGGCACGTGGTCCGCCGAACCCAGGTACCGGGTCGCGAGCTGGGTGGTCTTGGGCCGGTCCCCTTTCAGATCGATCCGGTACGCCCGGGCTTCGGGCCGGGAGGCGACCACCTGGGCCAGCTCGGTGTCGATGAAGTGGAAGGCGGCCCCGTCGGTGGCCGCATATCCGGGGCGAAGGCCCTCGGCCAGTTTCTGCTCGAAGGCCCGGTGGGCGGCCGAGTCGAGCTGGAAGTGGACCTGATTCGACCAGGGCAGGAAGCCGAGGCCGATCGTCACCTTGGTCTCCTGTTGGTAAGTCGTCACGCATTCCTCGAACCAGCAGAGCGAACCGGCCGAGAGCCCGCAGAGCACGATGCCCCGCTCCCAGGCCTCGCGCAGGATCTGGTCGATCCCATGCGCCCGCCAGACCCCGAGCATGCTGATCACGCTGCCGCCCCCGACGTAGATCAGGTCCTGCGAGAGCAGGTGGTCGCGGATCGAGTCGGCCCCCCGCTCGCGCCGGAAAAGGGAGATGTGGGAAGGCTCGCCGCGGGAGCGGAAGGCGTTGTAGAAGCGGACCAGATAGTGGTCGGCATCCCCCGATGCGGTCGGCAGAAAGCAGACCCGCGGCCGCTTCAGGCCGGTCGCCGCGACCACGAAATCATCGAGCAGGGGGTTGCCGGATTCCATCGAGAACCCACCACCGCCAAAGGCCACGATCTGTCTCCGCGTTCCCATGCCGAAATGGTTCCCGCAAAGGGCCGGGTTCCATTTGGACCAACGGCCAGATTTGCTGAACGCCAGTTTGTCCAACCGAAGGCAGAGCCCCGTCCTGTTTGAAATTTGACTCGAATGTCGACTAACGAGGCGAAATGCGTACGAGTTCGCTCACTTACCGGACCCCCATGCTCTTCCTCCTGGCTCTCACCGTCTGCCTCGCCGGCTTCGCGGCGACGGCTTCGCAGTCAACGGCGACCCCGGTTTCGCTGACCTTCGATAACGGGCGGGCCAGCTTCGGCTTCCTCTCCGACCGCACGGTCCTGCCGGCCGACAGCCAGTTTCCTTCCCCCGATCTCCCCGCCCCCCAGCGCACCGATATCCAGCTGAACGGCGACCTCACCGACGGCCAGATCACGATTCCGGCGGCAACCAACACCGGGATCCAGTTCCCCTACATGCATGTCATGCATCCGTTGGAACCCGATCTGAAGATCCCCTTCACCTTCCGCCTCAATCCCGACGGGCTGACCGGCACCTGGGACGAAGCGACCGGCGCGATGACCCTGGAAGGCAAGCTCGACATCATCGTGGTCACCGGCCAGGGCACCAGCTTCCCCCTCCCCGATTCGCTGGACGACGTCGCAGTGCCGCCGCTCGGACTGTTCGCCCGCTGCCGGTTCGATGACGTGCCGGTCAAGTTCTCCACGGCGACCAAGCGTCCCTTCACCGGCCAGGCCTTCAAGGACGGCTTCGGTGCGAACGGCGCGATGACGACCGCGTGGGACTCACTCACTCCGTCCGTCTCGGAGAACGGCGGCGACTGCGGTGACCTGAACCAGATCACGACATCGATCGGTGGCCTCTGGCTCTCCAATGGAGTCGTCAAGCCGAAACCTCAGCCGGACGGCCCTAAGCCGACCTGCGAGACCGACCTCAGCCTCTGCCCGACCCCGAAGTACGTCGAGATCGACGCGGTTCGCCTCAAGCCGGGTCGCAAGGTCGTGAAGGCCGGCCGGAAGTTCGTCCTGAGGGTGAAGGTCCACAACTCCGGAAACAAGGCGGCGAAGAACCTGAAGGTGAGGATCAAAGCCAGCAACAAAGCCTTCAAGGTGCCGAAGTTCGTGAAGCTGACCGTGCCGGCCGGGAAGTACGCCAGCAAGAAGTTCAAGGTGAGGGTCAAACGGAACGCGAAGGGCCGGGCCCGCATCACTGCGGCCAGCCAGGGCTGGTCCGGCCACTCCTACCTGAAGATCAAGCCGGCCGGTAAGAAGCACCGGCGCTGACCTAGGCCTGACCTAGACTCCCTCCGCGTGAGGGAGTCGAGGACCAGGCCGGAGCATCACCTCTCCGACCCGGGCAAGGAAGCCCGGCGGGAAGCCGGGATCCCGGTTGTCCCCGCCTTCGACGGATACCGGGCACTCGCCATCCTCGCGGTGGTCGCGCTCCACCTGACCCAGATCTCCGGCCTCTCCGGAGACGGGAGCAGCTTCGGCTCCCGGGTCGTCTGGGGCAGCTTCGGCCGCGCGGTCGAGATTCTTTTCATCGTCAGCGGGTTCGTCGTCTTCCTGCCGACCGTCGCCCGCGGGGGAAAGTTCGGCAGCGTCCGTGCCTATGCGATCCGGCGGGCGGCGCGCCTGCTTCCGGCCTACTGGCTGATGCTGCTGATCTCGCTGCTGTTGATCGGCATTTTCAACCTGAAGAACCCGTTGATCCCCGGGCAGGTACTCGCCTTCCCCGACTTCGGTGACATCCTGCTCAACTTCTCGGCCCTGGTGGTCCCGGCGAAGATGTTCATCACGGTGCTGCCGGTCGGCTTCGGCCTCGACCCGCCGATGTGGACGCTTTCCTCCGAGTTGATCTTCTACATCGTCCTGCCCATCGTCGCCCTCGCGTTCTTCCGCTCGCCGAGGACCGGCCTCCTGATCGCCGCGGCGATCACCCTGGGCTGGGCGCTGGCCTTCGACAACGTCGCCGGCCTGGCGCGAGACCTCGGCACCGGGATCAGCCTCGGTGAAAGCGCCCGGTTGAAGCTGGCCTCCTTCCAGCAGTTCCCGACTTGGGCCTTCTCCTTCGGCCTCGGCATGGCCGGCACAGTCGCCTGGGTGCGCCTAACCACCGGAAGGTCGAGAGAGGAACTGAAACGTCGGGCCGGCTTTGTCGCCGCGGTCGCCTTCGTCGTGCTGGTCGTCTGCATCTTGAAGCTGGGCGGCTACGGCGCCTGGATCCACACCTCGACCCTCTGGTCGATGGCCTTCTCGGCCGCGATCGCCACCCTGATGGTCGCGCTCTGCCTCGGCCCCGCCCTTCCCCGCCGGCTCTTCGAGGCACCTGCGGTCCGCAAGCTCGGCGACATCAGCTACGGGATCTACCTCAGCCACTACCCGATCGTGGTCCTGGTCTTCGCGGCGATCGACCTCGACCGGCTCTCCGACCTTTCCCGTTTCCTGGTCTTGACCGCGATCGTCGTTCCCACGGCGATCCTCTACGGCTATCTCTCCGCCCGCTTCCTCGAACAGCCGATCCGGAGATGGGCGCGACAATACGGCCGGAGGGAAGACGCGTGAACCAGGACCATAGCCATCCGACACACCTCGCCGATCCCGGCAAGGAGGCGCGAGCCAAAGCGGGCATCCCGATCGTTCCCGCCTTCGATGGTTACCGGGCCTTCGCGATCCTGGCCGTGGTCTTGCTCCACATGACGACCATTTCCGGGGTCGCCGCAGTCGGTAACCACACGGTTTTCGCCCGTCTGGTCTGGGGCACGCTCGGCCACGCGGTGGAGATCCTCTTCGTGGTCAGCGGGTTCGTTGTCTTCCTGCCGACCGTCGCCCGCGGCGGGAAGTTCGGCAGCGTCCTCTCGTTCGCAATTCGGCGCGGCGCGAGGTTGCTGCCCGCCTACTGGATGATCCTGCTTGTCTCGCTGGTCGTCATCGGGCTCTTCCACCCCGCGACGTCGGACTTCCCCGGACCCCGCGACGCCGCCCTGAACTTCACCGGCAGCATGGTCCCGGTCGGCCTCTTCGTCCCGGGCGTGCGGCTTGGGTTCGGCCTCAACCAGCCGCTCTGGACACTCTCGGTCGAGATCTGCTTCTACATCGTCCTGCCCTTTATCGCGGGGGCCTGGTTCCGTCGTCCGCTACTCGGCCTGGCCCTGGCCCTTCTGATCACGATCGGCTGGACGATCGCCTTCGACCATCCCAACCGCGTCACCGACCTGTTCGGCATGGGGCCCGATTTCAACGAGTTGATTCGAATCAAGCTCTCCTCGGCCCTGCAGCTCCCCGCCTGGGCCTATTCATTCGGCCTCGGCATGACCGGAGCTTGGGCCTGGGTTCGCCTAGCGGGCGCCCGGGACAAGGGCGGCACGGCCGCGAAAGTCGCCGGCCGGGCACCAGCTATCGCCCTACTCTCGCTGACCGTGCTGCTGGCCTTGGCCTGGAGCATCGGTGGCAGTTACGACCAGACCCGCGAGTCGCTAGTCCTTTCACTGATCTTCTCGACCGTGCTGGCGATGTTCATGGTGGCGCTTTCGCTTTCGCCACCGCGCTGGCAGATTCCGGTTGCCGCTCCCGCGGTCCGCAAGCTCGGTGACATCAGTTACGGGATCTACCTCAGCCACATGCTGATCGCCGCGACCCTGGCCAGCGAACTCTCGTTGCCGCAGGATGGCGACCTCAGGAGCCTCGGCACTTGGATAGTCGCAGTGGTCCCTGCGTCGATCCTTTACGGCTATCTCTCGGCCCGCTTCCTCGAACAGCCGATCCGGAGATGGGCACGAAAGCATGGTCGAAGTGCTAACTAGACTGCACGCCAGTCAGGTTTCGGTCCAAGACCTTCCTTCCAGGCGGCATACTCAGAGACACGAGAACCTTCCATAGTCGCGCCTCGGAATACTCCGTGTGAGCTAACCATACCCACCTTTTCGAGAATAGTCGCCGATTGGCCTTCTGCGCTCGCAGTTACGATCTCTATACCTCGTTTGAAACAAAACCGTGAGAACTCACAAGCTAACTGCGTTATACGCGATTTCCCTTGCTGAGACCAAACGTAGTCTATGTGTACCGTGTCGCCATTTCGTCGGAACTCGAAGAAATCTCCATTGGGCCAGTCGAGATGGAAGCGATCGGAGAGTACTGAAAGCTTTCCGCCCAGTATCTCTTCAAGACCGGTCGTATCGAGATTCGTGAATTCCGCCGAAGGTGCGAGGCTCACCAAGCTGTCACCACCACAGTCCCATCCCCGCCGTTGCCGCCACTTCCGCTGGTCTTGGTGTTGAGGCATGCTCCGCCCCCACCTCCGCCTCCACCGTACATTCCTCCATTGCCGCCAGGCGAGCCATTGGAGGAGGCACTCGCGTTCCCTCCTCCTCCACCGCCGCCTCCAAGCGCGGTCGATGGCACAGGCGATGAAGCTCCGTTTGTCCCCGGTGCCGCACCTGTGGTGTAGCTCTGTCCAACCCTTACCCCGCCCATTCCTCCACCCTTCGCAGAACCTGTCGAGATTCCCCCGCCTGAGCCACCCGCGCCAGCCATACCTTCAGACCCACCTTGAATCCCTGCGGCTCCGGATGCGGAAGCACCACCCTCGGCACCTTGCTGCACGGTACCTTGCCCATAGAAGCTTCCAGTCGCCAACGCAGACCCTCCATTTGCGCTTAGTAGTGACCCGAATGTGCTCGGAGTACCGTTCTTCGTACCGGTAGACCCGGGTGGAGTATTTGGAACATTGGTCCCCGGTGAACCGGTTCCTCCGATACCAACCGTCACACTTACGCCGGCCGGGTACGATGGCAAGTCAGAGGCCGCAAACACAGCGCTTGAGTATCCGCCCGCTTGTCCTCCCCAACCTCCAGCAACGCTTGAGGACGAAGATCCGGTTCCTCCGAATGCTCCACCACCGCCCCCGCCAATCGCATCCACTCGCACATAGGTGACTCCAGAGGGTTTGTACCAAGTACCATTGCTGGTGAATACCTGAGAGCGGGGCGGATTAGCTTTGAGTTGCCGCAGATTGATATTGGTCGCCCCGTTTACATCAAGGTTAGACCCTAGTCCGAGTCCGTTCCAATAGTTGAACCAGAGGTTCCCTCCAAAGATGCTGTTGGCATCTAAAACGTGGTCTATGGTATCGAAGGGGGGTTGACCATCCTCAATGTCTAGAAGAAGAATTTGCAAATTTATTGGAGATGGTCCAGGGGGAGACTTGGCTCCGTTCACTGGATCCCAACCTCCAATGTGGTAGTTATTGTACTCAGACATGGCGTATGTCCATGTCCCGGTATGCCCACCACCCGCAGAATCTTCGAAGCCGTAGCCGACAACACAAGTCTGAGGTAGGGCGTGCTCAATCACCAGATGCGACGGGGACACGATGCCAAAGCCGCAGTAAGTGCCTTGAACTACTACGTATCCCAGTTTCATATCTCCAAAACCACCGCCAGGAAGTCGAATACCGACATTCCATTTGTGCGTCGGATAAATGACTTCAGGAGTTGTCTTTCCTCTAGACGCAGTGGTTACCGCTACCTTGTCAGCATTGAACTTGGCCGCCCAATGGGCGTTGACTGCACCAATGGTCGGATCATCCGGAAGTCGCAGGGTTACGTTTCGGATCACAAAGCCTCCGTAAGCAAACGGGAACACGGATATAGGCTCCATGCCAACTAGAGCCGGTGGCTCTCCCGTACCAGAGTAGGTGTCGCTTACTCTAGTGGTCAGTATCTGCGTCCGCCCCTGATTCCCGCCCGGAGCGCCGGTAATTTCAATCACTCCTGAGTTGAGAGCAACTGAAATCACGCTGTTCGCCGGGGATGACAGGCTTGAATTTCCGTGTAGGACGTAGTTCCGTGCACCACAAAGGATGGATCCCCCCGCGGCACCAAGCGCGTTGATGGCAGCCTGGAATGCCGACGTGTCGTCAGTTCCGAACCATCCTGGCTTCCCGGAAACTGTTGTTGTGGCTGCGCTTGCCAAGGTGAGAGTCCCTGATCCAACGGCTGTTACCGTTGATGAAAACCCCGCGCCACTGGCACCCGCTCCGGATACGTAGACCCGCTGGCCAATTGAGGACGACGACGCTAGAGCGGTAGACAAAGTTGTACTGCCTGACGTGATCGCTCCGTCAAAGAACCTAACTCCATCTCCCTTCGCTCCAAAGTCTTCTGGAGCAACGACACTCCCCGTCGGATCGGCAAGGCTTAATAACTGCCAAACGGCGCGATTGGCCGTGGGATCGACTCCGGTAGCGCCCGAGGGATCAATGCACAAATAGACCCGGTTGCTCAACGAGACGACATCTCCGTAGGCGTACGTGGTCGACGGGCCGTATGCGCCAGCCCAAGAAATCGGTTGCGTCATGACTCCTCCTGAGTACTGATTGAGCGAACCCTCCTAACCTAGCCTCCGATCGATCGCCTGTCCACGGAGAGTTGCCTAGAGTTCGTGGTTCTAGCTCGAAATCGTTTGGCACCCGTGGGCGGCCGCCTCAATTCTGGTGGGCCAAATAAACTGCCCTTTCCATGCGCGAGAAGAACCCTGAGACCCACGAAGAGAAGCTCGAGTACCTGCGCGAGCTTCGCGAAGCAGCGATCAATTCCGCCTCCGAAGAGGCCGTCGAGAAGCACCATGCCAAGGGCAAGCTGACCGCCCGGGAGCGGATCGACGTCCTGCTCGACCCGGGCTCATTCGAGGAACTGGACACCTTCGTCCGGCACCGCACACACGACTTCGAGATGGACAAGCGCCGCCCCTGGGGTGACGCGGTGGTCACCGGCCACGGCACGATCGACGGCCGCAAGGTCTTCGTCTTCTCCCAGGACTTCACGGTCTTCGGCGGCTCGCTCGGCGAGGTGATGGCCGAGAAGATGGTGAAGGTCATGGACCTGGCCGCCAAGGTCGGCGCCCCGGTCATCGGCCTCAACGACTCGGGCGGTGCCCGGATTCAGGAGGGCGTGGTCTCGCTCGGCGCCTACGGCGACGTCTTCGCCCGCAACGTCCAGAGCTCCGGGGTGATCCCCCAGATCAGCGTGATCATGGGCCCCTGCGCCGGCGGTGCCGTGTACTCGCCGGCCATGACCGACTTCATCTTCATGGTCAAGGAGACCTCGCACATGTTCATCACCGGCCCCGAGGTGATCAAGACGGTGACCGGCGAAGAGGTCGGGTTCGAGGAGCTCGGTGGCGCGATGACCCACAACTCCAAGTCCGGCGTCGCTCATTTCGCGGCCGAGGACGAGGAGAGCTGCCTCGAAGACGTGCGCTACCTGATGAGCTTCCTACCGCTCAACAACATGGAGCAGCCGCCTCACTTTCCCCCCACGGATGACCCCGAGCGCGAGGATCCGGATCTCGACACCTTCGTTCCGGACGACCCGAACAAGCCTTACGACATGCGCCAAGTCGTGACCCGCATCGTCGACGACGAGGAGTTCTTCGAGGTCCACGAGCATTTCGCGAAGAACATCATCTGCGGCTTCTCCCGGCTCGACGGATTCCCGGTCGGGATCGTCGGCAATCAGCCTTCGTTCAAGGCCGGCGTGCTGGACATCGAATCCTCGGAGAAGGCGGCCCGCTTCGTCCGCACCTGTGACGCCTTCAACATCCCGATCCTCACCTTCACCGACGTGCCCGGCTTCATGCCCGGCACCGACCAGGAATGGAACGGGATCATCCGCCACGGAGCCAAGCTGCTCTACGCCTACACCGAGGCGACCGTGCCGAAGATCAGCCTGGTGACCCGCAAGTCCTACGGCGGTGCCTACGACGTCATGGCCTCCAAGCACATGGGCGCAGACTTCAACTTCGCCTGGCCGACCGCGGAAATCGCCGTGATGGGCGCCGAGGGCGCGGTCAACATCATCTACCGCAACGACATCAAGAAATCGCCCACTCCGGAGGAGCGGCGAGCGACCTTGATCGCCGATTACAAGGCCCATTTCGCCAATCCGTACGCGGCTGCGGAACGCGGCTACATCGACGACGTGATCGAACCCCGTCACACCCGCTCGAAGATGATCAAAGCGCTTCGCACCCTTCAGACCAAGCGGGTCGCGCAGCCGCGCCGCAAGCACGGCAACATCCCGCTCTAGGCGCACGGCCAAATCGTCGCCGTCTTTGCCGGGTTAACCTCCGCAGACGACGATGGCAGGGAGAACTTCGACAACCGCGCCGCGAGCGCTGGCCACGGCTGTATTCCTGGTTGCCCTGTTCGCACTTTTCGGCGGCCCGGCCCGTGCCGATGCCGCCCCCAAAGCGAAGCCGCGCCTGTCGACCAGCCCCGGCCTCTTTCCGGAGTTCGCCTGGAACAAGCGTGATTACGTGATCCGCTGCGGCAACGGCACGCCTCGGGCGGTGGTGACGCTGCCCCACGGCTGGCAGGCGCGAGTCGGTGGTTCCTCCTTCCGCTCGCGGAGTTTCAAGGCCACACTGAACAAGGGCAGCGGGGCCGGCACCTACTTCACCGTCCGCAAACGGGGTGCTCGCAAGGCCAGGAGCTTCCATATTCGCTGCTTGCCCGCCGACTTCCCTTCCTTCCGATTCACCCGTTACCGAGCCGGCGGTCCGAGGTTGATGTTCGCGCAGGTCGAGAACGAATACGCAGCCTTCTTCGACCGCAATGGCGTCCCGATCTGGTGGATCAAGAATGTGGTGCCGCCACTCAATCCCCAGCTGCTTCCTGACGGGACGATCTCGTATCTGGCGCTCGACACCAGCGGACCCCGGAATCTGGTCGCATACGCCGTCGGGACGTTGACCGGCCGTCCGATCCGGATGATCCTCCCCGCGGGTGGCCTGCTGATTGACGCCCACGAACTGCGGCTCTTGCCGAACGGGAACTATCTGATCGGCGCGTTCCGGCAACACAACGCGCTCGACACATCGGTTTTCGGAGGACCTTCGAAGGTGATCGCTCTGAGCACCCAGCTGCAGGAGCTGAAGCCGAACGGCAAGCTGGTCTGGAAATGGAACTCGATGGGACACATCAAGCTGGCCGAAAGCGGGCGCTGGTGGAACAACTTCATCGCCAACGGTCAGCCTTTTGACCTGGTCCATTTCAACTCGGCCGACCTGGACGGGAATTCGCTGGTGATCTCGTTCCGGCATCTCGACGCGGTGATAAAGGTCAGTCGCAAGA
>Ga0182792_1001196_pt1 | contig 21898 bp, 21 predicted proteins | sample Passage237B_FD_130497 | JGI IMG/M metagenome (GOLD analysis project Ga0182792, IMG submission 130497) | Cellulose adapted compost microbial communities from Newby Island Compost Facility, Milpitas, CA, USA - Passage2 37B (version 2) (version 2) ...
AGGAAGTGGTGTTATTAGCCCCGACAGGTGCAACGCCTGTCGTCGGATCTCTCCCCTCCCCTGGAGCAGATCTACATGGAACGGGACCCCTCCCCAGGTCGCCGTTCCCCTGGCCCCGCTGACCCCCCCCTGGTCGGCGGGGCTTTTTATTTGCCCCGGCTCAGGCCCCCACGCCCAGCCAGTCGCGCGGCACCAGGTACTGCTGCAGCCGCGCCTCGTCGCTGCCGGCTTCCGGCTGGTAGCCGTACTCCCAGCGCACCCGCGGCGGCAGGCTCATCAGGATCGACTCGGTGCGGCCGCCGCTCTGCAGGCCGAACAGGGTGCCGCGGTCGTAGACCAGGTTGAACTCCACGTAGCGGCCGCGGCGGTAGAGCTGGAACTCGCGCTCGCGCTCGCCGTACGGGGTGTCCTTGCGCCGCTCCACGATCGGCAGGTAGGCGTCGAGGAAGCCGTCGCCGACCGCGCGCAGGTAGGCGAAGTCGCGCTCGAAGTCCTCGTGCAGGTCATCGAAGAACAGCCCGCCCACGCCGCGGGTCTCGTTGCGGTGCTTGAGGAAGAAGTAGTCGTCGCACCAGCGCTTGTGGGCGCGGTAGCGGTCCTCGCCGAAGGGCGCGCACAGGTCGGCCGCGGTGCGGTGCCAGTGCTGCACGTCCTCGTCGAAGGGGTAGAACGGGGTCAGGTCGAAACCGCCGCCAAACCACCAGGCCACGGTCTTGCCGTCGCGTTCGGCGCGGAAGTGGCGGACGTTGGCGTGGGTGGTGGGCAGGTAGGGGTTGCGCGGATGGAATACCAGCGATACCCCGCAGGCGCGCCAGGAGGCGCCGGCCAGCTCCGGGCGGGCGGCCGAGGCCGAGGGCGGCAGGCGGCTGCCGGAGACGTCGGAGAAGCCGATGCCGGCCTGCTCGAACACCGCGCCCTCGCGCATGACCCGGGTACGGCCGCCGCCGGCATGGGTCGGGCCACCGTCCTCCGGGCGCCGGGTCCAGGCGTCCTCGATGAAGCGGGCCTGGCCGTCGGCCGCTTCGATCGCGGCGCAGATCCGGTCCTGCAGGCCGGTCAGGTAGTCACGTACGCGCTCGAAGTTCTGGTCCATCCTGCGATTCTAGCCGGGGAGCGGGGGTAGGCCTTGATCCCAATCAAGGGTTGCCGGGCTGGAACTGCCGGCGCACCACGCTGGTGCAAAGCCGCCAGACCACCCAGCCATGGAGCGCGGCGAAGGCCACCGCCCCGACCACCCCGCTGCCCCAGGTCATCAGCCGGGTCAGGCGCAGCTGGGCCAGCATCTCCTGCCCGTCCGGGCTGTCCAGCAGGTCGGGCGGGATGATGCCCTGGAAGGCGTCGAACAGGTGGTCGATCAGGCCCAGGGCGGCGAAGTTGAGCACCGCCGTGGCCACCAGGAAGACGATGAAGCCCTGCCTGGCCCATTCCTGGCGGCGCAGCAGGCCCCAGCAGCAGGCCAGGAACGCCGCCGAGGCCAGCAGCATGGCCAGGCTCAGGCCCAGGCGGTGCTCCAGCGCCCAGACCAGGGCGCCGGGCATGCCGGGCAGTCCGGCCAGACGGGCCACCGCCACGTCGGGCAGCAGCAGGGCCAGGACCGCCTGGACCAGCGACCAGGCCAGGCCCAGCAGGGCCAGGACCAGGGACAGCCTGGCGGTGGTGGTGACGAAGCCGGCGGCTTGCGGGTCGGTCGGGTGCGGCATGGCGGTCCTTGCGATGGGCCGGGCGGATTCTGCCCGCCGCCCGGTGCGCTGCAAAGCGCCGGCTCAGCCGGCCAGGCGCGGCAGGATGTGGCGCGCGCTCAGCGGGGCCACTTCCACCGGGAATGGCGGTCGCGGGCTGATCCAGGCCAGCTCGGCCAGTTCGGCCGCCACCGCCGGCGCGCCCTGAACCTGGACCTGGAAGACCTCGGACTGGACCCGGCGTCCGGGTTCGTTGACCGCGCGCTCCTCGAACTCGCCCAGGCGCCGGGCGCTGCCGGCCAGCAGGGTCACGCCCAGTTCCTCGTGCAGTTCGCGGGCCAGGGTCTGCAGGCTGGATTCGCCCGGCTCGCGCTTGCCGCCGGGCTGGATGAACACCTGGGAGCCATGCTTGCGCACCAGCAGCACCCGCCCGTCCGGGTCCTGGATCACGGCGGCCACGGTGCGGATGGGATCGGAGGTAGCGGTGGTCATGGTCGGCTCGCTCAGGGGGAGGGTTGCTTGAGGGTGCGCTCGAACAGCTTGTAGATGCGCCGGTATTCGTCGAACCAGGAATCGGCACGGGTGAAGCCGTGCCGCTCCAGCGGATAGGGCGCGATCTCCCAGTTGTCCTTGCGCAGCTCGATCAGCTTCTGGGTCAGCACCACCGAATCACGGAAGAACACGTTGTCGTCGATCATGCCGTGGGCGATCAGCAGGTGGTCCTGCAGGCCTTCGGCGTACTCGATCGGCGAGGAGGCGCGGTAGGCCTCCGGGTCGATGTCCGGGGTATTGAGGATGTTGGAGGTGTACTCGTGGTTGTACTGGGTCCAGTCCACCACCGGGCGCAGGGCGGCGCCGGCCTTGAAGGTGCCGGGGCTGCGGAACAGGGCCATGAAGGTCATGAAGCCGCCGTAGCTGCCGCCGTAGATGCCGGCGCGCTCGCGGTCGCCCTGGCGGTTGGCCACCAGCCATTCCAGCCCGTCCAGGTAGTCCTCCAGTTCCGGGTGGCCCATGTTGCGGTAGATCGCGGTGCGCCAGTCGCGGCCGTAGCCCTCGCTGGCACGGTAGTCCAGGTCCAGCACGATGTAGCCGCGTTCCACCAGCAGGTGGTGGAACATCTGCTCGCGGAAATAGCTGGGCCAGCGTGCGTGCACGTTCTGCAGGTAACCGGCGCCGTGCACGAACATCACCACCGGGTATCGGCGCCCGGGCTCGTAGTGCCTGGGCCCGTAGAACTTGCCCCAGATGGTGCCGGCGCCATGGCGGCTGGGCACCTGGACGATTTCCGGGGCGATCCACTGGCGGGCCCTGAACGCGGCGCTGCGGGTGTCGGTGAGCTTGCGCGCCTGGCCGCCGGCGACCGGCACCACCGCCAGCTGCGGCGGGATCCAGCTGGAGGACCAGCGCACCAGCAGCTGCTGGCCGTCGGGGGAGAGGCTGAAATCCTCCACCCCGTCCAGCGCGGTCAGCTCGCGCACGCCGCCGGCCAGGTCCACGTCGCAGACCTCGTAGTCGCCCGGCCAGGCGCGGTTGCACAGGAACAGGAAGCCGCTGCCGTCGGCCCTGGGCACCGGCGCGGAGGCTTCCCAGCGGCCGGAGGTGAGCGCCCGCGGCTTCTGCCCCGGCGCCTGCACGTACAGGTGCGACCAGCCCGTTTCCTCGGACAGGTACCACAGGGTGCGGCCGTCGGGCAGCCAGCCGAAGTCGTTGTAGTTCCAGTTGATCCAGGCCGGGTCGGTGAGGCGGTGGCGCGGCTGCAGGCGGGCCTGCTCCAGGTCGACGCTGGCGATCCAGCGGTCCTTGTTGTCCACCGCGCGCAGCATCACCGCCAGCTGCGTGCCGTCGGCGCTCCAGCGCACCGCGTCCATGCCCTCGCCGCCGGCCTGGACCGGACGCAGGCCCTTGAGCGGCTCCTTGCCGGCGGCCTTGCGCAGGCCGGCCAGCGGGTCGCTGGCGATACCGGGCAGCACGTCCAGCTTGAGCTCGCGCACCTGGCCGGTGCGCGCGTCGGCCAGCCACAGCCGGTGCGGCAGCGGATCCTTGCGCCCGACCCGGGTGCGCACGTCCTCGAATTCCTCGTAGCCGGACTCGGTGACGTAGGTGGGCATCCTGCCCGCGCGGCCGGTGTCGGCGCCCTTCTGCCGGGTCACCACCAGCAGGTGGCGCGCATCCGGAGACAGGCTGCTGTCCACGATCTCGACCCCATCGCCGAGCCAGACCGGGGCCGGCGCGCGGCTGGGGTCGGCGCGGCGCCAGGTTTCCTCCTGGCTGCGCTGGGCCTCGCGCTGCTCGCGGTCGCGGCGCAGCGTGGCCAGGGTGCGCAGCTGCTGCTCGCGCAGCAGGTCGGCTTCGGGCGCCGAATCCGGATCGCGTTCGGCGCGCAGACTGGCGACCTGGACCACGCCGGTCCCGGCGTCCCACTTGAACCAGTCCTGGCCGCTGCGCCAGGTCACCCCGCCATCGCTGGCAAAGCCGACCTGGCTTTCGGCCGCGGCGGTACGGGTGAGCTGGTGCAGGGCGCCGCTGCGCAGGTCGCGCAGGAACACATCGCCATTGCGGACGAAGGCCATGCGTTCGCGGCGGGCGTCATACACCGGCCGGGGCGCGTCCAGCCCGGCGCGTTCGTGGTCGGCCACCCGGTGCAGGGCACCGCCGTCGATGGCCTGGCGCCAGGTGTCGCGCACCGGGCTGCCCTCGCGCTTGAGCAGGAGCAGGGCCTGGCGGCTGTCCCAGCTCCACCAGGCCCGTTCCACCGGCGGCCCGATCCAGTCCGGGTCGGCCATGGCCTGATCCAGTTCCAGTGGCGCCTGGGCCGGCTGCGCCAGGGCGGCCAATGCGGGCAGGAACAGCAGCAGGGACAGGGCTCGCAGGGGCGTCGGGGACATGCTTGCAGGGACAGGGGAGAAACCTTGCAGCCTACCAGTCCGCCGCGCCGCGGCCACTGCGGAAGGTCACGGACGCCGCTGCCCGGCTTGCCAGTGCGCGCCGCCCCGCCCATGCTCGCGTCCTTCAGGCGGCCGTGGGGTGGCCGCGACGGAAGACCCTGATGTCGGCAGCAATCGGAGCATCCATCGACAGCGCGGCCGGGCCGCTGCAGCTGGCCGCCGGCCCGGCGGCACGGCCACTGCTGTTCGGGGCCGGGCCGGGCCTGGACCTGGGCCGCTTCCGCGCCCGGGTCCATGCCCTGGCCGCGCGCCTGCCCGAAGCGCGGTACGTGGTCCATCTGGCCGAGGACCGGCAGCAGTTCCTGCTGGGTTTCTGCGCCGCCGCGCTGCGCGGCCAGGTGGCGCTGCTGCCGCCCTCCGGCGCCCCGGGCACGGTGGCCGAGATCCTGGCCGCCCACGGCAACGACGGCTATTGCCTGGACCCGGCGCTGCTGGCGCGGCTGGAGGCGGGCCTGCCCGGGCCGGAGGCCGGCCCGGACGAACCGCTGCAGGTCCGGGCCGGGGCGCTGGCCGCGATCGGCTACACCTCCGGCAGCACCGGCCGGTCCCAGGCCCATGCCAAGACCTGGGCGGCCTTCGCCGCCGGCGCCCGGCAGAACTTCCTGGCCCTGCACGACCTGTGGGGAGCGGCGCAGCCGCAGGTGGTGGCCACGGTGCCGGCCCAGCACATGTACGGCATGGAGATGTCGGTGCTGCTGCCGCTGCTGGGCGGGGCGGCGGTGCACGCGGGCAAGCCGCTGCTGCCGGCCGACGTGGCCCGCGCCCTGGAACAGGCGCAGGGCCCGCGGATCCTGGTCACCACCCCGGTACACCTGCGCGCGCTGCTGCGTTCGCAGGTGGCGCTGCCGCCGTTGGCCGGGATCGTCTCGGCCACCGCGCCGCTGCCGCAGGAGCTGGCGGCCGAGGCTGAGGCGCGCTACCGCACCGAAGTGCGGGAGATGTTCGGCTCGACCGAGACCTGCATCATCGCCCGCCGCCGTACCGCCTGCGAGGAACTGTGGGCGCCGCTGCCCGGGGTCAGGGTCCAGGCCCAGCCCGACGGCGCCCTGGTGCATGGCCCGCACCTGCCCGTGCCCATGCCCCTGGCCGACCTGGTGCAGGTGCGCGAGGACGGGCATTTCCGCTTGTGCGGACGCCAGGCCGACATGCTGGAGATCGCCGGCAAGCGTGCTTCGCTGGGCGACCTGACCCGGCGCCTGCTGGCGGTGCCGGGGGTGGAGGACGGGGTGGTGGTGCAGCTGCCGGCGCAGGAAGGCGAGGCCGCGGTGGCGCGGCTGGCGGCCCTGGCCGTGGCCCCCGGGCTGGAGCCGGGGCAGGTGCTGGACGCCCTGCGCGGGGTGGTGGACCCGGTGTTCCTGCCGCGGCCGCTGCGCCTGGTGCCGGCGCTGCCACGCAACGAGACCGGCAAGCTGCGCCGCGAGGACCTGCTGGCCCTGCTGGCCGGGCATTCATCCGACGGCACGTCTGGGCCGGCGGGCGGCCACTAGAATCACGCGGGCCGCATCCGGCGGCGTCTGGCCTGATCGTAGTGAACGTCCTGGCTTCCCCGCGTGATTCCTGGCGCCGCCTGCGCCACCTGCTGCTGCCGGTGCTGGCCGGCCTGGCCCTGGCCGCCTGTGGCGGCACCCGTTCCGAGCCGCCGCCGCAAACGGTGGCTCCGGCCCTTCCCGACCCTGTGCTGCCGCCGCCGAAGATCGGTCTGGCCCTGGGCGGCGGCGCGGCCAAGGGCTTTGCCCATATCGGCGTGATCAAGATGCTGGAGGCCAACGGCTTCAAGCCCGACGTGGTTTCCGGCACCAGCGCCGGCAGCGTGGTCGGCGCGCTCTACGCCAGCGGCATGGACCCGTTCCAGCTGCAGGAGAAGGCGGTGGCCCTGGACGAGAGCCGGATCCGCGATGTGCGCCTGTTTTCCGGCGGCCTGATCCAGGGCGCGGCGCTGCAGGACTACGTCAACGAGCAGGTCGGCAAGCGCCCGATCGAGCGCATGGCCAGGCCGCTGGCGATCGTGGCCACCCGCCTGGAGACCGGCGAGCGCACCGTCTTCGTGCGCGGCAACACCGGCCAGGCGGTGCGCGCCTCCAGCAGCATCCCCGGCGTGTTCGAGCCGGTGACCATCGGCCAGTACCAGTACATCGACGGTGGCGTGGTCAGCCCGGTGCCGGTGGACGCGGCGCGCCAGCTGGGCGCGGACGTGGTGATCGCGGTGGACATCTCCAGCAAGGCCCAGGGCAAGCGCCCGGACGGCATGCTCGGGATCGTCAACCAGTCCATCGCGATCATGGGCCAGCGCCTGGGCGAGCAGGAACTCGGCCGCGCCGACGTGGTGATCCGGCCCGCCGTGCTCGACTACGGCCCGGCCGATTTCAGCCGCCGCAACCAGGCCATCCTGGAAGGCGAGAAGGCGGCGCTGGCGATGCTGCCGCAGATCCGCGCGGCGGTGGCCAGGGCCCAGCAGCAGCGCCTGGCCAGGGCGCGCGCAGAGCGCGAGCAGCTGGAGGCGGCGCGGCGCGCGGCCGAAGCCGCGGCCGCGCCGGCGTGCAAGTCCTCCGGCTGGAACCCCCTCAAGCGCAAGGACTGCAGCGCCCAGTAGGCGGCCCGGCGCGCAGCTCAGGGCCGCGGTGCGGCGGCCGAGCTGTCCTCGTGGTAGACCGTGTCGCGGAAGGCCTTGTGCAGGTTGCCGCGGCCCGGCGGCAGGTACTGGGCGAACAGCACCGCGGTGATGCGGTTGACCGGATCGACCCAGAACAGGGTGTTGGCCGCGCCATCCCAGAAGAACTCGCCGACCTCGCCGGAAGGCTCGCCGGCGCTGGCTGGTGGCGCCACCCGCACCGCGAAGTCGATGCCAAAGCCCATCTGGCCCTTGCCCTTGAGCCAGGAGGTGTCGGTCACCTGCGAGGGCAGGGCGTCGCTGCCCATCAGCCGCACCGTGGCCGGCTGCAGGATGCGCGCGCCATCCAGTTCCCCGCCATTGAGCAGCATGCGCGCAAAGCGCATGTAGTCGTCCAGGGTCGAAACCAGGCCCCAGCTGCCGGGCTTGAGCGCAGTGTCGCGGCCGTTGAGCTTGAACGCCTCCGCCGCCGGGATGCGGGTCATGAGCCCGTCGTCGCTGCGCAGGTACAGCGCCGCCACCCGCGACCAGTCGGCCTTGCGCAGGGCGTAGCGGGTGTCCTTCATCTTCAGCGGGCCAAACACGTGCTGCTGCAGGTACTGCTCGAACGGCAGCCCGGACAGCACCTCCACCAGCCGCGCCTGCACGTCCACCGCCGGCGAGTACAGCCAGCGCGTGCCCGGCTCGTAGAGCAGCGGCACCGAGGCCAGCTTGCGCACCTCCTGCTCCAGGGTGTGGTCGAAGTTCTCCGGGCCGGTGGCGCGGTACAGGTCGCCCACCGGGCCCGGCTCGCCGGAGCCGCTGACGAAGCCGGCGGTATGGCGCAGCACGTCGCGCACGCTGGGCGGGCGCCGGGGCGCCACCAGCAGCGGCTGGCCCTTGACGTCGGTGCCGGCGTACAGGCGGATCCCGGCGAACTCGGGCAGGTACTTCTCCAGCGGATCGTCGAGCTGGAACAGGCCGCGTTCGTACAGCTGCATCAGGGCCACGCCGGTGACCGGCTTGGTCATGGAGAAGATCTGGACCAGGGTGTCGCGGGCCATCGGCCGGCCCTGCTCGCGGTCGGCCATGCCGAAGGCGCCGAAATACGCCTCGCGCCCGTCCTGCCAGACCAGGGCCGAGACCCCGACCAGGCCGGCCTGGTCCACCTGCGCGGCCAGGGTCGCGTCCAGTCGTGCCTTGTCGATCCGGGCCACGCTGGCGGCGCCGTCGTAGGCGGGTGGGTGGGCCAGCGCCGGCAGGGCCGGCATGCCGCAGCCCAGGGACAGCAGCAGGACAAACGCGCGCAGGCGTGGACGACGCATCGGAAACCCCCTCCGGAATCCAGGTGACGAAGGCCGGCAGTATCGCCACAGGCCCCCGGGCAGGTGCAACGGTTGCCGGCGGAAGCGTTGCCGCCGCCCGGCGCCGCGCTCAGGCCGGCAGGCCGTGCAGACCGTCGATCTCGACCAGCAGCTCGCGCCGGCAGACCTGGGCATGCAGCAGCAGGCGCGGCAGCGCGGGCGGCAGCTGCCGGGCCAGGCGCTCGGCGACCGCGGCGGCATCGCTGGCCTGGCGTACGTAGACCTTGAGCAGGCTGCCCGCGCCCAGCGCCGGCGGCAGGCCGGGGGCGTGGACCCGGGCCGCGTCCACCAGGGCCTGCAGGTTGGCCAGGGTCTCGTCGACCTGGGCCTGGACCCGCCCCGGATGCAGGGAGGCATGGCCGACGATGGCCGCGGTGCCGGAGATCAGCAGGGGCAGGCCGGCGCCGGCCGGGAGCATGGCGCGGGCGAAGCTGGGCGGCTGCGGCCCGTACTGGCGCGGGTAGCGGTAGGCGCTGAGCTGGCGCGGGTTCTCTACCGCCAGGCCGGGTTCGCGCGCGGCCAGCCAGTACACCTGCAGCACCCGCCGGCCATCGCAGCGGCCGATCGCGGTGGCTGCCGGCAGGCGGCAGTCCCCGTCGCCGGCGCCGATGCCCAGGCCGGCGGCGCGGCCGACGCAGAACTGGCGGTAGCGCTCGGCGTCGCCCTCGCCCTCGGTGATGGCGTCCAAGTAGTTCCACATCCGCAGCAGGTGCGGGCAGGGGCTGGCGGCCAGGAAGGCGCGGATCCGTGCGTAGGCGCGCTGCGCGGTGGCATGGATGCCGTCCCCGCCTTCCTCCAGTTCCAGCGCGCCAAACAGCAGCTGGCCGTCGCTGGCCCAGGCCAGGCCGGCGTCGCGGCCATGGCGCACCGGGGCCTGGCTGATCCAGGCTTCCACCGGCGCCGTACCGCCGCCCAGTGGTTGCAGCGGCACCCGCAGCCAGCGCGGGTCGTCCAGCCGCGGGGCTCCGGCGCCAAAGCCGAACGCGGCCAGCAGGCGGTCGCCAGCCAGCAGCCGCGGCAGTTCCGCCGCCTCCAGGTAGCGCATCTGCAGGGCCGCCGGCCGCAGGCCGCCGCCGCCGATGGGCCGGGCGCGGCTCATGGATTGCCGTCCTGCAGGGTGTCGCCGGCGAACCGCTCGCCGACCTGGCGCCGGCGGCGCAGCCAGCCGGCCAGGGCGCGCGGGGCCATGCGCAGGGCGGTCAGCGCGTACACCACCCGGAACACGCGCAGCCGCCAGCGCACCCGGCGGTTGTCGAACACGTCCCCGGCCAGCATCGAGATCACCGCCTGCTCCAGCTGCAGGTGGTTACGCGGCTGGGCGAACAAGGCCTCCATCACCGGCGTGGTGAAGCGGTAGATGAACCAGGAGAAATAACGCAGGCCGCGACGCAGGCGCCGGTCCATCGCCCGCTGTTCGGCCGCCTCCCGCGCGGGCTCGCGCAGGATCGCATCCACCGTGGCCGCGGCCTGCTCGCCGCCATTCATGCCCAGGTACACGCCGGAGGAGAACACCGGATCGATGAAGGCGAAGGCATCGCCGGCCATCACCCAGCCCGGGCCGCACATGCGGTTGCAGGTGTAGGAATAGTTGCCGGTCACGTGCACCGGGGCGATGCGCTCGGCGCCCTGCATCCGCGACCACACCGAGGGCGTGTCGCGCAGGGTGCGCATGAGGAAGCCCTCGTTGTCGGTGTCGCGGGTCTTGAGGTATTCGGGGAAGCACACCGCGCCCACGCTCATCACGTCGTCGCGCAGCGGGATCAGCCACATCCAGCCGTGGGCGAAGCGCTCGACGGTGATGTTGCCGCCGGCCTGGCCGGGGCGCCGGGCCACGCCGCGGAAGTGGCTGAAGATGGCTGCCGACTGGTGTGCCGGGTTCTTCCGTTTCAGCTTCAGCCTGCTGCCGAGGAAGGTGTCGCGGCCGCTGGCATCGACGAGGTAGCGCGGGCGCACCTCCAGGGTGGTGCCGTCGGCGGCGCGCGCGTACACCTGCTGCGGGCGGCCGTCGGCGCCGAATTCCAGGCGCTCGACCTTGACCTGCTGGCGTGCATCCACGCCGTTGGCCAGGGCGTTCTCGAACAGCAGGGCGTCGAACTCGGCGCGCTTGACCTGGTAGGCGTGGCCAAACTGCGCGTCCAGGGCGCGGTCGAAGCGGAACACGTTGACGCCGTCGCCCCTGCCGCGCACCGGGAAGTCGGCACCGGGCTTGTACACGCCGATCCGCGCTACCTGCTCCAGCACCCCCAGCCGCTGCAGGATCGGCAGGTTCATCGGCAGCAGGGACTCGCCGATGTGGAAGCGCGGGTGCGCGTCCTTCTCCAGCAGCAGCACCTTCCAGCCGCGCCGGGCCAGGAAGGTGGCCGCGGTGGTCCCGGCCGGGCCGCCGCCCACCACCAGCACATCGGTTTCCAGCGGAACCGCCGCCCCGGTCTGCGCCGGCGGCGCGGCGGAAGGGGACTGCGGATCGGCTGCCATCATGCGCGCGGGGTCCGGCTGGGGTCGTGCCGGGATCATAGCGCGCGGCCTGGCCACGGCCGGGGTTGCGCTGGAGCGGCCAATGCCGGATCGTTGCCGCCCTCGCAATTCCGGTAACCGAGATGTCCCAGCAGACCGAAGCCGAACGTGAACTGGCCGAACTCCTGGTCGAGAGCCTGAACCTGGAAGGCGTGGACCCCCACTCCATCGATCCGGAAGCGCCGCTGTTCAACCAGGGCCTGGGCCTGGACTCGATCGACGCGCTGGAACTGGCGCTGGCCGTGGGCAAGCGCTACGGCGTGCAGCTGCGTTCGGAGGGCGAGGAGAACCGCCGCATCTTCGCCTCGCTGCGGGCGCTGGCGGCGCATGTCCAGTCCCAGCGCGCCAGCTGAGACCCCGAGCCCCGGCCCGCGGCCGGCAGGTGAGCAAGGCGTGAACGCGTTCCCGCCCCGGGGCCTGGCCGCCACGCTGCAGACCCCGCTGCAGCTGCTGCTGGGCCTGGCCTATCCCTTCCTGGCCCATGCCGCGGCCAGCCACGGCGGGCCGTGGCCGTTGCTGGCCCTGGCCGACCTGGTGCTGCTGGGCCTGGCCGGGCCGTTGCTGCGGCGCAGCTTCGGCGCGCTGCTGGTCCTGGCCCTGGCCCTGGGCGGCCTGCTCCGGCTGCAGGGCACGCCCTGGCCGGAACTGCTGCTGCTGGCCCCGCCGGTGCTGTTCACCGCCTGGGTGGCCTGGATCTTCCTGCGCAGCCTGTGGCGGCCGCAGGGCGCGCTGGTGGACCGCATCGTCTCGGCCCTGTACGAGCGCGCCGGCTGGGAGATCGGAGCAGAGCTGCACGCCTATGCCCGGCGCCTGACCCTGGCCTGGGGCCTGCTGCTGGTGCTGCTGACCCTGGCCAATGCGGCCCTGGCCCTGTGCGAGGTGCCCGGCGGGGTCCTGCACGCCCTGGGCTACCAGCCCTGGCTGAGCGTGTCCCCCCGCGCCTGGTCCTGGTTCGCCAACCTGCTCAACTACGGCGTGCTGGGCGGCTTCATGGTGGGCGAATTCATCTACCGCAAGCGCCGCTTCCCGCGCCGGCCCTACCGCAATGCGCTGGATTTCGCCCGGCAGATGGCCGCGCTGGGGCCGCGCTTCTGGCGCGACCTGCTCGGCTGAGGCGGCCGGCGCGTATCCTGCCGCCATGCGTTTCACCATCGCCCCCGACGATCCCTGCCTGGACGGGCATTTCCCCGGCGCGCCGCTGGTGCCCGGGGTGGTGCTGCTGGAACGGGTGCTGGAGGCCGTTGCCGCGCAGCCGGGCATGGACGGCGCGCTGCAACTGCCGCAGGTCAAGTTCGTGCGGCCGCTGCGGCCGGGGGTGGAGGCCGAGGTCGTGCTCGAGGGCGGGCAGGGCCAGTGGCGCTTCCAGGTGCTGGCCAAAGGCCAGCTGCTGGCCAGCGGCCAGCTGCGCGGAGCCGGGCATGGCTGAGCAGGCCGCAGTGGCGTCGTGGAAGCAGCGCCCGGAGGGCGGCAGCCGCCGCGCCCTGGCCCTGATCATCGCCATCGGCCGCTACGGCGGGCGCTGGCTGGCGCGGCTGTGCCTGTACCCGATCACCGCCTATTTCCTGCTGCTGCGCGGCCCGGAGCGGCGCGCCTCGCGCGCCTGGCTGGCGCGGGTGCGCGGCCGCCCGGCCGGCTGGTGGGCCGCGGCCCGGCATATCCATGCCTTTGCCGCCACCATCCTCGACCGCCTGTTCCTGCTGGACGGGCAGAGCGGGCGCTACGACATCCGCGTGCATGGCCTGCCGGCGCTGGAGGCGTTGCTGGACCAGGGCCGCGGCGCGCTGCTGTTCGGCTCCCACCTGGGCAGCTTCGACGCGCTGCGGGTGCTGTCGCGGCGCCGGCCCGGGCTGGTGGTGCGGGTGGTGCTGGACCGCAGCCAGAACCCGGTGCTGACCTCGATCTTCGACTCGCTGGACCCGCAGCTGGCCGCGGCGGTGATCGACGGCTCGCGCCCGGGCCCGGAGATCGCGCTGGAGATCCAGGCCGCGCTCCAGGCCGGGCAGTTGGTGGCGCTGCTGGTGGACCGCGCCCAGCCGCACGAGGACACCGTGCCGGTGCCTTTCTGCGGCAGCCCGGCGCGCTTTCCGCTCACGCCCTGGCGCCTGGCCATGGTCCTGCGCGCGCCGGTGCTGCTGTGCTTTGGCCTGTACCGCGGCGGCAACCGCTACGACCTGCACTTCGAACCCTTCCTCGATCCAGCGGTCCAAGCCATGGCCGGCGACCGCAGGCGCCGCGGCGCCTGGCTGCAGGCGCAGGTGGGCCGCTATGCCGCGCGCCTGGAGCACCATGCCCGCCAGGCGCCGCTGAACTGGTTCAATTTCTACGACTTCTGGAACGATGATGGCGCACCGTCCAATCCCGTCCCGCCGGCCTGAGGCGCTGCTGGCCCTGCTTCTGGCCCTGGTGGCCACCGCCGCGCCGCTGGCGGCCGCGGAGCTGGACCCGGAGCCGATCCTGCGCGGTCTGGCGCGGCCGGCGCCCAGCCGCACCCCGTTCGTGGAGCTGCGCGGCTCGGCCATGCTCAAGCAGCCGCTGCGGGTGCAGGGCGAGTACCGGCGCGAGGCCGACGGCCGCCTGGTGCGGCAGGGGACCTCGCCCTACGCCGAGACCACCACCCTGGGCAGCGGCGAGGCGGTGATCGAGCGCGCCGGCCGTGCCCCGCGCCGCATCGCCCTGGCCCAGGTGCCGGAACTGGCCGCGGTCCGCGCCGGCTTTGGCGCCCTGCTGGCCGGTGACCGCGAGCTGCTGCTGCGCACCTACGACGTCCACGCCAGTGGCCAGCGCGAGCGCTGGACCCTGCGCCTGGTGCCGCGCGATCCGCGCCTGGCCGCCGGCCTGCGCCAGATCGAACTGCATGGCCGCGGCAGCGAGCTGCGCTGCGTGGAAAGCCAGCCGGCCAGGGGCGAGCTGCAGCGCACCCTGATGGCGGGCGCCGCCGCCCAGGCCGCCGGCGTGGAGGATCCGGCCGCGCTGGCCGCCCTGTGCCGTGATCCGGCCGCATGAGCGGTGCGCGCCTGCCCCGCCTGGGGCTGCTGCTGGGCTGGCTGCTGCTGCTCGCGCTGGGCGGAACCTGGCTGGGCCGCGGCCTGAACGTGGAAGAGGACCTGCGCCGCTTCCTGCCCGATCCGCGCACCCCGGCCCAGGTGCTGCTGGTGGACGAGCTGGGCGAGGGCCCGGGCTCGCGCCTGCTGTTGCTGGCCCTGGATGGCGCGCCGCCGGCGCGGCTGGCCGAGGCTTCGCTGGCGCTGCGCGCGGCGCTGGAGACCGCGCCGGAGATCGAACTGGCCAGCAATGGCGAGGACCGCGGCCTGGACGCGGTGCCGGAGCACCTGCTGCCTTACCGCTACCTGCTGTCGCCGGCGCTGCGCGCACAGGCGCTGGACCGCCATTACCTGGCCCAGGCCCTGGAGCAGCGCCTGCAGGACCTGGGTTCGCCGGTGGCCGACCTGGTCGAGCCGCTGCTGCCTTCCGACCCGACGCTGGAAACCCTGGCTTTGGCCGAGGCCTGGCAGCCGCCGCAGGCGCCCAACCGCCAGTACGGAGTGTGGTTCGACCGCGCCGGCCGCCAGGCCCTGCTGATGGTGCAGACCCGCGCCGCCGGCTTCGACAGCGCCGGCCAGCAGGCGGCGGTGGCGGCGATCCAGGCCGCCTTTGCGCGGGTGCGCGAGGGCCTGGGGGAGGGCCCGGCGCCGCGCCTGGAACTGTCCGGTCCGGGGGCCTTCGGCGTGGCCATCCGCGACCGCACCGAGCGCGAGATGCGCTGGATCGGCACCGCCGACACCGTCGGCCTGCTGCTGCTGCTGGCCCTGGCCTACAGGCGCTGGAGCATGCCGCTGCTGGGCGCGCTGCCGCTGGCCAGCGGCGGCCTGGCCGGCCTGGGCGCGGTGGCGCTGCTGTTCCCGGGCGTGCACGGCATCACCCTGGCCTTCGGCTTCACCCTGATCGGCGTGGCCCAGGACTACCCGATCCATTTCTTCAGCCACCTGCGCCCGGGACAGTCGCCGCGGGCCAGCGTGCGCGCGCTGTGGCCGACCCTGGTCACCGGGGTGGCGTCCACCTGCATCGCCTACGCCACCTTCCTGTTCTCCGGGGTCGAAGGCCTGCGCCAGCTGGCGGTGTTCACCATCGTCGGCCTGGCGGTGGCCGCGGCCAGCACCCGCTGGCTGCTGCCGCGGCTGGTGACCCCGGCGCGCCGCGATCCGGCGCGTTCGGCGCCGCTGGCGCGGCTGTGGCGGTGGATCGAGCGCCTGCCGCGTCCGCGCGCGGCGCTGGGCGTGCTGGCGCTGCTGGCCCTGGCCGCGGTGGCGCTGGCCCCGGGCGGGTTCTGGCAGAACGACCTCTCGCGCCTGACCCCGGTGCCGCCGGCCGAGCTGGAGCGCGACGCGCGCCTGCGCGCCGAACTGGGCGCCCCGGATGTGCGCTACATGCTGATGCTGCAGGACGTCGATGCCGAGGCCGTGCTGCAGGCTTCCGAGCGGCTGCTGCCGGTGCTGGAGCAGGCCCGCGCCGACGGCCTGGTCGAAGGCTATGACCTGGCCGCGCGCTACCTGCCCAGCCAGGCCAGCCAGCGCCAGCGCCAGGCCCGGCTGCCGGCGCCGGAGGTGTTGCGGGCCGAGCTGGATGCGGCCCTGGCCGGGCAGCCGTTCCAGGACGATGCCTTCGGCCCGTTCCTGGCCGACGTGGAGGCCGCGCGCAGCGGCGCGCCGCTGCAGCCGTCCGACCTGGCCGGCACCCCGCTGCAGCTGGCCGTCGGCGGCCTGCTGCTGGAGGGCCAGGGCCAGGCCACCGCCCTGGTTTCGCTGTCCGGGGTGGGCGATGTGCAGGCGCTGGCCGCGCGCACCGGCGCCCATGGCGCGCAGCTGCTGGACCTCAAGCAGGCCTCCGAATCTCTGGTGGCGCAGTGGCGGTTGCGCCTGCTGGCGGCGCTGGGCGCGGCCGCGGTGCTGCTGGCGGCGGCGGTGTGGTGGGCGCTGCGCACCCCGGCGCGGGTGCTGCGGGTGCTGGCGCCGATGGGCCTGAGCACGCTGCTGATCCTGGCGGTGCTGCGCCTGTGCGGGGTGGAGCTGAACCTGTTCCACCTGGTCTCGCTGATCCTGGCCGCCGGCCTGGGCCTGGACTATGCCCTGTTCTTCGACCACGCCGGCGACGACCGCGACGACCAGCTGCGCACCCTGCACGCGGTGATCGTATGCAGCCTGACCACCCTGCTGGTGTTCAGCCTGCTGGCGCTGTCCTCGATCCCGGTGCTGCGCGCGATTGGTTCGACCGTGGCCCTGGGCGTGCTGTTCAACTTCGTCCTGGCCCTGCTGGTGGCGCGCCGGCCGGCACGCGCGGAGGCGGCATGAGCGCGCTGCTGGAACGCGACCGGATCCTGGCCCTGGTCCCGCACCAGGGGGCCATGTGCCTGTGGGACCAGGTCCTGGCCTGGGACCAGGCCAGCGTGCATGTGCGCGCCTTCAACCACGTCCGTCCGGACCATCCGCTGCGCGCACGCGGCCGCCTGGGCGCGCTGGCGCTGTGCGAGTACGGCGCCCAGGCCATGGCCGTGCATGGCGGCCTGCTCGCGCGCGCAGACGGCGGGCAGGCCACGCCGGGGGTGCTGGTGGCGCTGCGCGACGTGCACCTGGCGGTGGCGCGGATCGACGACCTGGACGGTGCGCTGGAAGGCCAGGCGCAGCTGCTTGCCGCCGGCGCCGGCAGCCAGCAGTACGCCTTCCGCATCCTCCATGGCGGGCGCGAGCTTGCCCGCGGCCGCGCCGCGGCCATGCTCGGCGCACCGCTGCTGCCTTAGCCGCGCGCCGCTGCGGCACAATGCACCGATGACGCCCACCCACAGCACTCCGCGCCGCGCCCTGGTGACCGGCGGCAGCGGCGATATCGGCAGCGCGATCTGCCATGCCCTGGCCGCGGCCGGGGCCGAGGTCATCGTCCACGCCAATGCGCGCCTGGAGCGCGCCCGGGAGGTGGCCGCGGCCATCCACCAGGCCGGCGGCAGGGCCAGCGCCGTGGCCTTCGACCTCACCGATGCCCAGGCCACCGGCGCGGCGCTGCAGGCGCTGCTGGAGCAGGGCCGGATCGACGTGCTGGTCAACAACGCCGGCATCCATGACGACGCGCCCATGGCCGGGATGAGCCCGGAGCAGTGGCACCGGGTGATCGACGTGGGCCTGCACGGCTTCTTCAACGTCACCCAGCCGCTGCTGCTGCCGATGGCGCGCTCGCGCTGGGGCCGGATCGTGAGCCTGTCCTCGGTGGCCGCGGTGCTGGGCAACCGTGGCCAGGCCAACTACGCCGCGGCCAAGGCCGCCCTGCACGGGGCCTCGCGCTCGCTGGCGCGGGAGATGGCCAGCCGCGGCATCACCGTCAACGTGGTGGCGCCGGGCGTGATCGAAGGTTCGATGACGGCGGACAGGTTCCCGCCGGAGGTCGTGCGCCAGCTGGTGCCGGCCGCGCGCCTGGGCCGCCCGGAGGAAGTGGCGGCGCTGGTGGCCTTCCTGTGCTCGGAGGCGGCCGGCTACATCAACGGCCAGGTGATCGGGGTCAACGGCGGCATGGGCTGAGGCCCGCGCTCAGCCCAGGTCGGACAGGTCCTGGCCGGCCGGATCGATTACCGGCGGGCGCTTGCGCACCCGCGCGTACTCGCGCCAGACATCGCCCTTCTCCAGCACCTGGCCGACCACGTGCGAGGTGATCCGGTACAGGTCGCGCAGCGGGCGGAAATGGCTGCGCCGCATCGGCCCGCTGGCGCTGCCGGCGTAGCGGGTTTCCACCGGGATCGAGACGCAGGTGATGCCCAGCCGGCGCGAGGCCGAGATCAGCAGCTGCGCCTCGAACACGAAGTCCTCGCCGGGCACGTTGTCCAGGGCGAGCACCTCGGCCGGGTAGTAGCGCTGCCCGCTCTGGGTGTCGGCGATGCGGTGGCCGGCGGCCCAGGCCACGCCCCAGTCGCCGAAGGCGTTGGCCATGCGCCGGTGCGGCGGGGCCGCGGCGCGGTGGCGCAGGCGCGCGCCGATGATGATCCGCCGCGGATGGCGGCTGGCGGCATCGACCAGGCGCGGCAGGTCGGCCGGGTCGTGCTGGCCGTCGCCGTCCATGGTGGTCACCCCGGTGGCGCCGCAGGCCAGGGCCTCGGCGAAGCCGGTGCGCAGGGCCGCGCCCTTGCCGCGCCGGCGCGGGTGCCGCAGCACCACCACCGGCAGGCCTTCAAGGCAGGCCGAGGTGCCATCGTCGGAGCCGTCGTCGACCACGATCACCCAGCCGAAGTCGGGGCAGCAGGCCAGGATCTGCTCGACCACCTGGCGGATGCGCAGGGACTCGTTGTAGGCGGGGATGACGACGGCGGTGGTGCGGCGCTCAGCCATGGTCCAGCCCCAGGCGCAGGGCGCAGGGGTTGCCGGCCAGGCACAGCTGCGGCTGGCGCGTGGCCAGGGCCTGGGCCAGGGCCAGGGCCGGCTGCATGGCATTGCCGGCGGCCACCGCCGGGGGCGTATCCGCCCTGGCCTGCGGATCCAGCCAGGCCTGCAGCCCGGTGCCCGTGCCGCTGCCGTCATCGGCGGCCAGGACCAGGGCCAGGCCAAGCAGGCCCCGGCTGGGCGCATAGGCCTGCAGCGGCCCCTGCGCCTGGCCGTCATAGGCCACCAGCAGCACCGCCGGGGCGCCGGCGGCCAGTTGCGCCAGGGCGTCCAGCAGGCCCATGGCGAAACTGCCCGCACCGGCGCTGAGCGCGGTGGCCGGGGCCATGGACCCGGTGCCGATGGTCCAGTAGCCGGCGGCAGCGTTGTGCACCGAGTTGTGGAAGCGGATCGGAGAAACCTCGGCCGGGGCGGTGGCCAGGGTCTGGCACAGGTGGTCGCTGATGGCCAGGTCGCCATAGGTGGAGGCGAACACCGAGGGCAGGCCGGCCGGGTCGCGCCCGGCCGCCTCGCAGGCCGCCTGCGCCGCCTGCAGCGCCACCAGCACGGTGTCCGGGGCGCGCCGGCGCTCGTTGGGCGGCAGCAGTGTCGGCGCCGGGCGCGCGGGGGCGTCGGCCAGCACCTGCCCGGCCCGGAAGGCATCCCAGGAAGGCATCCCCGGGGCCCACAGGCCGATGCCCTCGATGCGTGCGCGCAGCGGCGTGGTGTTCATGGGCGGGAAAAGACCAGGGAACAGTTGTTGCCGCCAAAGCCGAAGGCGTTGTTCATCGCGTGGCTGACCGGGCCGCGGGCGGTGGCGAAGCGGATCTGCGGGCCGCAGGCCGGATCGGGCTGGCGGCTGTTGAGGGTGCCCGGCTTGAGCCTGTGCTGCAGGGCCAGCATGCAGAACACCGATTCGACGATCCCGGCCGCGCCCAGGGTGTGGCCGGTCCAGCCCTTGGTCGAGCTGGCATGCAGGGTATCCGGGAACACCCGCGCCACCGCCGCGGCCTCGACGCTGTCATTGGCCGGGGTCGAGGTGCCGTGCAGGTTGAGGTAGTCCACCTGGGCCGGTTCCAGCCCGGCACGGGCCAGGGCCTGGTTCATGGCCAGCTGCGCGCCCAGGCCTTCCGGGTGCGGCGAGGACATGTGGTAGGCGTCGCTGGACTCGCCATAGCCGGCCAGCCAGGCCTGCGGCGTCGCCGCCGGCTCGCGTTCAAGCAGGGCAAAGCCGCCGGCCTCGCCCAGTGACAGCCCGTCGCGGTGGGCATCAAACGGCTTGCAGGGCCGGGTGGAGACCAGCTGCAGGGCATTGAAGCCGAACAATACGCTGCCGCACAGGGTGTCCACGCCGCCGACCACGGCCGCGTCGACCACGCCGGCCTGGACCAGGCGCGCGGCCTGGGCGAAGGCCTTGGCGCTGGAGGAACAGGCGGTGGCCACGGTCATGCAGGGCCCGCCGGCGCCGGTGGCGGCCTGGACGAAATCACCCAGCGCATGCGGGGTGTGGATCGGTGCCCGGTCCAGTTCCGGCGGGAAACGCCCGTCCTGCAGCCGCGCATAGCCGCGCTCGGTATCGCCGATGCTGGAGGTGGAAGTGCCCACCACCACCGCCACCCGCGCCGCGCCGTGGCGCGCCACCGCCGCGCGCGCGGCCTTGAGGAAACCGTCCTGGTTGAGCGCCATCCACGCCAGGCGGTGGTTGCGCGATTCCCACTGCGCCAGCGCCGGCGGCAGGGGCGCCTGTTCCAGCCCGGCCACGCGCCCGATCCAGCACTGCAGCGCCAGCCCCTCCAGGTCGTTGCGGCGCAGCCCGCTCATGCCGGCGTCCAGGGCACGCAACTGCGCGTGCCGGCCGCGGCCAAGCGCCGTGGTCGCGGTGAAGGCGGTGACCGCCAGGGGCTGGATCCGGGGAGTGTGGGTGGTCGCGGGCAAGCTTGGCACGGGCTTGGGCTGGCGCGCGAGTATAGTCACACGGGCGCCACGGCCGGATCGCGGCCGGCGGGCGGCAGGCGCGAGGGGGGTGGGCCGGGGGGCGGGCAAAGGGCGCTTTACGCTTCCTCGCCTGCGGCATTTCCGACACAATCATCCAAAGATTCCGCCCGTTCCCCCGTTGCCAGGGCGCGCCGCACGCAATGCAAGCCTACGTCTACAAAAGCCGGCGTCGTGCCGACACCTACGTATTCCTCGCCGCGCGTGACGGTTTCGAGCGCCTGCCCGAACCGCTGCGCCTGCAGCTGGGCGAGCTGAGCTTCGTGCTAGAGGTGGCCCTGACCCCGGAACGCCGCCTGGCCCAGTCCGATCCGGCGGTGGTGCGCGCCAACCTGGCCGAACGCGGCTTCCACATCCAGTTCCCGCCGCAGGCGGTGTTGCCGGTGCGGGACGATGACTGAGCGCCGGCGGCGTCCGCCGGCTGCGGCCCTGGCGGCGACCAGCATTGCCCCGCTGCTGGCCCTGGCCGCAGGCCTGGGCGAGGCGGCCGCGCTGGTGGCTGGGCTGCTGGCCCAGGCCGGCGCCGCGCTGGGCCTGTCCTGGTGGCGTGCGACCCGGCCGCTGCCGGCGCGCGCGGCCGAGGGCCTGCGCGCGCTGCTGCCCTTGCTGCTGCTGTGGGCCCTGGCCCTGGCCTGCGCCGCGCTGCTGCTGGCCTGGCCGCTGCAGGCGCTGCGCCAGGGCGGCAGCCTGGGCGCGGTCCTGGGCCTGAGCGCGATGGCCGCGGCGGTGCTGCTGGGCCTGTGGCGCACCTGGCCGCTGTGGCATGGCCTGGAGCGCGAGGGCGGCAGCCTGGGCGAACGCTGGCGGCGCCTGCCGCAGCAGGACACCGGCAACTGGGCCGGGCTGGCCGCCGCCGTGCCGCTGGCCCTGCTGCTGGCCCTGGTGCTGCTGCCGGCCTGGCCGGGTCTGCTCGATCGCCCCTGGGCCTGGGGGCTGGGCGTGGTCCATGCCCTGGCCGTGCTGCCGCTGCACCTGTGGCTGCAACGCCTTGCCGCCCCGGCAGAGCAGGCCGGGCCACTGGAATTCCTCGCCAGCGCCGCGCTGGAGCCGGCCCCGCCGCCAGCCCCGCTGCCGCGGGAACTGGCTGCCGACCCGGCCGCGCTGGTGGCCGAGCTGTACGCGGCCGCGCGCGGTGGCCGGGTCGATCGCGCCCTGCAGCTGCTGGAAGCCGGCGCCGATCCGCATGCCCCGGCCCCGGCCGGCTTTCGTGACCGCCGCAGCCTTGTGGTACTGGCCGCGGTGCTGCCCGACCTGCGCCTGCTGCGCGAGCTGATCGCGCGCGGGGTCGAACTCAATCCGGCCAATGGCCCCACGCCCCTGCTGGCTGCCACCCGCGACAGCTGGCACGGGCGTCCGGAAGCGGTGATGACCCTGCTGGCCAATGGCGCCGACCCGCGCGCCACCGATGCCGAGGGCAATACCCCGC
>Ga0182792_1001197_pt1 | contig 21889 bp, 15 predicted proteins | sample Passage237B_FD_130497 | JGI IMG/M metagenome (GOLD analysis project Ga0182792, IMG submission 130497) | Cellulose adapted compost microbial communities from Newby Island Compost Facility, Milpitas, CA, USA - Passage2 37B (version 2) (version 2) ...
CGCCCCGCGCCGCTCTCCCGCCCCCCCCCGCCTTTTTTTTCCCCCCCCGGTTGGTGGCTTGCCCCCCCCCCCCGCCACGCCCGCCTCCACGACCCGCTGCGCGCGCGCCGCGCCGCCCACCGGGAACTGCGCCGCATCCTTGCGAGCTTGGAGCAAGGAGCGGGGAACACGGAGCCCTCTCTCCAAACGCCGACCTCGTCGGCCCGTTCCGCGTCCGGCTCCCCGCGCCTCGCTCCCGGCGCCCGGCTTCTCCTCGCCTGGCAACACGCCACCCGCGAGCTTTTCGCCCTGCCCGCCGCCACGCCTTCCGCGCACGATCTGCCCGATCCCGTCTGGGCCGCGCTCTGGCTCGAGGTCGAACGCGCGCTCTACCGCCCCGACACTCCGCTCGCCAAGGAATGGTTTGCCCAAGCCTGGGAGGCGCACGCCCGCGCCACGCCGCCTCGCCGCTCCCTGTTCGCCGCGTTGCGCCCGGCTCACCTCTTCGCCCGTGCCGCGCTGTGGCTGGTGCTCGCCGTCGCGGCCTTCTGCGTCGGACCCGATCTCCTCGCCGCGTCGGACGACGCCTCCGAACTTTACACCCGCGGCGATTTCGCCGCCTCCGAGGCCGCCCTTCGCCCCGCCGTCGCCGCCGCCCCGCTCGATCCCTCCCTGCGCCACAATCTCGCGCTCGCCCTCGCCCAGCAGGGCAAATGGGACGAGGCCGCCGCCCACGCCTACGCCGCCGCGCTGCAACGCCCCGGCGACCCCGCGCTCGAACGACTCCTCTCCGTCACCGTCCCCAAGGCCGGTTATCGTATTCAAATCCCCGCTACATCCGCGCGGTTCCTCTCCGTCGGGAACTGGCAGACCGTCGCGTTCGCCGCCGCCGTCGTCCTCTGCGCGCTCGTCCCCGCCGCCTATCTCCTCGCGCTCCACGTGTCGCGTCGCCGTCGCCGCGCGCCGTTGTTCTTCGGGCACGGTCTGCTGTTCGTCGGCGCCGTCGCCCTCGCCGCCGCGCTCGCCGCCCTGCGCGCCCACGGCCCGGCCGCCTCGCCCGACGCCGTTCTCGTCTGGCGCTCTTCCACGCTCCGAGCCGTGCCCACCGACGCCGGCGACCAGAAGGTCACGGCCGAACTTCCCGCCGGCACCGTCGCCCGGGTCGACAAGGAGTTTCTCGGCTGGCGACGCGTCGTGCTCCCCGACGGAAACACCGGCTGGGTGCGCGCCGAACCGCTCGTCGCGCTCTGGCGCTAGGCTTCGCCCCGCCAAACCAGCCCCGCCCGCCGGGCGGACTTCCCGACGCCCCGCGCGCTCACTTTTTCTCCCCCGCCGCCCGCGCCGCCGCGGAGAGCCGCGTCTCCAGCTCGCGCATCTCGGTGTCCATCTGCGAGCCGTAGGCGGCGTCCAACGTCTCCCGGGCCAGCGCCAGCGCGTCGCGCGCTTCCTTCCACCGTCCCGCGGCCGCGTGCGAAACCACGAAGGGACGCACCACCTCGTCCCACATGCCCGCCCCGGCGCCACGGCCGAAACGACGCATCAGGCTCCGGTAAAGCCGCACCTGTTCCTCCACGCTCGAATTCGTCATCGCCCGCGCGAGCTGACCGGAGATTTCCTTCGTGCTCAGGTCTCCGCGCTTTCCCGCGAAACGACGGGCCAGCTCCCGCCCGATCCGGTCCGCCTCCGCCTCCTCGCCACGCGCCCTCAGGCTCGCCACCGCGATCTCCATGTAGCGGATCTGCAAATCCGGATAGGAACTCAGCCCCGAAGCCGCTTCCCGGGCCAGCGCCTCCCGCGCCGTCCCGGGCTCCGCGCGCAAGGCGAGCAACACGTCCCACGCGTCCAAGGTGCGCCGTTCCAGGCGGACCGCCGCCCGCGCCGCCGTCTCCGCCTCGCGCGTCCGCCCCTCCTCCAGCAACCAGCGGGCGAAATCCGCATGCACCTGCGCGTCCCGCGCATTGCGCTCGCGACGGAAACCTTCGCTCAAAAACTTCAACTCGTGGTCCGAGACCTCCGTCCAGGTCTGGGGATCGTGCGCCACGCCCGTCACGTAGTTCTGCTCCTCGTAACGACCGGCGTCCATCACCCACTTCCGGCTCGTCCCGAGATAACCGAACCAGGCGTGCCGTCCGTCGCGCCCCGCGCCCGCGAAAAGGATCGTGGGCACGCCCCGCGCCTTGCCCGCCTGCGTCGCGAAATACGCCTGATCGACGCAAATGCCGCCCTCCCGCAGGATGTCCTCCAACCGGTAGGAATCGCCGGGCCAGACATAGACCCCCGCCGCGATCCGGTCCGTCCTGTAGGAGATCATTGAATACGTCTCCGCCAGCTTCGACAGCGAGGTCCGTGTCTTGCTCAGCGCCCACTCGCGCTCCTCCGCGGGCAGGGTCAGGTCCACCACGAACCTGAGTTCGGCCACGTCGAGCTTGTCCGCCCGCCATAACGCCTTCCCGTCCCGGGAGACGCGCACGAGATGATCGAAGACCTCCTCGGCGGGCGCGAGCCGGCGCGGCAAAACCTGGGGAGGGACCTGCCAATGCGGCCAGTCCGAAGGCGGCGAGGTGTCGTGCACCAACGCCACCGCCATGGCCAATTCGGGAAATTCCTCAAAGGCCTTGGCGTCTCGGGCGTGGAGACGGGCGAGCAGCGCGAGCACCGAGCCGCGCCGGTCGAGGGCTTTCTCCTGGGCGAAATAACCGGCGGACCATTCCACTTCCGCCAGCAGCCGCTCGCGCAGGGCCGCGGGCAGACGCTCCGCCAACAGCCGCTCCCCCCCTCCGACGTCGCGCCTTTCGCCCCACCCCGCCGGCCAGCTTTCGGCCTCCATCGCCGCGCGCCAACGGGCTTCCTCTTCGGCCTCGGTCGTCCCCCACATGGCGGCCCATCGGGCGACGGTCGCCCAGGCCCGCGCGTTTGTGAGATTGCCGCGCGCATAGGCGTCGAGCGCGGCGGCCCTCAGCGCCTTTCCCATCGCCGGCCACCCATGTTTCGCCGAACCGGCCTCGATCAAGGCGGCCTCGCGCGGGCCCGGCGCGGCGCGCAGCCATTCCGCGGGCACCGTGATCGACTCCGCCGGCGCGGGCGCCGATCCCACGCCGAGACAGAGAACGCCGCAGAGGAGCCAGCCTGTTCGCGCGCGCGGTTTCATCGGAGCAGATGTCGTCCGAAGTCGCCGTCGACGCAACCCCGGCCGGTCAGGCGCGGTCGGGCGGGAGGCTCAGCACAAAGCGGAAACCGATGTGGCGCGCGCGATCCGTCTTGGGACGCGTTTCCATCGGGAACTTCGCAAGCACCTCGGGCGTGTCGAGGTAGCTGCCGCCCGCCACCTGCGCCTGGTCGGAGTCGCTCGGCGCCACCACCCATTCGGCGAGATTGCCGAGGATGTCGCGATAGCCGTTGCGATTGGGACGGCCAGAATCGGTCGCGCCGACGCGTCCGCCGTCGGCCGAGCTTCGCATCTCGCCGCCGCCCTCGCCGTGCGCGGTCCTCATCTCGGCCTCGGTCGGCAGCCTCACCGAGGTGCCCATGATCCAGCTCAGGCGGGTGCAAAACTCCTCCGCGTCGAGCCAGCTCACCGAATCCACCGGCAACAGGCGGCCGGGATTGCGGCTCGGGTTCGTGTTCATCACCGCCTGGTAGAGCGCCTGCGGCGTCTCGCTGGAAAGCAGCAGCCGATCGGTCACTCCGATCAAAGGCAGCAGGCGGTCGTAAACCTCGTCCTGCAACCTGCGCAGGTCGGCGCGCTTCAGCGCGAGGTAGTTGAGCTTGATGCGCAGATCGCCGTCGACGGAACGGCTGCGCGGGAATTCCGCCGCGATCTTGTCCGTCAACTCTATCGCCTTCGGCAACAGTTGCTCGGCCGCGACCACGCGGCGATGGCGCAGCTCTTCGGTGATCGCCTTGTCGAGACGCGCCAGCTCCTGGGCGAGGGGCTGGGAACGCTCGGTCTGGAGCTTGATTTCGAGGGCCTCGATGCGCGGCGAGGAAACGAAACGGCTGCGCGAGAAACGGTCGTTGATCTGCTGCTGAAGCGCGAGCGCCTCGGCGAAGGCCTTGGCCGCCGCGGCGTGGTCGCCCGCGCGCTGGAGCGAGTCGCCGAGCTTTTCCGTCTCGTCGATCCGCGCGGCGATGCCGGCCGCGTTGAGCGAGGCGATCTCGGCCTCGAGGCGGTCGAACTCGCCCAAGTTCGCGTAACGGCTGCCCGTGAACTCGCGGTTGATCCGGTCCTGCGCGTCACGCGCCGAAATGTAGCCCGCGAGGGCGTCCGCCCAACGCTCCTCCGCCACGGCGGCCCGGGCCTTGGCGAGCGCCGCCTCCTTCTCGCGCACGATCGGAAGGACCGCGAGCTGGGCCAGCGACTGCTCCAAGGTCGTGGAACGCACGAAGTTCTTGTAACGCGCCGCCGCCGCGCTGCCGTTGATCTTGTTCTGAAGCTCCAACGCTTCGCGAAACGCCTTCGTCGCGTCCTCCAGCCGCATGTCCGCCTGCGCCTCCTCGCCGTCTTTTTGCAAGGCCTCGATCCGCGGCGTGTCGCGCTTCGCCTCGAAGGTCGCCAGATCGGCCTGCAGGCGCTCCAGATCCATCTGCGCGGTGTAGTCGCCGCGCGGCGCGATCCGAACCAGCGCCCGCTGACGCTCAACCGCCGCGCTCAGCACCGCATAGGCCTCGTCCGTGATGATGTTGGCCGCCGCGTAGACCTGATACTGTTTTTCCAGCTCCGCGACTTCGGCGGTGAGTTTGACGATCGCCGGATCGTCGGGCTTGGCGGGCTCGTCCGGCACCGGCACCACCGCCCGGCCCGGCCCCACGGTGGCGAGAAAGGCCCACAATCCGACCAGCGCGAGCAGACCGACTCCCGTTAAAAGCCAAGGGCGAAGCGTTTGCCAAGTATTGGAAAGTCGATAGCGCGCGCGATGGGACAACATAAGGGGTAAGCGAGCCAAGAGAGCCGCGATGTAAAATGCAATGGCGCACGCCGTGCGCAATAATTCGCCGGCCGATCCGCGCCGCCCCTCCTCGACGAGGCGAAAACGCGCAGGCTCGACAAGCGTCGCCCCCTTTCCCCTTCTCGCCACGACATGGTCGTCGATCATCTCGCCATCCTCGCCCCCGGCCTGCTCGGCGCCTCCGTGGCCCGCGCCGCTCGCGCGCGCGGACTCGCCGAAACCATCACGGTTTGGGCGCGTCGTCCGGAAGTCCGCGCCGCCATCCGCACGCAAACCTGGGTCGACGAAGTCGCCGAAACCCCGCAATCCGCGGTCGCCCGCGCGCAGCTCGTCGTTCTCGCCGCTCCGGTGGACAAAATCATCGAGCTCGACCGCCAGATCGCGCCGCATCTTCGCGCCGGCGCGATCGTCACCGACGTCGGCAGCGTGAAAGGTCCGGTCTGCGCCGCCGCCGCCACCCACACCCGCACCCACGGAGCCGTCTTCATCGGCTCCCATCCGATGGCCGGCAGCGAGAAAACCGGCTGGGAGCACGGCTCCGCCACCCTCTTCGAAAACCGCGTCACTTTCGTCACGCCGCCGGCCGACACGCCGGCCCCCGCGTTGAAGACCTTGGAGGATTTCTGGCGAGGTTGCGGCAGCACCGTCGTCGCCGTCCCTCCCTTGCGCCACGACGAGATCGTCGCGCATATCAGCCACCTGCCCCAGGCCGCCGCCACCAGCCTCGCCTGCGCGCTCGCCGCCAAAGACGGCCAATGGCGTCACTTGGCCGGCAACGGTCTCCGCGACACCACCCGCATCGCCGCGAGCGACGCCACGATGTGGGTCGAGATTTTCCAACACAATCGCGAGGCCGTGCTTCACGCCCTCGCCGCCTACGAGCAGGAGCTCGCCGACTTCCGTCTCGCTCTCGAGCAGTCCGACTGGGCCGAGATTCGCGCCCGTCTCGAGCGCGGTCGGCAATGGCGCGACGGCTTCCACGCCTAGCCGTTCCCCGTTCCCGCCGTCTCTCGCCCGTTCCGCCCGCCGGTGCCGCAAGGGGCGGCGGTTTTCGCACTCGCCGCATGCGCCGAGTGCGTCTCTTTTCGCGTTTTTTCCCGTTGATCATGGCCCTGCCCGCGCAGCTTCCCGTCACACCTTTCACCCGCCCGGTCTCCGGCTCGGTCACGATACCCGGATCGAAGAGTCTCACCAACCGCGCCCTGCTCCTCGCCGCCCTTTGCGAGGCCCCCGTCACCCTCACCGGCGCGCTGTTCAGCGACGACACGCGGCTCATGGCCGAGGCGTTGCGCAAACTCGGCCTCTCCGTCCAAGCCGACGAGAACGCCGGCACCCTCGCGGTCTCCGATCAAGCCGGGGCCTTCCAGTCCGCCGAACCCGTGGATATCTTCGTCGGCCTCGCCGGCACCGCCGCACGCTTCCTCACCGCGCTCTGCGCCGCCGCGCCGCGCGGCGTCTATCGAATCCAGGGCAACGAGCGCATGAACCAGCGTCCGATGAAGGGCCTCATCGACGCCCTGCGCGCGCTTGGCGCCGAGATTCGCTGCACCGGAGTCGAAGGCTTTTTCCCCGTCGAAATCCACGCGCGCGGCCTGCGCGGCGGCCCGGTCGAGATCGACGCCACCGAAAGCAGCCAGATGTTGTCCGCGCTGCTCATGGTCGCGCCGCTCTGCGCGCAACCCGTCGAAGTGACCGCCGTCGGCGGCGTGCGTTGGCCTTTCGTGCAGATGACCGCGCTCATCATGCAGGCCTTCCAGCCGGGCGCGGCCGAGCCGGTCGAACGCCTCGACGCATTCCGTTTTCGCGTGCGCAAGGCCGCGTCCGGAGCCGCCTACCCTTTCCGTGGCCACTACGCCATCGAGCCCGACGCCACCGCGGCCAGCTACTTCGCCGCGCTCCCGCTCGTCGTCGGCGGCTCGGCCCGGCTCGCCAATCTCCATCGCGGACTCCAAGGCGACACCGCGTTTCTCGACGTGCTCTCCGAGGTCGGCGCCACCGTCACGCCCGCGTCCGGCGGTTACGAGGTTTCCTACGCCGCGCCCGCCCCGCGCAACGGCGTGGACAAAGATTTCTCCGGATTCTCCGACACTTTCCTCACGCTCGCCGCGATCAGCCCGCTGCTCTCCGGCCCCACGCGCATCACCGGCATCGCGCACACGCGCAAACAGGAGACCGACCGCGTCGCCGGCATGGTCAACGAGCTCCGCCGCCTCGGCCAAAAGGTCGTCGAAACCGAGGATTCGCTTGAGATCACGCCCGACCTCGACGCGCTGCGCGCCGCCCGCGGCACCGTCATCCAAACCTACCACGACCACCGTTTCGCGATGAGCTTCGGCATCCTCGGCAGCCACGATCTGCACGGCGACGGCCGGCCCTGGCTCGTCATCGACAACCCGGCCTGCTGCGCGAAAACCTTCCCCCACTTCTTCGACGTTCTCGACGATCTCCGCACCCGCGCCTGAATCCAGCCCATGCCCAACGCTCCCCGCTCCCCGCTTTTCGTGATCGTCGCCATCGACGGCGGCGCCGCCGCCGGCAAATCCACCACGGCCCGCGCCCTGAGCTCGCGTTTCAATTTCCTGCACATCGACACCGGCTCGCACTACCGCGCCCTCACCGCCGAGTTGCTGCGCCTCGGTGTCGCCTTCCGCGATACCGAGGCGGTCGAGCGCGCCCTGGCCGGTCTTGAGCTCGGAACGCGCGTGGAAGGGCGCCGCGCCTCCATCGAGGTGGCCGGCCGGCTCGTCCCCGAAACCGAACTCCGCGGCCCCGAGGTCAACGCCGCGGTTTCGCACTTCGCCGCCCTTCCCGTCGTGCGCGCCAAGCTCCTCGCCTATCAACGCGACCAGGCGCGAATCGCCCGCGAACACGGTTTCGCCGGCCTCGTGATGGAAGGACGCGACATCGGCACGGTCATCTTCCCCGAGGCGGATTTCCGTTTCTTCCTGCACGCGGATCCCGCGGAGCGCGCTCGCCGCCGCGCGGCCGAGGGGCAGCAGGATTCCGTCGCCGAACGAGACCGCCTCGACAGCTCGCGCAAAACCGCCCCCCTCGTCTGCCCGCCCGGCGCGATCGACATCGACTCCACCTTCCTCACGCTCGAGGAAGTCGTCGAACGCGTGTCCACCCCCATCGCGGCCCGCCTCGTCGAACCCTGATCCCTTTCCTTTCCGCATGAAAACCTCCGTCCGGCCCTGTGGTTTCCCGCAGCTCGCGATGGATCCTTTGTATGGGTTCTGTCACTACCTGATCAACTGCACCCGGGAGGCGATCTTCCGTGGAGAGGTGGCCGGCCTCTCCAATCTCCCCTCCGACGGCGCCTTTCTCGTCGCCGCCAACCACGCCAGCCATCTCGACCCGCCCTTCATCGGCGCGGTCATGCCGCACCAGCTCGCTTTCTTCGCGCGCAAGACCCTTTGGAAACCCGGTCTCGGCGCGTGGTGGTTGAACAATGTCGGCGCCATTCCCGTGGATCGGGACGGTTCCGATCTGAGCGCGATCAAGCGCGTCCTCGCCACCCTCGCGGCGGGTCATCCCATCGCCCTTTTTCCCGAGGGAACCCGCTCGCCCGACGGGGAGCTCCAATCCGCCAAGGCCGGCGTGGGACTGATCGCGTGCAAAACGGGCGTGCCCGTCGTCCCCTGCCGCATTTTCGACAGCCATCTCGCGCTCGGCCGCGCCGGAGGCTTTCGACCCGGCACGCCGATCGACATCGTTTTCGGCCGCCCCCTCTCCCCCGGCGACTACGATCATAAATCGGACGGCAAGGAACGTTATCAACGCGCCAGCGAGCGCATCATGGCCGCGATCGCCGCGCTTTCGCGCCCCCCCGCGACGGTGATTTGACCCCCCCGCGCGGCGGGCACCGAACGACTGCGCTTCCGCGTGGGTAATTTCCCCGCCTGTCCGTCGCTTGCGACGGGCGCGAAATGGCGTTGTATGAAGACGCCAGCGATCGAGTCCGCGCGTTTCGTTTTCCGGCGCAGGCTCACTTTGTTCAGTCGCTTGTCAGGTCAGCGTTCGTGTCAGTCAGGGCCGGTGTTCGCGGCCGGTCTCCACCCGCAACCTCAACCCGGTGCATGGGCACCCGCAACGAAAGGTCATCGTCATGAATCTCTCGCAATTGCTCGCCTCCCGCCCCGCTCTCCTCCGTCAGGCCGCCTTGGCCAACGCCGCCTTCGCCTACACGGTCCTGCTAAACCTCGGCCGCCGTATAGAGCGGGCTCGTTTACGAGGTCCTGTCCGCCTGCTCGCGGTCGATCCCGAGGCCGGGCGCTACACGCCTCAACTCCTCGCCCTCGCCGGCAGTCAGTCCGTGCTGGACGAACATTTCGACGAATCCGATCTGGTTCGCTTGGCCGACACCTTGGCATTCGTCGAACCGGCTTTCACCGGCGAATTCGATTTCGCTCTCGAAACCCTGTTCACTCGTTTCAGCCCGCCGCTACGCGACGCCTTGGAGGAAGCCGGGGTGGAAATCGGCGACGAAATGAACGCACCCGACCATCGGATGCTTTGATAATCATCTCCCTCCGCCCGCCTCGCCTCTCCCGCGATCCGCGGGTATTCCGGTTTATCCGATCAAACAAAAGCCCCCGGCCGAAAAGCCGGGGGCTTTTGATGAAAACACGAAGAAGGATCTTAAAGCGTCGGAACAACGGGAGTCGAAACAACCGGGGCCTCGACCGGAGCGGCACCGGCGGCGCGGGGCTTCACAAGACCGAACGCCTTCTTGATATTCTGCACGCTGGGAGCGGAGATACCGAGCGCCTTGGCGATCTCCTGACCGGTCTTGCCGGCTTCGGCCATGATCTTCACCTGGGCCTTGATCTCGTCGGTGATCTTCGCGCGCTTGCCCTTCTTGCCCTTCGGGGCCTTCGGAGCGACGATCTTGGCCTTGCGGCCGAGTTTACCCTTGGCTGCCTTTCCGCCTTTGCCGTAAGCGGCCTTCACCGCTTTGATAAAAGCGTTGAGATTGTCGTAGCCAAATTCGCTCGGGAGCTTGGCGAGGGCGGCGACACGGTCGGCCGCGAGCTTGGCTTCGGCGGCGGCGATCTCAGCCTTGGCCTTTTCGATCTTGGCGAGTTGTTCGTTGAACATAACGACGCCACCAAAAGGCGGCGTCGCCATTTTATCAAGTGTGGAGTCGATAATGAGACCCGCCTCCCGGTGAAAACAAGGCGCGAAGAAATGTTATTAAATCGTCATGGCATGATAGCCGCCGTCCACGATGATCTCCGCACCGGTGATAAACGAGCCGGCGGCAGACGCCAGAAGCAGCGTGGAGCCAACAAGTTCCTTCGCCTCACCAAAACGCTTCATGGGGGTATGCCCCATGATGGAGGCGACACGATCCGGCGTAAGCACCTTGCGATTTTGTTCGGCCGGGAAGAAGCCGGGCACCAGCACGTTCACCCGGACATTCTTCGGCGCCCATTCACGCGCCAGGTTCTTGGAGAGGTTGTGCACCGCCGCCTTGCTCGCCGAATAGGTGAACACACGGGAAAGCGGAACGACGCCGGACATCGAGCCGAGGTTGATAATCGAACCACCTTCGCCACGCTCCACCAAATACTTGCCAAACACCTGACAGCCCAGGAACACGCTCTTGTAATTCACGCGCAGGATACGGTCGACCTCCTCCTCCGTGATATCGAGGAAAGGCGTGGCGGAATTGATACCCGCGCCGTTGACGACAATGTCGACACGACCGCTGCGGGCCAGAACAGCGGCGAGCAAACCTTCGATCTCGGCCTTGCTGCTCGCCTCGGCGGCATGAAACCAAGCCTTGCCACCGGCCGCGGCGATACGATCCAGACGCGCCTGCGCCTTCTCGGCGTTGCGACCGACCAAGACGGTCTCGGCACCGGCGGCGGCAAGACCCTCGGCCATCGCTCCGCAAAGCTCTCCCGTGCCACCGATGACAACGGCGACCTTGCCGGAAAGAGAGAACAGGGAATTGAGATAGGATTCAGGGGACGTGCTCATGATTGATAAAGCATCCAAGCAATCCGGCCGCGCTCACGAGTCAGCGACGGCGGAGCTGAATTAAGTTTCAGAGAAAAGACCCCGCCACCGATGCATCGGGCCTCCAGCAGCCGGACGCTGTTGGCCTTGCACCTTACATGGAGCGGTGGCCTGGTTCCTGCGTAAGACTCATTTACGAAGAAAGCCGACGGTTCCGCGAATGGTTCCGGTGATACGACGGAGCGTGTTCAAGCAATTGTAGCCACCGCCGCCTCAACGTCCCTTTCGCACCGAAGACGGGACGCTGTTACACCGATGTCCGCGGAAACGTTCCAGTAATTTCACTTCAAAACACCGGGGCCAATTTGGGCCAAGCCATCGACACCGGCGGCTTGGCGTCGGCAAGACAACACGTTCCCAAGGGCGTCGTCCGTTGCACCCTCTACGGCGGTGGCGAAAAAAAAGCGGGCCCCTTTTCGGGACCCGCTTTGATAAAACAAATTTCGCTCGCGCGTGGCTTACAGGCTCTGCACGGCGGCGACGACGGCCTCGGCGGTGATGCCGAGTTCCTTCATCACGGTGGCGCCGGGGGCGCTGATGCCGAAGCGGTCGATGCCGACCACCTTGCCGTCGAGACCGACGAATTGATACCAGAGACCGGTGACGCCGGCCTCGATCGCAACGCGCTTGCGGCAGGAGGACGGGAGCACGCTCTCGCGATATTCGGCGCTCTGGCGCTTGAAGCGCTCGAAGGACGGCATCGAGACGACGCGCACACCGCCGCCGAGTTGCTTGGCGGCGGCGACGGCGAGGTGCAGCTCCGAACCGGTGGCGAGGATGATGTGCGTGAGCTCGGAGGTCTCGCGAATCGCGACGTAGCCGCCCTTGAGCACGCCTTCGCGGCGGGCCTCGACCGGGATCTCGTTGAGGATCGGCATGGCCTGGCGCGAGAGCGCGAGGAGCGTCGGGCCGTCGTTGCGGCTGAGCGCGGCGGCGAAGGCGCCGGCGGTCTCCTCGGGATCGCCGGGACGGATGACGTCGAGGCCGGGGATGACGCGGAGGCCGGAGACGGTCTCAACCGGCTGGTGCGTCGGGCCGTCCTCACCCACGCCCACGGAGTCGTGGGTGTAGATGTAGGCGACGGGCAGCTTGCACAGCGCGGCGAGGCGCATGGCGGGACGCGAGTAGTCGGCGAAGACGAGGAAGGTCGCGATCGAGGGACGGAAGATGCCGTCGTAGGCGATGCCGTTGGCGATGGCGGCCATGGCGTGCTCGCGGATGCCGAAGCGGATGTTGCGGCCGGCGGGATTCGAGGCGTCGAAGTCCTTGTCCGCGGCGATGTAGTTGAGGGTCGAGCCGTAGAGGTCGGCCGAGCCGCCGACGAGGAGGGGCAGCTTGGCGGCGAGGGGCTGGAGCACCTGCTGGCCGGCGGCGCGCGAGGCGAGCTTCACGTCCTGCGCAAAGGCCGGCACGGCGGCGAGGAGGTCCTCGGCGGAGACAGGGGCCTCACGGCTGGCGAGGAGGGCGGCCTTCTCGGGGTTGGCGGCTTCCCACTCGGCGAAGAGCTTGGTCCACTTCTTGTAGTTGCGCTCGGCCTTCTTCTTGAGGGCGTCGAAATGGGCGCGGACCTCGGGGCTGACGTAGAAGTGCTGGTCGGCGGGGAGGCCAAGGTTGACGCGGGCGGCGTCGACGAACTTCGCACCGGCCTCGCCGTGGCCCTTGTTGGTGCCGGCGACCTCGGGGATGCCCTTGGCGATGATGGTCTTGGCGATGATGAGATTGGGCGCGCCGACGGCCTTCTTGGCCTTGGCAACGGCCTTGGCGACGGCGGCGATATCGTGGCCGTCGATGATCTGGACATTCCAGCCGAGCGCCTTGAAGCGCTTGGCGGTGTCGTCGCTCTGGGTCTTGTCCGCCATCGCGTCGAGGGTGACGTCGTTGGAGTCGAAGATGACGATGAGGTTGTCCAACTTCTGGTGCGCGGCGAAGGCGACGGCCTCGAGGGCGACGCCTTCCTGCATGCAGCCGTCGCCGGCGAGGGCGATGACGTGGCTGTCGAAGATCTTGTGCGTGTCGGTGTTGAAGCGGGCGGCGGCCATCTTGCCGGAGACGGCGAAACCGACGGCGTTGGCGATGCCCTGGCCAAGGGGGCCGGTGGTGCACTCGACGCCGGGCGTCTCATGGAACTCGGGATGGCCGGGGGTCTTGGAATGGAGCTGGCGGAAGTTCTTCACCTCCTCGATCGGGAGGTCGTAGCCGCTGAGGTGCAGCCAGGCGTAGAGGAACATCGAGCCGTGGCCGGCGGAGAGCACGAAGCGGTCGCGGTTGAGCCAGCGGGGCTGCGAGGGGCAGTGCGAAAGCGCGCCGCCGTAGAGCGCGGCGCCGATCTCGGCGGCGCCGAGGGGGAGGCCGAGGTGGCCGGAGTTGCTCTTGTGCACGGCGTCCATGGCGAGGCCACGGGCCTGATTGGCGGCTTGGGACAGGAGGTTTAGGTCGAGTGCCATAAAGAAATGGGTTCGGTGGTTGGGTTGGTTGAGAAGTCTGGAACGACAGGAAAGGTCAGATGTAGGAAGTCGCGAGCCGGCGGGAAAAGCACAAAGGGCATGAAAAAAGGTGCAGGAGGGTAACAGACCGTCTCATGAAATCGGCTTTGTGCGGTTGGCCGAGGACGACGCGTTTGTTCGCGTCTCGTGCGGCAGCGTCTGGCTACGGCGAAAAACGAAAAAGCCCCGGACGACTCCGGGGCTTTGGGCAAAATGGAAAAGATCGCGCGATGGCTCAGGCCTTGGCGGTATCCTGGCGCTTCACGTTCACCTGCATCGCGGCCTTACCCTTCAGATTGCGGAGGTGATAGAGACGGGCGCGGCCGATCTCGGACTCGCGATCCACCTCGATCTTCTCGATGTTGGGGGAGTTGACCGGAAACACGCGCTCCACGCCTTCGCCGTAGCTGATGCGACGGACCGTGAAGGTCTCGTGGATGCCATGTCCCTTGCGGGCGATGACGATGCCGGAGAAAAGCTGGATGCGCTCTTTGTCACCTTCGCGGACCTTGGTGTGCACCTTGACGCCGTCGCCCACCTTGAAGGGGGGAACGCTGCGAATCTGGCCGGCGGTGATCTCTTTGATGATCGGATTCATGGACGGTAAAGCGGTGGGTTAATTTTCGAGTAAATCGGGACGGACGAGGCGGGTTTTTTCCACGCGACGGGCGTATCGCCATTTTTCGATTTCGGCGTGGTTGCCGGAAAGGAGCACCTTCGGCACGGACTGACCTCGAAATTCGGCGGGACGCGTGTATTGCGGGAAGTCGAGCAAACGACCGGTGAAGGATTCGTGTGTCAACGAATTTTCATCTCCCAACACCCCGGGAATAAAGCGCGCGAGCGCGTCGATCACCACGGCGGCCGGCAGCGTGCCGTTGGTCAGCACATAGTCGCCGATGCTGATCTCCTGATCGATGACCATGTCCCGGATGCGTTGATCGACGCCCTCGTAGTGCCCGCTTAAAAAGATGATGTGATCCTGCGTGGAGAGTTCGCGCGCGATCTTTTCGCTGAAGGGCACGCCGTCGGGCGTCAGGTAGATGCGACGGCAACCGGGCGTCTGGAGCTGCTCGATCGCGGTCACCACCGGCTCGGGCTTCATGACCATGCCGGCGCCGCCGCCAAAGGGTCGGTCGTCGGCGGTCTTGTGCTTGTCCGTGCACCAGGCGCGAAGATCGTGCACGGTCACGCCAAGGAGCTTCGCCTCGATGGCCTTGCCGAGAATGCTTTCGGCCAGGAAGCCGTCGAGCATGCGCGGGAAAAGCGTGAGCACGTCGATCTGAAGCGGCATGGTGAACTCGGATTGTGGCGACGCGGACGGGTCCAGGCGGTTCGAATGCGAAAACGAAAACGCCCCGGACGTGAATCCGAGGCGCCGAAAGATTCGTTTGGCGAGAGACTCAGGCGGCCGGAGCGGCGGCCTTGCGGGCGGTCTTGATGAGGCTCTTCGCGGTGTCGGTCGGGAGAGCGCCCTTGGAGAGCCAGTAGTCGGCGCGCTCGACGTTCAAGGTGAGGGCGTCCTTCTTCGCGCGGGGATTGTAGGTGCCGAGAATCTCGGTGGCGGCGCCATCACGGCGGGAACGGGCTTCGGCGACAACCACGTGATAGACGGGATTGTGGGTCGAGCCGATGCGGGAGAGGCGGATTTTAAGGGCCATGTAAGATCGTGGGACGAGGACTATTGATTTGGAAAAGGGAGGAACACACGGACCACGCTCGGCGGTGTCAAGCAGGCATTCCGGAAGGTGGTGCCCTAATTTCCCAAGGAGAACCGGGCAAGCTCGTCGCCGGTGTTCACACCCATCCGGCATCGTTCCTCGAGAGGCGACATTTTTGCGTCTTTTGTTCTTTTGGCGCGCCGCTCCTCGCCGCAAATCTCGCCGTCCACCTCGCCATGTCCGAAGCCAACGCCGCCGCTCCCGTCCGCAAACTCACCCCGATGCTCCAGCAATACTTCGAGGTGCGGCGCAATCTGCCGAAGGACACCCTCCTGCTCTTCCGCCTCGGCGACTTCTACGAACTCTTTTTCGACGACGCGATCGACGCCGCCCGACTCCTCGGCATCACGCAGACCAAGCGCGGCGACCACCCGATGGCCGGCATCCCCTTCCACGCGGCCGACGCCTACGTGAACAAGCTCCTCGCCGCCGGCCGCAAGGTCGCCATCTGCGACCAGGCCGAGCCCGCCGTCGCCGGCAAACTCGTCAAACGCGCCCTCACCCGCATCCTCTCCCCCGGCACCACGCTCGACGCGAAACAGCTCGACGCCTCGCGCAACCACTTCCTCGCCGCCCTCGTCACCGACCGCGCCGGCCTCCACGCCGCCTGGCTCGACCTCTCCACCGGCGAATTCCGCATCGCCTCCGAAAAAGACCCCGGCGACCTCCTCCCCGTTCTCACCGCGCTCGACCCGCGCGAACTCGTCCTGCCCGAGGGCCAGCTTGAGAAATGGCGTTCCGCCCCGCACGACCAGACCGCGCTGCACAATCTCGCCGCCTTCACCGCCAACCGCGCGCTCACCGAATTGCCGTCCTTCCAGTTCGAGCCCGCCACCGGCCTGCGCGCCGTGCTCTCCACCCTCGGCGTGCTCAACCTCGAAGGCTTCGGCATCCCGCAGGACCACGCCGCCCTCGGCCCCGCCGGCGCGCTCGTCCTCTACGTCACGGAAAACCTCTGCGCGAAACCGGAAAACCTCCACCGGCTCCAGCTTCACCGCAGCTCCGACACGCTGCTTCTCGATCCCGCCACGCTGCGCAATCTCGAGATCTTCACCTCCACGCGCGGCGAGCGCAGCGGCTCCCTCCTCGCCGCGATCAACCGCACCCGCACCGCTCCCGGCGCGCGTCTGCTCGAAACCTGGCTCGCCGCCCCACCCCAGGACCTCGCCGAGATCCGCCGTCGCAGCGCCGCCGTTGGCGCCCTTCTCGCCGCGCCCGGTCCCCTCGCCGATCTCCGCTCCGCCCTCGCCAACGTCCGCGACATCCCGCGCATTCTCGGCCGCCTCCAAAACCGCCTCCGCAATCCACGCGAACTCGGCGGTATCCGCGATACCCTTACACAGATTCCCTCGCTCCACGCCGCGCTCGACGCCTTCGGTTCGGATCAAATCGCCAACTACAAATCGCAAATCTCCGAGCTCCCCGCCCTGCGCGATCTCCTGCAACGCGCCCTCTGCGACGAGCTTCCCGCCGACCTCGCCGACGGCGGTTACATCCGCGGCGGCTACGACGCCGAACTCGACCGCCTCCACACGCTCAAGACCGACAACCGCGCCTGGCTTTCCCAACTCGAGGCCGCCGAACAGGCCCGCACCGGCATCCGCAGCCTGAAGGTCAAATACACGAACAATTTCGGCTACTACATCGAGGTCACCAAGGCCAACCTCCACCTCGTCCCCTCCGACTACATCCGCCGCCAGACCACCGTGAACGGCGAGCGCTACGTCACCGAGGCCCTGCGCGAGAAGGAAAAGGAAATCCTCTCCGCCGACGACCTCGCGCTCGCCCGCGAGCAGGAGCTTTTCGCGCAGCTCGTCACCGCCGTGCTCGACGAATCCATCGCCCTCGCGAAGACCGCGCAAACCCTCGCCGAGCTCGACGTCCTCGCCGGCTGGGCCGAGCTCGCCCGCGAGTGGGATTATTGCCAACCCGAGTTCGTCGACGAGCCCGTGCTCGAGATCACCGCCGGCCGCCATCCCGTCGTCGAACAGATGCTGCGCGATCCCTCGCGCCCCGCCGGTTCGCAGGCCTTCGTGCCAAACGACACGCGCCTCTCCTCGCACGCCGAGCAACTCGCCCTCCTCACCGGCCCCAACATGGCCGGCAAATCGACCTACATCCGGCAGATCGCGCTCATCGCCCTCATGGCCCACCTCGGCTCCTGGGTGCCGGCGAGCGCCTGCCGCCTCGGCCTCGTCGACCGCATCTTCTCGCGCGTCGGCGCGAGCGACGACCTCGCGCGCGGCAACTCGACCTTCATGGTCGAGATGAACGAGACCGCCAACATCCTCAACCACGCCACGCCGCGCTCGCTCATCATCCTCGACGAGATCGGCCGCGGCACCTCGACCTACGACGGGCTCTCCATCGCCTGGGCCGTCGTCGAACACCTCCACGCCGACCCCGTGCAGGGACCGCGCACGCTCTTCGCCACGCACTACCAGGAGTTGACCCAGCTCGAAAAACACCTGTCACGACTCCGCAACTACAGCGTCGCCGTGAAGGAGTGGAACGACGACATCGTCTTCCTCCGACGCGTCGTGCCCGGCGCCGCCGAACGCAGCTTCGGCATCCAGGTCGCGCGCCTCGCCGGCCTGCCGCCCACCGTGATCGACCGCGCCCGCGCCATCCTGGCCAAGCTCGAGGGCGACGAGACCGCCGTCGAGTTGCCCGCCGCCCCCGTCGCCAAGCCGCGGAAAAAACTCACCGTCGCCCCCGCCGACAGCGCGCAACTCGAGCTGCTCTGAAGCTCGTAAATGTCGGGCGCGATCGCCGCGTGCGCCGCGTTGCCTCTCCGCTCCGGCCCCCATGTAGCTGTAGCGGAAGCGCGGAGCGCTTCCGCCGCTCCGCCTCGCATCCCCCACGAATCCGGCTTTGCCAAGCCGGGGTTTTTTGCGCCTTCTGTGACTCTTTGCGGCCATTCCAGGCGCCGCGAGAAACCACGTTCCCATGTCCACCACCGCCACCGACCTTATCGATGATCTCCAATGGCGCGGTCTGCTCGCCGACTGCACCGATCTTGACGGCCTCCGCGAACGCCTCGCGACCGGCAAGCCGATCACGGTCTATTGCGGTTTCGATCCCACCGGCGACTCCCTCCATGTCGGCCACCTCATGGGCCAGCTCACCCTCGCCCGCTTCCAGCGCGCCGGGCACCACGTGATCGCCCTCGCCGGTGGCGCCACCGGCATGGTCGGCGATCCCTCCGGCCGTTCCTCCGAGCGCAACCTCCTCACCCGCGAGCAGCTCGCCCACAACATCGCCTGCATCAAGGCCCAGCTCTCGCGTCTCCTCGATTTCAACGTCGCCGCCAACCCCGCCCGCCTCGTCGACAACGCCGATTGGATCGCGCCCTTCAGCTTCCTCGATTTCCTCCGCGACGTCGGAAAGTTTTTCTCGCTCAACGTCATGCTCGCGAAGGACTCCGTGAAGTCCCGCATGGAGGGCGACGGCGGCATCAGCTACACCGAGTTCAGCTACCAGCTCCTCCAAGCCTACGACTTCTACCACCTCCGCAAGACCCACGACTGCGAGCTCCAGATCGGCGGCTCCGACCAGTGGGGCAACCTCACCGCGGGCACCGATCTCATCCGGAAAAAGCTCGGCCACGAGACCACCGCCTGGGGCTGGACCTTCCCGCTTATCACCAAGAGCGACGGCACCAAGTTTGGCAAAACCGCCTCGGGCGCCGTCTGGCTCGATGCCGCCCGCACCAGCCCCTACAAGCTCTACCAGTTCTTCGTGAACACCGAGGACGCGAAGGTCTGCGAATACCTGCGCAAGTTCACCTTCCTTTCCCGCGCCGAAATCGAGCCCCTCGAGGCCGCCCACGCCGCCAACCCCGGCGCGCGCGAAGCCCACAAGGCCCTTGCCCGCGAGGTCACCAAACTCGTCCACGGCGAGGCCGCCCTCGAAGCCGCGCTCAAGGCCAGCCAGATCCTTTTCGGCGCCGAGATCGGCGACACGACCGAAGAGACCTTCCTCGACGTCGCCGGCGAGATCCCGACCGTCGACCTCCCCCGCGAGCGCCTCGCCGATCCCGGCCTCCCGCTCACCGAAGCCCTCGTCCTCGCCGCGCTCGAAACCTCGAAGGGCAACGCCCGCAAATCCATCGAGGCCGGTGGTGCCTACGTGAACAACATGAAGAGCGACCCGAAACAACCCGCCCGCGCCCTCACCGCGGCCGACCTCCTCTTCGGCAAATACATCCTCCTCCGTAAGGGCAAAAAATCCTACGCCGTGCTGCGCGTCGCCTAAGACCCAAGCTTATTGGCCGCAAAAAACGCAAAGCGCACAAAAGAAGGTCCCATCGCCCTCTCCTCTTTGCGTTCTCCGCGTTCTTTGTGGCTAAAATCCGATCCCGTTGGGCCTATCTTCGCCCTCCGCATAATCTGCGGTTAAAAACTCCGTCTCCTCCGAGTCCGCATCCTCCGCCTTCGTTAGTGCCCATCAGTGGTTAACTAAATCCGACCTCCGCCCTCCGTCTTCCGGCCCCCCGTCATCCTTCCTCCCATGTTCGAGTCCCTCACCGACAAACTCTCCTCCGCTCTCCGTAACCTCCGCGGCGTCGGCCAGCTTTCCGAGGCCAACATGGAAGCCTCCCTCCAGGAGGTCCGCACCGCCCTCCTCTCCGCCGACGTCCACTTCCGCGTCGCCCGCGAGTTCATCGAGCGCGTCAAAACCAAGGTGATCGGACAAGAGGTGCTCAAGGGCGTCACCCCCGGCCAGCAGATCGTCAAAATCATCCACGACGAACTTGTCGCCCTCCTCGGCGAAGGCTCCACCGCCCTCTCCGCCGCGCGGCCGCTCAAGATCCTCATGGTCGGTCTCCACGGCTCGGGCAAAACCACCTCGACCGCCAAGCTCGGCCGCCTCCTCAAGAAAAAGGGCTACAACAAACCCTTCGCCGTCGCCTGCGACATCTACCGTCCCGCCGCGATCGACCAACTCGAGATCCTCGCCAAGCAGGAGGAGCTCGGCTTCTACGCCGACCGCAACTCGATGGACGTCCCCGCCATCGGTGAAGCCGGTCTGGCCGCCGCCCGCGCCGAAGGCGCCGACCTCATCCTCTTCGACACCGCCGGACGCCTCCAGATCGACGCCGATCTCATCGAGGAAGTGAAACAACTCCGCGCCCGCGTGCAGCCCGACGAAGTCCTTCTCGTCGCCGACGGCGCCCTCGGCCAGGAAGCCGTCAACGTCGCCAAGGCCTTCCACGAAGCCCTCCAGCTCACCGGCCTCATCCTCACCAAACTCGACGGCGACGCGCGCGGCGGCGCCGCCCTCTCCATCAAGTCCATCACCGGCGTCCCGATCAAATTTGTCGGCACCGGCGAAAAGACTTCCGAGTTCGACCTCTTCCACCCCGACCGCCTCGCCTCCCGCATCCTCGGCATGGGCGACGTCGTCTCGCTCGTCGAAAAAGCCGCCGAAGTCATCGACCAAAAAGAGGCGGAGAAGATGGCCGAGAAGATGCGCAAGGCCGACTTCACCCTCGAAGACTTCCTCGCGCAGATGCAGCAGATCAAAAAGCTCGGCTCGCTCGGCGGCATCATGGGCATGATGCCCGGCATGAGCGGCGTGAAGATCGACGAAGACGCGGCCGAGAGCGGCATGAAGCGCACCGAGGCCATCATCCTCTCGATGACCAAGCAGGAGCGCCGCAAACCCGAGATCCTCAACGGCAGCCGCCGCATGCGCATCGCCAACGGCGCCGGCGTGAAAGTTGTCGAAGTCAACCAACTCCTAAAACAGTTCCAGCAGATGCAGCAGATGATGAAGATGCTGAAAGGCGGCGGCTCGAAGAAGCTCATGCGCCAGATGGAACAAATGAAGCGCCAGGGCGGCGGCGGCATGCCCGGCGGCTTCCCCCGCTTCTGATCATTCCGCGCCTCGTGTAGCCACGGCTGTGTCAGCCGTGTTCCGGAGGGACGCCGTCCCCGGCATTCCGCCTTCGCCCGCGTATCCGTAGCGGAACGACAGCGTCGTTTCGTCCAACCACAGCCCCGATGACCGGTCGGGGTTTTCTTTTGGCGCACACCGAGCCACCCGCGCCTCTCGAACCCCACCCCACTTTGAACCGCAGATGATCGCATATGCAACGGTGGCTTTTGCTGAAGTCGGAGCCCTCTCCGCTTAAGCAAACCCGCTCCCCGCTTCAGTGTTTGCGGCAAAGGCTTCAGCCTTTTTCGCGTTCGCTTGAGACAAAGTCGCCAAGACTTGAAACATAACGCGAAACACTTCGAGGCCGGCGCGAACGACTTATGGGCATTCTGCGCACATCGCGGGTGATCGACTCCGGGTTTTAGCAGCTTCTCCCCCGCCCCAAGATGAGTGCCACAAAAGGCGCATAGATCACAAAACGAGAGCCTCTTCCGTGCTTTCCGTGTCTTCCATGGTCGCGCTCTCCGACTTTAACAACTCCATCCGGTTCTCTGCCCGATCTGCGGGCACCGGCCGCGCCTATTTGCATGAACACCCCGAGCGCGAACCGGCCCGATCAACTGCCTACAACGGTCTCGAACCACCTAACAACCAAGCGCCCGAACTCCTCAAGTGGTTGAGAAAATGCGGCTTGCTAGATAGGGACATCCCCCCAAGACCGCTCTTTCCCAGTTGTGTCCGTCAAGTTCAGCAAAAGCGGCTGTATGGTTCGGTGATTGGAGGACTAAAAAATGTTTTAGGGATGGGGTGCAGGGGAAGGCGCTTGGCGCCTTCCCCGCTCTTGATTGAG